>Ga0302229_10001600_pt1 | contig 17059 bp, 14 predicted proteins | sample II_Palsa_N1_3_FD_193518 | JGI IMG/M metagenome (GOLD analysis project Ga0302229, IMG submission 193518) | Peat permafrost microbial communities from Stordalen Mire near Abisko, Sweden - II_Palsa_N1_3 | ecosystem: Environmental > Terrestrial > Soil > Palsa > Peat permafrost | place: Sweden... | reverse complement strand
TGGTGCTCAACTCCACCGGCCTGGTGCTGACCAACAACCACGTCATCGAGAACGCCACCAAGATCAGCGCCACCTCGGTGGCGACGGGCAAGACCTACCCGGCCAAGGTGGTCGGCTACGACGTCACCGGCGATGTCGCCGAGATCCAGCTGCAGGGCGTGTCTGGCCTGCGCCCGATCACGCCCGCTAATCCTGCCACGGTCAAATCCGGGACGTCGGTGGTGGCCATGGGCAACGCCGAGGGGCAGAGCCAGATCGTTCCCGCTACCGGCCAGGTCACCGGGCTTAACCAGACCATCACCGCCAGCGATCAGGGCGGCACGGTCACCTCCGAGACGCTGCACGGGATGATCCAGACCAACGCGGACATCGTGGCCGGCGACTCCGGCGGCCCGCTGGCGAACGCCGCGGGCCAGGTCATCGGGATGGACACCGCGGGCAACGACGTGACCACCCCGGGGCAGCAGTCGGCGTCCGGGTTCGCCATCCCGATCAAGACGGCCATGGCGGTCGGCAGCCAGATCTCCGCGGGCGACGCCAGCTCCACGATCGTGATCGGCTACCCCCCCTTCATCGGGATCTACATCGGCGAGGGGACGAACCCCAGCCCGGCGGCCCAGGCTAACCAGGAGCAGAACAGCGGCGGCGGCGGCTTTGGCGGTGGCGGCGGGTTCGGCGGCTCGGGCGGCGGCGGCGGTTTCGGCGGCTCGGGGAACGGCGACAACACGGGCTGCTACACCAACAACGCCAACCTGACCGTGCCGCAGACGATCGCCTCGGCGGACTCCGGCACGCTGGTCCTCGGCACCATCTGCGGCAGCCCGGCCGACTCGGCGGGCCTGACCGCGGGTTCGGTCATCACCAGCGTGAACGGCCAGACGGTCGGCTCCCCGGCCAGCCTGACCGCCGTGGTGTCGAAGTACCAGCCCGGCACGCACATCTCGCTCACCTGGGTCACCCCGTCCGGCCAGACCAAGACCGCCACCCTGACCCTCACCGCCGGCCCGCCCCTGTAACCCCGGCGCCGGCCGGCGGCCCCGCAACCCTCACCGCCGGCCGGCCCCTGTAACCCTCAGGCGGCCTCCGGCAACGTGGTCTGTTTGTGCTCGAACAGGCCGATGATCTCCTCGACCGGCAGGTTCTTGGTCTCGGGCAGGAACTTCCAGACGAACACAATCGCCAGCGCACACAGCCGGGACCGCGCCGAGGCCGAGGACCAGCCGCCAGCCGACGGTGGCCGCGCTGCCGGGGAAGGCGCTGAAGATGATCAGCGCGACGATGTAGGAGATGAGGATCCCGACGGTGATCATCCACTGCTGCAGCATGGCCAGTACGTTGCCGGTACTCGTGGGCTGGGCCATGGGCGGAAGCTCCTTGCTGCCGGTTCGCCCCCGCCTCTTCCCTGGCGAAATCAAAATGAACATGACACTCACAGGTCCCTTCGGTCGCTTTCCCCGGCCGCCCTTCTCCGGGCTACTTGACGCCCTTCCCCCGGCTACCTGACGCGTTGGATGGTGCCCGGGGGCGGCGCGGGCACGGCCCGCGGGTACAGGATCGCGGCGAGGGCCTCGACCCCGTTGACCAGCCGGGGACCGGGCCGGACCACGATGCCGTCGGCGTCGATCGCCCACACCGGCACGTCCGGCAGCCCCTCAGCCGCCAGCGCCCCGACGACCGACCGCGCCTGCTCGACCGCCCCCGCCAGGTGGAATCCGCACGGCGCCACCACCACCAAATCGGGTCCGGCCGCGGCGATATCAGCCCAGCTCGTCTGCACCGACGCCGCGCCGGGCCGGGCCGCCACCGCCTCGCCCCCCGCCGCGGCAACAAGATCAGGCACCCAGTGCCCCGCGCTAAACGGCGGATCCACCCATTCGACCACCGCCGCCTTCGCCCGCCCCCGCCCCCGCCGACTCCCGCTTGCCCCGGCCACGCTGGCCGCGACCCGCGCCAGCCGGGCGCGGAGCTCACCGACCAGCCGTTCGGCGCGGTCCGCCACGCCGGCTCGCCGCCCGACGACCAGGATCGAGTCCAGCACGTCGTCGAGCGAGTGCGGATCCAGGGTCAGCACCTCCGCCCGGCAGCCCAGGTAGGTCAGCGCGTCGTTGACGTGCCCGGACGGCAGCGCACAGACCCGGCACAGGTCCTGGGTCAAGATCAGGTCCGGGGCCAGCCCGGCCAGCGCCCGCGCGTGCAGCGTGTACAGGTCCTGGCCCGCGGCTAGCTGCGCACGGACGTAGCGGTCGATGTCACCCGGCGTCATCCCGCTGGTGTCCCGGCCGCCCACCACGATGGCCTTGTCCGTGCGAGCAGCGGGCGGCTCGTCGCACTCGAAGGTGACCCCGGCCAGGTCGTCGCCGAGGCCGAGAGCATAGACGATCTCGGTGGCCGACGGTAGCAGCGAGACCAGGCGCACGCTCCCCAGCATAGAGAGCCGGGCCCGAGGGCTTCAAAAGGCGGCGTCCGGCCGTCACACTAGATCATGTGTACGACTTCGACGTGCTGGTGATCGGCTCCGGGCCTGGCGGCCAGAAGGCGGCCATCGCCGCGGCGAAGCTCGAGCGGCGGGTGGCGATCATCGAGCGCCGGGACATGATCGGCGGCGTCTGCCTGAACACCGGTACGATCCCGTCCAAGACCCTGCGCGAGGCGATCCTGTACCTGACCGGTCTGGACCAGCGGGAGATGTACGGCTCGAGCTACCGGGTCAAGGACGACATCACCGTGGCCGACCTGGCCGCCCGCACCAGTCACGTGGTCGGCCGGGAGATGGACGTCGTACGCAGCCAGCTGACCCGCAACCGGGTCGCGATCCTGAGCGGCACCGGCCGTTTCGCCGACCCGCACACGGTGGAAATCGACGACGGGGACGGCCGGATCCGCCGGGCCAGCGCCGAGGCGATCGTGATCGCCACCGGCACCCGGCCTGCCCGGCCGGCCAGCGTCGAGTTCGACGACCGCACCGTGATCGATTCGGACGGGATCGTCCACCTGCAGCAGGTGCCCCGCTCAATGGTGGTCGCGGGCGCCGGTGTGATCGGAATCGAGTACGTGTCCATGTTCGCGGCGCTTGGCACCAAGGTCACGGTGGTGGAGCAGCGCGACCGGATGCTGGAGTTCTGCGATGTCGAGGTGGTCGAGGCGCTCAAGTACCACCTGCGCGATCTCGCGGTCACGTTCCGGTTCGGCGAGACCGTGTCCTCGGTCGAGGCCAGGCCGGAGGGCGCGATCGCCACGCTGGCGAGCGGGAAGAAGATCCCCGCCGACACCGTCCTGTACTCGGCGGGACGGCAGGGCGTGAGCGACATCCTCAAGCTCGACGCGGCCGGCCTGACCGCCGACAAGCGCGGCCGGATCGTGGTGGACGAGTTCTTCCGGACCGCGGTGCCGCACATCTACGCGGTCGGCGACGTCATCGGTTTCCCTGCGCTGGCGGCCACGTCCATGGAACAGGGCCGGATCGCGGCGCACCACGCCTGCGGGGAGACGCTGCACGCGGTCAGCGAACTGTACCCGATCGGCATCTACAGCATTCCCGAGATCAGTTTCGTCGGCCGGACCGAGGAACAGCTGACTAGGGACAGCGTGCCCTTCGAGGTAGGCGTCTCCCGCTACCGGGAGCTGGCCCGCGGCCAGATCATCGGCGATTCCTACGGAGTGCTGAAACTCCTGGTCTGCCTCGAGGACCGGAAGCTGCTCGGCGTCCACGTGTTCGGCACCGGCGCCACCGAACTCGTCCACATCGGCCAGGCCGTCATGGGCTGCGGCGGCACTATCGACTACCTGGTCGACGCCGTCTTCAACTACCCGACCCTGGCGGAGGCCTACAAGGTCGCCGCCCTAGACGCGATGAACAAGATGCGCCAGATCGCCCGCTTCTCCTGACCGCACCTGCCCACCCCACCTAAATCTCGACATTAGGTACATTTCGCCCCCCGGTATGTCGGCTGCAGGTGTGGTCCTGTCGTCGTTGCTGTTTTAACACCTGCGGCAGGAGACAATGCCGTCTGAGCCGCCCCACGCGAGGCAAGCCGACCCCGGCACCGAGCAAGCCGGCCCCGGCCAACCCGGCCCCGCCCGCAAGGGACCCTGCAGGAAACAAACGGAAACATTGCTGTGATGCGCGGCAAACATATTGTGACTACGCTTCGCTTGTGGCGGACATTTTCGATGGTTACCGGCTTGCCCAGGCCTGGGACGAGATGTTCGCGGCTCCGGGCAAACCCCGGACGCCCTACGACGCGCTGGTGTCCGTGCTGCAGCCGATGGATCCGGCCGAGCTGCGGTACCGGGCCGACCAGCTCGCGCGCGTGTTCACCGACCGCGGGGTCACCTACGACTTCGCCGGCGAGGAGCGACCCTTCCCGCTCGACCTGATCCCGCGGGTCATCGACGCGGTGGAGTGGGACCTGGTAGCCCGGGGCGTGCGCCAGCGGGTGCTCGCGCTCGAGGCGTTCCTCGCCGACGTCTACGGGGCGGGCCGGCTCTTCGATGACGGCGTCATGCCGTGGCGGATGATCTACACCTCGCCGAGGTTCCGCAGAGAAGTGGCAGATTTCGCGCCGCCGAACGACGTCCGGGTGCACGTGGCCGGCATCGATCTCATCCGTGACGAGCATGGCCGCTTCCGGGTTCTCGAGGACAACATCCGGGTGCCTTCCGGCGTGAGTTACGTGATCGAGAACCGGCTGGCGATGACCAGGACGTTCCCGGCCTTGTTCGCCGAGCAGAGCGTGCACCGGGTGGATGAGTACCCGTCCCGGCTGCTGGCCGCGCTCCGCGCCGCGGCGCCGCGCGGGACAGCGGATCCGTGCGTGGTCGTGCTGACCCCGGGCGTGCACAACGCCGCGTACTTCGAGCACACCCTGCTGGCCCGGCTGATGGGCGTGGAGCTGGTGGAGGGGCGGGACCTGTTCTGCTCCCGCAACCGGGTCTTCGTGCATACCACCCGCGGCAGCCGCCCGGTCGACGTGATCTACCGCCGGATCGACGACGACTTCCTCGACCCGTTGCATTTCCGGCCGGACTCGGTGATCGGCTGCCCGGGCGTGATCAACGCCGCGCGGGCCGGCCATGTCACGATCGCGAACGCGGTCGGCAACGGGGTCGCGGACGACAAGCTCGTCTACACCTATATTCCGGACCTCATCCGGTACTACCTGCACGAGGAGCCGCTGCTCGACAACGTGGAGTCCTACCGGCTAGATGACCCGGACGTCCTGGCCTGGGCCCTGGACTCGCTCGACGAGCTGGTGATCAAGCCGGTGGACGGGGCGGGCGGCAGCGGTATCGTCATCGGCCCGCAGGCCACGGAGGCGGAGCTGGCGGTGCTGCGCGAGCAGCTGCGGGCGGACCCGCGCGGCTGGATGGCCCAGCGGCCGGTCGCGCTGTCCACCTCCCCGGTGCTCATCGGCGAGGGCCTGGCGCCGCGGCACATCGACCTGCGGCCGTTCGCGGTCAACGACGGCGAGGACGTGTGGCTGCTGCCCGGCGGCCTGACCCGGGTCGCGCTGCCCGAGGGCGAGCTTAAGGTCAACTCCAGTCAGGGCGGCGGCTCGAAGGACACCTGGGTTCTGGTCGGACCGCGAGCGGCGGAGCCGGCTCCGCTGCCCGCCGCCTTCCCGCTGCTGACGCCGCGGTCGACCGCGGCGGTGGCGACCGCGATAGAACGGCAGAGCGGCCCCGACCAGTGAACGACGAGCTGCTCAGCAGGATGGCCGAGACGCTGTTCTGGACCGGCCGTTACGTGGAGCGGGCCGACGACACCGCCCGGCTCGTCGACGTCTACGTGCACCAGCTGCTCGGCGATCCGGGGGCCCATGGGTCGGGTTCCGGGGCGGACTGCGGCCCGCTGTTCGGCATCCTCGGGGTCAAGCCGGGCGAGGACACCGAGCCTGACGTCGGGGTGGCGCTGTTCCGCCTGGCCTACGACGCCACCAGCCCGAGCGCGATCTCCGGATCGGTGCTGGCGGCCCGGGCCGGGGCTCGCGGTATCCGCGAGGTGATCTCCAGCGAGATGTGGGAGTGCCTCAACGTGGCCGGGCACGGCCTGGCGGGCCAGCGCCGGGCCGCCGAACGGCTCGGGCCGCACGTGTTCCTCCGCTTCATCAGGGAACGGGCCGCGCTGTTCTTCGGCCTCGCGGACTCGACCATGAGCCACGATGACGCGTGGCGGTTCCTGGTGCTCGGCCGGTCGCTGGAGCGGGCGGACATGACGGCCCGGCTGCTGCTGGCCCGGCTGCCTGGCCCGCAGGAGCAGGGCTGGCCGCTGCTGCTGCACGCGTGCGGCGCCTACGAGTCGTTCATCCGCACGCACGGCTGGGCCGCCGAACCCACCAAAATCGCCGAGTTCCTGCTGCTCGACCGGTTGTTCCCGCGATCGGCCCTGCATTCGCTGGTGACCGCGGAGGACTGCCTGATGGCCCTGAATCCCGGCCCGGTCAGGATCGGCATGGACGATCCGGCCCGCCGCCCGATCGGCCGGCTGCGGACCACGCTGGAGTACGCCGACCCGGCCCAGCTGCCCGATCAGCTGCCCGAGCTGCTCGACACCCTGCAGCAGGCCTGCGTGGAGGCGTGCGACGCGATCACCGAGCGGTACTTCCAGTACGAGGCGCCGGTCACCTGGGAACGGGACGGCTGAGCATGGGCTGGCGGCTGCAGGTGGTGCACACGACCGAGGTCAGCTACTCGGCGCCGGTCCGGGCCTCGTTTAACGAGGCCCGGATGACGCCGCTGACGATCCCCGCGCAGGTCACCCTGGAGAGCCGGGTCACGGCCGGCCCGGGGGTTCCGGTCTGGACCTACTGCGACTACTGGGGCACGTTCGTCAGCGTGTTTGACATCACCGAGCCGCATGAGTCACTCACTGTCCGGGCCCAGGCCACGGTCGAGACCGGCCAGGGCCTTGCCGATGGGGCGCCGGCCCCGCTGCCCTGGGCGGAACTGCGGGGCCAGACGGCCTCCGGGCGCCTGCTCGAGTTCCTGATGCCGACGCCGCTGACCACCGTGACCCCCGATGTGGCGGCCACGGTGGTAGACGCCGTGCGCGACGCGGATCCGGCGCAGGCCGCGACCGAGATCGCTGCGCGGGTCCGCGCCCAGGTCAGCTACATGGCCGGGGCCACCGGGGTGCGGACCAACGCCCAGGAGGCCTGGGATCAGGGTCAGGGCGTATGCCAGGACATGGCGCACCTCACCGTGGCGCTGCTGCGCGAGGCCGGGCTGCCCGCCAGGTACGTGTCCGGCTACCTGCACGCCGACCCGTCGGCCGAACCCGGCCAGACCGCGGTGGGGGAGAGCCACGCCTGGGTGGAGTACTGGGCCGGCTCCTGGCTGCCCTGCGACCCGACCAGCGGCGCCCCCGTACGCGAGCGGCACATCGTGGTGGCCCGGGGCCGTGACTACACCGACATCCCGCCGCTCAAAGGCATCTACCACGGCGCCCCGACCAGCTCACTCGACGTGACCGTCGAGGTCACCCGCCTGGCCTGACCACCGACCCGCCACCCAGGAACAAGAGCATTTTTAAGCCGAACGGACGGTGGTCCCACCCCTACGGCACGTCCTCGCCGCCCCCGCCTGACGCATCCGTCCCGCTCGAGATGACCAGAACAAAGCCGCGTTTTTTTAGACGCACCTGCCTCTGGTAACTTATTGTCGTCAGTTGTACACTCTCAGTAGTAATAACGGTCGAGCCACCGCATAGGCGGGCAGCCGTCTCTTATCGAAGAGATGGGGCGCGTCAGGCCTCACGGGGGAAAAACCATGAAGAAGTCAAGAGTCTGCGTCCTCGGCGCCGCAGCCGTCATCGGGGCCGCAATGGCTACGACCGGCGCATCGGCGGCGATGGCGGCACCGAATCCGGATACGGCGGTGACCTTCACGGTCACTAACGGGGCGCTCACGATAGACGCCCCTACCGCCGTGGCCCTGGTCCCCGGGGGCGCGGACACGGGCCTGCCGGGCACCGTTGTCGCCGGTACCATGGGGACTACGACGGTGACAGACCTCCGGGCCGCGCTCGACACCCCGTGGACCGCGAGCGTGTCCGAGAGCGACTTCACCACCGGCGGGGCTACGGCGGCTGAGACCATCCCGGCCGCCGCTGCTACTTACGATCCCGGCACCGTCACCGTCGTCAGCGGGAACGTCACCGCCGCCGGGACAGCCGTCACGCTGAGTAACGGCGACCAGGGTGTGGTCACCGATGCCGGCTCAGGGGACAACACCGTCACGTGGGCTGCGACGATCACGCTCACTATTCCCGCCACCGCGGTGGCCGGCGGCTACACCGGGGCGATGGTCTCGTCCGTGGCCTAGCCCGCACGCGGTCACGAGGACCAGCCCGGCCGGCTCCCTGTCCGTAGCGGCCGGGCCGGTCCTGTGCCCGGCCAGGAAAACAGGAGGAAGATATGCGCCGCCTGCTCGGTACGGTGCTGCTCGCCGTGGTCGCCGCGGCCGTGACTCCGGCGGCGGTCGCCGCGGCCGCGGTCACGGAGCCGAGGACCGGGCCGGCCCAGACGTTCGGCATCCGGCTCGTTGATGTTCCGGTCTCCGAGGCGGGCAATCCGCGCGCCCTGCAGTACATCATCGACTACCTTCCGACCGGAACCACGATCCACCGCAGGATCCTCGTCATGAACCACGAGACGCGGACCGCTCACTTCACCGTCTACTCCGATGCCGCCCAGATCAGCAACGACAAGTTCACCGGCGCTGCCGGGGCGACCCGCAGCGAACTGACCGGCTGGATCAGCGTGCAGCACCCGGCGGTGACCCTGGCCCCGGGCGCGTCCGAGATGGACATGATCACGATCAAGGTGCCGCCAGGAGCCACCCGCGGCGAGCACTACGGTGTGATCTGGGTCCAGCAGGAAGCCTACGCGCGCCGCACCAACGGGGTCGGCATCAACGAGGTGGCCCGGGTCGGAACCCGCATCTACCTGGCCGTCGGCACCGGCGGCGCCCCGCCCACGGCCTTCGCCATCACCTCCATGACCGGGTCCAGGTCCGCCAAAGGCCAGCCGTCGCTTGTCGTCCGCGTGGACGATACCGGCGGCCGGGCCGTCGACCTGGAAGGCACCGTCCAGCTGACCGGCGGCCCCGGCGGCAGCAGCGCCGGCCCGTTCCCGTCCCAGAAAATCATCACCCTGGCCCCCGGCCAGTCGGGAAACATCAGCTTCGCCCCGCCCAAGAGCCTGCCCGACGGTCCCTGGCAGGCCAAGGTGACCCTGGTCAGCGGGATCACCACGACCACCGCCACCCAGACCGTCCAGTTCGGCGGAAAGCTCAAAGCCGCCCACACCGGGTTGAGCCTCATCGTCTGGGGCGGCATCGCCCTGGGGGTCGTCGTTCTCAGCCTGGCCCTCTCCGCCATCTTGCTGCGGCGGCGCACCTTGCTGCGGCGCCAGGCTTCCGGGCGGCACCGGACCCTAGTGTGAGAACCACCGTCGCGTGACCGTCACTCGTAGAAGTACTTCTGCGGCCCGGGGAAGATCCAGGACAGCCCGTCCCTGAGCCGGTCCCGCCAGTTCACCCAGCTGTGCCCGTCCCGGGCCTCGACGTAGCGGACGGCCATCCCGGCGGCCTCGAACACCGGGACCATCGACCGGTTCCGCACGATCAGCGGCTCGTAGACGCCGCAGCTGACGAACACCCGGTCGGCGACCGGCCGCGGCGCCGACCGGTACCGGTTCACGAACCGCACCACCGGCTCGAACGGCGGCCCGCCGCCGTGGTCGTGGCCGATGTCGGTGAAGACGAACGAGCCGGATTGCAGCAGCAGCGACCCGTAGACGTCCGGATGGCGGTAGGCCGTCGCCAGCGCGGCCACGGCGCCGAAACTCGAGCCCATCAGGGCGCGCCCGGACGGCGTGCCGGCCAGCGGGAGCTCGGCCTCGAGCCGGGGCAGCAGCTCGGCGGTCAGGTACCTGGCGTGCGCGGCTGAGTTGGCGTACTCGGCCAGCCGGTCGCCCGGGTACACGAACGCCGCGACGGTCTCGGCCATGTCGAGCCGGTGGATGAGGTTGTCGAGCACGGTCTTGGCCGCCGCGTACCTGAGGTAGTCGCCGCCGTCGTGGACGATCAGCAGCGGGTAGCGGGTTATTGGGTCGGCCCGGCGGAACCGGGCCGGCAGGTAGAGGGTCACCGGGCAGTCCCGGCGCAGCGCCCGGCTCGGCACCACCATGTCCACCAGCGACCCCGCCCGCGCCTCCGGATCGGGCTGGGTCCAGTCCGGTACCGCATACCCGCGGGCGTAGCAGACCGAGGAGCTGCCCATCGGGCTGTGCGCGAGCCGGGGGTTCAGCGGGTCGTTGACCCGCTCGCGCTCCCCGCCGCGCACCACCTCGAGCTGGTACTCGACCCGGGAGCCCGCCGGTAGCTCGAGCACGACGTACCACAGGTCGGTGCCGCGCAGCCGGCGCAGCGGCAGATGATCGGGCAGCCCGAAGATCCGGTGGATGAGGAAGACCTCGTCGGCCTCGCCGTGGTACAAGAACGTGCACCGGTCACCCTCGACGATGGGAACCTCGTGCCGCGCCAGGAACCGATCGGCCATGGCCGGCTCGAGCGGCCGCCGGTCACGCAGCCGGTTGATGGCGAGCTTATGTCGGACGGCCGGCCCGCGGACCCCGGTCACGCCGCCTCCGCCCCCGGTCACGCCGCCTCCAGCGCGGTCACGCGGCCGTCCCCGCCGAGCACCCGGGTGCCGGGCGGGCAGCCGCGGTCGCGGTCAACCTCTATCCGGGTGCCGCCCTCGAGCGGCACACAGCGCCCCGGCCCGAACCGCTGCGCGAAGACCGCCATCCGGGCCGTGTCGTCGAGCAGCATCCTGGCCCGGGCGTGCGGCAGCAGCACGACCTCGCGGAGCACGCTCAGCCCGCTGCCGTAGACTTCGGCGTGCCCGGGACCCTGCGCGGACCGGTCGCCGAACAGCACGATCCGGTCCGTCAGCGCCATCGCCCCTGCGGACCACGCGACCACAGGAGCCTCCGCGCCCGGCGCCCGGCCGGACAGCGCGGCCGCCACGTTGAACAGGTGCAGCACGTCCGCCAGCACCCCGACGTGCCCGCCCGCGATGACCAGGGCGGCCGCCTCGCCCAGGATGCCCGCCACCTCGGCGCGGTGCCCGGCGATCACCGGCCGGTCGTGCGGCCGCAGTTCGGCGAAGAACTCGCCGCGGACCTCGTTGACCCGGCGCAGGTGCGCCGCGTCAAGCTCGCGGACCGCGGCCACCGCCGCCGCGATCGCCTCCGCGTGCAGCTGATCGCCGGACCGGCGCTGCAAGGCGTACACCGCCCGCAGCGCGTGATCCAGCCGCAGCAGGTAGATGTCCTGCAGCTCCGCGAGCTCGCCCTGCACCCGCCGCTCCGCGGCGGCGTAGCCGGGGTCGCGGTCCTGGATGTCCAGCCACCGCCGGTACAGCCCGAGGTTGGTGTCGTGCCTCCCGAGCAGCCCGCTCAGCTCCCCGTCGTCCGCCTCCCGCTCCCGCCACCCGGCCGTGATCGTGGCGATCGATCCGCCCAGGCCGAGCGACCGGACCACCGCGTCCACCGTGGGCCTGCGCTGCGGTCCCAGCAGGATGACCCTCACCCGGCGTGGACGTGCAGCGTGCGGCCCACCGCGTCGAGCATGCCGCGCAGCGTGTCGTAGTCCGGATGACGCATCCGCACGTACGCGTTGGCCATGTACCCGGCCTCCACCGGCTGGGTGGCCGTGCCTGGCGCCGGCAGGTGCGCGTCGATGACCCACTCGCCGTACTGCTGCTGCAGCCCGTCGACCCCGCTGTAGCCGCTGATCCGTCCGTCCCGGTCCGGCCGCAGCGCCACGATCCCGCTGGCGTACCGCCGCGTCGGCGGCTTCCCGATAACCCCCGTCGCCCCCTTCCCGCCGTGCATAACCGCGTTCGCCCACTCCAGGTACAGGTCGATCTCGTTGCCGGCCGAGTACAGGTCCCAGGCCCCCACGCCCGGCGGGCGGCAGCCGATCTCGGAGAACTTCAGGCCCTTCGGGCCGAAGAACCACTCCATGTGCGTCGCCGACGTCTCGATCCCGAGGGCGGCGATGACCCGCGCGCCCATGTCGCGCAGCTCGGCGTACTCCGGCGCGGTATCGATCCGGTTGGTGGACACGAACTGCGGCGAGATCCACCGGGTCCGCATCGCCTCCAGCACGTTCGGGAAGTAGTGCGAGACGAAGTCCACCGCCACCTGCCCGTCCACCGTGATCGTGTCGTAGAAGCCCTCGTGGCCCTCGATGAACTCCTCGACGGCGATCGACTCGACGCCCTGCCCGGCGAAGACACCAAGCGCGTGATCGAGACCCGCGGCGTCATCGACCCGCACCGTCCCCGACGCGCCGGCCCCGCTGCGCGGCTTGAGGATCAGCGGGAACCCGGTCTGCTCGGCGAACGCGTGCGCGTCGGCCGCGCTGTCGACCGCGGCCGACGCCGCCGTCGGCACGCCCGCCGCGCGCAGCCTCTCCTTCATCGACGGCTTGTCCCGGCACAGCCAGGCCGTCCGCACCGAGGTCCCCGGGATCGTGCAGGCCTCGCGGACCTGCGCGGCCGCCTTGGTGTGCGCCTCCACGGTGGCCTCGAGCCGGTCCACCCACAGCTTGTCCTGGACCCAGCGGACCGCCCCGGTCAGCGCCGGCACGTCGGTGACCGACGGCACCTGCTCGTAGTGGTCCAGCCAGCCCTTCAGCTCATCATCCAGAACGTCACGGCCGTATTCGCCGATGCCGATCACCGTCGCGCCGGCCTGCGCCAGCGCCCGGGCGAACTGGCGCTGGCTGGCGGGGAAGAACGGTTCGACCAGGACAACGTTCATATCGGGAATGTTAACTGGGTAGGTTCTTGTCATGGTCGTCGCCGGGTTCGTCGCGCCTTATCTGCTCGAGACCACGACGCGGTTCGTGCACGCCGCGGCCACCCTGCCGGACACCAAGCTGGCCCTGATCACGTGCGAGCCCGCGGATCGGCTGCCGCCCGAGCTCACGGAGTCCCTGGCCTGGCACTGGCGGATCGACGACGCGCTCGACGCCGGGCAGATCGCCGCCGCGACGCGGGGACTTGGCGCCCAGCTCGGCCCGGTGCAGCGGCTGCTGGCCGTGCTTGAACAGCTGCAGGTGCCGCTCGCGCAGGTCCGCGAGCAGCTCGGCATCCCCGGTATGGACGTGGTCACGGCCGGCAACTTCCGGGATAAGGCCCAGATGAAGACGGTGCTGCGGGCCGCGGGCGTGCCGTGCGCCAGGTACCGGCTGGCCCACTCCGCGACCGACGCGGTCGACTTTGCCCGGCTGGCCGGCTTCCCGCTGGTGGTCAAGCCCCCGGCCGGGGCCGGGGCCAAGAGCACGTTCCGCCTCGACGACCCCGGCGACCTGCAAGCCTGGCTCGCCGCCGCCTCCCCGACCCCGGAGCGGCCCGCGCTGATCGAGGAGTTCCTGACCGGGGACGAGGGCTCCTACGACAGCGTGATGGTCGAGGGCCAGATCGTCTGGGACTCGGTCTCTGACTACCTGCCGACCCCGCTGGAGGTGCTGCGTAACCCGTGGATGCAGTGGGCGGTGCGGCTGCCCCGCGACATCAGCGGGCCGGAGTACGCGGGCATCAGGCAGGTCGCGCCGACCGCGCTGCGCGCCCTGGGCCTGCGTTCCGGGCTGACCCACATGGAGTGGTTCCGGCGCCCGGACGGCACCGTCGCCGTGTCCGAGGTCGGCGCCCGGCCGCCGGGGGCCCAGATCACCTCGATGCTGTGTTACGCGCACGACTTCGACCTGTACTCCGCGTGGGGACGGCTGATGGTGCACGGCGATTTCGAGCCGCCGCAGCGTCGCTGGTCCGCGGGCACCGTCTACCTGCGCGGGCTGGGGGCGGGCCACGTCAAGGCCGTCCACGGCCTGGACACGCTGGCGCCCGAGGTGAGCGCGCTGATCGTCGACTCGCGGCTGCCGCGGCCGGGCCAGCCGTCCTCGGGCAGCTACGAGGGCGACGGCTACATCACCGTGCGCCACCCGGACACGGCCACGGTGACCGCGGCCCTCAAGGAGCTGGTCAGCACCGTCCGCGTCGAGCTGGGCTGACCGCGGTGAAGGTGCTGATGCTCTCGCCCGGTTACCCGGCCGAGATGGCGTTTTTCACCCGGGGCCTGGCCCAGGCGGGCGCGGACGTCATCGGCCTGGGCGACCAGGCGGCCGACGATCTTCCGGCCATCGCGCGGGACGCCCTGGCTCACTACGTCCGGGTCGGCGACCTGGCCGCCGGCGGCCAGGTCGCCGCGGCCGTGGCCGAACTAGCCCGCCAGGTCAGCATCGACCGGGTGGAGTGCCTGTGGGAGCCCTACATGGTGCTGGCCGCGCGGCTACGGGAGCAGCTCGGCCTGCCGGGCCTGACCGTGGCGCAGACCTTGCCGTTCCGCGACAAGGAGCGGATGAAGCAGCTGCTCGACGCGGCGGGCCTGCGGACGCCGTGGCACGTCGCCGCCGAGACGGTCGCCGAGGTCTGGGCCGCGGCGGAACGCACCGGCTACCCCCTCATCGTCAAGCCGATCGACGGAGCGGGTTCCGCGGACACCTACCGCGCCGATTCGGCCGCCGAACTCGACGCGATCCTGCCCGGCCTCCGGCACCTGCCGCGGGTCAGCGTGGAGGAATTCATCGACGGCGAGGAGTTCACCTACGACACGATCTGCGCGGACGGGCGGGTGCTGGTCGAGAACATCTGCCAGTACCATCCCCGCCCGCTGCTGACCAAGATGCACGAGTGGATCAGCCCGATCACCCTGGCGCTGCGCGACCTGGACGCCCCCGGGCTGCAAGGCGGCCGGGACCTCGGCGCCGCGGTGCTGCGGGTGCTCGGGTTCCGCGACGGGTTCACCCACATGGAGTGGTACCGCAAGGCCGACGGTGAGGTGGTGTTCGGTGAGATCGGCGCCCGCCCGCCGGGCGCCCGCACCGTCGACGTGATGAACTACGCCACCGACTCCGACCTGTTCTTCGCCTGGGCGCAGGCGGTCACCCAGGGCCGGATCGCCCAGCCCGTCGAGCGCCGGTTCAACGCCGCGAGCATCTTCAAGCGGGCCCGCGGGGCCGGCCGGATCACCCACTACGAAGGCCTGGATGAGCTGCTGGCCAGCTACGGCGAGCAGGTGGCCGCGCTCGAGCTGCTCCCGGTCGGCGCGCCGCGGCGGGACTGGCGGGCCACCACCATCGCCGACGGCATGGTCATCGTCCGGCACCCCGACCTGCCCCAGGCCCTGGCGATCGCCCAGCGCTTCGCCGCCGACCTGCACCTGTACGCGAGTTGAGCCCAGCCCGGCCCCGCCGGTAGCTTCAAGCTCATGCTCCCCGACCAAACCCCGCCCGGCCACCCCGGGACCGGCCCGCTCACCGCCGCCGTCCGGCACGTCCTGCCCTCTGTCCGCGCCGACCTCGAGCAGCTGGTCCGGATCCCGTCGGTGTCCGCCGACCCGGCCGCCGCGCCGTATCTAGAGGCCAGCGCGGACGCGGTCGCGGTCCTGCTGCGCCAGGCCGGCCTGCCCCAGGTCGACGTGCTGGCCGCGGGCGGCAGCCAGCCCGCCGTGCTGGCCCGCCGGCCCGCCCCGCCGGGCGCGCCCACCGTCCTGCTGTACGCGCACCACGACGTGCAGCCGGCCGGCCCCCGGGCGGACTGGGACAGCGACCCGTTCACCCCGGCCGTCCGGGACGGGCGCCTGTACGGCCGCGGCGCCGCCGACGACAAGGCGGGCATCGCGGTGCACCTGGCCGCGCTGCGCGCGCACGGCGACGACCTCCCGGTCGGGGTGACGGTGCTCATCGAGGGCGAGGAGGAGACCGGCTCGCCCGCGCTGGAACCGTTCCTGGACGCCTACGCGGACCGGCTCAAGGCCGACGTGGTGGTCTTCGCCGACGCGGTGAACTGGACCGCGGACGTGCCGTCGCTGACCACCACGCTGCGCGGCGGCAGCAGCGTCGTGGTGGAGGTACGGACCCTGGAGCACGGCGTGCACAGCGGCCTGTACGGCGGCCCGGTCCCGGACGCGCTGACCGCGCTGTGCCGCCTGCTGGCCACCCTGCACGACGAGCGCGGCGACGTGGCGGTGCCCGGCCTGATCCGCGGGAGCGCGCCCGGGACGGGTGCCGGGCCCGGAACCGGGTCTGGGGCCGGGACCCGGACCCACGCGGCCGCGCCCGACCTGGCCGAAGCGCAGTTCCGCGCCGAGGCCGGGATGCTCGACGGGGTGGCGCTGACCGGCACCGGCCGCCTCACCGAGCGGCTGTGGGCCGGTCCCGCGATCGCGGTCACCGGCATCGACGCGCCGTCGGTGCAGGCGGCGTCCAACACGCTCATCCCGGCCGCCCGGGCCAAGGTGAGCCTGCGGATCGCTCCCGGCGACGACGCCGAACGGGCCCGCGACGCGCTGTCCGCGCACCTGCGCGCCCACGCGCCGTGGGGCGCGCGGGTGAGCATCGAGCCCGGCGCCACCGCGGCTCCCTACGCCGCCCGGCCCGGCGGCCGCGCGTACGCGGCCGCGCACGCGGCCCTGGCCCAGGCGTGGGGGACCCCGGCCGTGGACATGGGCGTGGGCGGCTCCATCCCGTTCGTCACCGCCTACGCCGGCCGCTTTCCCGACGGCGAGATCCTGGTGACCGGGGTGGAAGACCCGGACACCCGCGCCCACGCCGCCAACGAGAGCCTGCACCTGGCCACCTTCGAGCGCGCCTGCCTGGCCGAGGCCCTGCTGCTGAGCAACCTGGCCGACCGCTGATCCCCAGGCCCGTTCAGAAATATTTGCCGAACGGGCCGTGGCCCCAGCCCTAGGCCAGGCCATCCGCCAGCTGGACGATGAGCCGGAAATGGACGAGCCGGAAATCGACGATGAGCCAGAAAACATCGACGGTGGCCCACGCCTGGGCGACCTCGCTGTCCTCGACGCGGTGAATCCGTCGCGCGGTCAGGCTCGGTCGGCGGCGTGGGCCGCCTCGGACCCGGCGGACCCGGCGTCCGTCCAGGGTCGCGGCCCAGCTGGCTCTTCCCACCCGCCCTTTCGTCCCACCC
>Ga0302229_10001593_pt1 | contig 17103 bp, 16 predicted proteins | sample II_Palsa_N1_3_FD_193518 | JGI IMG/M metagenome (GOLD analysis project Ga0302229, IMG submission 193518) | Peat permafrost microbial communities from Stordalen Mire near Abisko, Sweden - II_Palsa_N1_3 | ecosystem: Environmental > Terrestrial > Soil > Palsa > Peat permafrost | place: Sweden... | reverse complement strand
GAACGTCGTGGCCCTGCCGGCGTCGAACGTGCGCATCAGCTTCAGCAGGTCGCGGTCAACTGTCTCGAGTCCGCCGAGCGTGCACACGACGAGCGGAAAGAACGACACCAGCGCGATCACAACGAGTTTCGGCGCGATCCCGAAACCGAGCCAGAAAACGAGGAGCGGCGCAAGGATCGGGATCGGGACCGTCTGCGAGGCGATCAGCAGGGGATATACGGCTCGACGAGCGGTGGCCGAGAAGTGGATCAGGACCGCCATCGCGAGCGCCGCCGCGACGCCGGTCGCGATCCCGAACACGATCTCCTGGGCGGTCACGAGGAAGTTGCTCCACAGCGTCGCGCGGTCCTGGTACAGCGCGGAGGCGACCGTGTGCGGGGCGGGGAGGACGAGCGAGGTGACGCCGCCGAGGTCGACGTACAGCTCCCACGCGCCGAGCAGGGCGAGCACCACGACCGCCGGTGCCAGCGCTCGTCTCATGCCGGTGCCCCAAGGGCGGACAGCGCCCGGGCGCGGAGCTCGACGAGCGCCGGGTCGGTGCGGCTGCGCGGCCGCGGCAGCTCGATCGCGAGCTCGATGATGATCCGGCCTGGGCGCGGCGACATCACGACCACCCTGTCAGCGAGCACGACGGCCTCCTCGACGTCGTGGGTGACGAGCAGGACCGTGCGCCCCTCGGTCTCGAGCACGTGCGCGAGCCACACCTGCATCTCGGCACGCGTGATCGCGTCGAGCGCCCCGAACGGCTCGTCCAGCGCGAGCAGCGGCTTGCCGGCCAGCAGCGAGCGGAGGAACGACACCCGCTGGCGCATGCCGCCCGACAGCTCGTGCGGATGCGCGCGCTCGAATCCGGCCAGGCCGAAGCGCTCGAACCATGGTTGTGCGCCGGCGCGGGCCTGCGCCTTGCCGGCCCCGCGGACGCGCAGCGCGAGCGCCGCGTTGTCGATCGCCGTCAGCCAGGGGAGGAGCAGATCGCGCTGTGGCATCAGTGCGGCCGGGATCGCCGTGATCGTGCCGGCGTCGGGACGCTGGAGCCCGCAGATCAGCTCGAGCAGCGTCGTCTTGCCGCAGCCGCTCGGGCCGACGACCGCGACGATCTCGCCGGTCTCGATCCGCAGCGACACATCCGCAAGTGCCGCGACCTCTCCCCGGCGGCCGCGGAAAGTGCGGGTGACGTGCGCTGCGAGGACCGCGCTTGCGGCGGTCAGCTCCTGATCTGGAGCCTGGATCACGTCGGTCGTAACTCCCTTCGCGGGCATTACCCCACAGGTTCGAAGGGTCAGCGCCGGATCTGGGCGCGATCTCAGCCGGCCTACCGCCAGCACCCCTGGTGGACGCTTCTAGGAGGAGATGCTACCGCGGCAGGGTCCTTACGCTAACGTGCTGGCGTAGTGGGCCACCCGATCCGCTGCACGGCCGCGCTGCTGGCGCTGCTTCTGATCTTTGTCGGCGCGGATGCCGCCGGCGCCAGCGGGGCCACCGTCACGTTCCATCCGCGCCTCGGGCGGATCATGGGCATCGAGCCCGCGGCCGCCGATCAGTCCACCGACGTCGCTGCCGGCCCCAGCATCCCGGCGGTCTACCACGGCGGGTCGGTGATGAACACCGGCCCGGTCACCGTGCACACGATCTTCTGGGCGCCGAGCGGTTACGCGTTCGACGGTGCGCCGAACAGCGGCACGCTCGGGTACGAGCCGCTGATCCAGCAGTTCTTCACTGACGTCGCGCACGACTCGGGCTCGCACTCGAACATCTTCTCGATGCTCGACCAGTACGGCGATGCCTCGGCGCCGGGCACCTACGACATCGTCTACAACGCCGCTGTCGATTCGATCGACGACACCGATCCCTACCCCGCCCAGTCGAGCCAATGTCCGTCGCCGGGCGGCATCGCCACCTGCCTGACCGATCAGGACGTGACCACGGAGATCGACCACGTGATCCAGACCCACGATCCGACGGGTTACGGCCTGCACGGCGTGTGGGAGGTGTTCCTGCCCGCGGACGTCGACGAGTGCTCGAGCATCGACGTCTGCGGCACGAGCGAGTTCGCGGGCTACCACTCGCTCGCCGACGAGGGTCACGGGACGTTCATCTATGCGGTCATCATCGACACGCTGATCGAGGAGCCGCCGATCGCCGGCGCCGACCCGGAGGGCAATCCCGAGGCGGAGAGCTCGATCGACACGTCTGGGCACGAGACGATGGAGGCGATCACGAACCCTGAGGGAAACGGCTGGATGGACCCCAACGGGTTCGAGATCGCGGACAAGTGCGAGAGCGGACCCCAGGTCGGGGCGCCGCTTGGCTTCGCGCCCGACGGCGCCCCCTACGACCAGCTGATCAACGGCCACGAGTACGAGATCCAGGAGATCTGGTCCAACGCGGCGAAGGGCTGCGAGCAGCGCTCGACGGTCACCACCAATGCGCTGCCGCTGCCGATGATCGCGCTGCGCCAGTTCTCCCCGGATGTCAGCGGCAACACCAGCATTGCCAAGGCCGGCGTGGCGGTGCGGGTCGCCTTGATCCGCGCCGGCGCCTTCGTCGCCGAGGGCGCCGGGGTGACGCGTGCGAACGGATCGTGGGGACCGTTAGCGCTGCGGGGCCCGCGCGGGGCAACACACGGACTCGGCGACGACCGCGACGAGCTGATCGTCGAATACGGCCCCGGCGGCCCGCCGCCCGACCTGATCGCCACTGGCGCCGAGGGCGACCCCTTCACCGAGGCAGGCTTCACCGACTGGTTCGACCTCGACACCGGCTACGAGCTCGCCCCCAATGCGATTGCGCTCGCTCCCTGTGGCCAGATCGGCGTGGTCACCGTGACGGTCGGCGGGATCTCCTCCACGCCACCGGTGCCGGACTGCCAGACCGAGCTCGACGCGACGGTCGTGAGGGTGCCGCATGTCAGCGCCCACAGCCAGGTGCTGCTCACCAGCGAGGACAACCGCGCCGTCTCGGAGGCCGCCCCGAACGGCGCGCTTGTGAAGCTGACGGTCGCTCTCGGCGAACCGGGCAGCGCGCCGACGCTCGCAAACTCGGACGTGCCCTTCGAGCCTTCGGGGATACCCGGCTGCACCGCCGATCTACGGCTTGGGACGGTCAGCTGCTCCGGGCTCGTGCCCAGCGCCGACTACACACTCACGCGCAGCCGCGGCAAGGTCGTCAGGAGCGGCCACGCCGACAGCAGCGGCGTGTTGCTCGTGTCGGATCTACCGGGTCCGCAGCCGATCGTGGGCGGCGACCGGCTGACCCTCCGCAACGCCGCCCGGCGGGTGTTGACGACACTGCACGTGGCGCACCTGCGGGTGGCGATCGACGGCGAGGAGACCGTGCTTGCGTCGGGGACCTGCCAGCCAGGCGACTACTGGGGGGCGCCGCTGACGAAGGAGCCATCGAGCTCGGCGGTCGGCGAGCCAGGCTCCACCGGCCTCGGTTCGATCTGCCCCGCGAGCGGGAGCGCCAAAGGCCTGTCCGATAGCGCGATCGCGCAGGCCGACGACCTCAGCGGCGGCCTCACCGAGACCTCGGTGCCGGCGCTCGAGGGCGAGGCGCCGCTGAACGACGCGACCGTGTACGGCGCCTTCACTGCGCTCGCGCAGACCGGCGTCCCCACCGCGAACGGCGGCACGGCGCCGGCGGCGGCGAGCGTCTCGCTGGCGATCTCGCCCGCAGGCTCCTCGCGGGTCGTATGGCACACGGGCAACGTGGCGCTGCCCAAGGGCGTCGCGGTGCGCGGGTTGGCGGCGGGCGTCTACCGCGCCACCTGGATCGTGCGGGACGCCAACGGCGACACCCGCACGGCGCAGACGACGTTCGTCGAGTCGGGCTGAGAGGCTCGCTGGTCGGGCCGGGCTAGGCCGCGCCAGGTGGTGCGCTGCGCTGCCCTGGTGGGATCGGACGCCCGTCGCTGTCGACAGCCCGACCGTCACGCCCGATGTAGCCGTCCTTGCCGCCGGCCACGACCACAACCGCCTCCCCATCGCCCACATTGCGCAGGCCGCGATGCGTGCTCGCATCAACGCGCGCGAGACCGCCCGGGCCCAGCCGGTGGGTGCTGCCGTCCCCGAAACGCATCTCCACCTCGCCACGATGCACGAAGTACAGCTCCTGCTGCTGATCGTGGAAATGGACGCCCGTGCTGTACCCCGGCGGCAGAACAAGCGCGTTGACACCGAACGCGTCGACCCCGAGCGCCGCACGGATCTTGCGAAACCCGGGGCCGTCGCCGAGCTCTTCAAGGCTGCCGACGGCGTATCCGCGATTCTCGGTCACGAGCGGCACATCCTAGCTACCGATCGCGGGGCAGCCCCCCGCCGGCATACGCACGTCGGCGGGGAGCTGAGCGACCGTCAGGCCCGAGGCGGCGCGGCGGGCTGGAAGGTCCCGGCTGTGCCGGTCCCCGAACTGCTGCCCGAATTGCTGCTGCTCCCGGTCATTCCGGGGCAGTGTCCGCCCATCGCGTGGGTCCTGGCGGCGGCGTGCGCCACCTTGCCACGCGCGACTTGCGTCGCCGGCGACGCCGCACCCGAGTGAGAGCTCGAGGTCGCCGCGCTGGCGAGCGCGGCACCGCCGCCGGCGAGAGCGCCGGTGACGACAGCTGCCGCCAGGATTCTGCTCAACCGTCTGTGCATGGACTGTTGACCTCCTTTGTTGGGACGAAGCACACAATGGACCCCGAACGTCGGAGCCGCGTATGAATCGCCCCGCTCAAGCGACGACCGGTTTCGTCAGCGCCTTGACGAAATCCTCGAGCTGGTCGGTCCGCCAGCATTCGAATGCCTGGCAGTGGCGCTCGTAGGCGGCGATCACGCTGTCGCCGTAGTTCCAGTAGAGCCGCGGCTCGGGGTTGAGCCAGAACGTGCGGCCTGCCCTCGCGGCGATCTGCGCGAACACGTCCTCGCGCGGTGGGCGGCCGTTGGTGCGCGCGTCACCGAGCACGATCACGGTCGCGCGCCGGTGCAGCTCGTCCCCGATCAGCGTCAGGAACTCGGTCCACACGCGGCCGTAGTCCGTGTAGCCGGAGACGTCGGCGACGCCGGCGTCGCGTGACACCGCGGCGGCGGCGGCACGGAAGTCGCGCTCGCGCTCAAACACGTCCGTCACCTCCGAGATGCGCTCGATGAACACGAACGAGCGAAGCTTGCGGAACGAGTCGTGCAGGGCATGCAGGACCGACAGGAAGAACGTGCTGGCGCTCGTGACGCTGGTCGATACGTCGCACAGGACGTAGATCTCGGGGCGGCGCGGGCGCACCGGTCGGTAGCGCAGCTCGACCGGCACCCCGCCGGTCTGTAGCGACGCGCGCATCGTGGCGCGCACGTCGACGTGCGCGTGGCGGGTGTGCCCGCGCAGCTCGCGCCCCTGGGTGGCGAGCCGCCGCTTGAGCTGCGTGACCACTCGGTGCACAGCCGCGAGATCCTGCACGGGGCCGCTGGGGAGGGCGCGGTCGAGGTCGGACAGTGGGCGCTTCGGCGGCAGCGCGGCGGTGCGTTCGATCAGCTCGCGTTCGAGCTCACGGCGCAGTTGCTGCTCGAACTTGCGCAGCTGGTCGCGAGCGATCCCGTCCCGTCGTGGGTCGTCCTCGGGGAGGTCGGGCTGCGGCTCGGTGCGCAGCCCGAGCGCGCGCCGGATTCGCTGCACGTCGACCCCGAGCACGCCTGAGCCCTCACCCTTGCCGAACGCCGCGATCGCCAGCCGCGCGAGGTCGCGCAGGTCCGACTCGGAGCCGTCGGCGAGGGCTCTGGCGATCTGGCGGCGCAGCTCGTCGAGGTCGAGCTCCTCGCTGGACCCGAACCGCGCCTGTGGCTCTGACACCTCCATCCGCACTGCTTGGGCCTCGACCGCCCTGAAGAAGAAGCGCTCGAACACCAGCTCGAACACGCGGCGATCCTCTTGGGACTTGGCGATCGTCGTCGCGAGCGCTTCGCGGAAGGCGGAGGAGTCCGACCATGCGACGTGCTCGAGTGCGGCGAACGAATCGAGGATCTCCGAGGTCCCGACCGCCACGCCCTCGCCACGCAGCTCGTCGGCGAACGCGAGCAGCTCCCCGTCGAACGCTCCCGGATGGCGCTCCGGGAGTCCGCCGAAGATCGGCTTGCCGGGCGGCGGCACCGCTCAGGCCGCTGGGCGTGTGCCGAGGTGCGCCTGTGGCTGTGCCGGCGCGAGCCGGACGCCCACGCGCTCGGCGACGGTGTCGAGGTCGGTTCGATGCTTGACGATCACGCTCATCGTCTCGCGGAAGGTCCGGCCGTCGATCTCCTCGGCACCGAGCAGCAGCAACGCCCGCGCCCAGTCGATCGACTCGGCGATGCTGGGCGGCTTCTTGAGGTCGAGCTCGCGGACGAACTGGACGACCTCGACGAGCTTGCGGGCGAGCGTCTCGCTGAGCTCGGGGCAATGCAGGCGGACGATCTCGAGCTCGTGCTCGATGTCCGGGTAGTCGAGCCACAGATACAGGCAGCGCCGCTTCAGCGCCTCGGTCAGCTCCCGGCTGTTGTTGGAGGTCAACAGTACGACCGGGTGCGTGCGCGCCTCGATCCGCCCCAGCTCGGGGATGCTGATCTGGAAGTCCGACAGAAGCTCGAGCAGCATCGCCTCGAACTCCTGGTCGGTCTTGTCGATCTCGTCGATCAGCAGCACGACCGGCTCGGGCGAAACGATCGCCGTCATCAGCGGCCGTTCGAGCAGGAACTCCTCGCCGAAGATGTCGTCCTGCACGGCGTCCCAGCCCGCGCCATCGGCCTCGGTCTGAATCCGCAACAACTGCTTGCGGTAGTTCCACTCGTACAGTGCCTTGGCCTCGTCGAGGCCCTCGTAGCACTGCAGGCGCACGAGCCGGCGCCCGAGGTATCGCGATAGCGCCTTCGCGAGCTCGGTCTTGCCGACCCCGGCAGGCCCTTCGACAAGCACCGGTTTGCCCAGCTTGGTGGCGAGGAAGGCCACCAGCGACGTCGATTCGCCGGGCAGGTAGCCGACCGAGCGCAAGCCGTCGGCGACCTGCTCGACGGTGTTGGGAGCATCCGTCATGCCGGCAACTATAGGGTTCCCGCGGTGCCGCTCGTCGCTGCCGTCACGGCTCATCTCGGACTGTTCGCCGGCGTGATCGTGGCCGGCTTCGCGATCGGCGCGGTCGGCCACATGGTCGGCTCACGGGCGCTGGTCGTGGTCGGGATCATCGTGATCGCGTCCGTCAGCCTGTATTTCGTCGCAAGCGGCGAAGTTCAGACATTCCCTCAGGCTCTGGTTGAGGTTCATATCTGAGTCGACCGCTGCCTCTCCTCACCGCTGCGGCGCTGCTCGTGCCGGGGAGTGACTGTCCTCGACGCGGAGGCTACCGAGCGACCGGGCGGGCGATTGGCACGGCGCCGGCGCCGGGTGCGTTCCCGACCTGCAGCGCCCCGGTGATCCGGCTGAAGTTGCCGGCCAGATCGGTTGCGGACATCCGCACCGTGTAGGCGCCGGCGGGCAGCGCCGGCACGTTGATCGACTGTGTGCCGTACGCGAAGCTCGCGCTCGTCTGGAAGGCGGTCGAGGTCGGCCCCGCGATCACCAGGCCCACGCGCGACACCTTCGACAGCTGGAAGGAGACCGAGAAGGCCTTTTTGGCAGGGCCGGCGCCGGTCAGCAGCGTGAGCGACGGCGGCGTCGTCAGGTCGGCCTGGAAATCGGCCGCGGTCCGGCAATAGACCGGAACCGCGGTCAGCGTGCAGAGCTGCGCCAGGAAGCCCGTCACCAGCTCGTGATAGCTGAGCGTGTCCTCGATTCCCGGCTGGTAGAGCGACCACGCGCCCGTGTTGAACGACGGCAGCTCCGCCTGCGCCTCGGCGCTCCCCTCGTTGAACAGCGTCTGCGACAGCACGTTGCCACTGTCGTGCGAGAAGTAGTAGAGCCCGATCAGCGTCTGCAGGAAGGCGTTGATGATGTCGGTGCCGGGCGCGAACGAGTACTGCAGGTAGCGCAGGCCGAGTGCGGTCGGAACGGCGAGGCCGCGAGGAGGCGGGTCGCGGAGCAGCGGCAGGATCTCGGCGCCGTCGACCAGGTAGGCGTTGTTGCCGCTCGCCAGATACGCCCGGGTGAAGGCCTCGAGCGCCGTGCCATCGGTCATCGCGCTCGTCCACGGCGGCTGCCCGCCGTCGAACGGGAAGTAGTAATCCCACGTGATCCCGTGGTCCTGTGGAACCGCCAGGGGGAGCATCTGGCCCAGCAGCGACAGAAACGCCGGGTACTGGCTCGGGCCGGCCGTGTACATGCCGTTGGCCTCGCCGAACGTCGCCAGCGGCTGCAGCTGGATCCCCTCGCCCGGGTAGTACTCCCAGATCATCTGCGAGCCGCTGAGCTGGACGCGCGCGTCGGCCGCCAGCAGCGGGCCGGTGGTCCACCACTGAACGTTGGCCTGCAGCGTCAGGAACAGCCCGGGCAGCCGCGCGACGGTCATCTGCCGACCCGCGGCAATGTTGTGCAGCGTCTCGGTGACGGCCGTCAGCTCGGTCTGCCGCGTCCCGTGAAGCTGCTTCTCGTCGGCGAGCGCGGTGTCGAACTCGCCCAAGTACTGGGCGTGCTGGGCGGCTGTGATCTGGTTGCGCCGCGCGAGCTTCGCGAGCACGCTGACGACCGTCGGCGGGGCGGGCGCCTTGCTCGCCGTGGTGCTCGCGCCTGGGGTGATGCTCGCGGCCCGGGCGAGCGGCGTCGATGGAACATCGAGCGGGGCCGGGAGCAGCGCCGGCCCAGTCAGGAATCTGTCCTCGACGACCCGGACGTGGCGCCCGGGTCCGAGCACGGTCACGCGCGCGGCCAGAGCCGCGCCCGCGCCAGGCCCCATGCCGAGGAGTGAGCATGCCGCCAGAGCGGCCAGCCGGCTCCTACGCATTACGCCTGATGGTAAGTTCCATCGCCGCCCGGTGCGCAGGTAGAAGGAGAAGCGGTTGCCACGCAGACATCTGCTCAGGGTTTCGCGGCTCGTCCGTGCGCTCCTCCCCGCGGTGGGCGTCGTTGCGCTCGCCGGCTGCGGCTCGAGCGGGTCGGGCGTCAGCGCCCGCGCGCTGCTGCACGACACGTTCGCCGCGCGCCATCAGGTCACGAGCGGCCGGATGAGCTTCGCGCTGACGGTCGCCCCTGCCGGCGCGGGCGCCCGTGCCGACCCCGTTACGGTCACCGTCGGCGGCCCGTTCCAGAGTCGCGGCGCCGGGCGCTCGCCGGCATCCGACTTCACCCTTCAGGTCGCGTCAGGTAGTCAGCACGGCTCGCTCGCGATCGTCTCGACCGGCACCGCTGCGTTCGTGACCTTCGCCGGCACGAGCTACCGCCTGCCGGAGTCGACCTTCGAGCGGTTCGCGTCGGGGTTGTCCCCGCTCACCGCCGGCGGCTCTCTGTCGAGCCTTGGGATCGAGCCGCTCGACTGGCTCGTCGACCCCGTGGTCGTCGGGCGTGCGACCGTCGGCGGCGTCCCAACGATCCACATCCGCGCGCGCGTCGACCCGCAGCGGCTCGTCCGCGAACTCGGTGCGCTGCTCTCGACGACGGGTTCGCTGGCCGGCGGCGCGAACTCCGCGGGCCGCTCGGTCACCCTCTCGCCGGCCTCCCAGCGCCGGATCGCAGGCGCGATCAGGAAGGCGAGCGTCGAGATCTGGACCGGCGTCGCCGATCGAACGCTGCGGCGGCTGACGCTCGCGGTCACGCTCCCGGTCGCCGGCGGCCTCTCGAGCCTGCTCGGCGGCCTGCGCTCGGCGCGCCTGCTGCTCGACGTCCGCTACACCGACCTCAACCAGGCCCAGCGGATCCCCGCGCCTGCGAACGCCCGGCCGTTCTCAGAGCTGGCCTCAGCGCTCGTCGGCCGCTCCTGACGATGGCGGCCCGCCCGGCCCGCCCGGCCCGCCCGGCCGCGCGCGCAAACCCACAGCCGCTGCCTACTCGCGGCCTACGTCCTGGTCGTCCTCCTCGAGCTCGTCCAGTTCCTCGTCGCCGTTGTCCGCGATCTCTCCCGGGTGGTAGCGGACCTGGAATGCCTGCAGCAGCTCGTCGCGGCGGCTTTCGTCGACCGGGGTCTCGTCCGAGATCAGCACCCAGTCGGCGCCCTCGTATTCCTCCATGTTGAAGATCTCGGCATCGAGCTCAGGGGAGTCGTCGACGACGATCAGGACCTCGGTCTGCGGGTTGAAATAGGTTCCCGGGCGGTTGACGAGATCCTCCAACTCGACACGTCTGGGATCGGCCATGCGCGGCAGCGTAACCGAACCGCCTGGGAGTTTGCGCGCGGCCCCGGCCGGCGTGCGGTTTTGCGCCCGGCGCTCCATCGGCTACGCTTTCCCCAGACGTTGACTGACTAGTCAATCGCCCCGAATTTTCAAGGGAGAACATCAATCATGGTCGATTTCACGCTCACCGACGAGCAGCGGAGCATGCGCGAGATGGCGCACGATTTCGCCGAGAAAGAGATCCGGCCCGTCGCCTGGGAATACGACGTCGACGCCACCTGGCCCGGGGAGATCCTCGAGAAGGCCTGGGAGCTGGGCCTGATGAACAGCCACCTGCCGGTCGAGTACGGCGGCCCCGGTCTGGGCTATCTCGACGGCGCGATCATCGAAGAGGAGATCGCCTGGGGTTGCTCTGGCATCTGCACCTCGCTCACGTGCAACGGCCTCGCCACCGCCCCGGTCGCGCTCGCCGCCTCCGAGGAGCTGAAGAAGGACTATCTGGGCCGCCTGTCCGAGGCGCCGCTGCTCGCGTCCTTCTGCCTGACCGAGCCCGACGCCGGCTCGGATGTGTCCGGGATGAAGACGACTGCGACCCGCCGCGGCGACAAGTGGGTGATCAACGGCTCCAAGTGCTTCATCACCAACGGCGAGTACGCCAACTGGTACACGGTCTACGCCAAGACCGACAAGGAGGCCGGGCACCGCGGCATCTCCTGCTTCATCGTTCCGCGCGACGCCGGCGTGATCGTCGACAAGCACGAGGACAAGATGGGCCAGCGGGCCTCGAACACCGCGACGATCACCTTCCCGGAAGTCGAGGTCCCGCTCAACCACCTCGTCGGCGAGGAGAACAAGGGCTTCAAGCTCGCGATGATGACGCTCGACCGCACCCGCCCCGGTGTCGCGGCGATGGCGACCGGCGTCGCCCGTGCCGCCATGGAGATGGCCGTCGACTACTCCAAGCAGCGCGTCCAGTTCGGCGTCCCGATCGCGATGCACCAGGCGATCCAATTCATCATCGCCGACATGGCGACGAAGGTGCACCTCGCGCGGCTCGCCACCTGGAACTCGGCGGTCCTGCTCGATCAGGGCAAGCGCAACACGCTCGAGTCATCGCACGCCAAGCGGTTCGCGGCCGACATCGCGATGGAGGTCTGCACCGACGCCGTCCAGGTCTACGGTGGCTACGGCTTCATCAAGGAGTACAAGGTCGAGAAGCTGATGCGCGACGCCAAGATCCTGCAGCTGTACGAGGGCACCGCCCAGATCCAGCGGCTCGTGATCGCGCGCGAGGTGCTGTTGCCGCGCCGGGTCGAGGAACCGGCCTCGGCGCACGCTTAGCGCCTCGGTGGGCGCTTAGAACTCGCACTTGGGCGGGGAAAGTGCCCGTGGAGGGCGCAATTCCCGCCCAAGTCCGCGGCTCGCGGCCCGACAGCCCCTATGCGAGCGTGAAGCGGCCGCCGGTGTAGATCACCCGCTCGCCGCCGCCCCGCAGCAGCGCGGTCACCGTGCGGTCGGTCGTCGAGACGATGTCGGTGTGGACCGCCGAGCGGTTGAAGCCGAGCCGGTCCCAGTCGGACTCGATGAGGCCGTTGGCATCGCCGTCGTAGGTCGCTTGGATCGCCTGACCGAGGGCGATGTGCATGTTGCCGAACGCTCCGCCGGTGTTCTCGTCGTACAGCGTGTTGGCCATGAACCGGCGGATCGGGGACAGGTCGGCGTCGGTCAGCGAGAACTCGCCGACCCGGTCGGCGTGCTCGCTCGCGATCATCTCCCGGAGCAGCTCCTCGCCCTGCTCGGCACGCGCGGCGACGACGCCGCCCTCGCTGAACTCGAGCTCGACGCCGCTGATCAGCGCGCCGTAGACGTAGAGCGGCTCGCTGAAGCGGATCCAGCCCTCGGTGCCGTGCCAGTCGGGGGAGGTGAACACCTCGAAGCTCGGCACGTTGCGACCGCCGCCGCCGAGCCAGCGGCGCTGTTCCCCGATCGTCACCCACAGGTCGACGTCCTCGCCCTCGACGTGGACGCGATCGATCGGCAATTCGGTCAGCGCCGCCGAGAACGCGGCGATCCGCGCGTTGACCTCACGCCACCGCGCCACCGGGTCCGGGTCGGCGAGGAAGCAGGCGCTGGTGATCTCCTCCCAGTACTCCTCTAGCGACATCCCCGCCTCGGCCGCCATCGCCTCCGTGCCGTACAAGCCGATCGTCCACGTGAACGCGCCCGCCGTCTCCTTCGCGTCCTGCCACTCCGTCAGGCGCCGGCGCGCCCGCCGTGCCCGCATCAGCGCCGTCGGGTCGACGCCCGCGAGTGCTCGGGGGTCAGCGTCGCAGTGGATCCGCAGCAGATGGTCGGCGGTGTCGACGACGCCGCGCCAGTAGCGCTCCGCGAAGAAGTCGAGCTGCGCTTCGCTCGCCAGCTCGTAGAAGTCCCGCTGCACGCTGATCCCGTCGCCGCTGTCGGGCGCGTACTGGCTGAGCACGTGGCCGCCCGACCGCCACACGGCCCGGCACACCGCCGCGTACAACGGTCTCGCACTCTCCTCACAGGAGACCATGACCACGTCGCCGGGGGCGATCCCCTCGCCGCCGCCAAGGGCGAAGTCGACGAGCAGCCGGGCGTAGCGGTCCAGATGCTCGGTTGAGGGCGTGAACGGCATGAGCTGGCAGAGGTTAGAGCGCGGGGTCGTGCCGGCGCTCGTCGCGGCGCGGACCGTCGCGTCAGTCGGGCGTGAGCCAGCCCTTGCGCCGGAAGAAGAACCACAGCCCCACGACCGAGGCGGCGAGCAGTCCCAGCCCCAGCACGAAGAACGTCCACGTGTGGTTGAGGATGTGTCCGGTCAGGAACGAGAAGTTCTCGCCGAAGAAGCCGGTCAGGAACGACAGCGGCAGGAAGATCGTGGCGATGATCGTGAGCTGCTTGGAGATCTCGCCCTGGCGGTTGGCGATCGTCGAGAGGTACATGTCGGTGGCGCCGCTCAGCAGGTCCCGGTAAGAGTCGATCAGGTCCGAGACGCGGATCAGGCTGTCGTAGAGATCGCGCAGGTAGAGCCGATCGTCGGGCTGCATCCCGGGCAGCTCTGCGATCTTCTGCTCGTCGCGCGCGAAGAAGTCGCGCATCGGCGTCACCACTCGGCGCATCGCGATCAGGTCGCGCTTGAGCGCGAAGATCCGTTGCAGGCACTCCTCATTCGGGTTCGAGACGACGGTCTGCTCGAGGTCGTCGATGTCGTCGTCGGTCCGCGCCAGGACCGGGACGTACGTGCCGATCACGGCGTCGAGGATCTTGTAGATGACGAACTGCTCGCCGCGCACCCGTAGGCCGTCGTACCGCTTGCGCAGGTCCTCGACCGCGGCGAACGCGCCGTGGTGGATCGTGACGACGCACGAGCCGGAGATCACCAGGTGAACCTCGCGCAGTAGGTGGCTACCCGGCTCGGCGCCGGCGTCGACGCCGTAGACCACGAGGTAGACGTAGTCGTCGTACTCCTCGCGCTTGGGGCGCTCGTGGAACGCCTTCGCGTCCTCCAGCGTCAGCGGATGCAGGTGCAGCAGCTCCCCGATCCGCGCCAGCTCGGCGTCAGTTGGGTCCTCGAGGTCGAGCCAGAAGAACTCATGCCGGTCGAGATGCTCGGCGGCCGCGCCCAGGTCCGTCTTGGCGAGGCACGGCGCGACGAGGCCCGAGCCGTTGGGCGCGTCTGACCCGCCAGAGCTCATGCGACGCCAGGGTAGTCCGTCGCGGGCGCCCGTGACGCCCCGTGGACGACCCGACCACCGACGATCGTCGCGGCGATCAACGGGACTCCAGGCCGGTAGGCGAGGTGCGACGGGGAGGGGGCGTCGAGCACGACCGCGTCCGCCCGGCAGCCGGGCGCGAGCCGGCCGATGTCGTCGCGGCGCAGGGCGCGCGCGCCACCCGCTGTCGCGGCCAGCAGCGCCTCGGCGACCGTCATCCGCAGGTCGCGGACCGCGAGCGCGATGCAGAACGCCATCGAGGTCGTGTAGCTGGAGCCGGGGTTCGTGTTCGTCGCCAGCGCGACCGATACGCCGGCGTCGATCGCCCGCCGCGCATCGGGGTATGGCTGCCGGGTCGCGAAGTCGGTAGCCGGCAGGAAGGTCGCGACCGTGTCCGACCCGGCTAGGGCCTCGAGGTCGGTCCCGTCCAGATACGTGCAGTGGTCGGCCGAGGCGGCGCCGAGCGAGCAGGCGAGCCGCACACCCGGGCCGAGCCCGAGCTGGTTTGCATGCACCCGCAGACCGAGCCCCGCGTCCCGACCCGCCTCGAGCACCGCCCGCGATTGGTCGGCATCGAACGCGCCACGTTCGCAGAACACGTCGATCCAGCGCACCGACCCGCGGCAGGCAGCGAGCATCGGGCCGCACACGAGCGCGACGTAGTCGTCCTCCCGTCCGGCGAACCCGCCCGGCACTACGTGCGCCCCAAGGAACGTCGCATCGTCGGTCAGCTCGGCTGCGAGCGCGCACAGCCGCGCCTCGCCGTCGACCGTGAGCGCGTAGCCCGACTTCACCTCCGTGTGCGTGATCCCCGCTCGCAGCTGCTCTGCGCGCCGTGCCGCCGCCAGCGCCCGCAGCGCGTCCTCCCCCGCTGCGAGCGTCGCCGCGACGGTCGTCCGGATCCCTCCCGCCTCGTACGGCGCGCCGGCCATGCGAGCGGCGAACTCCTCGGCCCGGTCACCCGCGAACACCAGGTGCGTGTGGCTGTCGACGAACCCGGGGATCACGCACCGACCCGCGGCGTCAACCCGCTGATCGCCGTCCGCCCGTCCCGCTCGCTCGATCGCCGCGACCCGCCCGCCCTCGACGATCAGCGCGGCGTCGCGCACGACCCCGAGCGGGCCCCCCTCACCGAGCGACGGCTCGCAGGTGACGAGCAGGCCGATCCGGTCGACAACAAGCGCCGTCACGTCGAGAGCGCCCCGATCGCCTCGGTCAGCTCCGCGGCGACGTCGAGCCGGGCGTGCCGGCCGTCGCGCACGATCTCCCGACCGCCGACCACAACCGTGTCGACGTCGGCAGCGGCGCCCGCGAACAGCACCGCGTCGAGCGCATCCTGCGACCGCGTCCCGGCGAGACGCACACCGTCGAGCCGGACCGACACGAAGTCGGCCAGGCGTCCGACCGCGATCGCGCCGCCGTCGGGCCAGCCGAGGCTGTCGTAGCCGTGGCGGGTCGCCGCCAGCGCCAGCTCCGCGGGGGCGTGGAGCCCGCGGATCCCCGTTTGCAGACGGCGGTCGAGCTCGACCGCGCGCGCCTCCTCGAGGAGGTCGACGAACGCGTTCGAGTCGCTGCCGAGCGTGTGCCTGCCGAGCGGTGAGCCGATCCCGTCGGCGAGATCGCGCTCGGTCGTCGGGCACAGGCAGATGAAGCTGTGGTGCTCCAGCAGGCGCCCGATGTCGGCCTCCGTCAGATGCGTCGCGTGCACCGCCGTGAAGCGCTCACTCAGCGCTCCGGCGGAGTGCAGCAGCTCGGTCGGCGTGACTCCGTGCTCCCGCAGGCAGGCGTCGTTCTCGGCGGGCTGCTCGGAGACGTGGGCGTGCAGCGGCCAGCCGCGCTCGGCGGCGAACTCGGCGACGGCGAGCGCGCTCGCCGGGTCGACGGCGCGCACCGAGTGGATCGCGGCCGCCAACCGCGTCCCAGCGGTCGGCGCCAGCGCGCCGACGCGGTCCGCCCACGCCTTCACCGAGCCGTCGTGGAAGCGCTCGATCCCGCCGTGCAGGTAGCACGCGTCGATCAGCGTCAGCCGGATGCCGGCGTCCGACGCCGCCCGCATGATCGCCTCCGAGAAATGCAGGTAGTCGAACTCCCCGACCAGCGTCACGCCGGCGAGCGCCATCTCCGCGAACGTCGCCCGCGCGAGCGCCTCCACGCGCGTCTCATCGAGACTCTGCGCCAGCGCGTACATCTGCTCGCGCCAGGTCCAGAACGAGCCGCCGGAGGCTCCTTCAGTCCGTCCCCGCAGCGCCCGCTGGAACGCGTGCGAATGTGCGTTGGCCATGCCGGGGAGGGTCAGGCCCGGGAGAACGGTGGCGTCGGGGGTGGCGGCATTGCGAGCCGCCACCCCCGAGATCAACCCATTGCCGTCGACGTCGATCAGCACGCTCGGCTCGGGGTGCCCGCCCCCGAGCCACGCGAGCTCGCACCAGAAGTGCCTCACCGCGGCAGCTCGGCGACGCGCGCCACGAACGAGTCGCGGTGAAAGCGGTCGAACGACTCCCACGTCATGAACGTCCCCGGGTCGCTCACGCGGTCGAGGAACAGGATCCCGTCGAGGTGGTCGACCTCGTGCTGAAAGGTGCCGGCGGAGAGCCCGCGCCAGACGCCCACCTGGGCTTCACCGCGGCGGTCGAGATACCGAACGCGAACCGCCGCCCAGCGGGCCAGGACCCCTCGCAGGCCCGGAACCGACAGGCACCCCTCGTTGATCTCGATCGTGTCTGACCCGATCGGCTCGATCGTCGCGTTGACGATCACGGTCAACGGGATCGGCGGCTTGTACGGGTAGCGCGGGTGCTCAGGCGTCACCTCGACGACGGCGACCCTGACCGGCTCGGCGATCTGGTTGGCCGCCAGACCGGCGCCGCCGGCGAACCGCATCGTGTCGATCAGGTCGTCGATCAGCGCTTGGATCTCGGACGACTGAAGTTCGTCCGGCGAGATCTCACGCGCGCGCTCCCGCAGCACCGGGTGCCCGGCCGTGACGATCTCGCGAACGCTCACGTCGAGGCCATCGGGATCCGCACGCCGCGCTCGCGGGCTACCTCCGTGGAACGCTCGTAGCCGGCGTCCGCGTGGCGGATCACGCCCATCCCCGGGTCGGTCGTCAGCACCCGCTCGAGCTTCTGCGCCGCGAGCACTGAGCCGTCGGCGACGCACACCATCCCGGCGTGGAT
>Ga0302229_10001589_pt1 | contig 17126 bp, 12 predicted proteins | sample II_Palsa_N1_3_FD_193518 | JGI IMG/M metagenome (GOLD analysis project Ga0302229, IMG submission 193518) | Peat permafrost microbial communities from Stordalen Mire near Abisko, Sweden - II_Palsa_N1_3 | ecosystem: Environmental > Terrestrial > Soil > Palsa > Peat permafrost | place: Sweden... | reverse complement strand
GTGGAGGCGGTCCAGCTCCATCGGGTTATTGAGTAGCACGCCCACGAGCAGCCGGTAGGTGTCCTCGTGCGTGGTCAGGTGAGCGTGCGGGTCGCCCGCGAGCTCGAACAGCACCGCCGACTCGCGCAGCGCCTCGTGGAGCGCCGCCGGCTCGTTACGTGGAGCCGAGAGCGCGACCAGCGGGTCTGTCGGCAGGCTCGCCTGACGCGGGCGGTCGTGCGGGAGCAGCCCGAGGATCCGTCCGTCGCCCATGTCAGCGATCAGCCCGCCAATCACCGTTTCGGCGAGTCCGGCGTGCTCCGCACTCGCGGCGCACATGCCGACGCCCCCGGTCGAGAGATCGCAGCCAAGCCGTCGGGCGTTCGCGAGCAGGGAATCGACGTTGCCCGGCGCATGCAGCTCGAGCATTTGCAGGAACGCGCGCTTGGCGCGGCCGGCGTCGAAGCCTGCAGAGTCGCGCATCAGGGCCGTTACGGCGGCCGCAGCGGCGGCCGCGTCGAGCCACGAACCCGGCTCGAGGCTGTCGCCGGTGAGCGCCGCGACCACCCCGACGACCTCGCTGCCGATCTGCACGGGTACCACGTTGGGAAGCTCGCTCGGGGCCGGGGCGCCGGCGTCCTCGAGCAGCGCGCCGGCGTATTCACGCGCCGCGGCGAGCGCCGAGGGCAGCGCCGCGTCAGGCGGCCAGGCGACGATCGGCCCCAACCGCGGAAGGCAGATCGCGACCGAGCATCCCAGAGCGTCGGCGGCTGAGCGGGCGACGCTCTGAAGATCGTCCCCCGCGACGGCGGCGGTGACGATCTTCAGCGGGCCCGTCCGGGGGGCGGCAGCGGCCGCCCCCCGGAGGTACCCGTCCGTCATACGGTGGCCGGCTCCCCGGTCCCTGTGAAGCCGGGGATCCCATTCGGGAACCCGAGCGACGGAATGTCCGACGGGTACACCTCGTGGCCGTGCTCCGCGACGTCCCCGATTTCCATGTTCTCCTGGGACATCCGCAACGGGATCACGAGCCCGACGAGCTTCAGCAGCACGAACGTGCACAGCCCGGACCAGCAAATCACCCACAGTCCGGCGAGGAGCTGCCACTTCAGCAGAGTGAAGCTCCCTGTGTAGAGGAGCCCGCTCGGGTTCCCGATCGGAACGCCCTTGCTGGTGTCGTACACAGACATACCCGGGTCGCAGAAGATCCCGGTCAGCAGACCCCCGGCAAACCCGGCGAACCCGTGCGTGTAGATCACACCCAGCGTGTCGTCGACGTTGCGGAACGGCGGCAGCGCGCTCAGGTAGTTCATCGCCAGGTAGACGATCGTCGTCGCGATCACGCCGAGCGCGATCGCTCCGAAGCCGTTTACGTAGCCCGCAGCCGGAGTAATCGCCACGAGCCCGGTGATACACCCGTTGACGCCGCCGATCAGGCTCGGCTTGCGCCCCGTGAGGTAATCCCACGCAACCCACATGAGGAACGAGGTGGCGGTGCAGAGGTTCGTGTTGAGGACCGCCGCCGAGGCGGAATTGCCCGCGAAGTACGGGTCGCCGCCGTTGAACCCGTTCCATCCGAGCCACAGAATGCCGCCGCCGATCGCGATCATCGCGACGTTGTTCGGCGCGTCGATCTCTCTGTCTCGTTGCAATCGTGGTCCGATCACCGCCGCCGCGACGAACCCGGTGATTCCCGCCGACAGGTGGATCACGTAACCACCCGAGAAGTCGATCGCGCCCTTGTGGGCGAACCAGCCGCCGCCCCATAGGAGGAAAGCGTCGACCGCGTACACGACGGTGATCCACAGCGCGACGAACGGCATCCACGCCTTGAAGTTCACTCGACCGAGCACTGAGCCGAGCGCCAGGATCGGCGTGATCGCCGCGAACACGAACTGGAAGTACACGAGCGAGGACTCGGGGAAGCGGAAGTTCGGCATCGCGCCGTTCAGCAGCGGGATGTTCGCCCTTCCCTCCTCCTGTGCCGGGGTCAGGACGTTGCCGGGCTTCCCGATGAACATGTCGAAGAAGCTCGTGCCCTTGCCGTTGCCGATCCATGGATGCCCGAAGCCCATCTTGAAGGCCCACAGCACCCACACGACGAGCACGACGGAGAAGGTGGCGAACGTCAGCATCATGCTGTTGATCGACCAGCGCTTCTGCATCGCGCCGCCATACAGGACGACGAGGCCGGGAACGCTCATCAAGCCGACGAACGTCGCAGCCGTCAGCTGCCAGGTGGTGTCACCTGAGTTGAGCCATGTTGAGGACGGGAGCAAAGTCTGCTGTCTCCTTCCGATTGGTCGGGAAACCGACCCCAGCGGTCGGCAGGGCCGGGCGGCCCAGAATTGTGCGGAAGGTTGTTATGTCGTCATCGCGCGAGCCATAGCCGGAGGTCCAGCGATCGGCACGGTCGTTTAGACATTGGGATAAGGCCGGTCGGCGTCTGCTGGACACCGCGGCCTGCGGCCGGCCTCCCAGGTGCCACGGAGGCCCTCAGAGCTCGACGGCGACGCCGTGCGCGAGCACCAGCACGGAGCCGCGCGCGGCGTTGAGCACGGCGCGCGTGGCCCCACCGAGCGCGACGTGCCCGGGGCGCGAGCCTGGCTGGGAGCCGACGACGATCAGGTCGGCGGCGCTCGTGTCGCCGCTGATCAGCTCCGCCCCGAGCTTGGAAGCCAGCGCTTCGGCCGTCGCCCGAGCGACCTCGTCGGCACCCGCCTCAGGTACCGCGATCGTGTGGATCTGCTGGCCGACCTTGGTCCGCAGGCCGGCCTGGGCGACGCCGATCGCGACCGGACCGCCCTCGAGCAGCCGCTGAGCGGTGTTCCCCGGCTCGGCGCGGCCCGGGGCGGTGCGATAGTCGGAGCCAAACACGATCACCGAGGCGCCCTCCGATTCCGCCAGCTGCTCGAGCCCTGCGTCGGTCGAGGCGCTGAAGACGACGTGGATGGGCAGCTCATCGTCACCCAACAGATGCGCGCCGGCCCTGAGCCGGCGTTCGGCGTCGTGCTGGGCCAGCGCCTCGCGCGCGGGATCGAATTCGCGGGAGTGGCGTACATACGCCAATGCGAGCGAGGCGCTGCCTGCAGCAAGCGCCTTTCCAAGCGCCAGCGCGTCGTCGTCGTTGGGCGTGCCGTCGTAGGAGATGATGATGCCTGCGCTCACGTGGTCGTGAATCCTCCGCAAGCCGGCCGGCGCGGGCATTGGCCCGACGGACAAGCATCACCGAGGAGCTCTATCCCGGTGGAGCAGACATCACGTTGGTCGCGCGGTGCTCAGCGACGGCCCTGACCGCTGAACAGGCTCAATAGCAGCAGGAAGACGTTGAAGATGTCGAGGAAGATCGACGCCGCGATCGGCACCGCGCTCGTGTACTTGCCATGCGACAGGCGCTGGAAATCGAACGCCGTGAAGAAGCCGAACACGGCCAGCATGCCGACGCAGTAGATGATGTTGCTGGAGGGGATCGCGACGAACAGCGTGATCAGCCCGAACACCAGCAGCACGATGAACGCGATGAACACGAAGCGATACATCGGGGCGAGGTCGCGTCTGGTCGCGTAGCCGAAGCTGCCGAGCAGCGCGACGAAGCCAGCCGTCGCTCCGGCGGCCTGATAGACGACGCCCGGATTGGTCTTCGCGTAGTAGTCGAGGACGGGCGCGACCGCCATCCCGAGCAGCAGCCCGAGCGCGAACAGCAGGCCCATCGCCAGTTGCTCGTGGCCGCGGTTGGCGGCCGAGTTGAGGCCGAAGATGCACGCAAACGCGAGCAGGAAGAACAGGATCCCCGTCCCGCCGACCGAGTTGCGCAGTACGTATGCGCCGAGCGCGGCGAACCCGAGCGTGATCGCGACCAAGCCCATCACCTGGCCGAACACCGACCGGGCTCGATCTCCGGTGAGAGCGGCGCCTCGCGCGAATCCAGCCTGTTCGTATGTAGGCATTTCTGGCTCCTGACCAAGTTCAAATGCAGGGTGATTCGCGTCAAAAGGTAGTGCATCGCCAGGCGCTCGGATCGAAGAAGATGATCAGAGCGATCAGGGCGCTGAACGCCCGCCCGTGGGGCCGTCAGTTACCGGCGTCGCTACTCGTTCTATCCCCGATCGACCACGACATTGGGGGAGCAGGATGCTGAGCGGCGAGACACGGCAGCGCGGGCCGAAACGAGTAGTGATCGTCTCGGACGACCCGCTGTTCGTCGACGGCACGACCTTCGGCTTCCGGACGGGCGGTGAGTTCACCGTCTTCCATTGCCCGGCGGCGACGCGAGTGCCCGCGGCCGCGATTGCCAACATCGGGCGCGATGTCGTGCTGATCGACGACGCCGGTCCCGCCGCCGACGCACTCGAGCTGGTGCGTGAGCTATGCGCCCAGGTCGAGCGTCCGGTGGTGATCGTGCTGAGCGGCAGCAGCGACCACGACCACCAGGAAGCGTTCCTCGAGCTCGGGGCGACGGCGGTGATTGCCAAGACGCTTCACAACCGAGTCCTCGTCACGTTCGTGCGTGAGGCGCTCGCGGGGCGGATCCTGGTGCGCGCCGGGCGCGCGGCGGCGACGACCCAGAGCCTTCCCGTCCGGGTGGGGGAGGGGAGCCTTGCGTACCACACGAGGCGGCACGAGCTCGCTCGCAAGCCGGGCATTGCCCCAATCCGTGTGACGGAAGTCGCCTAAAGACCGGCGCCGTCGGTTCCGGCGACGCGAGTTCGGGCGCGCGCTAGCCGTTCTCTCAGAGAATGCTCTTGATCAACGCCCTCCTGACCGCCTCGGGCTGCGTGGTGGCGTCGATCGCGCTCTACCTCGCCCTGCTTGCCATCGCGGCGCGCTTTCATCGGGAGTCGGAGATCACTGCGGAACCGCTCGCGACGCTCGCGGTTCTGATCCCAGCCCACGACGAGGCCGGCTTGATCGGTCACTGCGTCGAGTCGTTGATCGACCAGAGCTACCCTCGCGACCGTTACAGCGTCGTCGTGATCGCCGATAACTGCAGCGATGACACGGCCGGTATCGCCCGCGGTGCGGGCGCCGACCTCGTCCTGGTCCGCGACGCTCCGGACGCCCGCGGCAAAGGGGCGGCGCTGCGCTGGGCAATGGATCGGTTGCTGACGGCTGACGGGCCGCCCGACGCCATCGCCGTGGTCGACGCGGACTCCTACGTCGCACCCGACTTCCTCGAGCAGCTCGCGCTGCCGCTGCACGCCGGGGCGCAGGCCATCCAGGGGAATTACCTGCTCGAGCCCAACCGCAGCCGGGGCGCGGCGCTCCGTGCGACCGCGTTCCTGCTCGTCAACGGCGTTCGCCCAGCCGGGCGCGCCGCGCTCGGGATGTCGACGTTCCTGGTTGGCAACGGCATGTTGTTCGCCGGCGAGTTGCTCCGGCGCCATCCGTGGAACGCGTTCACGAGCACAGAGGATCTCGAGTACAGCCTCGAGCTGCAGACGGCCGGCGTGCGCATCGAGTTCGCCGCACAAGCGGTGGTACGTTCCGAGACGGCCCCGAATCCGCGTGCGGCAGCCGTGCAACAACTCCGCTGGGAGGGAGGCAAGACCTACCTACTCCGCAGTCGGGTTCCGCGGTTGCTGCGAGACGCGGCCAGGCTTCGCCGGCCCGGGCTGATCGTCACCGCCTTCGATTTGGCCACGCCGCCGCTCGGGCTCGTGGCCGGCGCGGCGATCGCTGGGAGCGTGGTGGCCGCTGGGCTGGCCGTGTCCAGCGGCTCCGCATTCGTGTTCGTGCCGTGGCTCGTGGCGGATGCGGCGATCGTGTCCTACGTAGTCGTCGGGTTGTACGCGGTACGCGCTCCTCGGTGGGCCTACCGTGCGCTACTCGGCGCGCCGGTGCTGCTGCTCACCAAGCCGCTGACGCTCGCACGCGTACTGCGGTTCCGCTCCGACAGCTGGGTACGCACCGAGCGGGCCTCGGACCAAGCGAAGCAGCAGGCGTGACGTGCAGCGCATGAAGGTCCTCCTGCTGTGTACGCAGTTTCCGTATCCACCCCGCACCGGATTCAAGATGCGGGTCTATCAGTTGGCGCGGCAGCTCGCGGCGCGCCACGACCTCACGCTGCTCTCCTACGCCGAGCCCGGCGAGGCGGCCGCGCGCGATGCGCTCGCCTCCGAGATGCAGGTCCACGTCGTCGAGAAGTCGTACATCCCTGGCCTGCGTCGGCGCGTGCGGCAGGCGGCATCGATCGCCTCGTCTCGTCCCTACGCCTGCCGCAGCGTCTACACGGACGAGATGCAGCACACGATCGAGCAGCTCTGCAGGGAGCAATCGTTTGACGTTGTGCAGCTGGAGTCCACGCTCTTCTGTCAATTCGAGTTCCCGGACGACGTCGCGGTCGTGCTCGACGAGCACAACATCGAATTCGAGCTGTACAAGCGGATGTATCAGACTGAGCGATCCGCTGCCCGGCGAGCCTACAACCTGGTCGAGTACCTCCGCTTTCGCCGCTTCGAGCAGCGGTCTTGGAGATGTGTCGACGGCGTACTGGTGTGCTCGGAGCGGGAGGTCTCGATCGTGCGCGGCAACGCACCGACGGTGCCGCTCGGCGTTGCTCCCAACGGCGTCGATCTCGAGTACTTCGCGCCGAGCACCGAGGACGTCGATCCGTGCACGATCGTCTTCAACGGATATCTCGACTACCGCCCCAACCACGACGCGGCGGTCCACCTCGTCCACGACATCTGGCCGCTGATCCGCAGCCGCCACCCCGGCGCGAGGCTCGAGCTCGTCGGCCGCTACGAACACGCCGATCTGCGCCCGCTGCAGGCGCCCGGGGTGACGATCACCGGTGAGGTCCCCGACGTGCGCCCTCACATCGGACGTGCCACCGTTGTAACCGTGCCGATTCGAATGGGCGGCGGCACGCGCCTCAAGGTCGTCGAGGCGCTGGCGATGGGCAAGTCGGTGGTTTCGACCTCCGTCGGCTGCGAGGGTGTCGCCGTGCGCGACCGCGAGCATCTGCTGATCGCCGACGATCCAGCGTCGTTCGCCGCCGCGATTCTCGACGTGATCGCTTCGCGCGAGCTCCGTGCCGAGCTCGGGCGCTCGGCGAGGGCGCTGGCCGAGCGTGAGTATTCGTGGGATGTCGCCGGCGACCGGATCGAGGCCCTTTACGCACAGGTCGCGGGCGAGCGAAATCGCGAGCGCGCGGGTCCCAGCGAGCCCGCGCTCGCGCGGTGAGGACCGGCCCATTCCGGAAGCTTTGGCCGCGAGCTGGCGTTGCATGATCGTGCACAGGATCAGGCATCGGTACGCGGGCCGGGGGCCGGGATGAGCGGATCGTCAGTGCTTGAACCCGGCGCGACTGCGGTGACCGGCGGCGTTTCCCGCCGCGCCATGCGTGGCGCGCGCGAGCCGACTCGCTGGCGCGCATACCGGAAGACATTTCGCCGGCATCCGCTCCGATTCAGCCTGCCCGTCCTGCTGGCGCTGATGCTGGCGGCGTGGATCATCGCCGGCGCGTCTCCGTCCTACCAATCCACCTCGAGTATCTGGGTCGACAACGCCGCCCCGATGGGCTCCTCGCTGGATCCTCTACTGGCCCAGGCGATCGAGCCTGCCGATGAGGCGCAAATCGTCTTCGACGAGCTCCTGACCACGCGCGGATTCTTGAACGCGGTCGGAGCGCAGTCCGGGCTCAGCCACTACCTGGCAACCCATGCAACAGCCGGTGGATTCGGCCCCGCCGAGCTGGTCTCTCGCCTCGCCGGCCGATCGGGCTCTTCGCAACAACGACTCGACACGCAGCTGGGTCCCAACGTGACCGCTGTGGTCGAGGGCCCGGAGGTGTTGCGGATCAGCTTCACCGGTCCGACCCCGGCGATCGCGCGCAGCACGCTTAGGACCCTCACGGCTGATCTGCCCGTGTACGCGAGGCGCTATGGAGCGTCGTATGCCGGCATCGAGGCGAATTACTACGAGCAGGTGGTGCGCGCGGAGTCGCAGGAGTTGGCGAGCGCTCAATGGCAGGCGAGCAACTTTTTGGCTGTGCACTCCCGCGTCGTCGCCCGGTCTGGACTGTCCCCGTATCAATCGCTGAGCTCGGCGGCCAGCAGCTACAGCAGCCGGCTGGCCGAGGCGACCGCCAGTCTGGCCCAGGCACGCAGCGCTGTGGGCTCGGACGCGGACGGCCTGAACCTGCACGTGATCGATGCGGCGTCGCTGTCGGCGAGCCCGATCACGTCCACCAAGAGCGAGATCGAGACGACCCTCGTGTTCCTGGCCCTTGGACTGGCGGCGGTGCTGCTGATCTTGGCGGTGCGCACGCCGGGCGGTCTTGGGCCCTGGTCCCAGAGCATGTCGGCGAAAGTTCAGCCGTCATTGGACCTGTGGGCGGTTGGAGAGGGCCGCGTGCCCGCCCAGTGGGCGACGCTCGGCCCACCGACCGCCTATCCACCGGGGGTCAGCCTGCTGCTGCCTGGTCCCGCGGAGGCGGGGCGCGCCTCCAGCCAGGGCGGCATCACGGTTCCGTCGCGCCGGCGGAAGGCCGCACGGCGCACGTTCACGCTCCCCGAGCCGTCATGGCGAGGCGTGGCTCCGACCGGACGCTCGGCGGTTGCGGGAACAACGGCTGCCCGAGATCTACCGCAGGCATCCCAGGCACCCAGGTCGGTCATCGGTCGCAACCTCGGCGCGCTTGCCGGAGGGCAGCTGATCACGTGGTCGATGACCCTGATCTGGACGCTCGTCGTCCCACGCGTTCTCGGCCCGGCTGGCTTGGGCTACATCGTGTCTGCGATCTCGGTCAGCAGCGTGTTCGGAATCGTGCTCGGGCTCGGCACCAAGGCGTATCTGGTGCGCGAGATCGTGGTCGACCGCGAAGCTGCCCCGCAGCTGATCGGGTCAACGATCGTCCTGCGAGCGATGCTCGCCCCGCTGGTGGCGATCGGGGTGGTGGTGTTCGCGCACCTCGCGCACTATGGTCAGGAGGCTCGGGCCGTGCTCTACCTGGCGACCGCGATGACGATCCTCGCCCTTCTGACAGAACCGCTGCAGGCCGGATTTCAAGCGATCGAACGGATGCAGTATCTGGCCTACGCGGATGTGATCAACAAGACGGCGCAGAGCCTCGTTGGGATCACGCTGGTGTTTCTCGGGTTCCGGGCAGAGGGGATCATGACCGTCATGATGCTCGCCGCCGGGGTCGTGCTCGCGCTCAACTACAACTGGCTGCGACGTTTTCTCTGGATCGATCTCCGGGCGGACTGGAAAATGATCTGGAAAGTGGTGCGCCAGAGCTTGGCCTACTGGGTGGGTGGCACGTTCTCGATGATCTACCTCTGGATCGACACTGTGATGCTCTCGTTGATGACGACGGCGCGAGTCGTGGGTTGGTACGGAGCCACCACTACCTTGTTCCAGACGGTGATGTTCATCCCGGTGCTCATCTCCACGGCATGGCTGCCGCGGTTGGTCAGGGCGGCCGAACGGGGCCGCGGGCAGCTGATGGCGGAGGCGCACATCCCGTTCGAGATCACGCTCTGCACCGGGATCCCGATCGCGGCCGGAACCGCGCTGTGCGCCCCCTTGGTCGTGCATACGTTCTACGGCGCCCAGTACGCGCACGCGGTACCGGTTCTGATCGTGCTCGCCGCATGCCTGCCGTGGATCTACCTGAACATCATCCTGTACGCGGTCCTCGTCGCGTTGAAGCGCGCGTTCGAGTGGACGTTCGTCATGCTCGGGGCGGCGATCGTCAATCCACTGTTCAATCTGGTCCTCATCCGCGTCGCTCAGAACCGTCTGCACAACGGCGCCATTGGGGCGGCGGCGAGCCTCACGCTGACGGAGCTGATCATGGATCTGGTCGCCCTGACGATGATCGGTCGCGACCTCTTCACCGCCGCGATGATCCGCAGATGCCTCGCCGCTGCCGTCTCGTCGGCGGGAATGCTCGCGACCGGCTATCTACTCGTCGGGCTGGGGCAGCTGGTGGCAGTTGCGGCGGGCGTCGGCGTGATGGTCGTCCTCTCGCTTGTGCTCCGTGTGGTCACGCCCGCCGAGCTTGCGATCGCGCGCTCTCGCGTCCCCGGGCTGGCCGGCCGCCTCGTGGGACGCCGTCGATCGGGAGTGGCTGCTGCTCGTGTCTAGCACTGTGGAGCGCCGGAACGACCCCGTCGGGCAGGACGTGAAGCCCCTCGCGCCGCTCCCGTCTGAGCGGCATCCCTCACTGCTTCCCGCCTCGACTTTCGCGTTTCGGTTCATCAACTACATCACCAACTATGTGATCGCACGGTTCCCGAGCTTCACCGTGCGTCATGGCTGGTACACCCGCGTCGTGGGACTGCGGCTCGACCCCGAAGCCCGAATCCACCTCGGCTGCTACGTGTGGTTGTACGGCCTCCGCAGGACGCGCCGGACGGGGGCTTCCGTGGGCGCTCGGACGTGGATCAACCGAAGCTGCACCCTCGACCTGCGCGGGGGCCTCGACATCGGCGCCGACGTGAGCATCTCCCCCGAGGTCATGATCCTGACCGCGACCCACGGCATCGATTCGCCGAGCTTCGAGGTCCTGAATCGCCGTGTCGTGATCGAGGATCACGTTTGGATCGGCACCCGGGCGACGATCTTGCCCGGCGTCACACTTGGTCGCGGAGCCGTGGTCGCGGCGGGCGCCGTCGTCACGCGCGACGTGCCGCCGCTGACGATCGTCGGCGGCGTCCCCGCCCGCGAGATCGGATCGCGGGACCCGTCGATCCTCGAGTACCGCCTCGGCGCGAATTACGCGCTGTTCGAATGACCGCCGGGCATGACTGAGCAGGCGCCGAGCGCCACGCGGCGGCCATCCGGACTGCGAGCCTCGCCTGCCCGCTACCGGCTGCTGCTGATCGCATCAGCCCTGGACGGCACGGACGTGAGCGAGAACGCCGTCGCGTATCAGTGGGCCTCCCGTCTTGCCGAGCGCCACGATGTGACGATCCTCACGTACCGTAAGCGTGGGCGGGCCTCCGCCCGCGACCAGATCCCGGGCGCGCGGTTCATCGAGTGGGACGAGCTGCCACTGCTCGGCCGGGCGGCGAACCTCAACAACCTCATGCAGCCGTACTACGTGGTCTTCTACCGGCAGGTCCGCAACTGGCTGCGAGGCGCGCTTCGCCGCGGTGAGACGTTCGATCTGGTCCACCAGATCACCCCGGTGGCGCTGCGCTACCCGTCTCCCGCCACCGGGCTCGTCCCGAACGTCGTGCTCGGTCCGCGTTGCGGAGGCCTGCCGACCCCCCCTGGATTCGAATCGGAGTTGGCCGTCGAGCCGTGGTACGTCAAGCTTCGCGCTCTGGACCAGTGGCGGTTCCGCCACGACCCGGTTCTCCGCCGCTCGCTGTCCAGCGCCTCAGTGGTGATCGGCGCGGCGCCCTACGTGCGCGACCTGCTGGCGGACGTGCCCCTGCGACGCTTCGAGGTGATGTCGGAGCTTGGCGTTGATCAGCTTCCGGAAGCACGCGAGCCGCCCCGGCGCGAGGAGGGCGAACTGCGGGGGCTGTTTGTCGGTCGGTTGATCCGCACCAAGGGCGCACGCGACGCGATCAGGGCGCTGGCACGGCTCGCTGACCTGCCCCGGGTCACGCTCGATGTCGTCGGCGACGGGCACGATCGCGCCGATTGCGAGGCTGAGGCGCGGACGCTCGGGGTGGCTGAGCGCGTTCGCTTCCACGGCTGGGTGCCGCACACCGAGGTCGCGCGGTTCTACGGCGCAGCGGACGCGTTCGTCTTCCCTAGCTTCCGCGAACCGACCGGCGGGGTTGTGCTCGAGGCGATGAGCTACGGGCTTCCGCTCGTCGTCGCGGCCTACGGTGGCCCCGCGGCGCTTGTCGATGACGAGACCGGAATCCGGGTTCGGTGTGTAGAGTCGGAGACGTTCGCCGTGGGCCTTGCTGACGCCATCCGGATCCTCGCAACGGACCCAGAGCGCCGCGCTGCGCTCGGCGCCGCCGCCCGCCGGCGCGTTGCCGAGCAGTATCTGTGGCCGGCGAAGCTGGCCTGGCTCGAGCGCCTCTACGGCGAGGTGCTAGGTCGCTGACGCGCGACCCCGCCCCGGCGTAGACGAGTCCCGAGACGGATTAATTCATGCATAAAAACAGCCCACGGCCGTTAGTTTGGGACACCGAGGGCGTTGCTTGAGTATATGCGCAACCGCTCGGCCGGTCTCTTAGTCATCCTGTCCGGGGGGCACTCGTGAGCAATTATCCGGAAGGTGGAGCAGTGCCCTACTCGAGAACAGAGGCTTACAAGGCGACATTCAGACGGCATCGGATCCTGTTCTCGCTGCCGGTCGTGATCGCGATCGTTGTCGCCGGCTGGTCAGTGCTCGGAGCACCGAAGTCGTATCAGTCGTCGGCCAGCTTGTGGATCGACAACGCCGCTCCACTCGGATCGTCCCTTAACCCGGTGATCTCGCAGGCGACGCCGCCGTCGACCGCCGAGCAGACGGTCCTCGATGAGCTCCTGACGACGGCGAGCTTCATTGATGCCGTCGGCAAGGGCTCCGGGCTCGACAGCTACCTCGAGACCAACCAACATTCCGGCTTCGGCCCGGCAGCGCTGCTGTCGCGGCTCAGCGGCTCACCGTCGATGCAGAGTCAGCTCGAGTCGGAGCTCGGCTCGGAGATCACCTCGGCCGTCACCGGCCCGCAGATCCTCCAGATCGGCTACACGGGACCGACTCCCGAGCTCGCTCGGAGCGTTCTGGCGACACTCGTGAAAGAGCTGCAGAGCTCGACCAAGTACTTCGCGCAGCAGTACTCGACCAGCGAAGCCAACTACTACCAGGCTCAGGTGACGGCCGCGCAGGAGGCGCTCAACTCTGCTCGGCAGCAGGCGTCCAGCTACCTGGCGGCGCATCCAGGTGCATCATCGTCCGCGGGGACGATCTACAGCTCCCTGCTGGCGGCGGTGAGCACGGCCGGCACGCAACTCACCCAGGCCACCGCGAATCTGAGGAACGCGCAGACTGCCACGACCAACAGCGAGGGAACGATCTCGACGCTGATCGACCCGGCGACCCTGCCGACCGCCCCGACGAGTGGCAAGAAGAAGGAGGTCGAGGGGGTGGTCGGTGGCGTCTTCGCCGGGATGGTGATCAGTCTGCTGGCGATCGTGCTCATGACCCCGGGCGGGCTCGGACAGTGGCAGACGCCCGAGTCCGGGGCGTGGGAGCCCGCCCCCAGGTCGCGGTCATCGCTCGCGTCCGGACGTGAGCCGAGCGGCTTGCTGGTAGCGCCGGGCGACGGGCGAAGGGTACGGCCGGTGTCGACGGTCGAACCGCCGCCGGATATCGACGATGGTGACGCGTCCGAAGTCGAGAGGCGGCTGGCCCGGTCGTTCACAGGCTTGCGTCGGCGCGAATCAAACCGCTGAGCCGATGAGCTCCTGGGGCTACGTCCTGATGGCGGTCTACCTGGTCGTTGGTCTTGGGCGAAGCCGCTGGGCGAAGGCGGATCGCATCGCGGTGATCGCCACGGCGGTACTGATCGGTTACGCGATCGAGCACTACGGAGGCCTTTGATGGAGTCGGCCCCGACGCGGCCGGTCGACGACGGCCGCGTCGGCTGGCGCGAGCAGTTGATGCGCTGGGTCCCGGTCGTGATCGGCGCGATCCTGTTCGGGACGGTCGCCGGCTCCAGCGGGAGCCTCAAGGACATCCTCGCGCTGGTGATCGTGTTCGTCCCGGTGATGCTCTGGAGGGCGCCCGAGTGGGGTCCGATCGCGATCATGTCGATCGCGATCATCGGCGAGCAGGTCGGGAAGATCAGCTCGAACTCGTTGCCCGGTCAGCCGACGCTGTCGATGAACATCCCGTTCACGGGCAACCTACCGATCTACCGGGGCCTCGGATCACTGCATCTCGAGCCGGCGGACTTGCTGGTCATCTTCATGCTGATCGTGTACATCCGGCGCAGCCACATCTGGGGCCCGCGTCGATGGTGGCCGAAGTCGCACGTCAGCGCGGCCATGTTCGCGCTGCTGTTCGCGGTCATCCTCGGATTCCTGGTCGGAAAATCGCATGGTGCGCAGATGCGCGAGGAGTTCCAGGAGATGAGGCCGTTCTTCTACCTGATCGGCGCCTACTTCGTGACCGCAGTCCTGATTCGCAGTCGCCGGATGGTCTGGATGCTGCTGTGGGCGTTCGTGCTGACCGAGCTGTTCAAGACGCTACAGGGACTCTACATCTGGTACGAGACGCGTCACTGGAACCCGAAGCCGGACACGATCCTCGGCCACGAGGAGGCCTACTTCTTCAGCCTGTACCTGCTGCTCGTGCTGGGCATGTGGCTGCTCCCGGTCAAATGCAGGCTGCGCAAGGTGATGACCTGGTCATTGCCACTGGTGATCTTCGTCGATCTGGCCAACCATCGCCGGACGGCGTACGAGATCCTGGGGATCGGCCTGATCGCGATGCTGCTGATCACCTGGTCGGTGCGGCCCGAGCGCCGGCAGTTGATCAAGCGGTTCCTCATCTGCACGGTGCTCGCCCTCGCCGTGTATCTCCCGGCGTACTGGAACGACACCGGCACGGTCGGGGGACCAGCCGACGCGGTCAGGTCGATCTTCTCGCCCGACCCGCGCGATGCTTCGTCCGACCTCTACCGCGTTGAGGAGAACGCGAACCTCGAGTACAACATCGCCCACTACGGGAAGATTCTGGGAGAAGGCTTCGGGGTCAAGATCGACTACGCGCTGCCGATCGTGAACATCTCGAAGGGAGACCCGTACATCCTCTACATCCCGCACAACGGCGTGCTCTACGTGCTGATGCGAATGGGCATCATCGGCGGGATCGCGATCTGGTCGCTGATCGGCCTCTGCGTGATCGCCGGCTGCCGGCTTGCGCGCAGCCTCGAGCCCGGATTTGCGTTGGTCGGGATGTTGGGGGCGTCTGCGATCCTCGGCTGGGCGATCCAGGGAGCCCTCGACCAGGGGTTCTACTTCTCCCGAATCGCCCTGGTTACAGGCTGCATAATCGGCCTCATGGAAGCGAGCAGGCGCCTGCTCGCAGCGGATTCGCCTGAGCCGGCCGCTGTGGCGCCGCGTCCACAGCCGATCGCGCGCGTCGCCGTCAACCGCACCAGGGTCCCGGCGGGCGCCGTCTAAGGGGCCGCTCGGCGCCGCGCTCGGCGGCGGATCGCTCGAGGTCTGCCAAGTTCGGTAGAGTCCCGTGCCGCCGGGCTGCAAAACGGCCCGGTCCGTTAGGAGGGCGGCCGGGATGGCAAGTAGTTGATGATGCGGTGGGCGGCCGCGCCGGGTGTTGTCTGCCCTGCGTGCCGTGGGCCGGATCGACCGATGGAGGACGAATGCGCTGGGGACCGGGGCTCAGATACGGGATACTGTTGGTGGGGGTGCTGCTGGCCGTCGCGCTGGTCGCGAGCGAGGCGCTTGCTGGAACGCATCACGGTTCCACCGCGCACGTCGCTCCGCCCCGGGACGTCGTCCGACCTTCGCTTTCCGGCACTCCCGCGCCAGGCTTCGAGCTGTTCGCCAAGCGGGGTCGGTGGACGAGTCGACCCTCCCGGTTCGCGTTCAAGTGGCGCGTCTGCAGCGATCATGGGAGTCGCTGCCGAACGATCAGGGGCCAGACGAAGCCGCACCTCCGGATCACGAGCGGCGAGGCGCACGACACGATTGCGGTGATCGTCACGGCTCGGAACGCCGCCGGGGCGCGTAGCGTCCGATCAAAGCCGAAGCGGATCGCTCCTCATCGACCTCATCTCTCGAGCGGCGAGCCGAAGTCGGCTCCGACATCCGGGGCGGGCACGACGACGACCGGGACGGGCACGACGACGACCGGGACCGGCACGACGACGACCGGGACCGGCACGACCACGACCGGGACCGGCACGACCACGACCGGGACCGGCACGACCACGACCGGGACCGGCACGACGACGACCGGGACGGGCACGACAACCACCAGCCACCCCTCCGGGCCGACGTTGGTGAGCTCGCCGGTCATCGGCGGCACGGCCGCCTACGACAATACCCTGACCGCCAGCAGCGGCCAGTGGTCGGGCGACCCGACGGGCTTCAGCTACCAGTGGAGCGACTGCAACCTGGCTGGATCGCACTGCGTCCCGATCGCTGGCGCCACGTCGAGCAACTATGTAACCGATGCGGGCGATCTTCTCAACCGGATCGAGGTGACGGTCACCGCTACCGACGCTTCCGGGTCGTCCGCCGCGTCCGCCACAACCGCACCAGTGGCGGCGACGGGCAGCGGACCGGACGGAATCAAGGTCAGTCGCAACGAGCTCGTGAATGACGCGGGCGATGTGCTCGACCTCCATGGCGTCAACCGCTCCGGTACCGAGTACGCCTGCATCCAGGGCTGGGGGATCTTCGATGGCCCCAGCGACGCGGCGTCGATCGCGGCGATGCAGACGTGGAACATCGACATCGTCCGTGTCCCGATCAACGAGGACTGCTGGCTTGGGATCAATGGTGTCCCGTCCGCAGACGCAGGTGCGAATTACATCAACGCGATCGTGTCCTTTGTGCGCTTGCTGCGTTCCTACGGGATGTACGCTGAGCTGTCGCTGATGTGGGCCGCGCCCGGTCCGGTCCCGGCCACCTACCAGGATGCGGCGCCAGACGAGGATCACTCACCGGCGACGTGGACGGGGATGGCCAAGACGTTCGCCGGCTACAAGAACGTGATTCTCGCGCCGTGGGGCGAGACCGTGATCGGTTATCCGTGCTTCCTCACGGGATGCAACAACGCGGCCGTGATCGGCGCGAATCCAGGGGACGGCGATGCTACCTGTGGCACGAACTGCTGGTACTACACCACGGCTGGCATGCAGCAGGCGGTGAACGTGATGCGCGCGGCGGGCTACTCGGGCCCGATCTCGATTCCCTGCATCGACTACGCGAACGTCTGCGCTAATCCGCTCGGCGGCGGGGCTTACGGCAACGGCACCTGGCTCACCGAGATTCCGTCCGATCCGGACGCCCAACTGATCGCAGAGGCACACGTGTACGGCGGCAACCTGTGCGACGATGCGACGTGCTTCGCGACCACGATGTCACCGATTCTGGCGGCCGGCTACCCGATGATCTTCGGTGAAACCGGCGAGAACATCTCGAGCTCCGACTGCGGCGACAGCGATATCCAGCCGATCCTGCAATGGGCGGACAGCAACGATGTTGGC
>Ga0302229_10001587_pt1 | contig 17143 bp, 13 predicted proteins | sample II_Palsa_N1_3_FD_193518 | JGI IMG/M metagenome (GOLD analysis project Ga0302229, IMG submission 193518) | Peat permafrost microbial communities from Stordalen Mire near Abisko, Sweden - II_Palsa_N1_3 | ecosystem: Environmental > Terrestrial > Soil > Palsa > Peat permafrost | place: Sweden... | reverse complement strand
TCGAGCAGTTGCTCCGGCTCGCCGAGGAGCAGGCCACCGAGCTGGTTCAGGCGGCCAGGTCCGAAGCGAACGAGATCAAGGCCGCGGCTAAGGTCGACGCGGCCGAGCTGCGGGCCGGGGCCGAGAACGAGGCCGCCGAGTTGCGCGCCAACGCCAAGCGCGAGACCGACGACCTGCGCGGGGCGGCCGAGCGCGAGGCGGACTCGATCAGGACCACGGCCCGGCGTGAGGCTGACGAGCTGACCAACACGACCGAGCGCGAGGCGGCCAAGCTGCGCGCCACGGCCGACCACGAGGTGGCGGAGAAGCGGGCCGCGGCCGAGCGCGACATCGCCAAGCTGCGGACCAGCACCGAGCGCGAGGTGGCCCAGCTCAAGGCCACCGCCAAGCGCGAGCGGGATGAGATTCTCACCACCTCCAAGCGGCAGGCCGACGAGATGCGCAGCCAGGCGCAGCGCATCCTGGAGGAGAGCGAGGCTCAGCGGGCCCAGTCCGAGGCCGAGTTCGAGATCCAGCTCGCGGCGCGCCGGGAAGAGGCCGAGCGCCAGGAGGCCGAGCGGCTCGCCGCCGCCCAGGCCGCGACGCAGAAGCTGGTCTCCGAGGCCGAGCAGCGGGCGTCCACCGCCGAGCAGCGGGCCGCGAAGGCTTCCGCGCAGGCCGACAACACCCGCCGCGACGCCGACCAGCACGCCCGGCAGCTGGTCAGCAACGCCAAGAAGAACGCCGACCAGATCGTCAGCCAGGCCAAGACCCAGGCCGAGCAGCTGCTCGCCGAGGTCAAGGCCGACGCCGAGCGCCGTCGCGCCGCGGCCCAGCGCGACGTCGACGAGCTCACCCGCCAGAAGGACAGCATCGCCAGCCACCTGGCCCAGGTGCGCCAGCTGCTCGGCGGGCAGCTGCCCGGCGGAGCGGACCCGGCCATGTCGGCGCCGTCCATGTCAGCGCCGCCGGCCAAGCCGGCCATCGCCGCGGACCCGGGCGGGCCGGCCTCCCAGGCCGCGCCCCGCAACGGGACCAGCCAGCCCGCTCCGGCCGCCGCCCAGCAGGCCACCCAGGTGGGCGCGGCGCCTACCCAGGTGCAGGCGCAGCGGCCGGTTCCGGCCAACGGCGGCGGTCCGGCCCCCACGCAGGCCAACGGCAAGCCGGGGGGCGGCGGCAAGGAAGACGAAGAAGACTGGTGGACCGAGTAGCGGTCCGCCGGAGTTAATCCTGGTTAGGACGCCGGCCCGTCTGCGGACGGGCCGGCGTTCTTTACGTCACCGGCACGATGGTGGCTTCGGCCAGCGCGCCGGATTCGATGCGCAGCACGCCGAGCGTGCCGTGCGGCTGGCGCCGCCGGTCGGTCGGCGACCCGGGGTTGAAGATCCGCAGCCCGGACCCCGACTGGTCGAGCGGGATGTGCGAATGCCCGAACACCACGAGGTCCGCGCGCGGGAACGCGCGGCGCATCCGGACCAGCCGGCCCGTGGCCGGGCCGCTGTCGTGCAGCATGGCCACCCGGAGCCCGTCCAGGTCGAGCTCGGCGGTCGGCGCGGCACCCCACTCGGCCACGTCCGGGCCGTCGTTGTTCCCCAGGACCGCGGTCACCGGCGCGTACTGCGCCAGCTCGTCAAGGACGGTGGCGGTGCAGACGTCACCCGCGTGCAGGATCAGGTCGGCGCCGCGCAGTTCGGCTGCCACCCGCGGCGGGCAGCCCCGCCAGCGCCGGGGCGCGTGGGTGTCCGACAGCACCACCACCCGCACCGGGCGCTACTCTACGTGACGAGGGTCGAGGTCGTGGATGGTGGGCATCACGGAGGTGAGCTCCGCGCTCGCCTCGGCTGCCGCTCGTCGCTGCTTGTGCCGCGCCTTGCCCCGGGCCTCCGCGGCGGCGAGCCGCTGGGTGGCTCTGGCCCGGCGACGACCCCGCTTGATCGCCTTCACCAGTTGATCGGCGGCGAACAGCAAGCCGACGAACAGGACAATCGCGACAATGAGCAGCACAGGCACAGGCATCTTCCCTCTGGTCGTCAGTACATTGTCTGTCCGCTAGTAAAGCTTTTTCTCACAGCATTTTCCAAACCTCGCGTATCCGGGTAAGTCGGGCGGCCGGTCGTCGCAGCCTGCTACGATCTTCGCTCCGGCGTCTGAGTGCGCCGGAGCGAGAGGGAGAGTGGGGCCGCCCGGTTGAACGGGCCGGGCGGCCCGATTATCGCTCGCGTTATCGCTCGCCTGGTCGCTCGCGGAACAGGCGGATCAGCCAGCCCGGGCCGAGCACCTCCGCGCCGGCCGCCTCGCATCTTCGGCGCAGCTCTCGATCCGCGGTCACGACCACGCGCCGGCCGGGCAGGTCGCGGACCAGGGCCACGATCGCGTCATCGCCGGAGCCGTCGGCCTGGACGACCCGCACGCCTGCCCCCGGCGCCGCGTCGATCCGAGCGGCACCTGCGTCGATCCGGGCGGCACCTGCGTCGATCCGGGCGGCACCTGCGTCGATCCGGGCGGCGGCCGCGTCGATCCGGGCGGCGGCCGGCCGGGCGGCGCCCTCCAGGACCATGACGAACGCTTCGGGCTCGGTGTCATCGGGCAGGACGGGACGGCCGCTGGCCGCCAGGGCGGTGAGTTCGGTGTGCAGCCGGACCGCCGCTGCGGGCCGGTCCCGCCACCAGCCGTCGGGGCGCGACCCCATCACGTTGGCGATATCCACGACAATCGTGGTCGGATGATGGCAGATCTCGTTCTCCTTCGCGCCGTAAGCTGGCCGCATGGCAGACGCTAAACTCCGGGCAAGCTCCGGGGGGGACGACTCCCCCGGCGGGCACCGTGGCGGCTTTTGGCCGGTCGCCGAGATCTCTAGGCTACGACAGCGCCAGACCGCCCCCCTGATCCTCGAGCTCGACCTTACCGAGGGCGTGCCGGAGGGGCCGGCCACCGATCCGCTGTCGGCGGTGATGTCCATCCGCAAGATCAGGCTGTCGGACGTCATCGACGGCCTGCGTCGCGCCAGCCAGGACGACCGGGTCCGCGTGCTGGTGGCCAAGGTCGGCGGGGGGCGGATCGGCCTGGCCCGGATGCAGGAAATCCGCGAGGCGATCGCCGAGTTCCGCGCCTCAGGCAAGCTCACCGTGGCCTGGGCCGAGTCGTTCGGCGAGTTCACGCACGGGAACATGCCCTACTACCTGGCCACCGCGTTCGACCGGATCTACCTGCAGCCGTCCGGCACCCTGGGACTGACCGGGGTGGCCGTCGAGCAGCTGTTCCTGCACGACGCGCTGGCCAAGGTCGGCATCGGGTTCGAGAGCGCCAAACGGTACGAGTACAAGACGGCGGCCGACAACCTGACCGAGCGCGGCTTCACCGGACCTGCGCGCGAGGCCGCTGAACGCCTGGCGGTCTCCGTCGTGGAACAGCTGAGCGCGGCCATCGCCGAACGCCGCGGCAAGACCGTCGAGGAGGCCCGCGCGCTGCTCGACCGGGGCCCGTTCCTGGCCACCGACGCGCTGGCCGAGGGTCTGGTCGACGAGCTCGGCTACCGGGACGAGGTCTACAAGGCGGTCCGCAAGGAGGCGGGCAAGGGTGCGATCCTGCAGTACGTGGGGCGCTACCAGCGCCTGCACATGCTGGCGCAGCGCGCCCGCCGCCTGCCGAATCCGCGTGAGCGCTTCGTCGCGGTGATCTACGCGTCCGGCCCGATCCGGCAGGGGCGCAGCAGCCGGGGCCCGGTGGGCGGCGGCGCCATGGGCTCGGACACGGTGGCGGCCGCGCTGCGGTCGGCGCGGTCCGACGAGCGGGTCCGGGCCGTGCTGCTGCGGGTCAACAGCCCGGGCGGTTCGGCGGTGGCGTCGGACACGATCTGGCGTGAGGTGGTCAGGATCCGCGCGGCCGGCAAGCCCGTGGTGGTCTCGATGAGCGACGTGGCCGCCTCCGGCGGGTACTACATCGCGATGGCGGCCGACGTCATCGTGGCCCAGCCCGGCACGCTGACCGGGTCGATCGGCGTGATCCTCGGCAAGCCGGTGCTCGAGGACGCCCTGGCCCGGGCCGGCATCACCACCGATTCGGTGGCCGAGGGCGCCCGGGCCCGGATGTTCGCGCCGACCCACCCGTTCACGCAGGACGAGTGGGACCGGGTCAACGCCTGGCTGGACGTGGTCTACCAGGAGTTCATTTCCAAGGCGGCCTCGGGCCGGCGCATGTCGGTCGAGCGGATGCACGAGCTGGCCCGCGGGCGGGTCTGGACCGGCGCCGACGCCGCCGCGAACGGTCTGGTCGACGAGCTGGGCGGGATGGCGGCCGCGGCCGAGATCGCCCGGCGCCGGGCAGGCCTGCCGGCCGGCGCGCCGCTGCGCATCTGGCCCCGGCTGACCCCGCTGGACCAGCTGCGCCCGCCCGAGTCCAGCGAGGCCCGCCCCGCGGCGGCCGCGGCGCTGGACTTCGGGTTCGCCGACGGCGCCGCCTATCTGGGCTGGGGACCGGCCTGGCGGCTGGCGGCCCGCGCGGGCCTGCCACCGTACGGACCGCTGATGCTCCCGGGGTCCTGGACCATCAGTTGACCGAACGGCCCGTGGTGCTTGCCACCGCGGCGCTGGAGACGTGGGCCAGCTCGGTCACGCTGGTCACGGTGGCTGACGGGCGCGATGACGTCGGTGCCACGGTCAGCGCGTTCTGCCCGGTGTCTTCGGACCCGCCGCTGGTGACCGTGTCGCTGCTGGCTGGGTCGTATCCGGCCGAGTTGTTCGGCCGGAGCGAGGAACCGGTCACGCGGTTCGCGGTGACGCTGCTGACGGCCGGGCAGCGGGTGCTGGCCGGGAGGTTCGCCGCGGCGGGGCGGCCCGGGGCGCGGCTGATGCTCTCGGACGTGCCGTACCAGCGGGGCGAGGCCTCCGGCGCGCTGATCGTCGAGGGCGGGCTGGCCGCGCTGGAGTGCGCGGCCGAGCAGGTTCTTTTGGCCGGCGACCACCTGCTCCTCATCGCACGCGTCACAAGCGTCCCGTACGTCACGGACTCGGTAGAGCCTCTTATCCGTTTCCGGCGTAGCTACCTACCTTCGAAGCTTTAGCGTGTTCGGAGCGCTTCCCATGGGCGTCGGCGGGGGCGATCGGCTGGTGTGTGGCGCCCGCTCGTCGACCTGCCGATCCGATCCGATCCGGTTATGTCCCATTATGTCTGAACTCAATATTGAGACATTCCGGGCGTCGACCATGATCGCGGGCACTTTTGGACCCCATTTGGCCATTTCTGCCCGTGATCATGTAAAAGTCCCGATCCGAGGGCGCTTCCCGGTCAATAGGTCCCGCAGGGGCTAGGAGGCCGGGACCAAGGGACCGCGCCGGCGGCTAGGTGGCCGGACTGCCAGACGGCGGCGACGAGGGGGACGCCGGGGCGGTAGGCCAGGTAGGCGTGGGAGGGGGCGTCGAGCAGGATCAGGTCGGCGCGCGCGCCTACGCCGAGGTGGCCGACGTCGGGGCGGCGCAGGGCGCGGGCGCCGCCGGCGGTGGCGGCCCAGACCGCCTCCTGGGTGGTCATCCGCATGTCGCGGACGGCCAGCGCGATGCAGAACGGCATGCTGGAGGTGAACGAGGAACCCGGGTTGCAGTCGGTGGCCAGAGCCACCGTGGCCCCGGCGTCCAGCAGCCGGCGCGCGTCCGGGTAGGGGTGCCGGGTGCCGAATTCGGCGCCGGGCAGCAGCGTCGCGACCAGCGGGGCGGACATGATCGTGTCCAGGTCGGCGTCGGTGAGATAGGTGCAGTGGTCAGCGGAGGCCGCACCGGCCTCCGCCGCGACGCGGATGCCGGGCCCGGGTCCGAGCTGGTTGGCGTGGATGCGGGCGCCCAGGCCGCGGGCCCGGCCCGCGGCCAGGATCGCGGCGGCCTCGTCGGCGCCGAACGCGCCGTCCTCGCAGAACACGTCGATCCACCGGGCGTGCGGGGCGCACGCCTCGAGCATCGGGCCGCACACCAGGTCCACGTAGCCGGGCACGTCGCCGGTGAACTCGGGCGGCACGACGTGCGCGCCGAGGTAGGTGACCTCGGAGGTGACCTCGGCGGCCAGCGCGAGCCCGCGCGCCTCGTCGGCCACGGTGAGCCCGTAGCCGGACTTGCACTCGAACGTGGTCGTTCCCTGCCGGAGCATCTCGGCCGCCAGCCGCTGCAGGTTCTCGCGGAGCGCGGCGTCGGACGCGGCCCGGGTCGCCGCCACCGTGGTGAGGATGCCGCCCGCCTGGTAGGGGCGGCCCGCCATCCTGGCCGCGAACTCGGCGCTGCGCTCCCCCGCGAAGACCAGGTGGGCGTGGGAGTCGACGAAGCCGGGCAGCACCGCCCGCCCGTCCGCGTCGACCACGGAATCGGCAGCGGGCGCCTGGTCCGCCGGGCCGGTCCAGGCCACCGTGCCGTCCTCGATGACCAGCGCCGCATCGGTAAGGGCGGCGAAGGTACCGTCACCGTCGTTGGTGACCAGTTCCCCGATCCGCGTGATCAGCGTGCTATGCGGGAGTGTCACAGGGACAAGCTTGCCCCACGCAAGCCAGAGGGCGCGGGACCGACTGGACTCCCGGCGAGCCAAAGGGCGCCGGGCCCCGACTGGACCCGCGAAGTACCGCCCCACAAGCCGCGCGGCCTGCGGACCGCCGTCTCATACGACCCGTACGATGACGTGTAACGCTGGCCACGGCGGCCGGTAACCCCAACGGCGAAGGAGAGTGCGGCATGACCGCCCAGCCCACCGAGCCGGACGAGCCGCTGGCACAGGTGCCCGCGCGCGAGCTGAGAAGGCTGCGGGCGCTGGCGCGGATCGCCTCACCGCAGGAGCTGGTCGAGGCCGAGGAAGCAGCCCGGGCCGAGGAACTGGACGCGCTTGAGGCGGCGGGACGGACCGGCGAGCTGTCCGAGCAGCAGGCCCGGCGGATCCTGGACCTGCCCGCCCGGCGGGGCGACGAGAAGTACCTGAGTGCCGACGAGGTGCGGCGCCGCCTGGGGCTGCCCCGGTGACACACCGCCGGGTCATCATTTAAGAACCGGTCTCTCTGTCGCTCGGCAGATACCTCGTCCGCGATGGCCTCGGGTCGGCGGCCACTCTTACGGGGCCGAGTGGGTCAGGGCGTCGAGGCGGCTGAGGGCGCATTCAAGGGCGTCGGTGAGGCGCTTGCGGTGACCGGTGGCTAGCAGGTCAAGCACCAGGCCGGTGAACGTCGCCTTGACCAGCGATGCCTCGCGTTCGGCGTCCTCGGGCCTGATGCCGTCAGCGACTAGGCGGTCGGCGATGTCCTCGCGCCAAAACGAGATCTGCTCCGCGCGCACATCACCGGGCAGACCGCTGACCGTGGCGTCCAGCGTGGCGGCTTCGAGACCCAGTCGCACCAGCGCCAAGTGCTCCGGGCTGCGGTTGATCCACCGCCACCAGCGCCGCTGCAGGTCCGCCGTGGACAGGTGAGGTACCTGCCGCCGCCACCGCCCCTCGACTCCTCGCTGAATCTCAGCGGCCCGCCGCAACGCGGCGACCACCAGTTCGTCCTTGCTGCCGAAGTGATGCACCAGCGCGTTGACCGACACACCCAGGGCGCGGGCAACTGGCCGCAGTGACACTCCGGCGATGCCGTTCCGGCCGAGGTAGCCGACCACCTCGTCCAGCAGCTCGGCCCGTCGTTCGAGGTCAGGATGGCGCCCCATTAGGCACGCATGCGCTGGCCCGCCGGGTCGAGCACCGGTTCGGATAGCAATCTCGCGGGGCGGCGCTGGCCGATGATCTCCACCTCGAACATCGCGCCGGGCACCGCGAGCTCGGTCGGCACGTAGCCGAACGCCAGCGAGCGCCGGCTGTAATGCGCATACGCGCCGGACGTCACCCAGCCCACCACCGCCCCGGCGTGCCAGATCGGCTCGTCGCCGACGACGTCGGCCGGTTCCGCCGGATCGGGGGTTATGTCGAAGTAGCCGAGCGTCCGAGCCGGGCCGCGGGCCAGTTCCGCGTCCACCGCGGCGCGGCCGATGAAGTCATGATCAAGTTTGAGCGACCGGTGCATGCGCGCCTGCACCGGAGTGTAGATCGGCCGGTACTCGCGCGCCCACGTGCCGAACGCCTTCTCCATGCGCAGCGACATCAGCGCCCGGAACCCGAACAGGCCGATGCCGTAGGGCTGCCCGGCCTGCCACAGCAGGTCGAACAGGGCTCGCTGGCACTCCGGTGCGACCCAGATCTCGTAGCCAAGATCCCCGGTGTAGGTCATCCGGCCGACATAGGCGGGGATCATCCCGACGTCGATCCGGCAGAACGTCATGAACGGGTCATCCTCGGTGGCCAGCGAGGCGTCGGTAACCGATTGCAGCACGTCGCGGGCGCCCGGGCCGGCCAGCGAGAGGCCCACCAGGGACAAGGCCAGCACGTCGAACCGCACCCCGTCAGCGAGGTGGGCACCGAACCAGCGCGAGTGATGCGCTTCGGCGATCTGCGAGCCGAACAGGAAGAAATCGTCTGTACCCACCCGTGCCACGGAAAACTCCCCGACGATGTGACCGTCGGGATCCAGGGCGGCGGTGAGGTTGATCCGGCCGACCCGCGGCAGCCGGTTGGTGAACAGCCGCTGCAGCCAGCCGGCGCTGCCGGCGCCGGTCACGCGGTACTTGGCGAAGTTGGAGCACTCGGTGAGCCCGACGCGTTCGCGCACCGTGGTGCATTCTTCGGCGACGACCGGGAAGGCGTTGGAGCGACGGAACGTCACGTCCTCGCGCGGCTCGGACCCCGGCCGCTGGAACCACAGGGGATGCTCGAGCCCGAAGCTCGCGCCCCATACCGCGTTGTGGGCGGCGAGCCGGTCATAGACGGGCGTGGTGTGCAGCGGCCGGCCGGCCGGGAGCTCCTCGTTGGGGAAGGTGATGCGGAACCGGCGGCTGTAGTTCTCCCGCACCTTGGCATTGGTGTAGGCCAGGCTCGCCCAGTTGCCGAAGCGGGCCACGTCCATCGCCCAGATGTCTTCACCCGGATCGCCCTCGACCATCCAGCGCGCGAGGGTGAGGCCAACCCCGCCGCCCTGCGAAAAGCCGGCCATCACCGCGCAGGCCACCCAGCAGTTGCGCACGCCGGGCACCGGGCCGACCAGCGGATTGCCGTCCGGCGAGAAGGTGAACGGCCCGTTGATCACGTTCTTGATCCCCGCGCTGGCCAGCGCCGGATAGTGCTTGAACGCGATCTCCAGCGACGGGGCGATCCGCTCGAGATCGGGGGCCAGCAACTGCTGGTCGAAGGTCCACGGCGTCGCGCGGGGCGACCAGGGGACGCACGCCTGCTCGTACGTGCCGAGCAGCATCCCGCCGCCCTCCTGGCGGATGTAGAGCTCGCCGTCGAAGTCCATGCCCATCGGCAGCTCGTGTCCGGTGGCCGCGTTGTACTCGGCCACCTCCGCCATGTCTTCGGTGATCAGGTACATGTGCTCCATCGCGAGCACGGGCAGTTCCAGGCCGATCATCCGGCCCACCTCACGGGCCCACAGGCCGCCGGCGTTGACGATGTGCTCGGCGTGGATCTCCCCGGCGTCGGTGACGACGTCCCAGGTGCCGTCGGGGCGCTGACGAAGGTCGCTCACCCAGGTGTGCTGGTAGATCTCGGCGCCGGCCTGCCGCGCGCAGCCGGCGTAGGCCCGGGTGACCCCGGTCGGGTCGACGTGACCCTCGGCCGCGTCGAAGAGGGCACCGATGAAGTACTGCTCCTCCAGCAGCGGGAACATCGCCTTGGCCTCGGCCGCCGAGATGATCTCCATATCCATGCCGAGGTAGCGGCCGCGGGCCTGGGCCATCCGCAGCCAGTCCATCCGCTCCCGGTCGCTGGCCAGCGTCAGCCCGCCATTCATGTGGATGCCGCAGTTCTGGCCGGAGCGCCGCTCGATTTCCCGGTACAGCCCGACGGTGTACTGCTGCAGCTTCGCGACATTAGGGTCACCGTTGAGCGTGTGCATGCCGCCCGCGGCGTGCCAGGTCGAGCCGGCGGTGAGCTCCTTGCGCTCGACGAGCACGACATCGGTCCAGCCCAGCTCGGTGAGGTGGTACAGGACCGAGGCGCCAACCACACCGCCGCCGATGACGACTACCTGCGCGGAGGATTTCATCGAAGTATCCCTGCGTGTCAATTTTCCCGGTACAGTCGTTCCGACTATAGGACCTTGCCGACTATAAGACCTGGAGGTGTCGCGATGGGCAGGCTTCTCGATCGGCTCGCGGCCGGACCGGTGATCTGCGCTGAGGGGTATTTGTTCGAGTTCGAGCGGCGCGGCTACCTGCAGGCCGGGGCGTTCGTTCCAGAGGTGGTGCTCGAGGAGCCCGATATGGTGGCCGGGCTGCACCGAGAATACGTGCACGCCGGATCGGACGTGGTTGAGGCCTTCACCTACTACGCCCACCGCGAGAAGCTGGCGGTGATCGGCCGCGAGGGCGACCTGGAGTTGCTGAACCGGCAGGCGCTGCGTATCGCCAAGGAGGTCGGCGCCGAGCACGACTCGCTGGTGGCCGGCAATATCTGCAACACCAACGTCTACGACCCGGACGATCCCGCGACACATCAGGTCGTCCGCGACATGTTCGCCGAGCAGGTCGGGTGGGCCGCCGAGGCGGGCGTCGACTTCGTCATCGCCGAGACCATCGACTATCCCGGCGAGGCCTTGCTCGCGCTGGAAGCGATCAAGGCGCACGGCCTCGATGCGGTGGTCACACTCAGTATTCACCAGCAGCCCGTCCTCCGCGGGGGCGACGCGGTCGGCGAGGCATGCCGTCGCCTGCAAGACGCGGGGGCCGACGTGATCGGGCTGAACTGCCAGCGCGGGCCCGCCACCATGCTGCCGCTTCTGGGTGAAATCCGGGCCGCGTGCGACGGCTACATCGCCGCCTTGCCGGTGCCGTACCGCACGACCGAGGCCGAGCCGACGTTCCAATCGCTCACCGACCCGAATTGCGACCTGATCCCGGAGGGGCGGCCGTTCCCGACCGCGCTGGACCCGTTCCTGGCCAACCGCTACGAGATGGGCGCGTTCACGACGGCGGCGGCTGCGCTCGGAGTCAACTACTTCGGCATCTGTTGCGGCTGCGCACCCCACCACGTCCGCGCGATGGCCGAGGCCCTCGGCCGCACGCCGCCGGCCAGCAGGTTCAGCGCGGATATGAGCCGGCACGCCTTCTTCGGGACCAGCGAACGGATCAGCCGGCATTACCAGGAGTTCGCCAAGGAGCTCTAGTCGCGGACGGCAGCCCGGGTGGCACGCAGGGACTCGAGGCTGGCACCGACGGCCGTTCGGTCAATTGTTATTCTTGGCTCGCCTGGGTGCAGGTCACCGCGGGAGACCAGCTCGACCAGGGGCTCCAGGTCGGCGGGCAGCGTGCCGTCGGCCTGGGTGAACGGGACCAGCTCGCGGACCATCCGGTAGGCGCGGCCGGTGCCCAGGCCCAGTGCGCCCTGCCCATGAGAACCACCGATGGCACGTAGGTCGATGGCCTGGGCGGCGACGACCAGTTCGATGGCCGCGACGCGGGTGCACAGGGCGACCATGTCGGCCAGGCGGCGGGCCGACAGCGGCGCCATCGTGGCCCGGTCTTCGATGCCCTCGCCCTTGACCGAGCTGGCCAGCTCGTAGGAGACCGGGTGGGCCAGGGTGCGGGCCTCAACGGTGATGGCCTGGCCGGAGGTGGCCAGCTCGGACAGCGCGTCGTCGGGCGTGGCGAAGGCGGCGGCCAGGCCGGCCGGCAGGCCCGAGAAGGGGGCCTGGAGGAGCTTGACCGCTCGCTCGTTCGCGCTGGTCACCACCGGCGCCAGCGCGATCCGGGCGAAGTCAAGGGCGGCCGCGAGCGGGCCGATGTCGAAGTTCCCGACCGACACGATCCGCCGCTCGGCGGTGACGACCACCGGGTTGGACTGGGAGGAGTTGAGCTCGAGCTGCAGGATGGTCTGGGCGTAGCCCAGCGCGTCGCGGGCCGCGCCGTGGATGTGCGGGAGGCAGCGGAAGGTCAGCGGGTCCTGCAAGAACCGGGCCGCGCCGGGCTGCCACAGGTAGCTGCCTTCGAGCAGTTCGCGTAGCTGGCCCAGCGTGGCGGCCAGGCCGGGGAAGGGCCGGGTCTGCTCGATGACCGGGTGCAGGCAGGTCAGGTTCGCGCCGAACGCCTCCAGGTCCAGGGCGCCGGCCACGTCGAACGTGTCCAGCAGGGTCTGCGCGTCGGCGAGGGCCAGGCAGGCCCAGGCGGTGGTGAAGGCGTTGCTGCTGACCAGGGCGAGGCCCTCGTTCTCGGCCACCTGCAAGCCGCTGCGGGTGATGAGCCCGTGCGCGAGGTCGGCCATCGGGCCGAGGTCACCCTGGCCGACCGAGCCGAGCCGGCGCACCGGCGGCGCGAAGCCCTCGTTCAGCAGCGTGACGATCATCTGGGCCAGCTCGGGCCGGACCCCGGTCACGCCCTTGGCGTAGCTGTTGGCCAGGCACACCATCGCGCCGCGCACCACGTCGGCCGGGGCCGCGTCGCCCTGGGCGATGCGGTGGTTCAGCACCAGGCGCTGGTTGAACTTGCGGCGCTCGGCCGGGTCGAGCACGAACGACTTGCGCTCGCCGACGCCGGTGGTCAGGCCGTAGACCGGCGTCCCCGCCTCGAGCACCTCGGCCACCACCGCGCGTGCCCGCGCCATCGCGGTGAGCGCCTCGGGCGCCAGCACGACGGCCTCGCCGTGCCGGGCCACGGCCACGACCTGCGTAACAGTCAGGTCACTTCCATTCAGGCTGATCGTCATTGATTGCTCACCCCTCTATAACTGAGCTAGGCTCGGCTGCTCTGGAACGTTCCGCCGAGAGCGGCCCGGCATCGAGGAGGCCAGCGATGGCAACGTTCCTGTTGAAGCGTCTCGGGCTGATGGTCCTGACGCTGTTCATCCTCAGCCTGATCGTATTCTTGGCCGGGCAGGTTCTCCCAGGTGATCCCGGTCGCGCCATCCTCGGGCCGTTCGCGGCGCAGAGCGCGGTGCACGCCCTGGACACCCAGCTCGGCGTGAACAAGCCGCTGATCACCCGGTACCTGTCCTGGATCGGCGGGGCCGTGCACGGCAACCTGGGCGAGTCGTACACCTACCAGTCGGCGGTCGCGCCCTTCATCGGGGCCGCGCTGATCAACTCGGTGAAGCTGGCGTTGCTGGCGTTCGTCGTGGTGGTGCCCCTGGGCATCACCGGCGGCGTGATCGCCGCGCTGAACGTGGGCCGGCCGGTGGACCGGATCATCTCGGTGACCGGGCTCTCGCTGGCCACCGTGCCCGAGTTCGTGTCCGGGATCGTGCTCATCGTGGTGTTCGGCATAGGGCTGAAGGTGCTGCCGGTCACCGCCGCGGCAGGGCCGGGCGCGAGCGTCGGGAGTCAATTTCGGCATCTCATATTGCCGGCTATACCACTCGTCTTTGTTCTATTCGGGTACATTGCCCGTATGGCCAGGGCGGGGACCATCGAGGCGCTGAACGCCGACTACACGCGCACCGCGATCCTGAAGGGCCTGCCGCGGTTCACGGTGATCCGCCGGCACGTCCTGCGGAACTCGCTGCTGCCCACCATCACGGTCATCGCGACCCAGACCGGGTACCTGATCGGCGGCCTGGTGGTGGTGGAGACGCTGTTCAACTACCAGGGGGTCGGGGACCTGATCTTCAAGGCCGCCCAGGGCAAGGACTTCCCGATGCTGGAGGCCGGGATCCTCGTCATCGGGGTGGTCTACGTGCTGGCCACGCTGGGCGCGGACCTGCTGCTGATCGCGCTCAACCCGCGGCTGAGGATCGGGGGCGGCAATGACTGACGTCGCCGCCGATCCGCTGGACCCGGCGGGTACCACGCTCGGGCCCGGCTCTGCCGTGGCGGTGACCGCCGCGGCCCGGGCCACGCCGGCCCAGTGGAGCCTGCTGGTCCGCAAGGCGACGTTCCTGGCCGGCGCGGCCATCATCGTGTTCTGGGTCGTCTGCGCCATCTTCGGGCACGCGATCGCGCCGTACAACCCGCTGGCCCAGCAGCTGCTGGACGTCAACACCGGGCCGTCGGGGGCGCACTGGTTCGGCACCGACCCGCTGGGCCGGGACGTGCTATCCAGGATCATCGTCGGCGCCCAGGACATCTTGATCATCACCCCGCTGGCCACCATCCTGGGCACCATCGTGGGCACCGCCCTCGGCCTGGCCATGGGCTACTTCGGCGGGGCGTTCGACCTGATCGCCGGGCGGCTCGTGGAGTCGGTGCTGGCCCTGCCCAGCTTCATCATCGCCTTCCTGTTCCTGGTCGCGGTGGGCCATTCCACGACCACGCTGATCGTGGTGATCGGCTTCGTGTTCACGCCGCTGATCGCGCGCACGGTCCGGGCCGCGGTACTGGCCGAGCGACACCTGGACTATCTGGCCGCCGCCCGGCTGCTGGGCGAGAACCCGGCCCGGATCATGTTCGGCGAGATCTTGCCCAACGTCATGCCGGCCATCCTGGTCGAGTTCACGGTCCGGCTGGGCTACGCGGTGTTCACCGTGGCCACGCTGTCGTTCCTGGGCTTCGGCATACAGCCCCCCACCCCGGACTGGGGCGCGGACATCGCGGCCGACTACGTCGGCCTGACCGCGGGGTACTGGTGGCAGGTCCTGTTCCCCGCGCTGGCCATCGCCTCGCTGGTGATCGCGGTCAACCTGATCACGGACGCGATCGAGCAGGTGCTGGCGTCATGAGCTCCCCTGATGCCTCGCTGGCGTTGCCGACGTCATCCGACGCCGAGCTGGCCCTGGCGGTACAGCACATGGACGTGACCTACCGGGTGCGGGGGCAGGACCGGGTGGTGCTGCGGGACGTGTCGTTCAGCATCGGGCGCGGCGAGTCCTACGGGCTGGTCGGCGAGTCCGGGTCGGGAAAGTCCACGGTCGCGCTGGCCCTGGTCCGGTACCTGCCCCGCAACGGCCGGGTCAGCAAGGGGACGATCAGCATCAACGGGCTCGACCCGCTGTCGATGGGCAAGGGCGCGCTGCGGGACCTGCGGGCCCATACGGTCTCGATGGTGTACCAGGAACCCGGGCGGGCGCTGAACCCGTCGCTGCGGGTCGGGCGGCAGATCGCCGAGGTGTTCGAGCTTGCGGGCCAGTCATCCGGTGACGCTTCTGAGTCCGCCGAGAACATGCTGCGCAAGGTGCAGATCTCCGACCCGGGCCGGGTCATGCAGCGGTACCCGCACGAGCTGTCCGGCGGGATGGCGCAGCGGGTGGTCATCGCGATGGCGCTGGCCGTCTCGCCCTCGCTGCTGATCCTGGACGAGCCGACCACCGCGCTGGACGCGACCGTCGAGGCCGAGGTGCTGGACCTGGTCGCTACGCTGCGTTCTGAGTTTGCGACTTCCGTGCTGTTCATCAGCCACAACCTGGCCGTGATCGCCAAGATGTGCGACCGGGTCGGGGTGCTCTACGCGGGCGAACTGATCGAGCAAGGCCCGGCGGGTGCGGTCTTCGCGGATCCGAGGCACCCGTACACGGTCGGGCTGCTGCGCTGCATCCCGCGGCGCGGGCAGCGCAAGGACGCCGACCGCCTGGACACCATCCCCGGTTTCCTGCCCACGCCCGGGAGCGGCCTGACCGGCTGCATCTTCGCCCCGCGGTGCGCGCTGGCCCAGGACCGGTGCCGGACGGCGGCGCCGCCGTTCTTCGCGGTCAGCGACGTGCGGACCTCGCGGTGCTACTTCCACGAGCAGGCTCCGGACCTGCCCCGGGCCACCCCCGCCTCGATCCCGTCGGCTTCCGGTGCCGACGGTGCTGATGGTGTTTCCTCGGCCGATGGTGGGCCCTTGGTGGTGGTCGAGGGGTTGTCCAAGACGTTCGGGGGGAACATCCGGGCCCTGTCCGGGGTGGACCTGTCCATCCAGCGCGGCGAGACGCTGGGGCTGGTCGGCGAGTCGGGTAGCGGGAAGACCACGCTGGCCCGCGTCCTGCTCGGGCTGATCGCGCCGGACCAGGGCTCGGTGGTGACCCTGCACGACGCGCCGCTCAACCCGGACGCGCGGCGGCGGCCGCGGTCGGTCCTGCGCGCGCTGCAGATCGTGTTCCAGAACCCGGACTCGGCGCTCAACCGGCGCCACACGGTGCGGGCCCTGATCAGCCGGCCGCTCTCCCGTCTGGCCGGGCTGTCGGGTGCCCGGCTTCGCGACCGGCTGGAGCAGCTGATCACCTCGGTGCGGCTGGAGGACCGGCACCTGTCGCTGCGACCCAGCCAGCTGTCCGGCGGGCTCAAGCAGCGGGTCGCGATCGCGCGCGCGTTCGCCGGCGGCCCCGAGATGGTGGTCTGCGACGAGCCGACCTCGGCGCTCGACGTGTCGGTGCAGGCCGCCATCCTCAACTTGCTGGCTGACCTGCAGACCACCGAGCAGGTCACCTACCTGTTCATCTCGCACGACCTGGGCCTGGTCAGGTACCTGTCGGACCGCATCGTGGTGCTGTACCTCGGGCGGGTGATGGAGGTCGGGCCGTCCGAGACGGTGTTCGCCGGGCCGCATCATCCGTACACCGAGGCGCTGTTCTCGGCCGTGCCTTCGCTCGACGGCGAGCGCCCGTCCCGCATCCGCCTGACCGGCGAGATCCCGTCGGCGGCCGATCCGCCGAGCGGCTGTGTGTTCCATACCCGGTGCCCGCGCCGGCTGACGACCGGCATCTGCGAATCCACCGAGCCGCTGCTGCTCGAGGGTGAGCCCGGTCACTTGATCCGCTGCCACATCCCGCTTTCTGAACTGCGAACCATCCAGCTAAATGAATCCGTCCCGCATCAGGGAGGCTCCTCGTGACACGTAACATCGACCACCGCCGGCTCGGGCGCTTGCGCCAGGGCCAGGGTGAAATCGCCAACCACATCATCGACGAGTTCGCCGCCGGGCGGTTGTCCCGCCGCGACTTCATCCGCCGGGCCACGGTGGTCGGCATTTCCGTTCCGGTGCTCGGGTCGGTCCTCGCGGCCTGCGGCAGCTCAGCGTCGTCGTCGGGCTCGTCGGCCTCGTCGTCGGCCTCGTCGTCTAGCTCGGCGGCCGGCGCGCCCGGCGCGGTGATCCGGGCCGGCATCACCACGCCGACCGCGGCGATCAACCCGATCACCGTGGCCGACCAGGGCGGGCTCGACATGCTGGCGCAGACCGGTGAGTACCTGACCCTATCCGGCCAGACCCTGAAC
>Ga0302229_10001582_pt1 | contig 17179 bp, 8 predicted proteins | sample II_Palsa_N1_3_FD_193518 | JGI IMG/M metagenome (GOLD analysis project Ga0302229, IMG submission 193518) | Peat permafrost microbial communities from Stordalen Mire near Abisko, Sweden - II_Palsa_N1_3 | ecosystem: Environmental > Terrestrial > Soil > Palsa > Peat permafrost | place: Sweden... | reverse complement strand
GATCAGCCCGGTCAGCGGAGCGGCGATCCACAGGACAGGGATGTCGTTCACATCCGCACCGAGCGTCTGGAAGATCCGGCTGACGTTGGCGTTCTGCAGCGCAAAGCCGAACTGGATGCCGAGAAAACCGAAGCACATGTTCCAGATCTGCCAGAACGACAGCGTGGGCTTGGCTTTCATGGTGGCGTGGTCTCTTGGGGGAGCAGGGCAATCTGCAACTCGTGGATATCGGCGTCGTTCAGTGGGCCGGAAACGCCGCCTGCGCCGCCGGTGTAGTGCGCAAAGTGCTCGAGATAGCTCATGTTGAAACCGTCGTCGAGGCTGAAGCGGCAAGCGGCGCCAGCGCTTGCGGAAAACTCGCCATAGGTCGATGTCTGTATCCCGATGCTGTGTGGCATCACCAGTGGCACGCGCTGTGCGTCGCGACCGGCGCAGTCGACCACCAGTACCTTCACGGCTGCAGTGATGCCGGTGTTGATCGGTCCGTGGTCGTTGGCGTAGTTCAGCCATACGCGATAGTTGCCGCCAGTAGTCGCCGTCCAGCGGCGCGGCCACGCACCGGTGACGTTGGCAAGGTCGCCGACACATACAGCTGGGCTTTGCAGGGACTCGATACCTTGCGCATCGGTGCGCGTCGTCGAGATGCATTGCAGGCCAGTCTGTTTGGCGATGGACGCTGAGCCATCAGTCGCGGGTTGCCGTTGACCGTTGACGTAAATCAAAGCGTTGCCATCGACCTGAATGCGCCAGTCATCGGCGGCTGTCGTGACCACAGGCGCAGCGGGCGCCGCTGGTGCGTAGAGCGGCGCATCCTCGCGTAGCGGTGTGTCGGCCGCATGCATCGCCTTGAGCGTCACCACCGTCGTGGCGCCCTGTGTGCTGGCGTGATCGGCGACCAGCAGGTTGCCATCGCCGAGCGTTGCGGGCAGCTGCAGCGTAATCGTCTGGTTGGGCAGCGTCAGCGTGATCGAGCGTTGCGCGCCGAACAGCATCGGCACGAGCGACATCGGCAGCTTCGGTTCGATACGGCCGTCGTCCTCAAGCCCGAACACACCCTCGGTTACCGCGGCCAGATAGGCAGCGACCGACCACAACTGCCGCGGCGAGTTGACTACCGGGCCGCTGAGCTTGTCTTCGTCGACGTGTTGGCCCTGGGTCAGCAGCTCGTAATTCTCCATGTTGGAGCCATACAGCGCCGCACCGCGCATGATCGACCGCAGCTCGTGCGTTATCCGTGCCGGATCGTTGACCTTGCGCGCGGCCTGCAGCGCATAGGCACTGACGAAAGGCCAGATCGCGCGGTTGTGGTAGATCGGCTGATCGGCGCGCTCGGGCCAGATCACCGGACTGCCGGCAGGCCAGGTCGGATAGTTCGCCAGTGTCTGCTGCGCGCGATCGCCGTCCGCCACACCACTGGTGATGGCCAGCGCGATGCCGAGCAGATCGTAGGTGTCGTAAGGCGTAGCGTCGCCACCGATGTAACTCATGTACATCTTGCGGTCGTCGCGCCAGAAGCGTGCGTTGATCGCCGACTTCAGCGCCGCGGCCTGCATGCGATAATCCGCTGCAGCTTTTGCATCGCCGTGCGACATGGCCATCGCGACGGCCGTCTGCAGCGCGCTGTAGTGCAGCACATTGGTCGATAGCGAAAACGACTGGGCGATGGCGACCACGTTGCTCTGCGTCCACACCGGATAACTCTGCTCACGCCAGTCGAGGAACGAGGTTTCGCCGCGATAGAGCCCGATGTTGCGATCGAACACGTAGGCGCGATCTTGTGCCAGCGTATCGCGCAGCGCCCGGTAGACGTCCGCGGCAAACGCCTTGTCGCCGAGCAGATGGTGGGCGCCGAGAAACCACACCACGCGATCCGTGCTGATCGGCCAGCTGCCACCGGAGCCGGTGTCCTGCATCACGACGCTTTTGATGGAGGCCGATCCCTGTGCCGCAGCAGGGGCGCGGCTATCCGGTCCGCGCACATCGGAGAGCTTGAACTGCAGGCCGTTGCGTGAGCGTGCCGGATCAAATCGCCATAAACCCAGATCAATCGAGTACGACAGGTCACGCGTCCACACGTATGGCCATTTCAAGCCGGTCTCAAAACACTGGCAGGGGATGGGCTGGCCATGATCGAACGCGTTGTCGCGGATCGCGCTGACCGAATCCTGCGCGAGATCGTCCTGCGCCATCGCGAACAGGCCATTGAACAAGGTGCTGGCTGTATCGACCCGCATCGGTTGCGCCGCAATCACGCGTTGCCCATACGGCCATGCGAGCGTGTAGTTGCTTTGCGCATCGCGCGTCATCGCGACATGCACACCATGCCAGTCGAGCCCGTCCTGCCATGCGGACGCCGATGTCGTGGCGCTGGCTGCAAGCGCGGCCGTCAGCAGAATGCTCAGCATATCGGCATGGTGCGCTGTGCGGCTGTGGTGATCGGTTGCATCGATGGCTCCCTGCAGCGTGATCCCGCTGCGCCTTGCGGCTACGGCATGGCTTATTTGCCCATGGTAAACAGCGTCGCAATGCAGCAACCAGCGCCTGCATACGTATTCATGCTCGCAAATCAGCAGCGATGGCGTGCTTCAGGGCGACGGCATCGGATGCGGGGCGCCGCCTTCCAGCGCAAGCGCGATGTTTCGCGCAACGGCCGCCTTGACCCGTACATAGGTGACTGTGCCGTAGGTGTCGTGACCGCGCGACCAGCCTTCGCCGGCGCTCTGCAACAGTGCATCGAGGCTCACAAATGACGGCATGGCGCGACTGTCCGTGACAACGGAAGCTGCGGCGCCGCCATGAATCTTCAGCAGATAGAACGCCAGATCCGGTCGATAGCTGCCGACGGCGGCGCTGATGTCAACGTGTACCGTGCCGCTCTGTCGCTGCACAGCCAGCGACTGGCGGAACGACGCGCCGTGCTCGTAGGTGTAGGTGCTGCCATCGTCGTCGTAATAGTCGAAGTGGGTGCGGCGATCGTCTGGAAAGATCTCGACGTCGAGCTGTGTCAAGGGTTGCTGGCCGACGTAGTCCATCACCGGCTGTGTCGGGATGATCGCGCCCTGGCGTACGAACAGCGGAATATCGTGCCAATGCGAGCTGTCGTTGACGTAGTGGACGCGCTGGCCGCCTTTGTAGAGCTTGCCGCTGAACCACTCGGTCCACGTGCCAGCGGGCAGGTAGATGTCCTTGGCGGTTTGTCCCTGAACCACCACTGGCGAGACCAGCAGGCTGTCGCCGAACATCCATGCATCGACATCGTTGCGCACCTGGGGATCGTGCGGCCAGTCGAAGGTCAGTGGTCGAACCAGGCCGATGCCATCGACATGGCGCGTGTATTCGTAGCTGTAGATATACGGGATCAGCGCGTAGCGCAGGCGAATCGCATCGGTGGCGGCCTTTTCGGCATCGCTGCCGTAGGTCCACGGCTGACGTTTTTCGCCGAAGTCGCCGTGCACGCGAAAGATCGGCGTGAACGCGCCAAACTCGATCCAGCGCGCGTAATTTTCATCTGACGGATGGCCGTGGAAGCCGCCGCCATCCATACCCCACTGCATCGCGCCTACGTCGATCGCGCTGAGCATGCGTGCGCGTTGCCCGGCCATGCTGGCGAAGCCGGTGGCAATATCGCCAGACCACAAGCCGTAGGCGTAACGCTGCGCGCCAAGCCAGAAATTGCGGTTGACCGACCATACGCGTTGGTCGGAATGCTCGCGCTGGCCGTCGTAGAGCGCACGCTGCATGTTGAGAAACTGGCCGTCGTTGCCGGTGTCGTCGGCTTCGTCGTTCCACCAGCCGACGATGCCGGTGTCGAACGAGTGTTCCAGCGTCTTGTTGAAAAACCATGTACGTGCGGTGGGCTTGTCGAAGTCGATATCGCGCACGGGCTTATGCGAAAAATAATCGTCACTCACCGGTTTACCGGCAAACCACAAGTCGTGTGCGGTGGCGTAACGACCTTCGACGGTGTCGACGTGAATGCGTGGTTTCATGATGCCGGTGAGGTGCATGCCGCGCTGATCGAGCAACGATTTCAGCTTGCCGCTGGGGCCGTCGGGAAACTTCGCCGGGTTCCAGCGGAACTCGCCGTAATCATCTTCACCCCAGGCCTTCCAGTCGAAGTCGAGAGTGAAGTTGTCGATCGGGATATGTTTGCGGCGATAGGTATCCACGATCGACAGCAACTCTTTCTGGTCGATGCTCCACTGGCTGTTGGTAAAGCCCATGGCCCATTTCGGAAACAACGGCGAGTGTCCACTGAGCCGCGCGATCGCGGCAAAAATATCATCGGGCTGACCGAGCACGATGAAGTAATCGAGATTGCCGGCGGGCGCCTGGACGTCCAGATGCGACCCGACCAGGGTGAAGCTGGTAGTGGGATTAATCACCAGAAGTCCGTAGCCGGCGGTGCTCCAGACCAAGGGCGCACCGGCATGCCCCTGTGCCCCGGCGGTGGCCAACTGGCGGCCATGCCGAAGGAGTCCTGCGGAGACGGTCTCGGTCGCGTTGTAGCCGCCGATGCCGTACATCGGATCACTGGCGGCGTGGGACAGATGCAGTTCGCCGCGAGCGAGTGAGGCAAGATCGTATTGACGCAGCAGAGGCTGGTGATCGGCATCCTCGATGCTCAACTCGCGCCGCTTTTTATCCCAGATCACATGCACCTGCGGCGCATCGAGTTCCAGCGTGGATGAATTCTCCTGCACGCGTGCAGATGGTGCTGTCGCTGCGTGCCACGTTGGATCGAGTACGAGGGATTCGGTTGCAGCCGGTGCATCAGCCAGGAATTGCACCTGCACGGTATCGTTAGCGACCAGTGCTATCGACAGCTGACCCTTTTCAAGCGGTGTCTCCATGCATGCGCTGCAAGGCGCTGCACGATCCGACGACTGCGCCGATGTAGGCGAGGCCCGCGATAAACCCAGCATCAATAAGAAAAGAACCGGCAGGCAGGTGCGGAGCCTCATCAGCCAATATCCCGATTGCCGTTGTGGCATCGATTGTTGCGCTTTGGATGAATGGCCATCGCATGTCTCCCTCGAGTGCGGCCATGTTAGGCCGGACATCGAGCGAGGGTACATCGGTGCATACGTATTCATGCGGGCGTACGTCGCTTTGTGTTCTCAAGCACGATTCACCCAGTCATCAGCGAGCGGGCCGACCATAATGCGAAGTGGCCCGTCGAGGAGGCGTTGATTCGATCAGGCATGCAGTGCACTCTGCTGCAGCCAGCTGTCTTCTACGTCCCATGGCATTCCGTCGTCGAGCGGAACTGTGTCATAGCCGTATATCCATTGTATTCGTCATCCCCTGCCACTCACAGGAGTACACATGTCCCAGCACCTGGACCAACCAGACCATCTCCATCGCAGCCTGTCGAACCGCCACTTGCAGCTCATCGCCATCGGCGGCGCCATCGGCACCGGGTTATTCATGGGGTCGGGAAAGACGATCAGCTTGGCCGGTCCCTCGATTCTCCTGGTGTACCTGATCATCGGTGGCATGCTGTTCTTCGTCATGCGCGCGATGGGCGAGCTGTTACTTTCCGACCTTTCGTACAAATCCTTCATCGACTTCTCCACGGACCTACTGGGTCCCTGGGCAGGTTTCTTCTGCGGCTGGACCTACTGGTTCTGCTGGATCATCACCGCCATCGCCGATGTCATCGCGATCGCGTCCTATGCTCAGTTTTGGTTCCCGGGAATGGCGCCATGGATCCCGGCGGTGCTTTGTGTCTGCCTGCTGCTGGTGCTGAACCTCGCAACCGTCAGGCTCTTCGGCGAGATGGAATTCTGGTTCGCGCTGATCAAGATCATCGCCATCAGCGCGCTGATCGTGACAGGCCTGGGTCTCGTGGCTTACGGCTTTACTTCGCCCAGCGGACACCGGGCCAGCTTCGCCAACCTCTGGAACGATGGCGGTCTTTTCCCCATGGGTCTCGGTGGCTTCTTCGCCGGTTTCCAGATCGCGGTGTTCGCTTTCGTCGGAATTGAGTTGGTGGGTACTACGGCGGCGGAAACGGCAGACCCCCAGCGCAACTTGCCCAAGGCGATCAATTCGATTCCGGTGCGAATCATGCTTTTCTACGTGCTCGCGCTGATCGCAATCATGGCCGTAACGCCCTGGCGTCAGGTGGTGCCGGGCAAGAGCCCGTTCGTGGAGCTCTTCGTGCTTGCGGGTATTCCTGCCGCCGCAAGCCTGATCAACTTCGTTGTGTTGACCTCGGCTACCTCGTCAGCCAACAGCGGCATATTTTCCACCAGCCGAATGCTCTACGGCCTGGCTGCAGAGAATCACGCGCCGAAGGCATTCGCGCGCCTGTCGCAGGCATCCGTGCCTTCCCGGGGATTAATTTTTTCGTGCGTTTGCCTGCTGGTAGGCGCCATGCTCGTCTATGTGATCCCCAACCTGGTCACCGTGTTTACGCTGGTGACCACGCTCGCCGCCGTGCTCTTCATGTTTGTGTGGTCGCTGATCCTCTGCGCTTACATTGCTTACCGTCGCAAGCGTCCCGCTCTGCATGCAGAGTCCGCGTACAAGATGCCCGGCGGCGTATTCATGTGCTACGTGTGCCTGGCCTTCTTTGCTTTCGTCATCGTCCTGCTTACGCTACAGGCCGATACCCGACAGGCATTGCTGGCGAGCCCCGTGTGGTTCCTCTTGTTGGCAGCGGGCTACTTGCTGAAGCGCCGGTCGGTGTCGTGATCGATATTTGAAAATTATGGGGACGATGCGCTAAGTACTCGCGATAACCGTGCTCAGCGCATCGAATCCGTCCAGGCTCCAAGGCACATCATGCGGTGCGTAGGTTTGAATCTTCCTGCATATGCTCCGACGCTTGTCCCTGCGTGCGGATCACCTTGTGGATGAAGCGCAGCTTGTCGATGACTGGCGACGCCAGTGCGAACGGATAGCCGTCCGGCGTACCCATGCTGCGGTTGAGGCTGTTGAGTACGTAGGTCAGCGGAAACCAGCGCTCGATCATTTCACTGAAGGAGCGTGTCACCGTATCCACCGGTTCGACCTGCAGCGAGGGTTCGCTAGGGTTCGACGGCGCCAGCATCAGGCCGCAGGCGCTGGCGGTTTCCAGGGTGTCGACCATGTGCATGTAGTGCGCCCAGGTTTCGGCCCAATCCTCGAAGGGATGCATCGTGGCGTAGGCGCTGATATACGACCCCGCCCAGTTGGCCGGTGGGCCTTGCTTGTAATGACGCTCGATCTCTTCGCCGTAGTCGATGCGCTCGTCGCCGAAAACTACGCGGCACTCGTCCATCAGCTGACCTTCCTGCATCAGGCGCATGAAGTAGTAGTGGCCGATCTCGTGACGGAAATGACCGAGCAGGGTGCGATACGGTTCGTGCAGCCGCGTGCGTGTGCGCTCGCGATAAGCGTCGTCCGCCTCGGCGATATTGAGCGTGATCAGGCCGTCGGAGTGGCCGGTGTGTACTGGAGGTTCGCCTTGCTGGTTTTCCAGAAATTCAAAGGCGAGGCCGGTTTCCGGATTTTCTTCGCGTGACTCGATCGGCAGGTCGAGATGGCTGAGCGTGTAGAGCAGGCGGCGCTTGGCGCGCTCGAGCCTGTACCAGTATTCGCGATTTTCGTCGGACGACAAGGTGGGAATGGTCAGCGTCAGCCGGCATGACTTGCACAGTGCTTCGGGATCGTCCGTCGGGATCATCCGGTTGCAGACGTGTTCGGCGATGTAGTTCTGGCACTGCTTGTAGCTGCGGCCATTCGTGCGCGCATCCAGGCTGCGCCAGAAGCCGTTGTTGTCCGGCTCGAACGCGCTGACATCGTCCAGATCGTAGACATAGCCGAGCATATGGCCGCAGCGTTCGCACAATACGTTTTCGAAAAATACCTGCTGGTTGCAGCTGTTGCAGTGGAACGTTTTCATGAAGTTTGAGTACCCCTTTGGCCGCGTCCGGGCGAACCTTCTTCCAGCCCAGTTTGTCGGCAGTCGCGCATGCTGCAAGTGAACCGCTGCGCCGACTTCGTTCACCGCTCGCCGTTCCAGGGCGAACGGACTGATGGCCTCGTCAAATCCGCTCGAATCGAGGCTGCGGTCGATAGGCTTGTGAGGTTTGGAAACGGATCACTGCGTCTGCCACTGCGCCAACGCGTCATTCGTTGCACCATCCAGCGGCAGTTCGTCCAAAGGCAGCATGGTGACGCTGACTTTCAACTCCTGTTCGCCGCCGCCGAGGATCACCCCGCGCAGCGGTGAGACGTCGCCGAAGTCGCGGCCCCAGGCGAGCGTGACGTGTTGGCTCCCGGGCAGCAGGTTGTTGGTGGGATCGGCGTCGAGCCAGCGGTTTTCGTCTTCGCCGGGGCACCATACGGATACCCAGGCGTGCGAGGCATCGGCGCCGATCAGTCGCTGTTGCCCTGGCGGCGGCGTGGTGAGGATATAGCCGCTGACGTATCGAGCCGCCAGACCGATCGAGCGCAGGCACGACACCATCACATGGGCAAAGTCCTGGCACACGCCACGGCGTCGGGTGAGCACGTCGGAAACCGGCGTAGCGACGGTGGTGGCTTCGGGGTCGAACTTGAAATCCCGGTGGATTTTTCCATTCAGCGCGATCACGCCATCCAGTAGTGACCGGCCAGGTGGGAAACAGTCTGCTGCATAGATCGCGAAGCGGCGCTTGATCCGCCCATACGGCGAGCCAAAGCGATACTGCAAGGCGGCGAGGGTGATTGGCGAAGGCGCTACGCCCGCATGGTAGTGCAGGCGATTGCGCACGGTTTCCCAGGCGGGCGTTTCGGCGAACGTGGATGGTTCCGACGAAAACACCTCGACGATGCTCTCCGTACGCACCCACAGCTCATCGTGCGGCGCCTCGAATGCCATCATCGCAGCGACGTTGCCGAAGGCATCCTGATGTTCGAGTTGAAAGCTCGGTTCCGGAATGACCTGCCGGCGATGTTCCAGGCACTGCTGCCGTGGTAGCTCGCGCGGCGTCAGGTGCAGCAGCTGGCGCGACAGAGCCACCGGCGCGTCGTACTGATAATGCGTGTCGTGAGTAACCCTGTAGCGTGCCATGTGCGAACGATAGCAGCCCTTCAGGCCGCCAGTGTCTGCCGACTGAGTTCGCCGACGTGGGTGAAGTGGCGCGCGGCCAGTACATCGGACAATTCACGCGCCGCACGCGTCGTTCGCTTGAGCAGTTCGGCCAGCGCGAGATAGACGTTTGCCTCGGGCCGCTCCAGCGTAGCCAGATCGAAGTCCGTGTATTGCTGCAGCACGGCCTGCAGCTCGTCGGCGAGTGCGTGATGGTTGCCGCCGAGATCAGCGGACAACTCACCGAGATGGATCAGCAGCTGACGCAGCTGAAACACCACGCCGTGCGGGTTGGTGTCATCGAACACCACCAGGTCGAGCATCGGCAGCAGCTCGGCCTGCGCGCGGTAGCGGCTGCGATAGGTGATGCTGCTGTCGGCCACTTCCAGCAGCCAGTCCAGGCTATGCCAGCCCTGATCCAACCCGTGATGCAGAAAACACGCGGTAGCCGATGCCATGAAGGCCAGCCGTTCCAGATGACGACCGATCATCAGGAAGCGCCAGCCGTTGTCGCGCGTCATGCCATCCATCGCGAAGCCCGACAGGCCCACGCCGAGAATCAGGCTGCTGTCGAGATAGTCCAGCGTTGCGCCGAGACCGGATTTCTTGCGTGTTTCGATCGTCGGTGGATGTGGCAGATGATTGAGCACCAGCCAGTTGTCCAGCGACAGATGCTCGCGAATCTGCGTGCCGGTCCAAGCCAGGTGACGTAGGTTGGCGGTCAGGCTTTCGACGCGCTTCTCATCGCAGATAGCCGTCCAGATGGCATCTTCGGGTGTCGGCTCAGGCTCGTCTTTTTCCGGCGGCGAAAAAAGACCCAGCTCCTTGCAAAGCAGCAGTGCCGATGCGCGCGTGGCCGGTGCACCCGTATCTGTGAATCGCGTGAGCGTGATGCGCAGCAGTCGCGCGCTGTCGTCGCAGCGACTGGTGTAGCGACCAAACCAGAACAGGTTTTCCACTACGCGCGATGAAAGATTGGACGGACTACGCACCAAATCGCGCGCGGTAATCGTGTTGGCCAGCAGGCTGAAGTGACTGACCGCGACTTCGGATAGTACCCATGTGTCCTTGCTGCCGCCGCCGCGCTGCATGCTGATCATCTGCGCCACCGGCGTGCCGGCCACGCGCGCCAGACCACCGGGCATCACTGTGTAGCCCCCCTCGGTGTTCGCCGTGGCATACATGCGCAGGCCGACCGGCCGCGCGGCCAGATGATGTTCGTGCGAAATCACTGGCACCTGCGATAGCCGCACGATTTCCTGTGCCACCCATGCGCGCGGCTGCTTGCGCAGGCGCAGGATCAGCGCCGCGCGTGCCTTGCCGCGCATATCGCGCCCCAGCATCGGTCGATGCGTGGTCGAAGGATAAGCCGGCTTGATCACCAGCTCGTCCAGATGCTCGATCACATAATCCAGTGCCGACGGCTCGCCGCACCACCAGCTGGCCACTGCCGGCATCGCCAACGGCTCGCCCAGCAGGCGCTCGCAGACGCGTGGCAGAAACGCGGCGATCGCACCCGATTCCACCAGTCCGCTGCCCGGTGCGTTGGCGATCAGCACGCGACCAGCTCGCGCGACCTGCAGCAGGCCGGGTACGCCCAGCGCGGAGTCGCCACGCAGCTCCAGCGGATCGCAGTAGTCGTCGTCGAGCCGGCGCAGAATCGCGTGCACGCGTTGCAGGCCGGTCAGTGTTTTCAGGTATACCGTCTCGCCACGCACGGTGAGATCCTGACCTTCGACCAGCGGAAAGCCGAGGTAGCGCGCGAGGTAGGCGTGCTCGAAATAGGTTTCGTTGAACGGACCGGGTGTCAGCAACACCGTCAGGGGCGTCTCGCCCTCGTCATGCGGTGCATGCTGGTTGAGGTTTTGCCGTAGCGCGCGGAAAAATTCGGCGAGATGCTGCACCTTCAGATCGCGAAACAGCTCGGGAAATGCATGCGAGACGATCAGCCGGTTTTCCAGCGCGTAGCCTGCCCCCGAAGGTGCCTGCGCGCGATCGCCGATCACCCACCACTGGCCATCGGCGGAGCGTGCCAGATCCACTGCGTACAGATGCAGAAAACGGCCGCCCGGTGGCTTCAGTCCACGGCACGGCCACAGGAAATCGGGGTGCCCGTAAACCGTTGCTGGTGGTATCAGCCCCTCGGCCAGCAGCGCCTGAGGGCCATACAGATCGGCCAGCACGGCATCCAGCAGTCGTGCACGTTGAGCAACAGCAGTGGCGAGATCGGACCATTCGCTGGCCGGTAGCAGCAACGGCAGCGGGTCGAGATCCCACGGCCGCGCCGCGCCCTGGGTCGACGCATACATATTGTACGTAACGCCGTTCTCCAGCACCTGGCTACGCACAAACTCCTGCCGCTGGCGCATCTGGGCCGCGGTGGTCTCGCGCAGATGCGTCAACAGCGGTCGCCAGTGCGGTCGCGACACGCCATTGGCGTCAAGCATCTCGTCATAGCGATCGCGATGCGGCTGGTAGGCGTCGGTGTTCATCAATGCCATGAAGGAAACGTATGGCCTGCAGTTTAGAGAAACTGCAGGCAAGTGACAGCACGGAGTCATTATCGGTTAACGCAGAGGTCCGAGCCATAGTAGGTTGGGATGAGCGTGAGCGAATCCCAACGTCATGATCCTAATGCGGCAGGACTATTGCCATTTTCATGGCTCGCCACTTGCTTTGCATGCATGTCATCGCGTCGCGAACAATCCTATGGTCAGGACGATGCCGATGATCACGATAAGGATACGCAGCAGCTTCTCTGGCACGCGTCGCAGTAGCCATGCGCCAAGGAGTCCACCGAGGATGGCGCCTGCGGCCAGAAGCAGGGCAGGCTTCCACACCAGCGATGGAGAGAAAAGAAAGACCAGCAGCGAGGTGGTATTGATGACGGCAGCGAGCGCATTTTTTGTCGCCGAAGCTGGCCGCGCTGAAAGACCCATCAGCCCGAGCGAGGCCACCGTCATGAAACCCAGGCCGCCACCGAAGTACCCGCCGTAAATCGATATGGCGCTCTGGAGGACGACCGCTACCGCGGTCGGTGCCGGCCTCCTTTTCTCCTTCGTGCTGCCGCGGCCAAAGGCCGACCAGGCGAACATGCAAGTGGCGAACAGGATGAGCCAAGGCAGCATGGACTTGAACGTGTTGCTTGGTGTCCACAGCAGGAGCAGCGCGCCGAGCAGTCCTCCACTGGCGCCAAGCACGCACATCATCTTGAATGACAGCGTTTCGGCATCGGCGATCAATCGCCGGCCGGCATAACCCGTGGCAACTTGACCTGGATACAGCGCCACTGACGAGGTGATGTTGGCGGACCGTGCATCGAGGCCTGCAAGCATCAAGGCGGGAATGGTGATGAACGATCCACCGCCTGCCAGCGCGTTCTGCGCGCCGGCCCAGAGGCCGGCGATGAAAAGCAATCCGAGGGTGGTTGCGGTCATGGCCTGAAGCATAAGCGAGGCGGTATTCGCTGTTCGATCGTCAAGGCCCAGGCGCTCCGATTATTTCGTCAAACGATACGGCTGGCTCGATACAAAGTCCTTTGCTGGAATAGTCCTACCGCCGCAGATCCAGCGTAAACGGAAAATTTGGATTGCGATCGGCCGGCTGTGCGCCGATCCGTCCCGGCGTGTGGCCGATGCGGAAGAAGCGGGTGAGGCGGCGGCTTTCGGCGGCATAGGCGTTGACCGGGAAATCGTCGTAGCTGCGGCCGCCGGGGTGCGAGACGTGGTACTGGCAGCCGCCCATGCTGCGGTCCATCCAGGTGTCGACCAGGTCGAATACCAGCGGTGCGTCGGCCGGGATGGTGGGATGCAAACTGGTCGGCGGCTGCCAGGCCTTGTAGCGCACGCCGGCAACGAATTCGCCGATGTCGCCGGTGGGCGATAGCGGCAGGCTGCGGCCGTTGCAGGTGATTACGTAGCGATCGCCGACCATGCCACGCACTTTGACCTGCATGCGTTCGACCGAGGCGTCGACGTAGCGCACGTTGCCGCCGGCCGAGCCCTCTTCGCCAAGCACGTGCCACGGCTCCAGGGCGTGACGCAGCTCCACGTCGACGCCGAGGCTGGCGAAGTCGCCGACCTTGGGGAAGCGGAATTCGAAGTGCGGTGCGAACCATGCCAAGTCGATCGGATAGCCGGCGTTACGGGTTTCCTCGAGCACGTCGGCCAGGTCTTGCTTGACGAAGTGCGGCAGCATGAAGCGGTCATGCAACTCGGTGCCCCAGCGCATCAGTCGCGGTGGTGCGTAGGGTTCTTTCCAGAAGCGCGCGATCAGTGCGCGGATCAACAGTTGCTGGGCGAGCGACATGCGTGCGTGCGGCGGCATTTCGAAGGCGCGCATTTCCAGCAGGCCGAGACGGCCGGTGGCGCTGTCGGGTGAATACAGCTTGTCGATGCAGAACTCGGCGCGATGGGTGTTGCCGGTGACGTCGATCAGCAGATTGCGCAGCAGGCGATCGACGACCCACGGCTCGATATCACCGCCGGGCGAGGGCATCTGCCGGAAGGCGATTTCCAGTTCGTAGATCGAATCGTTGCGCGCTTCATCGATGCGCGGTGCCTGGCTGGTCGGTCCGATGAACAGGCCGGAAAACAGGAACGACAGCGATGGGTGGTTGTTCCAGTACGAGATCAGGCTGCGCAACAAATCGGGTCGGCGCAGGAACGGCGAGTCCAGCGTCTGCGCGGCGCCCAGGGTGAAGTGGTTGCCGCCGCCAGTGCCGGTGTGTCGACCGTCGAGCATGAACTTCTCGGTGATCAGCCGCGTTTCGCGCGCAGTGTCGTACAAATGCGTGGTGCGCTCGACCAGATCGTCCCAGCCGGTAGCCGGATGGATGTTCACTTCGATCACGCCCGGGTCCGGCGTGACGCGGAACTGGTTGATGCGCGGGTCGCGCGGTGGCTCATAGCCTTCCAGTATCACCGGCGTTTTCAGTGCAGCGGCAGTGGCTTCGATCGCGGCGACGATCGCCACGTAATCGTCCAGCTCATCGGTGGGCGGCATGAACAGATAAAGGATGCCGTCGCGCGCTTCGGCGCACAGCGCGCGGCGGGCGATGTTGTCGGCCGATTCACCGACCGCTGGTGGCGCGTCTTCAGTGGCGGTGACATGGCCACTCAATGCGACGCCGCTCTCGATCGGCAGCAGCTGCTTTTTCAGCGCTTTGGCACTCGGCAGTTTGAGCACGGGGCGAGAAGGGTCGGGCGGAATGACAAACGGGAAATCGATTTTCCTCACCCACGGCTGCGAATCCAGCGGCAGGCGATAGCCCAGCGGCGAATCGCCGGGCACCAGATAGCAATGTTCGCTGCGCAGATACCAAGGACTGCTTTTCCACTGGCCGTCGCTATTGCGCGAAACGGGCAGCACGTGGCCGACGACCTTATTTAGCCCTTGCCCAAATACCTTGGCCAGACGCTTGCGCTCCAGTGCATCGTCGAGCTTGGAGTCGATGGGGTCGACATTGATCGGCAGCTGACGTTCGCGCCACAGGTAATAGAAGCTGTCCTCGTACGCGGGGAACACATGGTCGGGCTGCACGCCCAGCGCCTTGGCCACACCGTGCAGAAAGCGCTCGGCCAGAGCCGTATCGGCCTTGCCGGGCTTGCGCTCGTCGGCATGCAGCGATGGATCGCTCCACAGCGGCTCGCCGTCGCGGCGCCAGAAACAGTTGAGCGACCAGCGCGGCAACTGCTCGCCCGGATACCACTTGCCCTGGCCGAAATGCACCATGCCATGCGGCGCGTACTTGTCGCGCAGCTTGTGGAATAGCTCGCCGGCCAGCTTGCGCTTGGTCGGGCCTAGCGCGGCGATGTTCCACTCGGCGCCATCGGGATCGTCCATCGCCACGAAGGTCGGCTCGCCGCCCATGGTCAGGCGCACGTCGAGCTTTTCCAGATCGTCGTCGATGCGATGGCCGAGTGTCTCGATCGTCTGCCACTGCTCTTCGGTATATGGCTTGGTGACGCGCGGGGCTTCCCATACGCGTTCGATCCGCATGATGTGCTCGAACTCGACCTCGCTCTCGTCGACGCCACCACTGATCGGTGCGGCCGAGGCGGGTTCGGGTGTAGCTGCCAGCGGAATATGACCTTCGCCGGCAAACAGGCCCGAGGTCGGGTCCAGACCGATCCAGCCTGCGCCAGGCAGGTAGACCTCGCACCAGGCGTGCAGGTCGGTGAAGTCGACCGTGGTGCCCGATGGGCCATCCAGCGATTTGACATCGGGCACCAGCTGGATCAGATAACCGGAGACGAAGCGTGCGGCCAGCCCGAGATGGCGCAGCAATTGCACCAGCAGCCAAGCCGAATCGCGGCAGGAACCCGAGCCATTGGTGAGGGTTTCTTCTGGCGTCTGCACGCCGGGCTCCATGCGGATCAGGTAGCTGACGTCGTCCTGGACCATCTGGTTCAGCGCCACCAGAAAATCCACACTGCGTAGTGGTTCGCGCGGCACCTTGGCCAGATAGCGCTCGAACAGCGGCGTCATCGGCAGCGTCTTGAGGTACGGCGCCAGCTCCTCGTTCTGTTCCGGGTCGTACGGGAACGGAATGGTCTCGGCGTAGGGCTCGAGAAAAAAGTCGAACGGGTTGATCACCGACAGCTCGGCGACCAGATCGACCTCGATGCGCAACTCGCGCGTCGGCTCGGGGAACACCAGCCGCGCCAGCCAGTTGCCTTGCGGATCCTGCTGCCAGTTCACGAAGTGCTTGGCCGGATCGACCTTCAGCGAATAGCTGAGGATCGGCGTGCGGCTGTGCGGGGCAGGGCGGAGCCGCACTACCTGCGGCCCGAGCTTCACCGAACGGTCGTAGCGGTAATGCGTGATGTGGGTCAGGGCGACATGGATCGACATGGGATCTCGATAGGCGTGGTGGGGACTGGAGGAGGCCCGCGCGGAATGATTTTCTGATGCAGCCGAATCTGTAGATCGCGACCCGACGTTGCCAGGGCTGAGTCATTGCCAGCCCGGCATCGGGTCATCGGTTTGGTTACCTTACTGGTCATCGTGTGAGCAGACTATCGCGGTGCGTTCCGCGCATTCGTCCGCCCAGTCCGACACAACAAGTCGATGCGCAATGTTGTTGTACCAAGAGGTCGTGTCAGCAGCAACCGTAATTGCGTTGGACCACGGACGAACGGGGAATGCGCGGCACGTATTTCCGCTACGCTCAACACGCTTGCGCGCCGGCTGGCGCATCCTGGGGTGAGTGATGAACAGCACCGATATTTTCCTGATCGCGATGACGATCATCTTCGGCGTGCCGTACCTGATCTGGCGGCTGGGCCGCTTGGATTACTACGCACCGCTGGTGGTGGTGCAGATCATCACCGGCATCCTGCTGGGGCCGGGCATTCTCGGCGCGGCGTTTCCCGCCTACTACGCGGCGGTATTCAGTCCGCCGGTGATTCAGGCGCTCAACGGCATCGCGTGGTGGGCGGTGATGGTGTTTGTGTGGATAGCTGGCATCGAGCTGGACTTGAAGCAGGTATGGGTACAGCGGCGCGAGTGCGGTATTACCGCCGGCCTGGCGCTGGGCGTGCCGCTGATCTTTGGTAGCGCGGCGGCTGCCGGGCTGCTGGTTTGGCGCGAGGGCTGGATCGGCGAAGCCGCGGCGCCGTGGCAGTTTCTGCTGGGTGTCGGCATGGCCTGTGCGGTGACGGCGCTGCCTATCCTGCTGCTGCTGATGGAAAAACTGGAAATCATGCGTGCGCCGTTGGGACAGCGCGTGTTGCGTTACGCCAGCCTGGATGACCTCGCGATCTGGGGCGTGCTGGCGCTGATCCTGCTCGACTGGCATCGGGTCGGCCTGCAGCTGTTGTTTCTGCTGCTATTTGCGCCGGCCGCCTGGTTATTCCGCAGGCTGATGCAATGGATGCCGGAATCGGACCGTTGGTACGTCGGTTTGATCTGGCTGGCCGCCTGTGGTTTTGCGGCAGATCGCGCCGGCCTGCATTTCATGGTGGGTGCATTTTTATCCGGTGCGGTGATCGACCGGCAGTGGTTCAATCAGGAGCATATGGATCTGCTGCGCAAACACGTGCTGCTGGTGGTGATGCCAGTGTTCTTTTTGTCGACCGGGCTGCGCACCAACTGGACGGTGGGCGGCGGTGC
>Ga0302229_10001573_pt1 | contig 17222 bp, 15 predicted proteins | sample II_Palsa_N1_3_FD_193518 | JGI IMG/M metagenome (GOLD analysis project Ga0302229, IMG submission 193518) | Peat permafrost microbial communities from Stordalen Mire near Abisko, Sweden - II_Palsa_N1_3 | ecosystem: Environmental > Terrestrial > Soil > Palsa > Peat permafrost | place: Sweden... | reverse complement strand
GTCGGCTACGCCATCGACCCCACCGGGCCTCTCGGCGCTATCGACCCCACCAGGGCCACTCTCGCCCGCGCCGCCGACCCCACGCGTTCCTGTCGGCTACGCCATCGACCGCAAACGCGACCTGTCACCTACGCCATCGACACCACTAGGCCCTGTCGCTGGCGTAGGTGACAGGTTGAAGAACCTGTCGGTGGCGTAGCTGACAGGTTCTGGACCCAGTCGCAGGCGTTTCTCTAGTCGATCCAGTCCCACTGGAGGACGGCCCACAGGTGCGGGGTGAGGGGCTGGCCCATGGCGGCCATGTCGAAGGCGTAGGCGAGGTCCTTCTCGCCCTCCTTGGTCTGGCTCGGCACTAGGCCGTAGAGTCGCTTGCCGGCGACGTAGGGCTTGGCGGTCTCGGTCCTGGCCACCGCGTCGGTCACCATCTCGATTGTGGTGAGGCCGGTGAGCTGGCCGTAGTAGATCTCGCTGATCCCGGTCGGGTGGCTGAGCGCTACCTCGAGCTTGCCCTCGGGCTGCGGGCGCCAGAAGCCGGCCTCCACCGCGAGCGGCTCGAGCCGCACCAGGTCGCCGTTCTCGTTCCGCTCTAGCTCGCCATCCTCGGTCGTGGCCAGCCGCCAGGTGCGGCTGGTGTGGATGAGGTAAGGCTTGCCGATGTGAGAGAACGTCAGCTCCTGGAAGAAGTCGAAGGGCTCGATCGTCGGGTAGTCGCCCTTGCCGGTCCCCACCCACCGGCCGAGCAGGAAGCTGAACGGCGCGATGGCCGGGTGCTCCTGCGGCAGTGCGATGGGCGACGTGCCGTCTTCTGGCATGCCGTTATCCGTCATGCGGGCCTCCACGGATGACCTTGACCGCCGCGTAGCCCACGGCGATGGCGACCACAGCGTAGGCGATGATCAAGATCGTCGCGCTGAGCATCCCGTGCATGGCACGCGAGCGTAGTCGCCGGTGCCCGGTTTGTGCCGAGGGCGCGCCGGGCGGACTAGAGTTTCCCTCGTGGCAAGGAACCTCGTGATTAAGGTCACGGCCGGCGCGGACGAGCCCGAGCGGTGCAACCAGGCGTTCACGGTGGCCGCTACGGCGGTGGCGAGCGACGTGCCGGTCTCGCTGTGGCTGACCGGCGAGGCAGCGTGGTTCGCGCTCCCCGGGCGGGCCGGCGACTTCAGCCTGCCGCTCGCGGCGCCGCTGCCCGACCTGCTCGCCTCGGTGCTCGCGCTGGGCACGGTGACCGTGTGCAGCCAGTGCGCCGCCCGCCGGGAGATCACGCCCGCGGACGTCATCGCCGGGGTCAGGATCGCCGGCTCGGCGACGTTCGTGGCCGAGATCGTCGCCGACGATGCCCAGGCCCTCGTCTACTAACTGACGACTCTTACTGCGGGACCGCCGCGGCCAGGCGCTCGGCGCGCAGGCGTTTGGCGAGCTCCTCCGCCTCCGGCGGGAACGGCGGCAGGGGGCCGACCGCCCAGAAGAGCAGCAGGTCGGCCAGGTTCGGGTTGCGGACGAGGGCCGGGCCGTGCAGGTAGGTGCCGAGCACCCGGCCCGCGTACGAGCCCTCGGTTCCGTCGCCGTTGCCGGTGCCGACCTCGGTCCGGGCCAGCGGCCGTACCCCCGGCCCGAGCCGGGTGACGCCCTGATGGTTCTCGAACCCGGTCAGCCGCCCCACGTTCAGCCCGGGGTCGACGTCCGCGACGATCTCGCCGACGGCGCGACGCTCGCCCCGGCCGCTGCGGATGTCGAGCAGGCCGAGTCCCCGCACCGGCGTGTCGTCGGCGCCGCCGAACTCGACGCCCATCATCTGGTAGCCCGCGCAGACCGCGAACACCACCGCGCCCCGCTCGGCGGCCGCGTGCAGCCCGCCGTCGGCCAGCAGTCGGCGGGTCGCCAGCGTCTGCGGCAGGTCCTCGCCGCCGCCCATCAGGTAGATGTCGCCGTCTCTGGGCACCTGCTGGTCGGAGTTGACCTCGACGATCTCGACCGGGATGCCGCGCAGCCGGGCCCGCCGCTCGAGCACGAGCACGTTCCCTCGGTCACCGTAGGTGGACAGCAGGTCGGGGTAGATCCAGACCAGGCGAAGCGGTCGCATTACTTGGCACCTCTCCTTGCCGCGCCCGGCACTACTGCACCCGCCCGAGCGCGGTGCGGTACTGCTGGAAGGCCGTGTAGTTCGCAAGCACCTCGAGGCTCGCCGACCCCGGTCGGATCGCATCGACCGCCTCGTCGATGCTGCTCACCAGGCGGAACTGCACGTCGTCGGCCTCCAGCCGGACGGCCAGGTCCAGCCTGCGCTCACCGCCGACCAGGACGTTCCGACCGCGCAGGCGGCGGAAATCGACGTCCCAGAGCCAGGACGTGTCCCGGCCGTCGGGTCCCTGGGCGTTGACGGCGAGCAGCACCGGGGCCGGGGCCGGCGCGACGACGTCAAGCGCCTCGAGCCAGCCGGCCGGGTTCTTCGCCAGCAGCAGCCTGATGTCGACGCCGCGCCTGCTTACCTGGGTGTAGCGCCCGGCCACCGAGGTCACGCCGCGGACCTCGCGCAGCGCCTGCGCCAGCCGCACGCCGAACGCCTCCGCGACCGCGAGCGCCACCACCGCGTTGGCCCGGTTCGCCCGGCCCGGCAGGGCGAGCTCGAGCGGGGTCGACCGGCCGGACGGGTCGATGACCTCATCGCCGTAGAGCATCCAGCTCACCGGGGGCCGACGGTCGCCGCACTCCTTGCAGGACCAGTCGTCTCCCTCCCGCTGCAGGTGGTTACCGCAGTTGGGACAGCACCAGGAGTCCTCGCGCCACGCCTGACCGGCGGCCACCCAGGTGACCTGCCGCGAGGCGCCCGCGGCCCAGGCGACGAGCGGGTCGTCGGCGTTGGCCACCACCCGGCAGTCCGGCGCGGCCTCCAGCGCCTCCCGCCAGCGCCGGGCGAGCAGCCAGATCTCGGCCGCCCGGTCCATCTGGTCCCGGCTCAGGTTCAGCAGCGTGACCACCCGAGGGCTGGTCGCCCTGACCATCGACGGAATGTACTTCTCGTCGGTCTCCAGGACCGCGATCCGGGCCTCGGGCGTGCGGCTGAGCGCGGACACCGCCCCGGCGTCCATGTTCGCGCCGTAGATGTTCGACGCGATCTGGCCGCCGAGCGGGGCCAGCGCCGCTGTGATCAGCCGCGTGGTCGTCGTCTTGCCGTTGGTCCCGGTGACGAGGACGACCTGGCGGCCGGCCGCGAGCAGGGAGAGCAGATCGGGCTCGAGGCGCAGCCCGATTCGGCCGCCGATGACCGAGCCGTCGCCCTTGCCCGCGAGCCGGGAGACCGACGCGGCGGCGTCGCCGACCGTGGTCGCGAGCTTGGCCCGGATCGGCAGGCGTGTTCGGTGGTGGTTATTCGCGTCCATCGCGGCCGATGCTATCCGCTTACCGGCCCGCCGCGCGGCAAGAGCGGCGCCCGCCGCCGTGAAGGCCCCGTTAACTTCTGGTCCCCCGACGCCAGTCCGGCCGCGACGGCGGCGGTCCGAGGTTGGGGTTGAGCGCGCTCTCCGGCGTCGCGGCCGGCCAGCCGAGGACGCCGCCGGCCGCGATGACCGGGTCCGGCACGGTCAGCTCGCCGGCCTCGTTGAGCGGGGTCAGCGTGGCGGCGCCGAGGCCGCCGATGGCCGGGTTGGCGTCCGCGAGCAGGACCCGACGGCCGCCGGGGGCGGCGTAGCTGACGATCATGGCGGTGGTCGGCAGCCGCTGCAGCTCGGACGGCTCCACCAGCAGCTCCCGCGAGCGCTGGAGGGAACGGGCGAGCGACTCGCTGTCTCCGGTCGCCCGTGAGGTGGACACTCCCCAGGCGGTGCTGGTGCTGATCCCCTCGGTGAGCGAGACGGACTCGCTCGTCCCGTGCGACGTTCCGCTCTGGCCCGACCGCGACCGGCCGCCGCCGAAGGGCGTGACCCCGGCGCCGGCCGCCCGGGAGTAGCCGCTGCCATCCGACGTCGACTCGTTGTCGCTGGTCGATGTCGCGGTCGAGGCGGAGTCGCCGACCGTGCTGGTGTACGACGTGCCGGCCGTGTCGGTGACCGATGTGCCGACGGTCTCGGTCAGCTGGGAGATGACGAACCGGTGCTCGGAGCCGATCTGATCGCTCGCCGCCTTCGCCTCCTCCGCGTTCCCGAGCCGCATGAACGCGACCGCGGCGTTCCCTCGGCCGATCCGCTGCCGCACCGGGGCCGGCACCGACCGGTAGGCGAGCACCAGGCCGGAGCGGGTGCTCTCGCACGCATCGGTGAGGCGGTCGAGTACGTCATCGCGGAGCCGCTCGGCGCCGAGCACGACGAGCGTGTGCCGCCACGAGGTCGCCCCGCCGCCGGCCGGCAGCCGCCCCACCAGGTGCGTGAGCGTGGTGATGACGAAGCTGCCGAGGAGCTTGGCCGACAGCGCGCCCGCCCGCTGGTCGACCGCGATCACCCGCAGCCGGCCGCGCGGCCGGTCGGCCGGCTCGCGGCCGGCCTCGGCCAGCTTTCTGAGCTGCGCCTCGATGCCGAGCGCGCGCTCGAGCACCACCCGGTCGGTCGCGCCCTGGCCGTAGAGGGCCGCGATCTTGGCCGCCTCGCGCTCGGTGATCAGGCCCGCCGCCACGTCGGCGCGCAGATCGCCGACCTGCGCCAAGGCGCGCAGCGCGGCCGCCACCCGGGCGAGCGAGCTGGGTCCGCTCGGGTCGAGGGCGCCGATGACCCGATCGAGGATGGCGCTGTCGACCGCGAGCTCCCGAGCCGAGCTTCGCTCCTCGGCCACGCTGACCGACAGCGCCAGGACGTCCGCGAGGTCGCCCGCGGCGAGCGAGGCGGCCAGGTCAAGGCGGGGCAGATCGCGGGGGAGCACCCAGACGGCCGGGTCCACGCCGCCTGCCGCGATCGACAGGTCGACCAGGTCGGCCGCGACCGCGCCGCCCGACAGGTCGATAACGGTCACCTCGCCGCCCGTGGCCAGCCGACCGGCGGCGAGCATGGTCAGCACCGCCGACCAGCCGGAGAGGGTGCCGCCGGCCACGTCGACCCGATCGACGCCGGCCGGGAGGGGGACGCCGTACCAGTGTTTCTGACTCTCGAAGGCGGACCGCTGCCGCTGCCACTGGGTGACGAGGCGGGCGTGCTCGGCCTGCCCGGCGAAGTGCCGGCTCTCCGCGTCGGCCCGCAACCGCTCGACCCGCTCCCGCTCCGCCTCGATCCGGCCCCGCAGCACCCGCTCCCCCTGCCAGATCGCGTACCCGGCCAGCGCGGCCGCGGCCAGGAAGACGGCGATGGTCGGCCCGGCCACGATCGCGCGCAGCAGGCCGCCCGCCACGCAGGCCCCGAGCGCGACCGCGACCCCCACCGCGACGGCGATGATGATCTTCAGCGGCCGGTTGATCAGCCTCTCCTCGCGCCGCTGGGCGGCGAGCCAGTCGGCCGACATCGGCTCCCGCTGCTGCGGCACCGGGCGCCGCGGCGGCGGGCCGGGGTCCGGGCACGGGGTCGCGTACTCCCACCCGAGGTAGAGCGTCTGCTCCGGCTCACGCGGGGTCAAGGCGCAGCCTCCGCCACCCGCGCTCCCGGCCAGGGGCCGGGCGCGGGAGCCGGGCCGGCACCAGCCGGCCGAGCGCGACCAGCCGGCGGGTCGGCTCCCCGACCGTCAGCACAAACTCGCCCGGCCGGAGCGACAGCAGGGCGCTGGCCGATACCGCCGGCCGCTCGCCGGGCTGGCCGCCGGCCGGGGCGGCGAGCATCGCCGCCAGGGACGGGTCGGCAACGCGGAGGATGAGCCGGGCATCCACCAGCGGGGCCAGTTGAGCCGCCGCCGCCGGTGACGACGTGCCGATCAAGACGCCGAGCCCGGCGGCGCGACCATCGCCGATGAGCGCCGCCACCGCGTTCGCGGGCAGCCGTTCGCCGCCCGTGACCCAGATGAGGCCGTCGCCGTCGACGCCGATCCGGCTCAGGCCCGCCGCCAGCGCCGCGATGTCGGCGCAGGCCCGGGACGCCTGCTCGGCCGAGCCGACCCGGAGCAGCGCGGCCGACCGCTCGCCGACGACGAGGGCGAGGTCGAGGCCCGCGCGCTCATGCCGCAGCGGCGTGCCCGTCGCGGCGCAGGCCGTCGTCAGGGCGCGGGCGATCGCGCCGTCGGCGCTGACGTCAATGACGATCAGCGGCTTGCGGCGGCGGAGCGCCGCGTGCACCACTTGCAGGCTGGTGACCGTGACGTCCTGGCTCTCCGCGCCCGCCACCAGGATCCCGCCCGCGATCTCGGTCCACCGCAGTTCCGCGACGGCACCGGTGGCGGGGGCGACCCCGAGCGCGCAGCCGTTCCTGGTGACAACCGACCCGGACCGGATCAGCGCCGCGGCGAGAGCGGTCCGCACCGCCGCGACCGCACCGGGACGTCGCGGCGGAACCGCCAGCGGGCCGGTCCGCAGCCAGCCGAGCCAGCCGATCAGCGCCGCCTCGGCCGCCCCGGCGATCAGGGCGATCGGCAGCTGTCGCGGCAGCCAGCTCCCGGCCCCCGCGAACGGTCCCGACGGGTGGCTCAGCCCCGCCGCCAGGCGCCCGTGGCCGAGGTAATCGAGGATGTGCGCGGGCCCGGCCGCGAAGCCGGCCACCGCGCGCCCCGGACCGAGCGCCAGCGCCCAGATGAGCCCGGCCGCGGCCGGGCCGGCCAGCCACCCAAGCCGCCACCGGCTGACCCGGCCGGTCAGCATGAACGACAGCGCGAGCACGAGGGTCAGCTGAGCGAGCAGCAGGTGGGCGACCAGGAGCAGCACGGCGCAGGCGGCCATGACCCGGCTGCGGCGCGGAGGGCTCGCCGGAACCGGGTGGCGGGCACGCCGCGGCATCGATCCCATCCCTGGCACTCCCTGGCACCGCCCGAGCAGTTATCTACTCTAGGTTGCCAGGAATGTACCCTCCGTGTCGATACCTTCTAATCGTCCGGATGCGTGCCCCGCGGCAGTCCGTCTCCGGCCTGGATGACGACGCGGAAGCGATCGGGCTTGAGGCTGACCGTGGTGAGGCCGACCGGCAGGCCGGTCGCCTGGTCGTCGAACCTGATCGTGACCGAGATGGCCGGCTGGCCCGGCGGCAGCCGCAGGCTGCGCGCGACCGACGGCTGCGGCGGCGCCAGCTCGAGGTCCACCGCCCGCGCGTGCGCGGGCGGCGCGCCCGGCCCCGCGTCCGGCGGCGTCTGCAAGGTGGCCTGGAAGGACATCAGGTCGTCGGCGGCAGGCCCGCCCGCCGCCCCCGGCACGTAGGCGGTGGAGATGGCGACCGGCTCGGCCCCGACCGCCCACACGCACCTGATGATCGCGACCTCGCCCCGGCCGGCCGCACCCAGCGCCCAGGCCACGTCCTGGGGCGCGTCGCGCTGCGATACGTGCCTGGCCTGGCAGCTGATCTCGCCGCCCATGGGATCGAGCTGAGTGCTGAGGCCGCCCACCCCTTCCACCGGGATCAGGTACTCGGCCGGGCTCGCCCGGTACAGCTGCCCGTCGGGGAGCCTGCGGATCAACGACCGGCGGGAGAGCTCGCCGATGGCCACGTCGATCTCGGCCATGCTGACGTTGTACCGGCGCGCGAGGGCGCTCCGCCTCGGCAGCTGCCAGCCCGGCTCGCGGTGCACCAGCGCGGCGGCGATCCGATCGGCGAGCACGCCGCTCGCCCCGCGCTGAGCGGGCACTTGGGCCTCCACCCGACCTTTTCCTCCAGCCCGTCCGCACCGCTCGATCAAGAAATTACTAAGGCCCGCCCCATCGCCACCTAATTGATATTCAGGGCAGGTGAACTCCAGCTGAATTGCAGGGAAATGAAGATGGTCCGCTAAATGTCATATAGGTAAACTATTGCCACGCGCGACAATGCCCTCAGGCCAGCAGGGCCGATCGCAACGCCGCTTACGTCACAATCGGAAGGCCGGACCGCACGAGCCTGGCCGAGACCCGGCCGCAGCCGGGGCTACGCTGGTGCTAGATCAGTAATCTGGTTCTGACCTGCTATGTCAGCGCTACATACCGTACATAGTGGCCATCAGGTAAACATATACATAAAATTCCGGACAATAAAGCCTTTACGCTCGGCGAGGCCTCTAACGGCCCGCGCGAAAATCGGCCCGGAATATCGAAGTCACCAAATGTTAACCTTCCGGACGCCGCGCATACACCTGAGCTTCACTCGAGGCTACCTGGGCAGCCTATGAATATACGGGTTGCTACGGTTTGCGCGGCACATTCCACGCGCCAGCCGGCAATGAAGAGCGATAAAGCTCACACTACAAGGAGAATTTCTGATGCAGTTCCGAGGCAAGCAGGTCGTGGCGGCTAGCGGTGCTGTCGCCGCCGCCATCGCCCTGGCCGCATGCTCATCTTCGTCGTCATCGTCAAGCTCCGCGCCGTCCTCCGCCGCGGCCAGCTCCCCGGCTGCCTCTGCCAGCACGTCCGCGGGCGCCGCCTCGACGGCCAGCGGCACGATCAGCGGCGCCGGCTCGACGTTCCAGACCAACTTCCAGCAGGGCGCGATCTCCGCCTTCAAGTCGGTTGACCCAGGCATCACCGTGAACTACAACCCGGTTGGCTCCGGCACCGGTCGCAGCGACCTGTACGCGAACAGCGTCCTGTATGCCGGCTCGGACTCGCCCATCCCGTCCAAGGAGACGAAGGACGTCCCCGCGGGCAAGACGGTGCTGTACTTCCCGGTCCAGATCGGCCCGATCGCGATCGCCTACAACGTGTCCGGTGTGTCCGACCTGAAGCTGGACGCGACCGTCCTGGCCGGGATCTTCTCGGGCAAGATCACCACCTGGAACGACGCGGCCATCAAGGCCCTCAACCCGAGCGCCAGCCTGCCCAGCAGCTCGATCAACCTCGAGGTCCGCTCGGACTCCTCCGGCACGACCGCGAACTTCTCCCAGTACCTGGTGGACGCGGCGGGCAGCGCGTGGACGCTCGGCACCGCCTCGACGATCTCCTTCCCGAAGTCGGCCCACGCCAACGACGGCGGTAGCGCCGTGGCCGCGGCCGTCAAGGCGACCTCGAACTCGATCGGCTACGTGGACTTCTCCACCGCCACCGCGAGCGGCCTGACCGCCGCCTCGATCAAGAACTCGGCGGGCGACTACGTGGCGCCGTCGTCGGCGTCGGCCGCCGCCGCCGCGACGCACGTCACGCCCAAGGCCAACCTGACGTTCGCCGCGGTCGACGAGCCGGGCGCGACCTCGTACCCGATCACCTACCAGTCGTGGGACCTGGTGTACGCGACGCAGCCCAACGCGAACGACGCGGCGCTGCTCCAGGCCTGGCTCGGCTACCTGCTCGGCCCTGGCCAGAGCCTGCTCACCCCGCTCAACCTCGCGCCGCTGCCCGCCAGCATCGACGCGGCGGCCAAGGCCCAGCTGAGCCAGATCACCTCTTAGGCGGTATTCGTGACGCACGCAGCTCGCATATGGGTGCTGTCGTGAGCACGGCGATCAAGGCGGACCCGGCCAAGCCAGCCGGGTCCGCCAATTCGCTGTCACGACGACGGCCCCTCGGTGACCGGGGCTTCCAGCTGCTGGCGCTGTGCGCCGGCCTCCTCGTCCTCGCCATTCTCATCGGGATCGCGGTCTCGACCGCCCAGCAGGGCTCCCTCTGGTTCTCGACCGCCGGGTTCAAGGGGATCTTCTCCACCGTCTGGGACGTCGGGAACAACCAGTTCGGCGCGATGGCCTTCGTCTATGGGACCGTGCTCACCTCGGTGATCGCGATCATCATCGGGGTCCCGGTCAGCCTGTCGGTCGCGCTGCTGCTGACCGAGGTGGTGCCGCACCGCTGGGCGGCGCCGATTATCACGATCATCGACCTGCTGGCTGTGGTGCCGTCCGTCGTCTGGGGTCTGTGGGGCATCCTCGTGCTCGAACCCTGGATCCAGCCCATCTACGGGTCGATCGCCTCCGGCGTCAACGGAATCCCGGTGCTCGACAATCTGTTCGGCGAGTCCAACGGAGGGGTCAGCGGAGCCTCGTTCTTCACTTGCGGGCTCATCCTGGCCATCATGATCACGCCGATCATCACCTCGCTGTCGCGGGAGGTCATCGCGACCGTGCCCGCGATCGACAAGGAGGGCGCGTACGCGCTCGGCGCGACCCGGTGGGAGATGATCCGCGGCGCGGTCTGGCCGCACAGCCAGGCCGGCATCGTCAGCGCGATCCTGGTCGGCCTCGGCCGGGCGATGGGCGAGACGATCGCCGCCGCGCTCGTGATCGGCTCGTCCGTCCAGCTCACGTCGCACCTGTTCGTCCCCGGCTACTCCATCCCGGCCGTCATCGCGAACCAGTTCGGCGAGTCGTCGGGCGAGTTCCGATCGGCCCTGATCGGCCTCGGCCTGATCCTGTTTGTGATCACGATCATCGTCAACCTAATCGCCCGCTGGGTCGTGGCACGCTCCACCCAGCGCCAGAGGGGGGCCTGATGGCTGCCGTCTCCGACCAGCCGACCATCGACCTGCGCGAGCCGGGCGGCTGGCGGCGCAGCAAGAACCAGATCGCGACCGGTCTGATGTACCTCGCGTTCGTGATCATCCTGATCCCGCTTGGCCTCGTGATCTACGAGGTGATCGCCAAGGGCGCCAAGGCGATCTCCTGGCAGTTCCTCACCAACAGCACCATCCCGCCGAACGTGATGCCGCTCGGCCAGGGCGGCATGGGCGCCGCCGTCGTCGGGACCCTCGAGATCACCGCCTTCGCCGCGCTCATCGCCGTGCCGCTCGGCATCCTCGGCGCGATCTACATCGGCGAGTACGGCGGCAAGAGCTGGCTGGCCAAGCTGGTCTCGTTCATGGCCGACGTGATGGTGGGCGTGCCGTCGATCGTGATGGGCCTGTTCATCTTCACCGTCTGGGTGATTCCGCACGGGCTGACCGGGCTGTCGGGCTTCGCGGGCTCGCTCGCCCTCGCCTGCCTGATGCTGCCGCTCATCATCCGGTCCAGCTACGAGATGCTCCGGCTGGTGCCGGACCACCTCAGGGAGGCCAGCTACGCCCTCGGCGCCACCAAGTCGCGGGTGACGCTGACCGTGGTGCTGCCCGCCGCGATCAGCGGCATCGTCAGCGGCTCGCTGCTCGCCATCGCCCGCGCCGCGGGCGAGACGGCGCCGTTGCTGTTCACCATCGGGGCGGTCGAGTCGACCAACTCGAATCTGTTCAGCGGCGCCACCACGGCCCTGCCCTCGCAGATCTTCAGCAACGCGCTGTCGCCGTACGTCGGCGCCGAGGAACGGGCCTGGGGCGCAGCGCTGACGCTGATCGTGATCGCGTTTATCCTGTTGTTTGTCGCCCGCATCGTCACCGCTCGATTCACCCGCTACTCGCGCTAGGGATTTCCATGGAACAGCCTGAGCAGAAAGTCAAGCTGACGCTGCCGGAGACGACGGTCGAGGCGGCCGAGAAGCAGGACGACGCCTTCACCGGCACGCCCATCTTCGACGCCAAGAACGTCTCGATCTACTACAGCGCCTTCCGCGCCGTGACCGACGTCTCGCTGACGATCCACGAGAACGAGATCACCGCGTTCATCGGCCCGTCCGGGTGCGGCAAGACCACCGTCCTGCGGACCCTAAACCGGATGAACGACCTCATCGTCGGCGCCCGGGTCGAGGGCGACATCCACTACCGGGGTGCGTCGCTGTATGACCGCTCCGTCTCCCCCATCGCCGTGCGCCGCCGCATCGGCATGGTCTTCCAGAAGCCGAACCCGTTCCCCAAGTCGATCTACGACAACATCGCCTACGGGCCGAGGATCAACGGCATCCGCAACAAGGGCAGGCTCGACGAGATCGTCGAGCGGTCGCTGCGCCAGGCCGCCCTCTGGGACGAGGTGAAGGACCGGCTGAACAAGTCGGCCCTGGGCATGTCGGGCGGGCAGCAGCAGCGCCTGTGCATCGCCCGCACGCTCTCGGTCGAGCCCGACGTCATCCTCATGGACGAGCCCTGTTCGGCCCTCGACCCGATCGCCACCGGCAAGATCGAGGACCTGATGCACGAGATCAAGTCCCGGTACACGATCGTCATCGTCACCCACAACATGCAGCAGGCGACCCGGGTCAGCGACCGGACCGCCTTCTACTCGGTGCTGCGCGACGACAAGAGCGACACCCGCACCGGCGTGCTGGTCGAGTACGGCCGGACCGCGCAGATCTTCGAGGACCCGCACGACACCCGCACCCAGGCTTATGTGACTGGTCGCGTGGGATAGTCAGAGAAAGATCAAGTTCGGCATCGGTAACGGTCGCGGCTGGCTCTTGGCCGCGACCGTTTCAGTCTTAGCCGCTGGCGGGCGCTATTCGGTGGTGGGACCCGGGTTGGGGATGGCCCCCGAGCCGGCCAGGTAGACCACCCGGCGGGCGATGTTGACCGCGTGCGCGCCGAGCCGCTCGTAGTCGCGGGCGGCCAGCGTCATCTCCATCGTCACCGGCACCGACATCTGACCCGAGGCGAGTTCGGCGATGAGGCTCGCGTGGAGGTCGTCCATCTCCTCGTCGCGTTCCACCAGCGCCTGCGCGGCCGACCGGTCGCGCTGGTACCAGGCGTCGGCGGCCGTGCGCCACATGGTGGACGCGAGCGCGCCCATCGCCTCGACCAGGCCGCTGGCGCGGGCCGAGAGGTCGCCGGTGAAGAGGCGGTTGGCCCGGGCGGCGATGTGCACCACCAGGTCATGGGAGCGCTCGAGCTCGGGCACGATGCGCAGCGCCGACAGCAGGAACCGCAGGTCCGACGCCACCGGCGCCTGCAGCAGGATCGCCCGGTTGACCAGTTCCTCGACCTCGCGGTAAAGCGCGTCGATCTCGCGGTCGCGCTCGAGCAGCGGCGTGAGCGCCTCGCCGTCGCAGCTCAGCAGCGCCCGGGTCGCGCTCGGCAAGTCCTCGCCGACCATCGCGAACAGCTCGATGACCTTGCTCTCGATGTTCTCAAGGGCGTTCTCGAATTCCTGCCGCTGCTCACTCACGCGACCAAGGGTACTGCGGGCACATCTACCGGCAGGGGAGGGAAAGATGACGGCGGCGTGTATCGACGCTTAACGGCCGGCCTCGCCGGTCCAACCGGGACCGGGGTATCAGCGCGGAGCAGGGCGGCCACGACCGACGCGTGCCCGTCGGCCGGGCTCGAGCCGACGGGCACGCGGTTGACTGCTCCTAACTGGTGGGTTCCTTGACGACTGGCTGGGGTCCCGCGGCCGGCTGAGGCGGCCCCTCGGCCTCGGTGGGGGTGCCATCGGATGGCGTACGCCAGATCAGGCGGTGCAGCGGGATCCAGCGCGGGATGTCGCGTAGTCCGGGGATGAACGGGATGCCGAGCAGCAGGATGGTCGCCAGGCCGGTCATGTAGATGGCGATCATGTCGATGTTGGCTGAGTTGGTCCAGCCCGGGACCTGGTACCACAGCGTGTAGACCCATAGCCAGGGCTGACCGGGGTAGCTGCCGGTCTCGTTCATGACGCCCCACTGGCTGCCGGTCAGTCCCATCCCCTGGGCCTGGCCGGAGAAGTACTGGCCGTCCTCCATGAACAGCAGCGGCTTGGTGAAATTGGTGCCGTAGAACGGCTGCTGCGAGAGCAGGTCGGTGTCCAGCGCGCCGCTGCGGGCCAGGGTCAGCTCGCCTGCCATCAGGGCCGGGACCGGGCCGTCGTCCGCGGCCGGGACGACCGGGGCGCCGTTGGCGAACGTGACCTTCGTGACCGCGGTGGCGTAGGCGTTGTCCCAGGCGAGCTGGCGGGCGGCCGGGGCGGCTTGGTAGGCGGCGAGGGGGGCGGCGACGCTCGGGTCGGTGGCGGCGAGCGTGGCCAGCGGCCCCAGCACGAAGTCCTGGGCGGCGTTGACGGGCTGGGTGACGCCGGGGATGGTCTGCGGGGAGAACAGGAGCTTCTGGACGCTGCCGTTCTGGCTGTTGTAGGGCGGGCCGTAGGTGGCGGTCTCGCTGGTCCCGTTGAGCTCGGTCGCGGCGGTGGCCAGGAAGTCGGCCGGGGCGACCCTGGCCCAGGTCGCGATCGTGATCGGCGGCACGTCCGGGGAGGACAGGAGGGCGGCCAGGCCCGCGGTGAGCGCGAACACAACCACCGCGGCGATCGTTCCCTCCTTGAGGATGTCGTAGCGGCGGGTCGGCCCGCGCCACGGCGCCGCGTCGGCGGCGCGCTCAGCCAGCCGCTCGGCCCGGGGGCGCGGCCGGAGCCGGAACGGCGGGCGCGAGGCCGGGAGCGGGTGGCTGACTCCCCGCACCCGCACCAGCAGCACGTGCGCGCCCACGATGGCGATCAGCACGATCGGGACGAGCACGATGTGCCACATCAGCATCTGGCCGAAGTTCATCACGTTGAAGAACGCGCCGACCCCGACCGAGTTGAACGCGTCCTTGCCGCTGGCGGAGATCCACTGGGAGTCGAAGTTCTGCTGCGACAGGTAGCCGGTGAAGCACTCCACGACCGAGGCCGCGAACGCGACCACCCCGGTGATCCAGGTCAGCGTCCGGCGGCCGCGCCAGGCCGCCATCCAGAACTTGCCCCACAGGTGGATGACCAGCAGCGCCATGAACAGCTCGACGCTCCACAGGTGCAGGCTATTGAAAAAATGCCCGACCGGGCTGTAATGCCACCAGTCCGGGCCGCCCAGCGCCAGCGCGAACCCGCTCACGATCGCGATCCCCAGCGCGGCCAGCGAACCCACGCCGAACACATAGATCCAAGACGCGACGTAAGCCGGCTGCCGGTCCGGGAGCAGCTTGCCCGGCGGCAGCAGGCGGAGGCCGAGCCTGCGAACCTTGGACGTCCACATGTCAGCGTCCTCGTCAGCGCCCGCGTCCGCGCGAACGGAGGTGTCGGGTTCAGTAGCGACCGGCGCGGCCTCGGACGTCGCGTCCAGCTTGCGGCGGCCGGGGAACGGCAGCAGCAGGGCCGCGCCGAAAATAGCCACCATGACGGCGATCAGCACCAGGTTGGCGACCGAGACGGTGAAGATCGACCAGGTCAGGAAGTGACCCGGCGAATTGAGATCGACGGCGAGTGGAACATTCATAGCGGGCTCTCCGGTCTCAGTCCCGTGCGCGCAAGGCCGACGGCGTCGGCGGTTGACCGCTTAACCATGCGCTGAAAACGGGACGGGTACTAGGGGCCCAGGGTCATCGCCCGACGGGACGTTGGTCCCGAAGAACGGGACGCACGTGTATTTCGCCATAAATCGTTATGCTTCGTATTCCTGGGTAGCCGGGACGACATGGAGCCGACTGAGCCAGGACATCTGCTATCCGGGCGCTACCGGCTTCGTACCGTCATCGGCCAAGGCGGGATGGGCGTGGTCTGGCAGGCGCGCGACGAACTGCTCGAACGGGACGTGGCGGTGAAGGAGCTCATCTGGCCGCCGCACTTCACCGAGGTCGAGCAGGAGATGGCCTGCCGCCGGGCCGTCAGGGAAGCCCAGATGGCCGGCCGCCTTGCGCACCTGAACGTGGTCCGCATCTACGACATCCTCCAGGAAGACGGCCACCCCTGGATCATCATGGAGCTGCTTCCCTACCAGTCGCTGCGTGACCTGGTGCGGGAGGAAGGACCGCTGGCTCCTGCCCGGGCGGCGCGGGTCGGCCTTGGTGTCCTCGCGGCGCTGGGCGCCGCGCATGCGGAAGGCGTGCTGCACCGGGACGTGAAGCCGGCCAACATCATGGTGGGTGCCGACGGGCGGGTCGTCCTCACTGACTTCGGCATCGCCCGGGCCGTCGACAGCCCAACCCTCACGACCGCCGGCATGTTGGTCGGATCGCCGTCATACATCGCACCGGAACGGGCCAGGGGCGGACAGTCAAGCCCGGCCGGGGACCTATGGGGGCTGGGCGCCTCCCTGTACGCGGCGGTGGAGGGGCACCCGCCGTTCGAGCGGGACGCCGCACTCGCGACTCTCACCGCCGTGGTGATCGACGAGCCAGAAGAAGCCGCCCACGCCGGACCGCTATGGCCGGTCATCAGCGGGCTCCTGCGCAAGGATCCGGACGAGCGGTTCGACGCGGCGGAGACCGAGCAGCTGCTCCGTCAGGTCGCTGACGATAACGAGCTGGCCCGCGCCGTGCAGGCTCCCCGGCGTGTCCGGCCGGCCTTCTGGCGTGTCCTCCCCGCTTCTCGGCGCGTCCCGCCGACACAGGAGGCCGCTGCGGAGGAGGCGGCCGCTGCGGAGGAGGCGGCCGCTGCGGAGGATGTCCTCGAGTCTGCGGTTGCAGGGCGGGCGGCGGCCGATTCGGCGGCATCGATCGCCGTGCCACCCGCGGCTCCGGCCGCGCCCGCCGTGCCACCGGAAGCTGACACGGTGGCGTCCCCCCAGCCGGTGGCGGCATCCGCTACCGGTCAAGTCGAGGCACCAGTCACCGCATCGGACGCGGTGTCGTCTTCCGATCAGCCGCCCTCGGCCGTCGATCATTCCGCCGAGCTCGCCGCTCGCCGCCCGCACCGGTCTCGCCGTCCGGCGATCGTGCTGGCGGTACTGGCCGCGGTAGCCGTAGGCGTCACCGCCATAGCGCTCGCCCTGACCAGTTCACCGGGGCGATCGGGAGCGTCGCCTGAAGTAAGTTCGCGCTCTGCCAGCCATCCGGCTAATTCATCAGGCACATCGACTTCATCAGGCACGTCAACGCCGAAGGCTTCGGCAACGCCCAGTACCTCGGCATCCGGTGCCACGTCAGCCGCGGGTGGCTCAGCCAACAGCGGAACCGGATACGGCGCACTGCCCCCCGGTTTCCACCGCTTCACCAACTCCACCGGCTTCTCGATCGGCGTCCCCGCCGGGTGGCAGATCCAACACGTCGGCCACCTCGTCTACATCAACGATCCGTCGGCCGGCGGCGTTTTCCTGATGATCGACCAGTCCGACACCCCGCAGCCGAACGCACTCACCAACTGGCAGCAGCAGGCGGCCAACCGCGCGAGCGGATACCAGGACTACCACCTCATCCGCCTGGACTCCGTGTCTTACCCGCAGGCCGAGCAGGCCGCCGACTGGGAGTTCACCTACCTCAGGGACGGCATCCTCGTGCACATCCTGAGCAGGAACGTGCTCGCGAACGCCCACCACGCATACGCGCTCTACTGGTCCACACCGGAAAGCGACTGGACCGCCTATTACCACTACTTCCAGGCTTTCGCGGCTACGTTCCGCCCCGCTCAGTAAGAGATCCTGACCGGCAGGGAACGAGAAGCGGTGGCAGGTGCCGACGGTGGACCGCCGGCACCCG
>Ga0302229_10001569_pt1 | contig 17232 bp, 13 predicted proteins | sample II_Palsa_N1_3_FD_193518 | JGI IMG/M metagenome (GOLD analysis project Ga0302229, IMG submission 193518) | Peat permafrost microbial communities from Stordalen Mire near Abisko, Sweden - II_Palsa_N1_3 | ecosystem: Environmental > Terrestrial > Soil > Palsa > Peat permafrost | place: Sweden... | reverse complement strand
CTGCGGCCGCATGTAGCCGATCGCTTCCTTGCAGCACAGGTAGACCGAGGTCAGGTTGACCTCCTGGACCCGCCGCCAGGCCTCCAGGCCGGTGGAAAGGATGGAGTCGTCCTCCGGCGGTGAGATGCCGGCGTTGTTGAACGCGACGTCGACCGAGCCGTAGGTATCGTGCGCCACGGCGAACACCGTCGCTACATCATCCGGAACGGACACGTCTGCGTGCACGAACAGCCCGCTCGTCTCCGCCGCGGCCTTTTCCCCGGCGACGTCGTCGATGTCGACGGCCACCACGTGAGCGCCATCCGCCGCGAACCGCCGCGCCGCGGCCAGCCCGATCCCGCTGCCCGCGCCGGTGATGACGACGGTCCTGCCGGAAAATCTCATATGTTCACTCTTCCGTGGAGATGAAGACGTTCTTGGTCTCGGTGAACGCGTCCGGGGCATCGGGGCCGAGCTCGCGGCCCAGGCCGGACTGCTTGAACCCGCCGAACGGGGTCCAGTAGCGCACCGAGGAGTGCGAGTTCACCGACAGGTTGCCGCTGTCCACCGCGCGGGCCACCCGGATCGCGCGGCCCACGTCGCGGGTCCAGATCGAGCCGGACAGGCCGTAGGGCGTGTCGTTGGCGATGGCGACCGCGTCCGCCTCGTCGGTAAACGGCGTCACGGTCACCACCGGGCCGAACACCTCCTCAAGGTAGGCCGGGTCGTCGGACCGCACCGGGGCCAGCACGGTCGGCGGGTACCAGAACCCAGGCCCGGACGGCGCATGGCCGCGGAACGCCACCGGCGCCCCGGAAGGCACGTAGGACGCGACATGCGCCCGGTGTGCCGCCGAGATCAGCGGGCCCATCTCGGTCTGCGCCGAGGCGGGATCACCGACCACCACCCCCTTGACGGCGGGCTCGAGCAGTTCCATGAACTTGTCGAGTACGCAGGACTGCACCAGGATCCGGGACCGGGCGCAGCAGTCCTGCCCCGCGTTGTCGAACACCGCGTACGGCGCGGTCGCCGCGGCCCGCTCCAGGTCGGCGTCGGCGAACACGATGTTGGCGCTCTTGCCGCCGAGTTCCAGGGTGAGCCGCTTGATCTGGCGCGCGCAGCCGGCCATGATCTGCTGGCCCACCTCGGTCGACCCGGTGAACACGATCTTGCGCACGGCAGGGTGGTCGACCAGCCGCTGCCCGACCACGCTGCCCTTGCCCGGCAGCACACCCAACACCCCCTCGGGCAGGCCAGCCGCCAAAGCGAGCTCGCCGATCCGCATCGCGGTCAGCGGGGTGGCCTCCGCGGGCTTGGCCACGACGGCACAGCCGGCGGCCAGCGCGGGCGCCATGCCCCAGGACAGGATCGGCATCGGGAAGTTCCACGGCACGATCAGGCCGACCACGCCGACCGGCTCGCGGAAGGTGACGTTCAGCCCGCCGGGCACCGGGATCTGCTGACCGGTCAGCCTTTCCGGCGCGGCCGAGTAGTACAGCAGCACGTCGCGGACGTGCCCGGCCTCCCAGCGTGCCTGCCCGATGGGATGCCCGGAACCCGCCACCTCCAGGTCGGCCAGCTCGTCGACGTGGGCGTCCACCTCGGCAGCGAACGCGCGCAGCAGCCGGGCCCGGTCCCCGGGCGCGACGTCGCGCCAGGCCGCCTGGGCCGCGGCCGCCGCCGCGATCGCCTCGTCGGCCTGCTCTGCCGAGACCTGGGTCACCGTGGTGACCGGCTCCTCGGTGGCGGGATTGAGCACGGTAAAGACAGACATGGCCGAGCCGTTCCCCCTACTGTGTCTTCATTACAGGCGCTCGAAGCCGCGCTGCAGCTCCCAGTCGGTCACCGCGGCATCGTAGGCGGCCAGCTCGACCCGGGCGTAGTTGGCGTAGTGCTCCACCACCTCCGCGCCGAACGACCTGCGGGCCAGCTCGCTCTTCTCCCAGAGCTCCAGCGCGTCACGCAGGGTATGCGGGACCGTAACCGACGTGTCGGCGTAGGCGTTGCCCGTCACCGGCGGCTCTAGCGGCAGCTCACGCTCGATGCCGTCAAGCCCGGCGGCGATCATCGCCGCCACGGCCAGGTAGGGGTTCACGTCGCCGCCGGGTGTGCGGTTTTCCACCCGCAGCGAGGGACCGTGCCCGACCAGCCGCAGCGCGCAGGTGCGGTTGTCCGGGCCCCAGCGCACCGAGGTCGGCGCGAAGCTGCCCGGCACGTAGCGCTTGTAGGAGTTGATGTTCGGCGCGTAGCACAAGGTCAGCTCGCGCAGCGCGGCCAGCTGACCCGCCAGGAAATGCTCGCCTAGGGGCGACAGGCCGTACGGACTGTCCCCGGCCATCACCGCGGCGCCATCGGAGGCGCCGCGTACCGAGAGATGGATGTGGCAGGAGTTGCCCTCGCGGGCGTTCGGCTTGGCCATGAAGGTGATGCTCATGCCTTCGGAGTCGGCGATCTCCTTGGCGCCGGTTTTGTAGATCGAGTGGTTGTCGCAGGTGGCGGAGGCCTCGGTGTAGCGGAACGCGATCTCGTGCTGGCCGAGGTTGCACTCGCCCTTGGCCGACTCGACGTACAGCCCGGCTCCGGCCATCTCGTTGCGGATCCGCCGCAGCAGCGGCTCGATCCGGGCGGTGCCGAGGATCGAGTAATCCACGTTGTACTGGTTGGCCGGAGTCAGATCCCGGTACCCGCGCGCCGCCGCCTGCTCGTAGGAGTCCCGGTAGACGATGAACTCGAGCTCGGTCCCGGCCAGCGCCACCAGGCCGCGCTCGGCCAGCCGCGCGGTCTGGGCCGCCAGGATCTGCCGCGGCGAGGCCACCACCGGATCGCCGTCCAGCCAGGTCAGGTCTGCGAGGACCAGGACCGAGCCGGGCTGCCACGGCAGGCGGCGCAGCGTGGCCATGTCGGGCACGAGCACGAAGTCGCCGTAACCGCGGTCCCACGACGACATCGCGTACCCATCCACGGTGTTCATCTCCACGTCGACCGCGAGCAGGTAGTTGCAGCCCTCGGAGAAGTGCTCGGCCACCTCTTCCAGGAAAAACTCCGCCGACAGGCGCTTGCCCTGCAGCCGTCCCTGCATGTCGGTGAAGGCGAGTACGACGGTATCGACCTGGTCCTCTGCGACCTCGACCCGGAGCTGCTCCAGGGTCAGCATGCCCCGGCGCGCGTCGCCGCCGTCTTGGCTTCCGAAGCCCGCCATCAGACCGACAGCTCTTGCTCGATCGCGGCCAGTTCCTCCGCCGATCCCTGGACCTTCGGGCCCTTGAACCAGTTCTTCGCCGAGACCAGCCAGTAGATGGTGGCAAAGCCGATCACCACGGCGACGGCGATACATGCGTAGTTGAACGTGAGCCAGCTGATGGGGCCGAACTGCGGCAGCATGAACAGGAAGAAAATGATCACCACCCAGACCACGGCCGTCCAGCCGATCACGTAGCTCCACCGGCCCAGGTGCCACGGGCCACGCTTGAAATTCTGGCCCTGCCGCAGTCGCAGGAAGGTGGGCAGCACGTACGCGATGTACAGGCCGATGACCGCGATCGAGGTCACCGCGCCGTAGGCGGCGGCGTTCCACAGGTACGGCAGCCCGAGGATCAGCGCGCCGCCGGCGGCCAGCCAGATCGCGTTGGTGGGCGTCCTGGTCCGCTTGTTCACCTTGTGCCACAGCGACGATCCCGGCAGCGCGCCGTCGCGGGAGAACGCGTAGATCATCCGGGAGTTCGCGGTGACCGAGGACATCCCGCAGAACAGCTGGGCGCCGATCACCACCAGCAGCAGCAGCTCAGCGCCGGTCCGGCCAATCGCGTCGATAAAGATCTGGCCCGGCGCCGCGGTGCCCGCCAGCGCCTCGTTCGCGTAGTTCCCCCTCTGGATCGCGAACGTGACGCCAATCAGCAGGATCCAGCCGGCGATCAGCGAGATCACGATCGACATGACGATGCCGCGCGGGCCGCTGCGCGCCGCGTTGTGCGTCTCCTCGGTCATGTGGGCCGACGCGTCGTACCCGGTGAAGGTGTACTGGGCCATCAGCAGCCCGACCGGCAGGATGTACCACCAGCCGATGTGGAACCCGGACAGGTTCTGCAGGTTGCTGAAGACAAACCCGGCCGAGGCATGGTGCGCGCCCGCCTTCAGGCCGAAGATCAGCGCGCCGACGATGATCAGCACGCCGGTGATGTGCCACCAGACGCTGACGTCGTTCAGCAGCGAGACCAGCTTGATGCCGAACTGGTTCAGCAGGCCGTGCACGGCCAGCACGACGACGTAGATCACGATCGTGTGCCAGCGGGTAGCCGTGTCGAAGTTGAACCACAGGCTGAACAGGAAGTTGATGAACACCGCCGCGCCGAAGTCGATGCCCGCGGTGACCGCTACCTGGCCGAGGAAGTTGAACCAGCCGGTGAACCAGGACCAGGCCGGGCCGTTCCTCGGGGCCAGCTTGGCCGACCAGTAGTAGAGCCCGCCCGCCGTCGGGAAGCTGGAGCAGACCTCGGCCATGGACAGGCCCACGAGCAGGGTCATGATCCCGACGACCGGCCAGCCCCACACGATGATGGCCGGGCCGCCCTCGTCCATGCCGAAGTAGTACAGGGTCAGGCAGCCGGACAGGATCGAGATGATCGTGAACGACACGGCGAAGTTCGAGAACCCGGACATCCGCCTCATGAGCTCCTGCGCGTAGCCAAGCTCATGCAGGCGGCGCTCGTCCTCGCCCGCCGTCGGCACCGCAGCTATGTCATCGGCCATGCGATCTCCCTAGGCGAAAGCACATATGGCTGGAAGTGATCCATTGAATGAAGGTATTGACCCACCGCGCCAGGGAGCGTGTCAAGAGGGGAGGATGAGCGGCCGCCGCGGCTGCCGCTGGGTCGTTACAGCTCTGCTACGAGCTCGTTACCAGCCCGTTCCCAGGGCCCGGCCGCGGACCCTGGGGAACCCGGGACTTCAGGATTCGCCGAGGAAGCCGCGAAGCAGCGCCGCGGTCCCGGCCACGTGCTCTTCCATGGCGTGCCGGGCCCGCTCGGGATCACCGGCCAGGATAGCCCGCACGATGCTCGCGTGCTGGAGGTTCGCGTGCTCGAGGTTGGTCTCGAGCATGGGGATGGCGTTGAGCAGGTCGACCAGACGCACCCGGGCCTCGACCACGCTCGCGGTCAGCAGCGGCGAGCCGGCCGCGTCCGCGATGGCCAGGTGCAGCCGGGTGTCGGCCTGCCGGTAGCCGCGGACACCGCAGGCGCGGGTCGCGGCCAGGGATTCGGCCAGGTGTTCGCGCTGCTGCATGCTCAGGCTGGCCCGGGCCGCCATCTCCGCCGCGCCGCTCTCCACCACCCGGCGGAACATCAGTGCGTCATCGAGCTGGCCGCCCATATCTCGCGCGGTCCTGGTGAGCTCGTCGTGCACCATCGGCTCGGGCGGCCGGATGACGAACGTGCCGCCGAACCGGCCTCGCTTGGTCTCGACGTACCCGGCGGCGGCCAGTTCGCGCAGCGCCTCCCGCAGCGTGATGCGGCTGATCCCGAGCCTGCGGGTGAGCTCCCGCTCCGGCGGGAGCCGGTCGCCCGGTGCGTAAACACCGAGCTTGACCCCCTCGAGCAGTCGCTCGACGGTCTCCTCGAAGGCGTTTCCCGTCCGCACCGCGCGGAAGACCGCGGCGGTGATGGCGGGCGAGCCTACGGGCACGGTCGTGTCTCCTGATCGCCGACGCTGCTTCGGCGCAGCACTTTGGCAGAAAGACTAGGCCATGGGCGCAAGTGCCGTCGTCCGCGCGGCCGCCCGCTCCGACGCCGCGCTGGCCAGGGCGGTGAACAGGCGCGCGTCGCTGCCCTGCTCAGGATGCCACTGGACCCCCAGCACGAAACCGGAAAGGCCACCCAGCTCAGACTGGCCGACCTCGACCGCCTCGATCGTGCCGTCCTGCTCCCAGGCCACCGCCTTCAGCCCTTCGCCCAGCAGGTCAACGGCCTGGTGGTGGCGGGTGGGCACGTCGAAGTAGCCGTCCTCGGGCAGGATCTGAGCCAGCACGCTGTCCGGGCTGACCCGGACCTTGTGCAGCCCGAATCCGTTCGGCGGTCCGCTGTGCCGCCCGTGCCCGACCAGGTCGGGTATGTGCTGATTCAAGGTGCCGCCCCGGCAGACATTCAGGATCTGCATACCGCGGCAGATGGCGAGCAGCGGCACCCCGAGCCGCAGCGCCTGGCTGGTGACGGCGACGTCCCACGCGTCCCGCAGCGTCACGGGGGCCTGCGTCTCCGGCTGCCGGGACGCGCCGTACCGAGCCGGGTCGATGTCCGGCCCGCCCGAGACGACCAGGCCGTCCAGGCCCGCGACGGTGGCGGCGGCTTCCTCGTCGTCTCCGCCGGGTGGCAGCAGGACCGGCCGTCCGCCGCCGCGTCGTACCGCATCTACATAGACCCAGGGCAGCATGGCCGCCCGGGCTGACCAATTACGCCAGGAGGCCTGATCCTCATATGTGGTTATGCCAATAGCCGGCGTCATAGTTCCCCTTTGAACCGCTCTTCCGATAGCCCCCGCTACCCAAGAAAATCTCGATCATTCTGAACGAGCCGTGGTTCGGCGTCACCGTCTGTGTTCTAGCATCACGTAGCCGACGCGGGTGACTGGCGGCGACCCCTGAGAACCAGGTTATCAGTGTTTCATTCGGTGTTCTGGAACATAATTCAAGTCACGTCATGTGATGACATGATCATCGATCGTATAACATCGATCGGTCCCTCCGTGGCTGAACGACAAAAACGGTAACGCGCCGTGGTTTTGGGCCCACTTAGCCCGTTCTGCCGTTTTTTGTGTACAGTGTTGTCCGGCTCGCCTCCGGCCCGCCTTTAAGGCGTCGCCTTCCCTCGTCGCTCGTTCCTCGCTCCTCAGTCCAGGCGACGCCGCGGGCCTTTGGCTCGCCGGCGGCTCGTCGCTCGTTCCTCGCTTCTCGGCCCTCGCCCCTCGGTCCCAGGCGGCGCCTTCCCTTCCCTGCTCTGTCCTTCCCGGCTCCGCCCTGCCCTGGCGGCTCACGGTTACCGGCTGGGCCGGGACGAATGGCCCGGGCCGAAAGGGTCAAGCGCTGAATGGCCTGGCTAAAGGGTCCAGGGCTGAATGGCCCGGGCTGAATGGCCGGGCGGAAAAGGACAGGGAATGGCCTGTATTACCTAGGGAATGCGCCTCTGGTACGGCACCCGGAAAACACGGAGAGTGGTGACTAGTTCACGGAATGAATTTGAAGTGAACGCTAGAAGGAAAGAGCCATGACCCTTAATCAGAACTTCCCTCGAATATCCAGAGAATCTCTCGTGCGGGCGCTGCACGGCCCGACCCGGCGCCGGAGCAAGGTGCTGGTCTCTCTCATTGCGGCCGTGGCTCTGGCCATCCTGGCGGTGGCGCTCTCGTTCACCTCGCACGCCGCCACCCCGCCGTCCGGGCCGATATGGGGGACGCTGGACAGCCAGCCGCAGGACCAAGCGGCCGAAAACAAGGCCGGGGTCAAGATGGCCATGTTCGAGCTGAACTGGTCCAGCTTCGAGACGTCCAACGGCAAGTTCAGCGCGTCCTACGTGTCCTACATGAAGGACCAGCTGGCGCAGTTGCAGGCCGCCGGGCAGAAGATCACCCTGGGCCTGGGCTCCCACATTCCGCCGGCCTGGGTGTTCAAGCTGGCCGACGCCACCTATGTCGACCAGGACGGCAACGTCTCCACCGAGGCGGACTGGGTCTACAGCGCCGCGGTCCGCGCCGCCGCCCAGGTCTACTTCGCCCAGATCGCCAAGGACTTCCCGCTGAAAGACTTCTGGGCCATCCGGATCACCTCTGGCGGCGACGGCGAGATGCTCTACCCCGGCGACGGCACCTACTGGGCGTTCAACCCCTCCGCGCTGACCGGCACCGGCCTGCCCGCCGGGATGACCAAGAACCCCGACCCCACCTGGAAGCCCGGCACCAAGGGCCTGACCCCGGCCCAGCTCACCACCTGGGTCAACTGGTACATCGGCGGCCTGGACAACGTCACCAACTGGCAGATGACCAGCCTGACCGGCCTGGGGTTCACCGGCTACTACGAGACCGTCACCCCCGGATCAGGCACTAGCCCCGACACCCTGGCCCAGACCGAGAAAGCCAACCTGTCCAACGACGGCACCACCGGCGTCGGCGCCGTGTGGAACCTGTACTACGCCGCGCTGCCCGACAAGGTCAACGTCATCGCCTACATCTCCTCCGTGGCCGACCAGTCCGGCGGCAACGACTCGTGCACCCCGGCCGATGACACCCTGCCGCTCACCGACACCGCCATGGACAACTGGTCCGCGACCCGCTGGATCAGCCGCATCGCGGTCGCCGACAGCCTGCTCATCGGCGGCGAGAACCCCGGCTTCGGCCTGCCCCCCAGCCTGGACTCCTTCTACACCAACACCGGCAAGACCGGCATGATGGCCAGCGCCATCCGCCAGGCCAAGTCCTGCGGCTTCACCGTCTTCTACTGGGCCCACGACATCCACCTGTGGGACGGCACCCTGCCCTTCACCCTCTACGCCGCCGACATCGCCAGCGGCATCTAACCCACCCCACCCAGCGCCCGCCCCGGGCACCAGTCCGGGGCGGGCACCACTACCCAGCCCCCAACCGCCCCGCCAGTATCTCTCCGCACCAATCGCATGGCACCCGCCTCGTCCCGCCACCCCCGCCAGCATCCTGCACAGCACCCGCCCCACACCGAAACCGCCCCACATGGCGGGTGCGCGGCAGGTGTTTTTTGCTGTCCGGGCAGCGTGCGGGGTGTGCGGGGTGGGGGCGCCCGCTGAGCGCGAATGGATCGTAACTACTAAACGTGTGATATCGTCACCCTTAGTAATCATTAAGGGCAACGCTCGCGTGGCGGCCCGCCGCACCGCAGCGCTTTCTGATCAGCAACTGGGGATGACTCCATATGGTCGATCCGGGCACCGAGCGCCGCGAACACCAGGAATCCCCGGCCGACCGGCAGCTGGCGCAGCGGCAGCAGGCTCAGCGCCTGGAAAGCCTCGGCAAGCTCGCGGGCGGGATCGCGCATGACTTCAACAACCTCCTCGCCGTGATCCTCAGCTACGCATCCTTTGTCTCGGCGGAACTCGCTGTCCCGTCCGGACCCGACTGGCCCAAGCGCCTGGAGTCAGCCCGCCGCGACCTCGGGCAGATCACGCTCGCCGCCGAGCGGGCGGCGAGCCTGACGCGCCAGCTGCTCGACTCCGTCCAGCAGGAGGTGGTCCGCCCGCAGGCCCTCGACCTTGACTACGGCGTCGCAGATGTGCCGGAGATGCTGCGCCGAACCCGCGGCGAGCACGTCGGGCTGGTCTCTGCGCTGGCCGTTGACCTGTGGCCGGTCCTGGCCGACCCAGGCCAGCAGGCCCTCCTCAGTGCGATCATGGCAGGTGCCGGGGGCTCCGCGGCGGAGCGGGCATTCGGGGCCGACCTCGTGAGCGCCGGGCGGACGGGCGCGCCCGGCCTGCCGGTGCCCGACCCGGACGCGTCAGGTCAGCTAACGGCGCGGATGCGGGACCACATGGCCCGCGAGGACCCGGTGGCGGCGCTAACCGGGCAGGAGAAGCGGGTGCTTGAGCTGATCGGCGAAGGACTTACCAACCGCCAGATCGCGGAGCGCATGTTCCTCGCGGAAAAGACCGCGAAGAACTATGTGTCCTCGCTGCTCGCCAAGCTCGGCATGCACCGCCGTACGGAGGCTGCTGCCTTCGCCGGCCGGCACGCTCGGGATCACGATGACTGAACGCTCCCCGCATCCCGTTCGCATGGGTGCCAGCCTCGCGGCCGTGGCCCGGTCGGGTCAGACGGCCCGGGCCGGGCTATCTGACCCGGGCCGAATTTCTAAGGGAACAGAGGTCGTTTGACTCCGTTCTGTAGCAAATAGGTAACGTATAGTGATTAAAGAGTTGCCGAGGCGGCCTCGCTCAAGGAGAAATCATTGCCCACGCCAGCAAACACCCCGGCCGGCCCGAATGGCCCGCCCGATGCCGCCGAGTCACCGGACGGCGGCCGTCGCCATCTCGGTCATGGCCGGCGACTGCGGTCCGGGGCTGCCCCGCACGACCCTCCCGATGTAGCCGTGCTGGCGAGGGAGGCTGTCATCAGCTTCCTGAACGACGCGTCCAAGGCCACGGCGGACAGGGAAGCCGTGCGAGCAGGCGTTGCTCCGGCCGACGGCGAGGCCACCGCTGCCGCGGCGGAGGAAAACGCCCCCTGGGCCGCGGCGGAGGGAAACGCCCCCTCGGCCGGACCGGGCACGGCCATCGAACTCCCCGCCCAGGCGCCGGCACCGGCGACCGTGCCCCGGGATGCGGTCCCCGCCTCCGGCCAGGTCGCCACCGGTTCGGCGGGCTGGGGCGCAGCGGCCATCGGCGTCGCCACGCTGGACCGGATTGAGGCAGCGGCGGCCAAGGTGGAGGCGGACATCGCTGTCGCTCTCCGGGCGTACGCTGACCTGCAGGCCGGGGCCGGAGCCGCGGCCGAGGCGGCGGTATACGCGGCGCAGTCGGCCATGGCCTCGGCGGGCGTGGCCACCGAAGCCGAGCGGCAGGTAAGGATCAGCCTGCGTCAGGTCAGGCAGTACGTGGTGGTCACCGTCGTCCTTCTCGTAGTCGTGATCATTGTCCTTGCGGAGATAACGTCTCCGGTCCGGTGAGACAGCCCGCAATACGAGCGAGCGGGGTCGTCAGATTTATCACGATAACAGGACTTTGAAGTGTTTCAGATTGTACCGATGACCGCGTTCGGTAGCTTAGTGGCAATTTGCGAAAATTATTTACTCGGATCCTGGTTTGGATGCGGCGCAATTTACCGCAGCGGATGATAATTCTATTGTTAAAGGACTCTTTGGCACTCCCGGGACCGAGTTCGTGTGCCGTAACCTATATGATGTAACTGTCCGAAACGGATCCGTGACTACCGCCTCGGGGCGGGCACGTGAACAACACGGTGCCGGGCGGCTCACTCTGTGCTAGTTCGCGGTAGGAGGTTCTCATGACCGTTCACGCAGGTGATTCACTAGAAAGTCTCCTGGCCACGCGTCCACCGCGCCCGCGCAATCGCGCGGGCACCGGGTCGAAGCTCCTGGCCTCTATCGTCGACTCATCGGACGACGCCATTATCGGTAAGACGCTGGACGGTGTCATCACGACCTGGAACAAGTCGGCGGAGCGGATCTACGGCTACCGGGCCGAGGAGATAATCGGGCGTTCCGTCTCGCTCCTGATACCGCCGGGCCTTCCCAACGAGATGGACGAGATCATGGACCGGATCCGCATCGGCGAGCGGGTCGACCACTACGAGACCAGGCGACGCAGGAAAGACGGCGCCACGATCGCGATCTCGCTTACCGTTTCGCCCATTTATAATGCGAGCGGCAAAGTCGTCGGCGCGTCAGCCATTGCCCGCGACATCACCGACCGCCTGCGCGTTCAGGATGAGGCCCGCCTGGCGGCGCAGTACGCCCGCGGCCTGATCGAGGCCAACCGGGACCCGCTGGTGACGATCGGACTGGAGGGCAAGATCGCCGACGTGAACGAGGCGACGGTCAAGATGACCGGGGTGGCGCGGGGGGATCTGGCCGGCACCGACTTCTCGGACTACTTCACCGAGCCGGACCTGGCCCGCGAGGGTTACCTCCAGGTTCTCGGGCAGGGCTCCGTCGCCGACTACCCGCTGACCATCCGGCACGCCGGCGGCCAGCTGATCGAGGTGCTCTACAACGCCTCAGTGTACCGGGACGCGGGCGGCCAGGCGCTCGGCGTCTTCGCCGCGGTCCGTGACGTTACCGATTCCAGGCGACTGCTGCAGGAGCTCTCAGAAACAAATTCGTTGCTGACCAACATCCTGCAGAGCTCCGCGAAGTACTCGATCATCGGGCAGGACCTCAAGCACTGCATCGTTTTCTGGAACGAGGGAGCGCGCCGCAACTACGGCTATACGGCGGACGAGGTCATCGGTAAGGACTCAAGCATGCTGCACGCACCGCATGACGTGGAGTCTGGTGCCGTCGACCACCTGCTGGCGACTGCTTACGCCGATGGTACGGCCGAGGGCATGTTCGAGCGAGTCCGCAAGGATGGCTCCCGGTTCACCGCCAGCGCGGTCGTGACCCGGCGCGACGACACCCTGGGCCACCCGATCGGCTTCCTGTTGATGAGCGAAGACATCTCCGAGAAGCAGCTAGCCACCGAACAGGTCCGTTCGGCGTCGGAGTACGCCCGCAGCCTGATCGAGGCCAGCCGGGACCCGCTGGTGACGATCAACGCGGAGGGCAAGATCACCGACGTGAACGAGGCCACGAGCCGGGTGACCGGCGTGGCGCGGGGGGATCTGGTCGGCACCGACTTCTCGGACTACTTCACCGAGCCGGACCTGGCCCGCGAAGGTTACCTCCGGGTTTTCGCGCAGGGTTTCGTCACCGACTACCCGCTGACCATCCGGCACACCGGCGGCGAGCTGACCGAGGTGCTCTACAACGCCTCGGTGTACAAGGACGCGGGCGGCCGGGTGCTCGGCGTGTTCGCCGCCGCCCGCGACGTCACGGATTGGAAGCGGGCTGAGGGTGAAGTGACGAAGCAGCGGGCACGGGAACTCGACAGGCTCGCCGAGCTCGAGCGCTTCCAGAAGCTCACCGTCGGACGGGAGTTGCGCATGATCGAGCTCAAGAAGGAGATCGAAGACCTGCGGGCCGCGGCAGGTGGCACATGAGGATGGGCGCGGTCAGGCCGGCCGGAACGGCCCCGGGTCATCCGCCGGATCCAGCGGATCACGCCTGGGCCACCCTGGACCTCCTGGAGGACTTTGTCGAGGAAAAACAGCAGCTCAAGGACACCCAGCTCGCTGTCTTGAACATCCTGGAGGACGCGACCGCCGACCGGCTCAAGGCCGAAGAGGCGGTCAAGGCGACGATCAGCATCCTGGAGGACCTAAGCGCGGCCCAGGCCGAGATCGGGGCGCTCAACGCGGAGCTCGAGGTCCGGGTCGACCAGCGCACGGCGGAGCTGGTGGTGGCCAACAAGAACCTGGAGGCGTTCGCCTACTCCGTCGCCCATGACCTGCGCTCTCCGCTGCGGGCGCTGAGCGGGTACAGCGAAGCGCTGACCGAGGACTACGCCGACCGCCTGGACGATACCGGCCGCTGGTACGCCGACCGGATCCAGGCGGCCACCGAGCGGATGGGCACGCTCATCGATGACCTGCTGCTGCTGGCCCAGGTCTCGCGCACCGACATGAACCTCGAACTGGTCGATCTGTCCGCCGAGGTCACCGCCATCCGCGCCGAACTGCACGACCGCGAGCCCGGCCGCACCGTCCGCCTCGCCATCCACGACGGCGTCCGGGCCACCGCGGACCGCTCCCTGATCCGCACCGTGCTGCAGAACCTGGTCGAAAACGCCTGGAAGTTCACCGCCAGACGCGACGACGCCGCCATCGAGTTCGGCGCCACCGCCAGCCCGGCCGGGGACGCCGGGGTCTGCTGCTACGTCCGCGACAACGGGGCCGGCTTCGATCCCGCCTTCGCCGCCAAGCTGTTCCAGCCGTTCCAGCGGCTCCACGCGGTCACCGACTTCCCCGGCACCGGCATCGGCCTGGCCAGCGTCCAGCGGATCGTCGAACGCCACGGCGGCCGCGTCTGGGCCGAAGGCGCCGTCGACCACGGCGCCACCTTCTACTTCACCCTGAACGCCGCAATGGCGCCCTGAAGCCGCGCGCCCTCGCCCGGCCGAGGTCCTGAGAACCCATCCTGTTATAACTGAAAGTCACTGCTACAATACATATTGTGACGCACCTGGACGCGCCTTCCGGTGGCATCGGATTGAGGTAGGACATCAATGAGCGGCGACCTTCAGCGAGACGAGCCGGAGACGTTCCAGCCGGAGACAACCGCCGGTCTACGGGGGCGGACGCCGTGACCGTAGACGAGCCGGGCTCAGCGGGGCGCGTCATCCGCATCCTGATCCTGGAGGACGAAGCCCTGGGCGCCGAACTGGCCCAGCGCCTCCTGGCCAGGGCGGGCCTTAGCTTCACCGCCGTCGTCGTCGGGACCAGGGCGTCGTATGTCGATCAGCTGGCCGCCTTCCGGCCGGACGTCATCTTGTCCGACTACCGCCTGCCCGGCTTCTCCGGCCAGGAGGCTTTCAGGATCGCCCGGGAAGACTACCCGGATATACCGTTCATCTTCTGGTCCGGTGTGCTCGGCGACGAAGCAGCGGTCGAGCTCATCAAGCAGGGGGCCACCGATTACGTCCTGAAGGACCGGCCCGCGCGACTGCCCACCGTCATCCTGCGCGCGCTGGCCGAGGCCGAGCGGCGGGTGCGGCTAGCTCAGCTCAAAGATCAGCTGCGGCAGGCCCAGCGCCCGGCCAGCCTCGGCCAGCTCGCGCCGGCCGAACAGGCGATGACCCACGTCCCGGCACCCGGGCACGGGACACGATAAAGGGGACAGGTTATGCGCGCATGGGGGGCCCATCACGTCGTCGCCGGATACCGCGGCGGCACCTCAGTCCGCTGGTGCCGGGTGGCCGCGGCGACCGTTGCCGCCGTACTGCCGCTGGCGGTCTGCGTGGCCGCCGCGGTGCCGGCCTCGGCAGCGGGCGGCTACACCGTGATCGCCACCATCGACGTGGGCGGTGGCCCCGACGGGGTGGCGGTGGATTCCGCTGTCCACACCGCCTACGTAACCAACATCAACGATGACTCGGTGTCGGTGATCGACGAGGCGACCAACGCCGTGACCAATACCATCGGAGTGGGCGGCGGCCCGTTCGCGGTGGCGGTGGATTCCGCTGACCATACCGCCTACGTGACGAACGGGGGCAATGGCACGGTGTCGGTGATCGACGAGACGACCGGCGCCGTGACCGCCACCATCAAAGTGGGCGCCGGCCCGGACGGGGTGGCGGTGGACTCCTCTGCTCACACTGCCTACGTGGCCAACGGGGGCGCCCGCACGGTGTCGGTGATCGACGAGGCGAAGGGCACCGTGACCGCCACCATCCACGTGGGCTCCGATCCGTCCGCGGTGGCGGTCGACCCCACTACCCACACCGCCTACGTGACCAACCTCGTTGGTGACTCGGTGTCGGTGATCGACGAGACGACCGGCGCCGTGACCGCCACCATCAAGGTGGGCGCTGGCCCGGACGGGGTGGCGGTGGACTCCTCTGCTCACACTGCCTACGTGGCCAACGGGGGCGCCGGCACGGTGTCGGTGATCGACGAGGCGAAGGGCACCGTGACCGCCACCATCCACGCGGGCTCCGATCCGTCCGCGGTGGCGGTCGACCCCACTACCCACACGGCCTACGTGACGAACCTCGGGGGCACCGTGTCGGTGATCGACGAGACGACCGGCGCCGTGGCCGCCACCGTCCCGGTGGGCTCTGATCCGGACGGGGTGGCGGTGAACCCCACCGCTCACACTGCCTACGTGACCAACGAAAACACCAGCACCGTGTCAGTGATCGGCATAATCAAGCCAGTTCTTCCCGTCACGACGGCGACCTCGTCCCGGAACCCGGGTTCTTTCGGCCAGAGCGTTACCTTCACCGCGAAGGTCGGCCCGGTCGACGGCGGCACCATAACGTTCAGCAACGGCACCACGGCGCTGTGCCGCGCCGTGTCCCTGACCCACGTCAGCGGCAGCACGTACCACGCCACCTGCACCACCAGTACCCTGCCGGCCGGCCGCGACAAGATCACCGCCGTCTACCCCGGTGACGCCAGCTACGCCGCATCCACCGGCACGCTCACCCAGACCGTCAACCGGGCCACGACCGCGCTGACCGTGAGCGTCGGCCTCACCCCGCCATGGGGGGCATTCATCCTTACCGCGAAACTGACCGTGTCCGGTCGCCCGCTCAGCGGCCAGCCGGTATCGTTCAGCACCGGGGTCACCCGCATGTGCACCCAGAAAGCCAGCACCCTCGGCGTCGCCACCTGCGTGCTCACCGGCCCCGAGGTCGTCCTGGCCGCGAAGGGCAAGGGCGCTATCCGGGCCAGCTACCCCGGAAGCGCCAGCTACCTGCCAGCATCAGCGGCCACGGTCCTGCCGGGGTTCCCTTAGGGGTGCTGCCGGTACCAGGATAATCAGGCTCTTGGTACCTGGCTAAATGGAGGACCAGGCTAAGAGGCATGACCAATATCGTGACCCGCGGTGCTCACGCCGGAACCCTTGACCGACACGGAGGACGGGGCCGTCGTCTCCGCTCCGCGCGCGGGGCCTTCAGGTTGCTCGGGTAAATTCGGGGCCTGCGAGAGGAGCGACGATGGCCATCGTGGTACTGGTGCTGTGGCTGTTTACCGCGGGAGCGGGATTCTCGGTGCTGATCACCAGCAACCTCAAGGGCGACCGCGCCGTCTCCGCGACGCCCCTAGTCCCCGCCGCCGCCCGGCCCTCCGCACAAGCGCCCGTCGCACCCGCGCCCGCCGCGCCAGTAAAGGACCGGTTCGCTCCGCCTTCTCTCGCCGCGGCCAGGAACGCGCCGGTGGTGCCCGGAGCGCGAGCGCTGCTTGAGTTCGCTCACCCCGCGCTCGGCATCATCGGCCTGGCCTTCTGGCTGGGGTTCTCGCTGGTGCACAACCGGGTACTCGGCTGGATCGGGTTCGGGCTCGCGGCCGCCACGGCCAGCGCGGGGCTGGCCTGGTTCACGGTCAACGTCCGCGCCGCCCATCGCCGCGACCGCGAACCCATGGACCCCGAGAACCCCGCGGACTCCCCGGGCTCCGCGGGCTCCGCGCCGTCTTTCCGTGGCCGCCTCGTCGCGCTGCACGGCGCGGGCGCCACGCTGACCTTCGTCCTGGCCGCCCTCAGCGCCGTGGTCTTGCGCGGCTGAACCAGCTGACAGCCAGCCGAACCGCGGACAGCGGTAGTGGCCAGCACACCCGACCGCCGCACGGATAGGGGAGACGGTTGACCATGAGCCTGGGGAGCGTTCACGAACGATGCTCATGACCTGGCCGCCGGATGCACTGACCACTACCCAGGACCACGGGCCGCCGCCGGCTCCGGCTCGACGGCCGGCCCCGGCGTAACGAGTTCGTAAGACCTGCCAGAAAGAAACCCTCATGCCTCGCCGCACGATCGCTCCGCCGCTGGGTACGATCGGGCCGGGATGAGAACTGGCCAAGGACCACAGCTGTGAGCGAGTCGGGCGGCGGTCTGAGCAGGCGGCAGGCCCTGACCGCGCTCGGTGCCGGCGTCGGCGCCCTGGTTGCCGAGCAGGCCCTGGTCGC
>Ga0302229_10001568_pt1 | contig 17232 bp, 19 predicted proteins | sample II_Palsa_N1_3_FD_193518 | JGI IMG/M metagenome (GOLD analysis project Ga0302229, IMG submission 193518) | Peat permafrost microbial communities from Stordalen Mire near Abisko, Sweden - II_Palsa_N1_3 | ecosystem: Environmental > Terrestrial > Soil > Palsa > Peat permafrost | place: Sweden... | reverse complement strand
GCGACCCGCTGGCCATCGGCCTGCCGCCCGAGGCGGCCCGGGCCGCGCTCCGGCTGCCGGACCGGGCCCTGGTCGAGGCCCTGGCCCGGCAGCCAGCGGCCGGAGACGCGCCGGCGCGGGTCCGACTCGACGGCGGGTACCTGCACCTCGGAGAACCACAGAAACCACTTCAGTCCCAGGCAACCCAGCCTTCGCTTCCTCCGCAGGTCCTGGCGGGCGTGCGGGCCGTGCTGGCCGACCTGACCGCCGCGCCGTTCATGGCGCCGGAGGCCGGGCGGCTGGGTGAGCTCGGCCTGGACGGGCGGGCCATCGGGGCGGCGGCTCGGGCGGGTCTGCTGCTGCGAATCGCCGAGCACGTCGTGCTGGCGCCGGGCGCCGAGGCCGAGGCGGCCCGGACCCTGGCCGGACTGCCTCAGCCGTTCACCACCGCCCAGGCCCGGCAGGCGCTGGGGACGACCCGGCGGGTCGCCATCCCGCTGCTGGAGTACCTGGACCGAGCCGGGATCACCCAGCGCCTGCCCGACGACCGCCGCCGCCTGAAATAGACCGCTCCGTCCAAGAAAAGTCGCTCTGGGGTGTATCTGTCGCCGCTGTCCTGTCTCCGCACAGACAAGAGATTTGGGTAGCCGTCCAGGCTGTCCAGTGGAGCGCAAGGAGTCCATCATGACTGCAGTCGCTGAAGCGCCTGCGCCCCCCGAAACAGTGGCCGCGGGGGCGTCCACATCTGCCGAGCAGGCCCGCGAGCTCGCCACGCAATGGGCCAACGAACAAGCGGCCCGCCTGACCCAGCGGGGCCAGAGCAACCTGGCCAAGAGCAACGGCCACTCGAACGCAGGCGTGGCCCCGCGCATCGGCGGGCCGACCACTGACCTGGGCGGACCTCCGTATGTCGCCTTCGACGTGGTCGCGACGTCGCCCATCACGATCGCCGGCCCGCAGCTGATCTATCCGCCCAGCAAAATCATCCCGGCCGGGAGTCTGTCGTTCCTGGTGGCGTTCATCTACACCAACCCGTTCCCAGGCAACGGGTGGCTTGTCCCGGCCAGCGTCCAGCTAGGGGCGCGGCCCTGGCGGATGACGCTCGACCAGGCCAACCTGACCACCGGTGGCATGCAGCCCATTGAGGTCGTGAACGACGTCTTCCCCAGCACGGCCCCGATGATCACGCCAGTGCTCTTCCTGCTGCCCACGCCGAACCCCGGTCCCGACCCCTGGCTGATCGAGGCCAACGTCACGGTGTACGTCGACATCCCCGGTCAGCCGTTCGCGGCGTTCGCGACCAACTTCTACGACATCGACAACGATCCGGGCTTCCCGTTCTTCCCGCCGATCCCGGCAGAGAATGCCAACTGGCGGTACGACCTGCCCAACCGTTACCTCATCTTCAGCTGAGGGGGACCGTCTGCCGCCGGCCGCGCACCCGGCCGGCGGCAGCTCGATGTTTCAGGCGGACAGCCACACCGCGGTATCGACCCGCAGGTTCCCGTCGGAGCCGACCGCGCCCGGCTCGCTGGCCAGCAGGATCTCCCGGTGTGGCGGTGGGGGCGCCGCGGCCGGGCCGAGGTTCGCGGCGAAGACGAAGCCCGGTTCCCGGGCGAGGCAGAGGAAGCCCTCTGCCTCGTGCGGCCCGTCGAGCCAGCGCATCGTGCCGCGGCCGAGGGCCGGGTGGTCGCGGCGCAGCCGGAGGGCGGCCCGGTACAAGCTGAGGAACGAGTCCGGGTCGCCGAGCTGCGCTTCGACGCTGTAGCCGCCCCAGTCGGGCGGCTGGGGGAGCCAAGACGGCGCGGGCGAGGCGGTCTCGGAGAAGCCGAAATCCGCGCCGGTCCGGGTCCAGGGCAGCGGCACGCGGCAGCCGTCACGGCCCAGCGACTGGCCATGGGTGCGGCGGAACCGCGGGTCCTGCCGGGCCGCCGCGGGCAGGTCGGTGACCTCGGGCAGGCCCAGCTCCTCGCCCTGGTAGACGTAGGCCGATCCGGGCAGGGCGAGCAGCAGCAGCGCCGCGGCGCGCGCCCGGCGGGCGCCGAGCTCGGCACGGGCGGAGCCGAGGCTCGCCAGCTGTTCGATCATCTCCGGCCCGAAGCCTTCGTCCAGCCGGTAGCGACTGGGCGGGCGGGGCACGTCGTGGTTGCCGATGACCCACGGTGCGCGCGAGCCGTCGGCCAGCGCGAGCACTCCGTCGATCGCGTCGCGGAACGAGGCCGCGTTCCAGCTGGCCAGGATCAGCTCGAAGTTGAAGACCTGGGGCAGGCCGCCGGACTGGAGGTAGGGCCGCAGGGTGCTCGGCGTGTCGGCCCAGACCTCGCCGACCGCGGTCCGGGCTCCGGGAAACCCGTCAGCCGGGTAGGAGTCCAGGATGGCCCGCCAGGACCGGTAGAGCTGCTGCAGCTCGGGCCGGTGGTAGTAGGCCGAGGGCGCGTTGAGCGGGTGGTGCAGGTGGTCGGGGTCGGGCTCGTCGGGCAGGTTGGGGTCCTTATAGATGCCGTGCGCTACGTCGACCCTCAGGCCGGCCGCGCCGCGGTCGAGCCAGAACCTGATCACCTGCTCGAAGAAGACGTGAACCTCCTCGTTCCGCCAGTTCCAGTCCGGCTGGCCGGTGTCGAACAGGTGCAGGTACCACTGTCCCGGCCGTCCGTCCGCCTCGGTTACGCGGGTCCAGGCCAGCCCGCCGAAATTCGACTTCCAGTTGTTCGGCGGCAGCTCGCCGTCGGCGCCGCGCCCGTCGCGGAAGAGGAACAGGGCCCGCTCCGGGCTGCCAGGCGCCGCCGCCAGGGCGGCCTGGAACAGCGGGTGCGCGCTCGAGCAGTGGTTGGGCACCAGGTCGATGATCACCCGGATCCGGTGCGTTTCGGCGTCCTTGACCAGCCCATCGAAGTCCGTCATGGTGCCCAGCCGCGGATCCACGGCGCGGTAGTCGCTGACGTCGTATCCGCCGTCGGCCAGCGGGGACGGGTAGAAGGGCGTCAGCCAGACGGCGTCCACGCCGAGGTCGGCCAGGTAGGGCAGGCGCGACCGCAGTCCGGGCAGGTCACCCAGGCCGTTGCCGTCCGCGTCGGCGAAGCTCCGCGGGTACACCTCGTAGACGACCGCGTCTTCCCACCACACAGGCCCGTTCTCGCTCACGCGTCTCCCTTCCTCCCCTGACTTCCCCGCATCCTACGAGTGAGCCCGCCGGGCTAGACCCGCGGGCTACCGGCGCGAGCCGGCCATGCGCCGGGTGAGGGTCCCGTAGAGTCGACGCGGAGGCGTTTGGGTGCCTGGTGGTCCCCCCAGTCTTCAAAACTGGTGAGCGCTGCGCTGTAGCGCTGGCGGGTTCGATTCCCGTCCGCCTCCGCTACCCGCGCACCACCGGCGTTCAGGACACGCCGTAGACACCAGTGGTGCCGGTCACTCGCCATTGCGCACCGGCCCCGTCCACGATGAAAGTGCAGCTCGTACTGCCGAGGTTCCCGACGTAGGACCGTGCCCCGACTCTCACTGGACGGCCCGCGGCCGGTACCGGCGCCAGCGTGACAAGAACACCGCTATCCCGCACCCGGCTGTCCGGCTGGATCACCGACTGAGGATCGTCGACGAAACGCACCTCCGTGTGGGCGGCCAGTGCCTCGCCTATCCGGTGCTGGACCTCGATGGGGATGGGACTGATCTCCACCTCACTCACAGCGACCGGCCCAGCGGAGGAGCGCGCCGTGGCGTCGATGTAGGTCACCGGCGGCCACGGATCGAAGTTCGCGTAACCGCCTGCGATCAGCCCAGCGATGACCGCCACGTAGATGCCCGCCGAGCGGTCGGGCCCGCCCTCCGCGCGTCCTCCCATGAGACCAGGCTACCGGTCAGCTACAGGGAATCAGCTCAGACAGGCCTGACCCAAGGTCAGGCAGGCTGCCACAGCTCGACCCGATTGCCCTCGGGATCGGTGACCCAGCCGAACCGGCCGACACCCTCCATCTCCTGCGGCTCTTCGTCCACGTCCGCTCCCTTGGCGCGCAATTGCGCGAGCATCGCATCCAGGTCGCGGACCCGGAAGTTGAGCATGGTCTGCTGGGCGCGGGACCCGAAGTAGCCGGTCTCGGACTCGAACGTCGCGAACACCGTCGGCCCGGCTTCCTGACGCCACAGGCCGTTCTCATCGGCGTCCAAGCCTAGGCAATCGCGATACCACGCGCTCAGGGCCGCCGGGTCGGCCGCCCGCATGAAGTATCCGCCGATTCCAAGCACACGTTCCATGCCGCTATCTTGCCAGGACGGCGATCAGGCCTGCTGGCACCTCACCATCGCTCGCTTCGATTCCCGTTCGCCTCCGCCACGCTCTGACCTGGGAGGAGGCAGCTGCGAGGCGGCGCCCGCCTCGCATACAGGCCATCGGCGGCAAAGCCGTCATTACCTGGCCGATAGGCTCTAGCGTGTCATCCGGATTGGAGGTCGTGTGCCCGACTTTGACACCAGTGTCCCGCACATCGCCCGGGTCTATGACTACTGGCTGGGCGGGAAGGATAACTTCGCCGCCGACCGGGAACTCGGCGAGCGGACCCTGCAGGCGTACCCGAACCTGGTGTTCTCAGTCCGCGCCAACCGCGCCTTCCTCGCCCGCACGGCCCGCTTCCTGGCCGCCGAGGCGGGGATCAGGCAGTTCCTCGACATCGGCACCGGGATCCCGACCAACAACAACACGCACCAGGTCGCGCAGGGCGTGGCCCCTGAGGCCCGGATCGTCTACGTCGACAACGACCCCATCGTGCTCTCGCATGCCCGGGCGCTGCTGACCAGCAAGCCGGAAGGCGCGTGCGCCTACATCGACGCCGACGTGCACGACCCGGACAAAATCCTGGCCACCGCCGCGGACACCCTGGACTTCAGCCAGCCGGTCGCGCTCATGCTGGTCGCGGTCATGCACTTCATCAGCGATGATTCCGAGGCCAGTGAAATCGTGAACCGGCTGATGGACGCCTGCGCGCCGGGCAGCTTCGTGACGATCTCGCATGCGGCCAGCGACATCGACGCCGAGCAGCAAACGGAGATGGTCCGGCGCCTTAACCAGTCCGTGGCGGAAAAGGCGACGCTGCGCGATCACGCCCGCGTGACGCGCTTGTTCGACGGGCTCGAGCTCGTCGAGCCAGGCGTGGTCCGGGTCGCCGAGTGGCGGCCGGACAGCCCGCTCGAGGCGGCCAGCCCCACGGGTCTATGGGGAGGCGTCGCCCGCAAGCCCTGACCGCTCACGCGGCCGAGTCGTCTACGCGACCAAGGACCGGGGGTCTAGCCGGCCAGCTCAACCCTCAGGCCGAGCCGCTTGGCCAGCAGGGCCGCGCGCTCCCGGTCGCTGGCGCCGAAGGTGCCTTCGGCCCGGGTGAAGCGGATGTGGTGCAGCGCCCCGCCGCGGGCCAGGCCGTCCTCGCGGACCAGCCGGAGCCGGCGGCCGCCGGGCCAGGTGAGCTCGGCGGCGTGGTCGCCGCCGCCCTCGAGCTGGCCGTCCAGGGCCTCGCGGAACAGCCGTGTCGCACCGTCGAGGTCGCTGACGTGGTGCTCGATCAGGTCGAAGCGGGTCGGCGGACCGGGCTCGGGCAGGTCCCGCGGCGCGGGCGTGTCCGGGGCACCGGACTGCTGGGCGACCTGGATGACGATGCCGTGGGCGCTGCGCGGGTGCAGGAACGCCTCCTTCCAGCTCGGGTTATCCAGGTTGACCCCGACGGGCTCGATGCCGAGCGCCCGGATGCGCGTCAGGGTCGCCTCGATGTCGCTGACGATGAAGTTGAAGTGATGCGGGCCGGCGCCATGAGCGGCCAGGAAGCGCTCCAGGAAGGCCGCGTCGGGGCCACCGGTGGGGGTCAGCAGCTCGATCTTCGGCCCGGCGGCGTAGTTCAGCTGACCCCACCAATAACCGGGGGAGTCGTCGCCGTAGACCCACGTTCCGCCCAGGATCCCGCCGAACAGGTCCCAGCCGTCGGTCAGCACGGTCGTGCCGATGGCGAGGTGGTCAAAAACGGTGGTCAAGGGGCCTCCCGGTGATCATCGGACAGGACGACGCTACCGTCCCGGACCCGCGGGTAGCGTCCAGACATGACCATGGGCGGTCTTGACCCGAAGCGCACCACCGCGGAGAACTACCGCGTGTTCGGCCGGGAGGCGCGCGGGCGCTCGCCGGCGTACGAGACCCTGGCCGCGGCGGTGGCCGGCGACGGCCTGATCCTGGAGTTCCTGGACACGCTCCCGCCGCCCAAGCGCCAGCCCAATCTGCTGTTCGCCGCGGCCAGGTACCTCGGCACCCCGTCCGATATCGGCGCGCTGCGGACCCTGGTCCGGCGGGACGCGGCCGGACTTTCGCGGGTGATGCTGGCCCGGCGTACCCAGACCAACGAGCCCGCCCGCTGTGCCACCCTGCTGCCCGCGCTCGCCGCGCTACCCGGACCGCTGGCGCTGATCGAGGTCGGTGCCAGCGCCGGGCTGACCCTGCTGTTCGACCGCTACTCCTATGACTACGACGGCCACCAGATCGCCGGCTCCGACCCGGACGCGCCGACGCTGCGCTGCGCGATCAGCGGGCCAGCGCCGCTGCCGGACCGGGTGCCGGCCATCGCGTGGCGAGCCGGGCTCGACCTCAACCCGCTGGATGTCACCCGCGAGGACGACGTCCGCTGGCTGGCCTGCCTGGTGTGGCCCGGGGAAAGTGGCCGCCAGGACCGGCTCGCCGCCGCGATCGCGTCCGCCCGCCGCGACCCGCCGCCGGTCCAGCGAGGTGACCTGCTGACCGACCTGCCCGCCCTGGCCGCTCAGGCCCCGGCCGAGGCCACCCTGGTCATTTACCACTCGGCGGTGCTGGCCTATGTCGCGGCGGAGGACCGGGAGCGTTTTGCCCGCACCGTCCGCGGCCTGGCGGCCGCGTGGTTGTCCAACGAGGCGCCCGGCGTGGTGCCCGGCCTGCCCTTCACCGCCTTCCGGGAAAACACGTTCGTGCTCGGCCGCGACGGCCGCACGCCGCTGGCCTTCGCCGACGGCCACGGAACCTGGCTGCACTGGCTCGACGGCTGGGGCTAGCCACGATCAGTCGGCGATGCTCTCGTCCGGCTCCACACGGCCTGCGGCCAGCGCCCCGGCCGCGCCGACCAGGGCCGCGCCGCCGGCCGAGGCAGCCACCAGCCACCGGGTGACCCGCGGGAGCTCGCGCCATGATGCCAGGCTGGCCACCACGTCCAGCGCGTCGGACAGGGCGCCTGCGGCGACCCAGGCGCGGGCCGAGCCGGCCTCGGACGCCGGAGCCTGCAACGCGGCCAGCGCGCCGAGCCCCAAGGCCAGATCACGTGCGCCCAGCGCGCGCCCGAGCACCCGGGCTGCTACGTCATCGGCCGCCGCGCCCACCCACGGGCGGGCCGGGACCGACGGCCAGGCCAGGGCGGTCACGCCGAGCGCCACCCGCCCGGCCGCCACGACCGTGGCCCCGCGCCTTAGCAGCGACGGGATGGGAGTCGAGGTCACCTGCGCTGCCTCCCTTCCACGCCGCGATCATCCCCGGCGTGCCTGATAGACGGTCCAACCTGCGGATCCAACCCCACCAGTATCCCGGTTCCGGAACATCACGGGGACCGGTGTTGTTCACGGGGCATGATCGAGGACGGGTTTGCGGAGTTGATCGGCGCTCAGCGCCAGGGCGTACTGGTCACCCTCAGGAAAGACGGGTGGCCGCAGCTGTCTAACGTGAACTACGGCTGGGACGCGGCGACCCAGACCATCCGGATCTCCAGCACCGAGGACCGGGCCAAGACCGCCAACCTGCGCAGCGACCCGCGGGCCAGCTTCCACGTCACCAGCGGTGACTTCTGGTCCTATGTCGTGGTCGACGGGCACGCCCAACTGTCCGCGGTGGCCCGCGATCCGCACGACGCGGCCGTCGAGGAGTTGATCGACCTGTACCGCGCGGTGCAGGGCGAGCACCCGGACTGGGACGACTACCGGGCGGCCATGGTCCGCGATCGGCGCCTGGTTATCAGCCTCCCAGCCGAACGCGCCTACGGCATGGTCCGCCGGTAACCATCAGCCGGGACCAACGGTGAGCATAGGGTGGGATGATGCTGGCTGACTCCTTCGGACGGGTTGCAACCGATCTGCGCGTATCGCTCACCGATCGGTGCAACCTGCGATGCGCGTACTGCATGCCGCCCGAAGGACTCGAATGGCTGCCCTCACCCGAGTTGCTCACCGACGACGAGGTAGTGCGGCTGATCCGGGTAGCGGTCGAACTGCTCGGCGTCCGCGAGGTCAGGTTTACCGGCGGCGAGCCGCTGCTGCGCCGGGGCCTGGCCGGCATCATCGCCCGGACCGCCGAGCTGGACCCGCGCCCGGAGATCTCGCTCACCACCAACGCGATCGGGCTCGCCCGCACCGCCGCGGCGCTCCACCAGGCCGGACTCGACCGGATCAACGTGTCGCTAGACACGCTGCGACCGGAGGCGTTCCGCAAGCTGGCCCGCCGGGACCGGCTGCCCGACGTGCTGGACGGGCTGGCCGCCGCGGCCACGGCGGGCCTGAACCCGGTCAAGGTCAACGCGGTGCTGATGCGCGATCTCAACGACGACGAGGCCGTGCCACTGCTGCGGTTCTGCCTCGATCACGGTTACGAGCTGCGCTTCATCGAGCAGATGCCGCTGGACGCGCAGCACGGCTGGAAGCGCGCCGAGATGGTGACCGCGGATGAGATCTTGGCCGCACTCGCCCGCGAATTCAGCCTGACTCCGGACGACCCGCATAAGCGCGGCTCGACGCCCGCCGAGGCGTTCTTGGTGGACGGCGGCCCGGCGCGGGTGGGCGTGATCGCGTCGGTCACCCGGCCGTTCTGCGGCAACTGTGACCGAGTCCGGCTGACCGCCGACGGCCAGGTGCGGAACTGCTTGTTCGCCCGGACCGAGAGCGACCTGCGTAGCCCGCTGCGCGCGGCCGCCAGCGACGCCGAGCTTGCGGACCAGTGGCGGCGAGCGGTCGCGGTGAAGCTGCCGGGCCACGGCATCAACGACCCGTCCTTCCTGCAGCCCGACCGTCCCATGTCCGCCATCGGCGGCTGACCGCTAGAGGTCGGCGGGGCGGTACGCGGGTCCGTGCGCGTCGTCGCAGTGCGGTTCGGCCCCGAGGGCACCGGGAACCGCGGCGGCCGGGCCGTTCGGCGCGGCGGCGTGATCGACCTGCAGGGTGGCGTGGGTGATCCCGTACTCGCGGGACAAGAACACCTCCAGGTCGGCCCGCACCGCATGGCAGTCTGCACCAGGCGCGACCAGCACGTGAGCCGAAGCCGCGGCCAGGCCCGAGGTGATCTCCCAGATATGCAAATCGTGGACCTCGCAAACCAGCGCCCGGCTCGCCATCGCGGCGCCCACGGCGGCGGGCGACAGCCCGGCCGGGGCGGCCTCGAGGAAGATCCGCCCCGACTCCTTAAGCAGCCCGTACCCCGCGTGCAGCATCAGCGCCACGACCACCAGCGTCGCGATCGCGTCGGCCCGGTCGAACCTAGTGGTCAGGATGACCAGCCCGGCCACCGCGGTGGCGATAAACGCGTACAGGTCGGTGACGACGTGCTGGAACGCCCCCGCTAGGTTCAGGCTGCGCGGCTGGCCGCGGCCGCTGGCCCGCGCGATCAGCATGGTCGCGGCGACGTTCACCGCCACGCCGGCCAGCGCCACGCCCAGTACCGTCCCGCCGCTCACCGACGGCGGGTTCACCAGGTGGCGGATCGCCGTGTAGCCCAGCCAGATCGCGAGCAGGACCAAGGTGATTCCGTTGGCCTGAGCGGACAGGATCTCGGTGCGCTTCAGGCCCCAGGTGTACCCGCCCGTCGGCGGCCTGGCCGCCAGCCGCGCGGTGATGAGCACCAGCGCGATCGACGCGGCGTCGGTCAGCATGTGCGCGGCATCGGAGATCAGGGCCAGCGAGTGCGCGGCCACGCCCGCCACGATCTCCCCGGCCATGAAGGCGAGGATCAGCGCAAGCGCGCCGGACAGCCAGCGTGGATCCGTGCCGGGCGCCGGGCCGTGCTCATGCCGATCAGTTCCCGTCACGATTCGACGATATCTCCAGCCTCCGTTTTCTCCCTCAAACCCCACCCTGATTTGTCCCCCGTAGGCTGACGACCATGAACATCCTGGAGCAGTGGACGGCCGCGGCCGGCGTCGGCCTCGGGCTCGACCCGGGTCCGCTGAGCACCGCGGAGGCCAAGACCGTGCTGGACGTGGCGCGTGACGTGGCCCATGAAGTGAACCGGCCGGCCGCCCCGCTGACCGCCTACCTGCTGGGGGTGGCGGTCGGCCGCGGCCTGAGCCTGCCGGAGGCCGCGGACCGGATCCGCGCGCTGGCCGCCGGCTGGCCCGAGAGCACGCCTTGATGGAGCCTTACGGGGCCCTTACGAGACTGGCCGTCACCGGGCGTGCTCGGGTCGCGATCCGCCACAGTGGATCCGCGGGACGTTCCACTACGACGAGCGAAGGATGGTCGATGACTGCCAGATCTCGGCCGGACGAATCCCGGCCGGACTCGTACCCCACCAGGCGCGCTGTGCTGCTCGGCGCGGCAGGCGTGGCGGGCCTGGGCGGAACGCTGGCTGGCTGCAGTACCGCGGCCGTTCCCTATGCGGCCGATGAGGCCGGGATGCCGCCGCACGGCGGCCCCCCGCCGTCGGCCGTGGCCATGGGCCCCTCGGCCCCCGCGTCCTCGGCCCCCGCGTCCTCGGCCCCCGCGTCCTCAGCCCCGCCGTCCTCGGCACGGGCCGAGCCGGCCGATGGCATGCAGAACGGTGGCACGCCGAAGAAGGCACCTACGGGGGTGGTGCTCGCCGCCGCGGGGGCGATCCCGGTGGGTGGCGGGACGATCTTCACCGCGGCGCGGGTGGTCGTCACCCAGCCCGTCCGCGGGCAGTACCGGGCGTTCAGTGCGATATGCACGCACGTGGGCTGCATCGTGAACCAGGTGACCGGCGGCACTATCGACTGCCCCTGCCACGGAAGCCGGTTCCAGATCACCAACGGCGCGGTGGTGGCCGGCCCGGCACCCAGCCCGCTGCCCAAGAAGCAGATCAAGATCGTCGACGGCCAGGTCGTACTGTTGTCCTGAGCCTCCGCCGGCCAGCGTGGCAGGATGACAGCGTGGGTTCGCTGATGCTGCTAGATAGCGCCTCGTTGTACTTCCGTGCGTTCTTCGGGGTTCCGGACACGGTCCGGGCGCCGGACGGAACGCCGGTCAACGCGGTGCGCGGACTGCTCGACACGATCAGCCGACTGGTCCGGGCCCGGCAGCCCGAGCGACTCGTCGCATGCTGGGACGTGGACTGGCGGCCGGCCTTCCGGGTCGCGGCCGTGCCCTCCTACAAGGCGCACCGCGTGGCCGCTGACGGCGGCGAGGAGGTCCCGCCGGCGCTGGCCGCCCAGGTCCCGCTGATCCAGGAGGTGCTGCTGGCCGCCGGACTGGCCATCGCCGGGTCGCCGGGGTTCGAGGCCGATGACGTGATCGGCACCCTGGCCGCTCGCTCGGCGGACCCGGTCGACGTGGTGACCGGGGACCGGGACCTGTTCCAGCTGGTCGACGACGCCCGTGGCATCCGGGTCATCTACACGGTGCGCGGCCTGCTCAATATCGACGTGATCGACGAGGCGGCGGTCAGCGCCAAGTACGACATCCCGGGCCGCGCCTACGCCGATTTCGCCGCGTTGCGCGGCGACCCGAGCGATGGGCTGCCCGGCGTACCGGGCGTGGGGGAGAAGACCGCGGCCGCGCTAATCCGGACGTTCGGCAGCATCGAGGGCATCACCACCGCCCTGGACGCCGGGCACGGCGGGTTTCCCCGCGGCGGCCGGGAGAAGCTCGAGAAGGCCCGCGGCTACCTCGACATCGCCATGTCGGTGGTCCGGGTGGCGGACGACGCGCCGCTGCCCCCGGTGGACGGGCAGTTGCCCGCCGTGCCGCCGGACATCGGCAAGCTGAAGGAGTTCGGCGAGCGGTGGGGACTGGGCTCGTCCCTGGGCCGGTTTCTCAGCGTCGTGACCCAGACTTAGGGTGGAAGCCGTGGACCTCTACCCTGCCGCCCGTCTTGAGCTCGTCCGCGACTCGGTGCGCAACGCTGGCCTGGACGCCGTGCTGCTGACGCCCGGGCCAGATCTGCGCTACGTCACCGGCTACGACGCCAAGCAGCTCGAACGCCTGACCTGCCTGGCCGTCCCGGCGCACGGCGACCCGGCGCTGTTCGTGCCGCGACTGGAGCTGCCCGCCGCGCAGGCCTCGCCGGCCGGCTCGCTCGGCCTGGAGATCCTCCCCTGGGAGGAGACGGCGGACCCGTTCGCCATGGTGGCTGCCCGGCTCGGAAACGCCGCGGCGGTCGGCTTGTCCGACCGGATGTGGGCGCTGTTCGTGCTGCGGTTCCGCGACGCACTGCCTTCGGCACGCCTGGCGCTGGCCAGCGGCGCGCTGCGCCCGCTGCGGATCAGGAAGTCTCCCGCCGAGGTCGCGGCGCTGCGCGAGGCGGGGGAGGCCATCGACCGGGTACACACGCGGGTCCCCGGCTGGCTGCACGCCGGGCGTACCGAGCGCGAGGTCGGCACGGACATCGCCGAGGCCATCCTGGCCGAGGGGCACGCCACCGTGGACTTCGTGATCGTGGCCTCCGGGCCGAACGCCGCCAGCCCGCACCACGAGGTGTCGGACCGGGTCCTGGAGCCCGGCGAGGCGGTGGTCGTGGACATCGGCGGCACGATGCCGTCCGGGTACTGCTCGGACAGCACCCGCACCTACGCGATCGGCGAGCCGCCGGCCGAGTTCCTCGCCTACTACAAGGTGCTCTACGACGCGCAGCAGGCCGCCTGCGCCGCGGTACGCCCGGGGGTGACGGCGGAGTCGATCGACGCCGCCGCGCGCGAGCCGATCATCGCGGCCGGGTACGGCGAGGCGTTCTTCCATCGGACTGGTCACGGGATCGGACTGGAGGCGCACGAGGACCCGTACATCGTGGCCGGTAACGACGAGGTGCTCGAGCCGGGCATGGCGTTCTCGGTGGAGCCCGGGATCTACCCTGGCCCGCACGGCGCGCGGATCGAGGACATCGTGGTCTGCACCGCTAGCGGCTGCGAACGGCTCAACAACACGCCGCGAGAGCTGGTCGTCGTCGGCTAAGCCGAGCGCCGCGGCCGCGCCGGGGATAGTCCTGAGGTCCCGCGACCTGCTTAGCTGTCCGGGCCTTCGCTGGTCCGCGGTCCCGGCGGATCGATGCGGCCCTGGTTCTCGGCCAGGAACCGCTCGAACTGGGCCGCGAGCTCGTCGGCGGTGGGCATGGACTCGCCCTCGCCCAGCAGGCCGGGGCCCGGGCCGGGGACACCGTTGGTGTCCGTCGCCGTGTCGTACTGCTGCTCCAGTGCGCGGACCAGCTCGGCCACCTCGGCCGACTCGGCGACCTGCCGTTCGATCGCCTCGTTCGTCCGGTCCGAGGCCTCACGCAGATCGGCGTCGGGTAGCCCGAGCCCGGTGGCCGTGACCACGGAACCCAGCAGAGCCAGGGCGGCCGGGGGATAGACGGCCTGGGCCAGGTAGTGCGGTACCTGCACGGCGAAGCCCAGCGCGTCCCGGTCCGCCTCGCCGAGCCGCAGCTCGAGCAGGGCCGTGGCGCTGCCCGGCAGCTGGATCCGGCTCGGCAGCCGCTGGTGCGCGCTGATCAGGTCCTCGCGGGTCCCGTGCGCGATCACGCCCAGCGGCCGGGTGTGTGGCATCCCGGCCGGGATGCCCAGGAAGCTGACCGCCAGGCCGACGCCGAGCCGGCCGGTCAGGTCCAGGACGGCGTCGGTGAACAGCTTCCACTCGTGGTCAGGCTCGGGCCCGGTCAGCAGCAGGAAGGGCCGTTCATTCTCATCGCGCAGCAGGTGCAGGGCGAGCTCGGGCGCCTCGTAGCTTTCCCAGTGGCTGTTGTCGTAGATCATCAGCGGCCGCCGGGACCGGTAGTCGATGAGCCGGTCCGCATCGAACCGCGCCACCGTCTCGTGCGGGAGACTGCTCAGCAGATGCTCGGCCAGCAGGCGGCCGGCGTTGCCCGCGTCGATGAAGCCCTCGAGGTAGTGCAACATCGGCGCATCCGCGATATCAGGCGCGGCGGGACCGAGTTCGTAGAGTTCTTCCGGGTTCCGCTGCATCCCTACAGTCTCGCACGGGCGGGCGGCTGGTGCCGAACAGCCGGCGGCCTGGCATAGCGCGCGACCGAGGATGTCACATTCTCGTAAATGCCGAAACTATTCCGTTACATGGTTATGGCTCCGTGGTCAGACCATGGCGCTAACGTGACCACGTGGAGGAGACCGACCGCAAGATCGTGTCGTTGCTGGCCCGCAACGGCCGGATGAGCTTCACCGAACTGGCCCGCCAAGCCGGGCTCTCGGTGTCCGCGGTACACCAGCGGGTGCGCAGGCTCGAACAGGACGGCGTGATCAAGGGCTACGCCGCGATGTTCAACCCGGAAGACGTCGGGCTGCCGCTGACCGCCTTCGTGTCGGTCAAGCCGTTCGACGACGCCGCCCCGGATGACCTGCCGCTGCGGCTGCAGCACCTGACGGCCATCGAGGCCTGCCACAGCGTCGCCGGAGAGGAGAACTACATCCTCAAGGTGCGGGTCGCCTCGCCGACCGCGCTGGAGGACCTGCTGTCCCAGATCCGCACCCTGGGCCGGGTATCCACCCGGACCACCGTGGTCCTCAGCACTCCCTACGAGAACCGTCCGCTGGATTTCTGAGCCCTCCGCGTGGCGGTCGCGGCGGTCAGGCCGGCTTGGCCGCCAGGCCGTCGAGGGTGACGGTCAGCAGCAGATCGGCCCGGCCCGGTTCCTTCTCCGAGCTCACCGCGACCCCGTGGATCAGCCGCATCACGTCCAGGGCGGTGACATCGTCCCGGACGGCCCCGGCTCGCTGCGCGTCCACCAGCAGCCGTTCGGTGGTCTCGCGCATCGCCATCCAGCAGGACGTGATCAGCTCGGACTCGACGCCGACCGCGTCGATCAGCGCGCGCGACAGGCCGCGCCTGATGACCAGGTAGCCGGCCAGCGCGCGAACCCAGGTGCTGAAGGCCTCCTCGGGGGCGCCAGTCGCCGGCAGCGCGTCGCCCTGCTCGCAGATGTCGCGGACCTGGGTACGGAACACGGCCGCCTGCAGGTCCAGCCGGCTGGGGAAGTGACGGTAGAGCGTGCCGATGCCAACGCCGGCCCGCCGGGCGATGTCCTCCAGCGGCGCGTCGGCGCCCTTTTCCGTGAAGGCCGCGGTGGCCGCGGTGATCAGCAGGGCATGATTCTGCCGCGCGTCGGCGCGCAACTGGTCGGCCGGCCGCGCTGTTGGCTGGTCAGGAGGTCTGGTCATGGTCCCGGTCGTTAATAAGGTTGCAAAAGCGGAGGGCGCCTCCGTATAGTAACCGGAGTAGACCTCCGCTTCATTCCTGATCGTACCGCCCGGCCAGCGGCCTGTCAGCCACCAGAGGTCTCCCGACGGTTCCTCAGGGGTCCCGCGCCGTCGAGCGCCCGGGATCCAGATCGCCATGGAGGCATGTTGTCTTCTTTGCGTACCCGTGATGTCGGTATCGATGCGGCCAGCCCTTCGAGCCGGGCGGGCGTGGCCCTGGCCGTCATGCTCAGCGCCCAGCTCATGATCATTCTTGATGCGACCGTGGTGAACATCGCGCTGCCGCACATCTTGACCAGCCTGCATTTCTCCCCGACCAGCTTGTCCTGGGTGATGAACGGATACACGCTGACGTTCGGCGGGCTGCTGCTACTCGGCGGCCGGGCGGGTGACATCCTGGGCCGGCGGCGCGTGTTCCTGGCCGGCATCGGCCTGTTCACCCTCGCCTCGCTGGCGGGCGGGCTCTCCACCTCGGCCGGCATGCTGCTGGCCGCCCGGGCCGTGCAGGGCGCGGGCGGCGCGCTGGCCGCCCCGGCCGTGCTGGCCCTGATCGTAAGCGGTTTTCCCGAAGGCCGGGAGCGGACCCGCGCGCTTGGCATCTACATGGGCGTGATCACCGCCGGCTCTTCCCTGGGCCTGGTGCTCGGCGGCGTCATCACCGAATGGCTGTCCTGGCGCTGGGTGCTGTTCATCAACGTGCCGATCGGGATCGCCGTGGTGGCGATCGCGCCGCTGTTCGTGGCCGAGACGCCGCGCCAGGCGGGCCGGTTCGACCTGGCCGGCGCGGTGACGTCCACCGCCGGCGTGGCCTCGCTCGTGTACGGATTCGTCCGGGCCGCGGCCAGCGGCTGGGAAGATCACCTGACGCTGGCCGCGTTCGGCGCCGCCGCGGTGCTGCTGGCCGGCTTCCTGGCCATCGAGTCCAGGGCCCGCCAGCCGATCACCCCGCTGCGGCTGTTCGCCGACGCCAGCCGGTCGGGCTCCTTCATCGCCCGACTGCTGTTGATCGCTGGGATGTTCGGGGTGTTCTTCTTCCTGACCCAGTTCCTGCAGCAGGTCATGGGGTTCAGCCCGCTGCGCGCGGGCGTAGCCTTCCTGCCGCTGACCGCGGCGCTGTTCGTGATGTCGCGCACGGCGCCCCGGCTGATGCCGCGGCTGGGTGCCAAGCCGCTCATGGTCGCCGGGATGCTGCCGGCCATCGCCTCGCTGGCCTGGCTGTCGCGCGTCTCGCCGGCGACTGGCTACTGGTCCGGGGTGTTCGGCCCGATGATGCTGCTGGGCATCGGGATGGGCCTGGTGTTCGTGCCGCTGACCACGGCGTCGCTGGCGGGGGTGGCGCCCGCGGACTCCGGAGCCGCCTCGAGCATGGTGAATGTGATGCAGCAGGTCGGCGGCGCGCTCGGCCTGGCCGTCCTGGTCGCCGTGTTCGGCACCGCGAGCCGGAACGCGGCCGGGCATCGGCTGCCGGGCCTGACCGCGGCGGTCCAGAGACAGCACGTGCTCGCGCACGGCATGGCGGCCGCCTTCGGCCTCGCGGCGATCTTCAACGTGGCCAGCCTGCTGGTGATCGTGGCCCTCATCCGCGCCAGGAAGCTCGCGCCGCAGCGCGTCGAACTCCCCGAGGAAGAACCCTCGATCGCGCCCGGCTGACCGGCCGCTTGTGGCTCACGGGCCCCCTCTACGGGGCCGCGGCCCGGGCCGGCATCTGGATTAGCGTGGACCTCTACCTCTTTGTGCAGACATCCCGAAACAACCTGAGTTTCCGGCGCGTCGCGGCACGAGTCCGTTTTATCCAGAATAATCCCGTTGGCCACCTTGGAGCTGCCTGGCCGAGCATGGTTGATGGACC
>Ga0302229_10001557_pt1 | contig 17303 bp, 17 predicted proteins | sample II_Palsa_N1_3_FD_193518 | JGI IMG/M metagenome (GOLD analysis project Ga0302229, IMG submission 193518) | Peat permafrost microbial communities from Stordalen Mire near Abisko, Sweden - II_Palsa_N1_3 | ecosystem: Environmental > Terrestrial > Soil > Palsa > Peat permafrost | place: Sweden... | reverse complement strand
CCAACAATTCGGCACGCCCGTGCGCGGTGCAGTCATCGGACGACCAGTGGAATTTCGTAGCTCGATGGGCGCCCAAGGTTCACTGCAGGCGATCGAGATTCTGCGCGAAGCGGCGGCGGCCGCCGGCTTCGACAGCGTGAGCTTTCTGGAAGAACCCGCGGCCGCAGCGATGCATTATCACAAGAGTCTGGCGGATCGGCAGTACGCGCTGGTGGTCGATATCGGCGGCGGCACCACCGACGTGGCGCATGCGCAACTGGGCGGCGGCGAAGCGCCGCACATCGCGCGCAGCTGGGGCCTGCCCAAGGGCGGCACCGATCTCGATGTCAACGTGAGCCTGCACAGCTTCATGCCGCAACTGGGCAAGGACATCATCAGCATGCCGGCGCACCGCTACGTCGACGCCGCCAGCGTGCACAACCTGCCCAAGCAGCGCGAGTTTCGTCAGCAGGACTATCGCCTTGTCGATGAGCCCTACGGTTCGCGCCTGCGCGCGCTGCAGGAGGCCGGTGCCACCACACGACTCAACCAGGTCGCCGAGCGCAGCAAGATCACCCTGAGCGCATCACCGCATTATCACGCCGAACTGGATTTCATCGAGCCCGGCCTGGCGGTGGAACTCGACCGCGCGGATTTCCATGCCGCGATCGATACCTTCCTCAATCAGATGGAACGCACACTGGCCACCGTCCGCAGCAACCTCGACGAACTCCCTGCCAGTGTCTTCATCACTGGGGGCACGTCGCGCTCACCGCAGATCCGCGAACGCGTGCAAGCCTGCTTTCCAGAGATACCACTGGTACAGGGCGACCCCTCACTGGGTGTGGTATCGGGGCTGGCGGTGGCAGCGGATGAGGCTGATCGTTGAACAAGGTTGCTGCGCTTGGCGTGGTTTTACCGATCAGGAAACCGTACGCGATGACTACGCAGGCCATAAGTTCCGCCAAAACATATCAGACCGGCGAATTTTCTTACTTCCGCTCACGCTCCATTAACGAACCATCGAGTACATTAACCCCATGTCGTGAGACATCGCTCCCACCGCATGGCTAAGGCTCCCCTCCTCTGCCATGCAACTAGACGGAACCCCCCGAACCCGCAGACTCCCCTCTGCGGGTTTTTTATGTTCGTAATACAGTGCCTTACGAAAGGACAGGCGTAGCGGACATCACGGTTTCCTTAGCGCAGCAAGCGGCAAGCGGCATCGCCGGCCAGGTGACGGAAAACCTCGATCCGCAAACGTGAAAAAACCAGCCACTGTCAGGTGACTGGCCTGGAAACGACGGATCGGGAATTTATGGCGCGCGAATCGGCGTTGCACCTCAACGGCTATGTGAGCTTCAGGCTATTCGACGATCACATGGGCTGCACTAGCCGCCGCCGTATCCACATGGCTTCGGCGGATAAACAGCGCAACAATCAGCGCACAGATGACCAGCGCGAACGACCACATGAAGGTGTGACCGAACGCGGCGCCCAGCGCCGGAACCACCTGGCCAGGCGCGCTCGTGGGAATGCCGTGACCAACATGCAAGGTCGCACTTTGACCTGCCGGCATGACCACAGCCAGCTGATGCGACAGCACCACTGCCAGCAGCGCAGTGCCGATCGATCCGCCGACCCGCTGCAGCACATTGAGCCCAGCGGTGACACGCGCCACCGCATGCCGCTCGATCGAGGAGAGCGCGGCACTCATCGCCGGCATCATGGTGGAACCCATGCCCAGGCCCATCACAAACAGTGTCAGCTCGACCTGCAACAAGGTCGTGGTGTCCGAGATCTGGCTGAGGCTCAACATGCCCAGCGCCACCAGCGACAGACCCACCACTACGATGCGACGGGCACCGAGCTTGTCGGTCAGACGCGAGGCAATCGGCATCGAGATCATCGCGCCAATACCTTGCGCGGCCAGCAGCAGACCCGCATGCAGCGCCGAGTCGCCGCGCACCACCTGAAAATACAGCGGCATCAACAGCGCCACACCGAAGAACGCCGTACAGAACAGAAAGACCGTGAGCGCCGGCGCACCAACAGCCCGTTGCGCGAACATCTTCACGTCGATCAGCGCACCGTTCCGGACACGCGCATGCAGCACGAAGGCGATCACCAGCGCCAGCCCGAGCAGCACCGCACCACCACCGCCCACGGAATCCAGGCCCGCACCGGCAGCGGTCTCCGCCAACCCGTAAACGAAGATCGCCAGACCCGGCGACAGCATCAGCAGCCCGGGCCAATCCAGCGAATGATGCGGCTTGGGCTCGTCGCGCTCGAACACACGCTGCGCGGCGAACAGCGCAATCGCACCGATCGGCAGGTTGACGAAAAAGATCCAGCGCCAAGACACATCGTCCACTAACCAACCGCCGAGAATCGGTCCGATGATCGGCGCCAGCAGCATCGGCACACCGACGATGCCCATGACTCGACCCATCCGCTTCGGGCCGGCGGCGTGGGTCAATATCGTCATGCCGGCGGGCATGATCATGCCGCCACCCAGGCCCTGCAGCACGCGGAAAACGATCAGCGAGCCGGCCGACCAGGCCGCGCCGGACAGCGCCGAGCCCAGCAGGAACATGCCGATCGAGGCCATGTACAGGCGCTTGGTGCCAAAGCGATCGGCTGCCCAGCCGGTGAGCGGAATCACCGTGGCCAGCGCGAGCATGTAGCCGGTCGAAATCCACTGCATCGTCGCCAGCGGCGCAGTGAAGCTTTTCGACAATTCCTTGATGGCGACATTGACGATCGTCGTATCGAGGATCGACATGAAGGTGCCGAGAATGACCACCGCCGCAATACGCAGCAGGCGCGGATCGAGCGTGGCCTCGACAGGGGCTTTTGATGGGGACATGGGAGAACTCACTTCGATACTTTGGAAGGCGTGACGGCGCACGATGGAGCTGCGTGAATTCCGCCAGGGAGAGGAAGGTGCAGGGAGGTAAGCGCGCCCAGCGTGGCGACAGCAGCATCGAGCGCGGCGCGCTCGGCGCCATCGAGCTTGGCCACGAACGACTCGACCGCGCGGCGACGCGCCTGGCCGATCTGCACGATCGCTTTGCGCCCGGACTCGGTCAACCCGATGCGCTTGATGCGTCGGTCGCTCTCGTCCTCGCGCCGCGACAGCAGGCCAGTACGAACCACGATGTCCACTGCACGCCCAGTGGCGGCCATGGATAGCCCCACGTGTTCGGCCAACTCATTGACGGCCATGTCGCACCCGGCATGCTCAAGCACGAACAACATCCGCAGCTGGGTCATCGTGAGCTCGAAGTCGGCCGTTGCCGACATCACTTCGACCTGACTGCCCTTGATCAGCGGCATGATGGCGGCGATAAGACGATGAGCAAGGGAATCGTCGGTGGATTTTGATGTACGCATAAGCACAACTATAACTTACAACGCAATAATTGCATAGACGCAAATATACCCACGCGCAGCCTACGATGGCCATGCGCTTGCGGGAAAAGACAGAAATGCCGCGAGAAAAGCCAAAGGGCCAGCTCGCGCTGACTCCGTTTACGACCTACTTCTCTCGCCAAGCCATCCCCCGCCACGTGCCACCGGGACTGAAGGTGTTTATCGAGGTACCGAAGGAGCCCGGTTGATCACAAGGACGTCTGGACGTCTATTCAATCAACCGCCAGCACACGCTTCAACGGACGACTCAGCGCAATGGCGAGCACGCCACCTACCGCCGCGATGCTGGCATGCATGGCCCAGAAACCGGCAGGTGTCATGCGCTCGTAAAAACCACCCAGCCATCCGATGATGAAATTGCTGATGAACAGTGTAAGGAAAACGGCGCCCATCAAGGTCGCCTTGATCGTTGCGGGCGCAGCACGCGATACCAGCGCCAGCAGGGTTGGCCAGTAGTAGAGAAAACTGATGCCAAGCAAGGCGTCGTAGATCACCGGTACCAACACTGGCGTACGCACGCTAAGCACGCATGACACCGCCAGCAGCGCATTTGCCGCCGTCGCCAGCCACGCACCAGTCGCGATTTTCCCCAAGTCATCTGGCTCGCTGCCGCGCGCGGCTTGATAACGCCACAGCGCGAACAACACCGGCACGAAAACTATGCTGGCCAGTGGATCGATCGAGTTGAACCAGGCGACCGGCACATGGAAGCCGAGAAAATTCAGATCGACGCTACGGCTAATCCATACCAGCGCCAGATTGGTGTTTTGGTAGTAGCTCACGGACTGAAAAATGGTAATGGCCGCCACCGCTGCCAGCGCGCCGACCGTCCGCCATTCGTGGCCGGTCAACTTGGTTTTTGCACGCGCTCCGGCGCGCGGCCGATCCTTCGGTAAATAGCGGAAGCCGGCAATATAGGTGAACAAGCCGATCAGCATGAGCATGCCAGCCAGTCCGAAGCCTGCATGCCAACCGTAAAGCTGCGCCAACAATCCACAAAGCAACGGCCCGACGACTGCGCCGACATTGATGCCGATAGAGAAAATCGCAAACGCACGCGTGCGCCCTTCACCATCGGTTTCGGCATACAGCTCGCCAACCTGAGTCGAGATGTTGCCTTTGAGCAAACCGCAGCCAACGATGAGCAACAGCAACGCCAGCAAGAACGACACATCGAATGCCATCGCCAGCTGGCCTGCACTCATCATCATTGCGCCGATCATCACTGCTGCCCGTCGACCGAGCCAGCGATCGGCCACCCAGCCACCCAGTACCGGCGTGAAATACACAAAGCCGGTGTACAACCCCATGATCTGCGAGGCTAAACCCAGCGTTGTCATGGGGCCGAATACCGACTCCATCCCCGCACGAAAAGCTGAAAAGCCGGCAATACCCTCCACATGTCCCGGCAACAACAAAGCCTGGCTCATGTAGAGCACCAAGATCGACGTCATGCCGTAATACGAAAAGCGCTCCCATGCTTCGGTAAAACTGAGAAAAGCCAGCGCCATCGGCTCGCCGAAGAAGGTGCGCGGGGAAGCAGCGGTCTTTGTATTCATGAAGCCCTTGATAAAACAGATCGAGATAAAGCGATTATTTGCACAAGCCGCTGACGTCGTCGCCCTTTTATTTCCGCTGGCAGGTAAAACCGACGCATTGAGAGACCCGACACGTCCCTCCTGAATGCTTGCTTCAACCATCTATCAGGCCAGAATCTCCAGGCAGAAATCAATAAAGCTGCGGACCTTGGCTGCCGGATGGTGTCGCGATGGATAGAACGCGTACAGCGGAAAACGCTCGTCAGCCCAGTCCGGCAGCACCTGTACCAGCTTTTTCCTGGCCAGGTGATCCTGCACCACACCGATCGCCATCATTTGCGCCAGGCCGCCGCCGGCGATGCAGACGCTCATCAAGGTTCCCGCATCGCTCACCAGCAGCGGACCATGCGTGGTCACCGGCACTACCTTGCGGCCCTTGTGAAACTCCCAGTCGAATGGCCGGCGCGTCTGCGAGTCGCGAAACTGGATGCAAGTATGGCTGGCAATATCCGCAGGCGTGCTGGGGTGACCGTGCTTTTTCAGATACGCCGGCGACGCCACCGTGATGATGCGCGTCTCCAGCAGCTGTCTCGCCACCAACGAGGAAGATGACGGAAAACCAAAACGCACCGCTACATCAACGCCTTCGCCAATCATGTCGCCCAGATCGTCGCGTGTGATCAGCTCAATCTCCAGATCCGGATGGCGCGCCATGAACTCGGGCAGCCTCGGCGCCAGCACATGGCGCGAAAAAAGCGGATCCACGTTGACCCGCAAACGGCCACGCACCGATAGCGAGGCACCGCCAGCATGCGATGCCGCCTCCTCAATGCCCACCAGCAGCGGCCGCACTTCCGCGTAGAAACGTTCACCCTCGTCGGTAAGCGTGATTGAGCGCGTCGTTCGATGCAGCAAACGAATGCCCAGGCGTGCCTCCATCCGACTGATCGCTCGGCTCACGCCCGACGCCGTGAGACCCAGGGCATCCGCTGCACGGGCAAAGTTACCCGACTCCACCACCGCCGCCAGCACGCTCAGGTTGGCGAGCATTTTTCCATCGAAGGCCATTGCGTTCACTCATGACTTTGAGTCATCAAAGATCTGAAAAAAATGATCTTCAGTCAACCCACCAAGATGGCTAACCTTGAGTCCGCATCCGAGAGACCGGCCTGAACGGCTCGTTTGTCGCCACTGAAATCCATCAATGAGAAGCCATGCATGAACACACCAACCAAGCCTGTCGCCCTTATCGTTGGCGCCTCGCGCGGTCTCGGCCTGGCCATGGCAGTCGAATACGCCAGCCGCGGCTGGCTAGTGATCGCCACAGCACGCGGCGAAGCAAACACGCCATTGCACGACCTTGCCAGGGATTCGTATGGACGTGTCGAGGTCGAGACTCTCGACATTACGAACCGCGACCAGATTCTCTCCTTGCGTCAGCATCTTTCCGAGCGCCACATCGATCTGTTATTCGTCAACGCCGGCGTCGCCACACGCGATACGGAAGTCAGCGCGCTGGACGTTTCCGACGCGGAGTTTATCCAGGTAATGACTACCAACGTGCTGGCACCGTTGCGCGTGCTGGAGGCTTTTGAAAGTCTGGTGCCGAACACCGGCACGCTGGGTGTGATGTCCTCCGGGCTTGGCAGCGTGGCGGACAACGAGCACGGCGGCTGGTCGATCTATCGCTCCAGCAAGGCCGCCCTCAATCAGCTGATGCGCAGCTTTGCGGCCGCACGCGCCGGTGATCCGCGCGCAATGCTGTTGATCTGCCCCGGCTGGGTGCGCACTGACATGGGCGGCAGCGACGCCGACCTCTCCATCGACGAGAGCATTCCATGCGTGGTCGACACCATCACCAACGCCACCGGCACACCGGGGCTGCGCTATCTGGATTACCGCGGCCACACCGTGCACTGGTAGGTCGCCTTCGTACGCAAAGCAACCGGGTTTACACCATCCGCTCTTAACTCTTCATCACAAGGAATATCATCATGTACGCCATCACGGGAATCACCGGCCAGGTCGGTAGCGCTGTCGCCGACAACTTGCTTGCCCAGGGACACCAGGTACGCGCCGTCGTGCGCAATCCGGAAAAGGCCGAAACGTGGAAAGCGCGCGGCTGCGAGATAGCCCTCGCTGATGTCAACGACGTCGCCGCACTCACTGAGGCCTTTCACGATGTGGACGGCGTGTTCGTGCTGATGCCACCCGTGTTCGATCCCAGCCCTGGCTTTCCCGAAGCCAAGGCCATACTGGCATCACTGCATGGCGCACTCGCAGCAGCCCATCCGCCACGCATCGTTTGCCTTTCCACCATCGGCGCCCAGGCCACCCAACCCAATCTGCTCAACTTGCTTGGCATCATGGAAACGTGTCTTGCCGAGTTGCCGTCGCCGGTGACCTTTCTACGCGCTGGCTGGTTTATGGAAAACGCATTGTGGGATGTGTCGGCTGCACGCGACGAAGGCGTACTGCGCAGCTTCCTGCAACCGCTCGACAAACCATTCCCGATGATCGCCACGAAGGACATCGGTGCCGTCGCTGCCGAACTGCTGCAGGAAACATGGAGTGGCACGCGTATCGTCGAACTGGAAGGCCAGCGGCGGATCACGCCCAACGCTCTGGCCGCAGCCTTCACCAAGGCACTCGGTCATGCGGTGAAAGCTGAAATCGTTCCGCGCGACACCTGGATCGACCTGTTCACACACCAGGGCATGAAGAACCCTACGCCGCGCGCGCAGATGATCGACGGCTTCAATGAAGGCTGGATCCGCTTCGAATCCGATGACGCGCACGTACGCAAAGGCTCGACCTCACTCGATACCGTGATCGCTGAGCTGGTCGCTCGCCACTGATTCACCGCTTCGTCAGCATCAGTAGGGAGTCAAGGCAAAAGTCACTCCATCTATCTATCGCCTCAACGTCGACCACACGCCGTTATTACCTCGGAGGTAATTGAGCGGATTCCTGGCGTGGCTAGCATGGTCATCACCCCAATCAAGGAGATACCCATGTCCCTGTTCACTCTTCCCACGATCGATACCGCCCCGGAAGCCTCGCGCCCCACGATGCAGGCGCTGAGGGAGAACTTCGGCTTTCTGCCCAACGTGCTGGCAACGATGGGCGCCAACCCGGTGCTGCTCAATGGCTTCGCCGGCGCATTCAGTGCCTACCATGGCGGCGGTTTTGATGAATGCGAGCGGCAGGTGCTGCTGCTGACGAATGCCGTGACACTGCGGTGTCCATGGACGATTGCCGCACACTCCACCTTTGCGCTCGAAGACGGCTTAACCGTGCAGGAAGTCGACGACCTGCGCGCGGGCCGGCTGCCCGCCAATCCTCGCTATGCGGCGCTCTCGCGGCTGGCCCGGCTCATCCTTGAAAAACACGGTGTGATCAGCGACAGAGAAATCACTGCCTTTACCGCCGCCGGGTTTGTGAAGGAACAGGTCTTCGAAGTGATTCTGAGTGTCGGCCTGTCCACCATGACTGCCGCCACCACTAACCTGGCCCGAACGCCGATCGAGGATCACTTCATGGCTCAGGTCCCATCGGCTGCCTGATAGTCCGCCGAGCTCTACCGATCGCCCCACGTCCTACGACGTGGGGCGTTTCGGCCTCGCAATCACGAACGGCGCCAACCCGCGTAAGCTCACCTCAAATAATCGGCGAGCCAGCATCTATGCCATCGGCGTCATCAAAATAAATGGACGTCCATAGGATCGAATTGTAGTGGTCTAATGCCCCCGGACATCTCTTTAGGCGAAAATGATCGCCATGATGAGGTGTCAGATGAAGCAACGTCGTACATTTTCTCCCGAGTTCAAAGTCAGCGCTGCATCCCTGGTTCTTGATCAGGGCTATAGCCACATGAACGCCTGCCGCTCTGTCGGCGTGGCCGAGTCGGTGCTACGCCGCTGGGTGCAGCAGTTGAGCGAGGAGCGTCATGGGCACACGCCGCTTAATCCGGCGATGACGACGGACCAAAGGCGTATCCAGGAACTCGAGGCGCGTGTCGATCGCCTCGAGCGCGAAAAGACCATTTTAAAAAAGGCTACCGCGCTCTTGATGTCGGAAGGGATCGAACGTACGCGCTGATCGATCAGCTGGGTCAGAACGAGCCGCTGGCGCTGCTTTGTGTGCTGTTCGGCGTGACGCGCTCTTGCCTGTATGCACACCGTCAGCGACGAGATCGCATCGACGCACCGCGAATGGCCCTGCGCAGCCAGGTACACCAGTTGTTCGTCGACAGTCGCAGTTCGGCAGGCAGCCGAAGCATCATGGGCATGATGCGCGAGCAAGGGTCGGCGATTGGGCGTTTCAAGGTCGGGCGCTTGATGACTGAGCTTGGTTTGATCTGCAAGCAGCCGGGGAATCACGCGTATAAACAAGCCACCGTGGAACGCGTCGATATCCCCAATCGCCTCAACCGCCAGTTCGACGTTGAAGCGCCTAACCGCGTTTGGTGTGGCGATATCACCTTCATATGGGCGCAAGGACGTTGGCATTATCTCGCGGTGGTGCTGGACCTGTTTACACGCCGGATCGTTGGTTGGGCCTTCTCCACTCGCCCGGACGCTGACTTGGTTGTGCAGGCGCTGGAAATGGCTTTTGAACAGCGCGGACGACCTTACGGCGTGATGTTTCACTCCGACCAGGGCAGCCAATACGGAAGCCGAAAATTTCGGCAACGGTTGTGGCGCTATCGCATCGAACAGAGCATGAGTCGCCGTGGAAATTGTTGGGACAACTCGCCGATGGAACGCGTATTTCGTAGCCTGAAGACCGAGTGGGTACCGTCGACCGGATACACCACCGCCGTGGAAGCCGGCAGGGATATCAGCCATTACTTGATGCAACGCTACAACCAGATTCGTCCGCATCAATTTAACGATGGACTCGCACCGGCCGTTGCCGAGAAAAAACTTAACCCGGTGTCCGGGGTTAGTTGACCACTACACCTAACAACTCGTTCAAGGCGGACGCCTTCGGCGCCGTTTAACTCCAGCGTTAGGCTTCACACCGTGAAATCTCTCGTACCTTCAATACTGACGGCAAGCTTGCTCTATTGGTGGTTCGTAACTGTTGAACACTTGCGCCGTACTGGAGTTATGCCTAGCCAGAGCTTAGGTTTCCTTGGACTCATCTTGGTTTTCACCTTTGTTGGCACCGTACTGCTTGCGTTACCGGCCTACCTTCTTCTTAGGCGTTGGAGCTTCTTGGAACGCTTGCCAATCCTCTTCGCCGGAACGCTCATTGGCTGGCTATTGATCAGTTTTTCTGACGAAGGACGCTTGTGGGAGCATCCCGAAGGGTTCGCCACGGGTATGGTTGCGGCGCTTACGTTTTTACTAGTTCGCGGCAAATGTATCTCGCAAGATGGCCGGAGCTAAGGTCCGCCACCCAAAGCGGACATGACTCAGGACAGAAATGATGGAAACGATAATGGCGGCAGTGCTGGTGCTGAACCCGATAGTGGAAAATAGATGAGACGCGAAAGTTCGATATGGGTGGTGATTTCTGCATGTCTACTGGTTGCCGGCTGCACCACGCCCCAGACGAAACCTCCGTCGCCCACGGCAGCCGGTAATGCGTCATGGCGAGAAGACACTCCGTCGGATGGCTCCCACTACACAATGGAACCGGGCGATACCTTGAGTGGTGGGGCGCTTGTCAAACAGGCAACACCTGTCTACCCAGCGGACCAGCTGCCGACGTGCCCGCCAGCACAGGAAGTTGAAGCGCTGCTCATAGTGGACAAGACGGGCAAAGTAAATGAAGTGCGCGTCGCAGACGAAGCGAAGGCTGTTCCGAGCAGACACGAGTTCATACATGCAGTGCGCACGGCCGCTCTGCAGTGGAATTTCTCTCCACTCAAAATCGATCGTTGGAGTGCTGCTCCAGACGGCAAGGGTCTTCAGGATATCGGCGAAGTTAAGTCTTTCAGTCGCAACTATGCGTTTCGCTTTGAGTGTCGCGCCGGCAAGGCCGCGGTCACAAGCGGTGTCGTTGCCTCTCCGGCTGGATGAGCTAGCTAGGCGAATGTCTGCTTTCCACCGATAGTGTTGAAAAACTCGCTTCGAAAACTCGAGATCGTTTAAAGCGGAAAAATCTGGCCGTGACAATCGCTTTCTGTCGGCCTGAATGTGCAAATTTGTACAGAATTGAATTGTCGTTGCCATCGCGATTAAGAATTTGGACGTCTATTTGTTAAGTCGGAGTTTTTCAACACTATCCACCAATTGCGGGCAGTCGACTCGGCGCGACATATCCGACCGCTTTCAAGTTGGAACAGACGTTCATTTACTCCTATGCTCGGCGGCACCAGTGTCCGGAGAACAGTGGTAAATTGCTGAGCAAAATTAACGACGATTGCACTTTGGATGGGTTCAATGTCTTTCTCCAATCTGGAGGACGAATTCAGTGGAATTTGGTGTCGGTCGCTTAATCAGACGTCACTGAACGCTTTGACGCCAGAACTCATTGAAAAATGGGCTAGCGAAAAGCGGCTTATCAATCCGGTCGCGAAGCTTGCAGATGTCGGGGTTTTCCATCCGACGCCGTGCATTGTTCTGATCGTCGAAGGTGGCAAAGCATGCTTCCCGACCATTCCGGTTTCCGGCGATGAGAACTGGCAAATAAGGCGAAAACAACACGACGACCAAGCCGATCTTTGGGACAAAGTCGAGTGGTTTATGCCGCTATGGCTACCGATGGGTGAAATTTCTAAGCTACTTGCTTCCGTCAGGCATGTGACGAGAGAGCGGGCGCTCGATCTTTTCAAATATCACACGTCAACCCTTTATACATTGGCCTTCCAGGCGGTTTGCATCGAACAGATCTTGCCCCTCGCTCGCAGCCTTAAAGAAATCGTGCCATTAGCGCGGGAAGCTTATCTAGGCGCATATAGCGGCTATTGGGCTACCAGTGTCGGAGCATTGATACCGGCGATCGAAGGCAGTCTCACAAGAATTGTTTCTGATCTCAGTACAAAGGCTACCGCACCGGACAAGATTGATCATGCTGTGAACCGCGCAATAGAGACTGCTGCACAACTACATTTTGACCGTATGTGGGTGCCGCCAGAGTATAAGACTTGTGACTATCTATTCGGGCAAGACGAGCGTGTTTTCGCCTTTGAAACATTTCGAAGGTGGCTCAAGAATCATTTTTTCTGCAATACCCACGAATATCAGGGGGTGACCTGGCTGAATCGACACATGTTCGCGCACGGCACCGCGGCGTCATGGCAGCAACCGGCGAATTTCGCTCGAATGGTGGTCGCGCTTGCGACACTCGCAGCCATCGAATCCTGGTACGACGCCTCTCATAGCGTCTCGTTTTTTCTCCCTGCCATGAATGACGACAGCACCTTGCTATGGCAACAGGCGCTGCTTCGGGGCGATGTTCAGATGAAGCTGAAGCTCGCCGAACAGGATCATTTCCGAAAATATGGGCGCTTGGTTCCGCCATTGCCAGCAGACAATGGCGTACTCCTCCGCAAGGCGCTCCTTTCCCAGCAATGTATGACGGATTTGGTTCGACCTTTACGCGATGCTGGCTGGAGTGTGAAGGTCAATGAGCCCGACGATGAGGCGCTCTATATGACCGTCGATGCTTTCCACGGTGAAAGAAGTTTCAGTTTCGCATTGTTGTACAGCTGCGGAACTGAAAATGGTATTTACAAAATTCTCGCTAACACATGCGCGGCTATCCTCTATTGCGGTGCTCCTTATCAGCAGGATTCATTTGCCCATGGAATTTCGGTCCACGTCGGACCTGTCTTGGGCTGGCAGCCGCCCAAAGCGGCTTAAATGCATGCGATTACATATCGGGAAGTCGACTGAGCTTCAAATGGTCAGTCACTCGCGACCAACTTTGCGCCAGCAAAAGCCATTACTGCTCGATTCGTCCGTGGCTTCATCGCCGAACCGTTCTTATTGGTGACCGTAAGAGATGCGGATCTGCGGACGGCTGCTTTCAGGTGCGAAGCCGTCCGTCCAGGGCTTTCTCCTGAAGCGGCTACGAACGTCAATTTTTGGCCGATCTGGGACGGTCGCGTAGATCTTCGCGGTGGTCCCTTGCCAGATCTTCGCCGACCGGAAGGAATCACTGGAGCATGCCGTTCAATCGCCTGCGGGGTGGCGGGTTTGGAGCATTCCAGGTGGCCAGTTTAGTGGCATTTTGGCTGGTAGGTTGACAGCATTTCCGGTTGCCGACCTAAGTGTGGAATCGGCGGCGGGTTTGATCGGAATAAGCACCTGGTTAACGAACTGCACGGCATCACGCGACGCTTGGAGTAAATGGAATATGCGTAGCATGTCGCGCCGCTGGGCCGGTACAGTCGAACCATCTAAACAGCTAGATTGACAGGGAAAGTAATGAAAAGAGATTGGGACCTTCTGCGCAAGCAGCTTACTAATATAGAAGAGGGTAACGACGTTCTCGCGGAAATACCCGACGAGCCGAAGTGGACGGATGACTTGACCCAGCAGGGTTACGAACGCGTTGTGAAGGAATACAAGGTGCTCGAAGAGCGCATTGCAGGCCACTTGGAATTGCTCATTGACAGCGGCTACGTAGATGGATTGACGGTTTCACGTGGTGCGGATAATTACATTTCGTTTGGAATTCATGCGCCACGCCTGACGATGGCGGGGCACGATTTGCTGGACACGATGCGATCTGCGACGGTCTGGGAAAAGATCAAATCGACGGCGAGCAAAAAGGGCATTGAGCTGACGTTTGACACAATTAAGGCGCTCACTGGAGTCGTGATTAAACAAATACTGGGTGGATAGCACGCGGTTATCAAAGCTCTGCGCTTTGAACGGCTAGTTTGATATCAACCATGCGCAAACACGATTGAGGAATGTAAGCATCCTTGTTGGACTCCAGTTCGATCAGATAGGCGGGGTCATCTCCTAGCTCCTCAACACTTACTAAAGATCCCGAGTCGCCAACGTGTTCGCCACCAACTACCGTGACATATGCGTTGTGCTCAAAGGCGACGCCTGGCAATGGTTCGTGAGCAAGAAAGGCATTGTGTTGTTTGTGCGTTGGTTGCATGAGGTCTAACGTTTTTTAGCTCGTGCTTTTAGCTCGTTTACCACCGCCCGTTGCTCAGTGCGAGATAGCGTCGCAAACGCGACGATCACCTCCGCGATCTCGTCTGTATCCGCGTACAGCGCCGCGAGCGGCATTCCGAGTGCGTCGGCAAGTCTCTTCGCGGTGCGAAGGTCGCACTCGTTGACGCCGTGTTCGTAACGGTTAATTCGCGTGCGAGCCACTTCAGCCGCGATCCCTGTGGCGACGCCAAGCGCTTCCTGGGTTAGGCCTGATGCTAGTCGGGCCGCGCGCAAGCGGTTGGCAAAGATGAGGCGGGCGTCGTCCAAAGCACTGCCATAAAGATGTGAATCGTGAAGCCAGCATGCAGTCTTGCCTTTGTCTTGTCTGTTACCGTATAAGTAACACTGTGGCGATGCTGCGGCAATCGGATTAGTCGATTGAGAGTTTTTTGACAGGCGATGCCAGACCTGCCGCCTCCGCAAGCCACACACAAAACAGCTCTTGCCCGACGACCTTGCCAAGGCCGGGACACGACCGGATCGGCAGGCCAACAGGGCCAACCCCAGGGGAAAGCAAAGGACGCAACTATGAAAACAAATACGTTACGACACGCCGTTTCCATCGCCATGCTGGTCGCTGCCACCGGTACGGCCGAGCCGACGCGGGCGCAGAAAGCCGCAGCGGATACGAGCCCGGCGCCACGGGCCGCGGTGACCGGTTCGCCGATCGACACCGATATCGATCTACCTGCAGGCACGCTAGCCGCGGCGCTCGATGCGCTCGGCAAACAGAGCGAGCTGCGAATGGACTATCCGCCCGCGCTGGTGGAGGGCAAGCAATCGAGGGCGGTGCATGGCCGCATGAGCTGGCGCGACGCGCTCGGCCGTTTGCTGCAGGGCAGTGGGCTCGTTTATCGGCAGGCCGGCGACACCCGCATCGTGATCGTGCGCGTGCCGGATAGCGCCGCCTCCGCCCCGCGTTCGGCGGCCAATGACGCGGCAACGACCGCATCGACTGCGACACCGGCGGCTGCGCAACTAGCCACGGTCACCGTGACCGGCACGCGCATCCGCGGCGGCAGCACGCCGTCGCCGGTGGTGTCGATCGGCAGCGAGCAGATACAGCAGGAGGGTTTCTCCGACCTCGGCGAGGTGATACGCAGCGTGCCGCAGAATTTTTCCGGCGGACAGAATCCCGGTGTGCTCAGCGGCAACCTAGCCGGCGCAGGCAACGCGAACCAGAACCTCACCGGCGGATCGAGCCTGAACCTGCGTGGCCTGGGTGCCGATGCCACGTTGACCCTGCTCAACGGGCGCCGCATGACGTACGGCGGCTTTACCCAGGCGGTGGATATCAGCGCGATACCGGTGGAGGCGGTGGATCGCATCGAGATCGTCGCCGACGGCGCGTCGGCGATCTACGGCTCCGATGCGGTGGGCGGTGTCGGCAATGTGATCTTGAAGCGCGACTACGACGGCGTGACCGTGGGCTCGCGCTTCGGCACGGCGACGCAGGGCGGCATGACTACGCGCGAGTACAACGCCACGGCCGGCACCACGTGGAGCACGGGCGGGCTGATCGCCACGTACAAGGACGCGTCGGTCGACCCGATCTACAGCAGCCAGCGCAGTTACACCTCGCAGCTGGTCGACCCCGCCACGCTGTATCCCGGCAGCGATTTGCGCAGCGGCCTGCTCAGCGTGCACCAATCGCTGGGTGACTTTGCCGAACTGCGTCTGGATGCGCTGAGCACCACGCGCGACCAGCTGTTTTCGTACAACTACAAAGGCGTCGTCAGCCGTGCGACGCCGCACACCACGACGACGCTGATCTCGCCGAGTCTCGAATTCTGGCTGCCGGGCGACTGGTCGCTGACCCTCAGTGCGACTTCCGGCCAAAGCGAGCACCACGAGTATCTGGTGCAGACGATAACGGCCAGCGGCGCGGCGGCTCTGACGGATGCCTGCTACTGCAATACCAGCCACAGTTACGAGCTGGGCGCCGAAGGCCCGCTGTTTGCGTTGCCCGGCGGCGATGCGCGGCTGGCGGCCGGCATCGGTTATCGGGACAACGGGTTTCGCGATGTCGACCACGTGACCGCGGCCGATACGTTCCGCGGCAGCGAGGGCACGCGGTTTGCGTATGCGGAATTCAATCTGCCGCTGATCGGCGCGGACCAGCCGGTGCGCGGGGTGCAGCGTCTGGACGTGACCGCCGCGGTGCGCGGCGAGGACTACAGCACCTTCGGCGGCGTAACGACGCCGAAGCTGGGCCTGCTGTACGACCCGAACATGGACTTTACGTTGAAGGCCTCGTGGGGCAAGTCGTTCAAGGCGCCCACGCTGTTCGAGCAGAACTATGCGCAGAACGCGTATCTGTTTTCGCCGAGCAGTTTCGGCGGCGTGGGCTACCCGGCCGGTGCCACCGTGCTGGTGCTCGACGGCGGCAACAAGCAGCTGACGCCGGAGCGCGCCGACACCCGCTCGGTGTCGCTGGCGTTTCATCCCGAGGCGCTGCGCGAGCTGGAGGCGGAGCTGAGCTGGTTTCGCATCGACTATCGCGATCGGGTGATTCAGCCGATCGCCAATTCAAGCCAGGCGTTGAACAACCCGATCTACGCGCCGTTTGTCGACACGGCGCCGACCGCGCAGGTACAGGCAGACGTGCTGGCGAATGCGGAAACGCTCTACAACTATGTCGGCGCGCCGTACGACCCGAGCAAGGTGGCGGCGATTATCTACACGCAGTACGCCAACACCGCGCAGCAGCGCATTCAAGGGGTCGACCTGTCGGGGTCGTACCGATTCCAGCTGGGGCAGGGCGCGTTGACGCTGCGCGGCGCGACCAGCTGGCTGGACAGCTCGCAGCAGACCGTGGCCGGCGGGCCGGCGTACGCGCTGTCGGGCACGCTGTTCAATCCGCCGAAGATCAGCAGCCGCGTCGGTGCGGACTGGAAGCGGGAGGGGTTTACCGCCTCGTTGTTCGCGAACTATCGCAGCGGCGTGACCAACCGGATCGACGGGATCAAATCCGCCTCGTTCACCACGTTCGATGCCGCGCTGCGCTATGCCATCGGCCCCCGCGACGATGCGCTGTCGGGGCTGGAATTCGCCTTGACGCTGGAGAACCTGCTCGATCGCGATCCGCCGTTATACCGGGTGACGTCGCCGCTGTATGTGGCGGCGTACGACTCGACCAACTATTCGCCGATCGGCCGCTTTGTGAGCGTTTCCGTATCCAAGCACTGGTGATGCCGGCGGGGTGCCGGCGCGGCCGGCA
>Ga0302229_10001553_pt1 | contig 17328 bp, 6 predicted proteins | sample II_Palsa_N1_3_FD_193518 | JGI IMG/M metagenome (GOLD analysis project Ga0302229, IMG submission 193518) | Peat permafrost microbial communities from Stordalen Mire near Abisko, Sweden - II_Palsa_N1_3 | ecosystem: Environmental > Terrestrial > Soil > Palsa > Peat permafrost | place: Sweden... | reverse complement strand
TCGCCCCGTCTGAGCGGGTCGCGCTGGGTCGCGTCAGTGCAGATCAGAGCGGTAACGCTGTCTGGCTGGTACTGACGCGGTCCGGTGTTAACCGGGGCCGTTGTCACTTGGTTTGTCACTGGCTTTCCGGGCCTCACCGTCGAAGGTGAGGTCCGGTATGGCAGCTCTAATCGATGACGATTTGATGATCGCCGAGTTCGGCGGTCGGGTGATCGCGACCGCGCGGTACAGCCCGCACGCGGCGGCTGAAGGCCAGGGCGCGTGGGCCGTGTCGGGTCTCCCCCGCCGTTGTTCACGCGGAACCAGGCGATTACGGCGATGGTGCTCGCGGAGCGGCTCGCCGCTGGGTACGGCGACGATGATCTGTTCGTCGTCGGCGGCTGGCGCGCGGAGCAGGGCCTGTGACGGACCGGCTCATGCGGATTACTACAGCGTTGGCGGTGGGGGCGGTGGCGGTTGTGGCCGCGGTGATCTCGTACCAGCACGCGTTCGAACTGGTGCGTTCGCACGGGGAGTCGGGGGTGACGGCGCGGCTGGTGCCGTTCACGGTGGACGGGCTGATCTGGGCGGCGTCCATGGTGGTACTGGACTCCAGCCGCCGGGGCCAGCCCGTACCACGGCTCGCAGCCTGGAGCCTGGAAGCCGGGATCGCGGCCACCGTCGGAGCTAACCTGGCTCATGGAGTGGGACACGGGCCGATCGGGCCCTGGTGGCGCTGGCGAGCGGGTTGCTTGCCTCGGAAAGGCTTTCGTCGTCGGTCGGCGCTGAGGCTTCCGTTACGGTCGCGGGGCTAGTTGGCGATGACTGCCGGGCACTGAACCAGACATGCTGGAGGAATCGGCGTCAGGGACGAGATGGCGTCCTGCCCCGCCCCAGTTTGCCTACCTGACTGACCGCTGGATTGGAGTCTTTTTCGGGGCTGGAAACTGAGGTGGTGAGCTGACCGTCGGAGCTTTCGAACACCGTGACCAGTGAAAAGACGTCGCTCAGCGCGGGCGGCCAGCAGGCCGGCGATGCTGGCGCCAATCGCTACGGCATGCCTGCGGCCAGACACCGCCGCGTCCCCTGGAGTCATCAATGATCTCCTGCAAGGAACAGATTGCTGACGGCGGCCAGGTCTGGGCCCAGTCGGTGTGGCGGGGCACCCACCAGGGCCCTTTCTCGGGGTACCGGCGACCGGGAAGCAGGTCACCGTGAGAGCCGGATCCTGATGGACGCCATGGGCTGATGATGCAGCTCGGCGTGGTGGCGGCGCCCGAGCCGCCGGGGACCCGGCGGCCTGGGCCAACCGTCACGTCATTCCGCTAGAACCCATAGGGATCGATATAGCCATAGATCGGACTGTCTCCCTCAAAGTACAGCAGTTGCTGCTGCGAATTTCCGATGGCGGAAGTGGGCACATTCTCGTCCAACGGGTTGGACGGGTTCTTGGGCGTGACCAGGGGAGCATTGTCGTCGTTCGTGCCCTTGACGCCGGTGGCAGCGACGTCGCCCAGCGGGCTGGGGCCAGAGGCGGCGTTGGCGGTGCCAGCCGGGTCAGTGGTGACCGGCACGATGTTGGTGCTGGTGGCCTCAGGGCCGCCGGGCACCTGCTGGGCCAGGCTGAACGCCCCGGTCTGATCTGGTTGCTGGTTCTGATTCAGGCCGACCTGCCCCTGCTGGTCCCCGAATACGGTTGTGGCCTGATCAGGGGTCGGTGGCGTGACCTTGGACGTGCTCAACTGCCCGGACGGGTCGGTGGCGTCAGGTACCTCGTCATCGGAGTTGAACAGGTCGTCGAGGGACGGGCCCTGCTCGGAGGCTGACGAGGATGCACTGAACAAGTCGTCTTCCCCGTCGCTGGCCGCGAAGATGTCTGCGGACTGGTTATCGCCCGCTCCGAAGAGGGCGTCGAAGGCGTCGGCGCTGATGTCCTGGCGCGGATCTCCCACGCTGTTGAAGGCTTCTGACGCTGAGTCGGCGACCACGGACGCTGAGTCGGCAGCTTCTCCGCTGAAGCCGGGGAAGCCGGGGATGGCGCTGGTGAAGCCGCCGATGGTGCCGAGCGTGAAGGTGGCAGCGTTGAGCTCATCGACCTGGTCGCTGCTCAGGAAACCATGTCCGGTCAGTTCGGCGGCGTCGTTGGCGGTCAGGGTGGCGGAGGTGGCCGCAGCGCCGACGTTGGTAGCGACGGCCACGGTGTTGAGAACCGTGGCGGTGATGGCAGCATCCGTGATCGCTTCGCCGGCGGCGACGGCGGCATACACCGGGATGGCGGCGCCGGCGCTGGCGATCGCGGTGGCGACGAACACCAACGCCGCGAAGAGGTCGGTGACGATCTGCGGGAGCGCCCACTGGCCGGTGGGGTCGGTGTCGACAATGGGGTTGGTGTCGAAGGCCTGGTAGCGGTTGAACTGGTCGGCGGCGTCGGCGGTCAGGAACCGGCCCTGGTCCGGGTCGTAGGTGCGGGCGGGCAGGTACTGGGTGCCGGTGGTGGGGTTGGTGTAGGCGCCGTCGTAGGTGAACGGGTTCACCGCGGCGTTGCCGGCCGGGTCAGCGGCCGGGGTGGCCAGCAGCGCCGGGCTGGCGCCGTCCGGCTGGCCGTAGTCGCCGTAGGCGTAGCTGGCGGTGACGGCGCCGCTGGCGTCGATCATCGTGGTCACCGAGCCGTGCGCGTCGGTCAGGTAGTAGCCGGTACCCACCCCGGTGTCCTGGGCGGCGCCGGCGGCGGTGTCCAGGGTGCGGGCTTCGCGGTTGACGCCCATCAGGTAGGTGGCGGTGACGGCTGAGCCGCCGCCGGCGTAGGTCTCGTCGGCGATCTTGCCGTCGGTGGCGTAGTGGTAGGTGATGGTGTGGCCCACCCCGCCCGTAGTGGTGGTGGCGGTGCGACGAGTGTGGTCGGGCCAGTAGGTGTAGCTGGTGGTCACCCCGGCGTGGGTGGTGACCGAAGCCTGCTCGCCGTCCGGGTCCCAGGTGTAGGTGTTCCCGGCCAGGTCGGTGGTGACGTTGCCGTCGGCGTCGAACTTCTGGGTGGCGGCGGCGCCGGTCCGCCCGGTCAGTTCCCCGCCCGGGGTGATCGTGCTGGCCGTGTGGGTGGTACCCGCGCTGGTGGTGGTGTCCTGGGCGGTGACGTTACCGGCCGCGTCCACGGTGTAGGCCGTGCTGGACGTGGGGGTGCCGGTGGCGGCGGTACCCGAATAGACCTTCGAGGAGATCAGCCGGTTGTAGGCGTCGTAGCCGTAGGCGGTGATCGTGCTGCTCGCCGGTGCCCCCAGGGGCTGCGACTTGGTCGGCTTCGGCGTGGGCTTGGTCGGCGTCGGCTTGGTCGGCGTCGGCTTGGTGGGCTTGGGCTTCGGCGAGGGCTTGGTGGACTGGGTTGTGGCCGAGCTGGTGGGAGCCGGGGCAGCGGGGGCGGGCAGCACGGTGGTGATGGTGTGGGTGGCCACGTTGCTGTGGCTGTCGTAGGTGTAACCGTCGGTGCGCAGGGCGCTGCCATCGGCGGCTGTGGTGGTCTCGGTCTTGACCTGGCTGGCGTCGGTGTAGTCCAGGGTCGTGGTGACCTTGTTGCCGCGGGTGATGGTGTGCACCCGGTCCATCGAGTCGTAGGTGTAGCTGACCGTCGCCAGCGTGGTGCTGCCCCGGACCTGCACCGCCTGGCACAGGTCAGTGTGGGCCGGCCCGCACGTGCCGTCGGTGTTGTAGGCGTAGGTGGTGACCGCGCCGGTGGTGTCGGTGGTCGTGGCCAGCTGGCCGTTGTCGGCGTAGCTGGCCTTGGTGCTGGTACCGTCCGGGTAGTCCACCTCGATGACGTGCCCGTCGGCGTCGTACTTGTAGCCGATCGCGTCGGCCGGGTCGGCCGGGTTGTACACCGAGGTGACCTGACCGGTGGCCGGGTCATAGTGATACCCGGTCTGCTGGGTGGTCCCGTCGGCGCCCTTCACGTCCACCTCGGTGAGCTGGCCGGTCTTACCGTCGTAGGTGTACGTAGTCGTGGTGCCGGATGGCTGGGTGACGGAGGCGATCTGCCCGGCCGGGCTGTAGGTGTAGCTGGTGGCCGCGCCGTCGGCCGTGGTGGCCGTCTTCACCCGGCCGGCCGTGTCGTAGCTGTAGGTGGTGCCCGCGGCCTTGGCCTGGCCGGTGAGGGTTTTGGTGGACAGTGCCCCGGTCAGCGTGTTGCCGGTGGCAGCCTGAGCGGTCTGGCCGGGGTAGTCGGTGGTGTCACCGGGGGTCAGCTTGGTGCCGTCCTGCAGACCGCCCGCTCCGCCGTAGTCCGGGGTGGCGGTCACATCATCGCCTGAATAGGAGCTGACCCGGCCCAGCTGGTCGTAGGTTTCCCCGGCCGGTGCGGCCGGGGTGTGGTCGGTATAGCTGACCGAGGACGTCAGCGGCTGGTCGAGGTCGTTGAAGCCGCTGGTGGTCACCGAGACTGGAGCGGTGAGGGCAGCACCAGACGGCACCACCGACACCTGGGTGGTGTTGGCCACGTCGTTGTAGCTCTCGGTTTCGGTGATTCCGCTCGGCTGGACCACCTGAGCGGGCCGCCCGAGCGGATCGAACGTGGTGGTGGCGGTTCCGGCCGGGGTGGTGGTGGACTTCTCTGACCCGTCCGAGGCGTAGTGGTCGGTCTGCACCGTCCGCGCGGTCGGGCTGGCGACCAGCTTCTGTCCGGACACGTTGTCGGTCACCTTGACCGTGCGGCCCAGCGCGTCGGTGGTGGTCTGAGTTTTCAGCCCGCTGGGCGCGGTCACCGTGGTAACCGTCGGGGAGTCGTAGAAAGTCGTGGTGACCTGCCCGCCCGGTGCGGTCGCGGTCAGCTGCCGGCCGAGTGCGTCATAGGTATAGCTGGTGGTCAGGTCGGTGCCGATGGCGTTGCCTGGGGTGGTCCGGGACAGCACATTGCCGGTGACCAGGTCGGTGACGGTCTTCGTCGCGGCCGCGTCCGGGGTGCCCGCCGCGGTGGTGAGCACATCGGTCTGGGTGTGGGCGGCGGTGTCGAAGCTGATCTGCTGGCTGGTGTCCACCTGGTCGGGACCGTCGCTGTCGCCTTTCGGCTTCGCTCCCGGCGCCCAGGCCAGCGACTCCCCCGTCACCTGGCCAAAGTCGTTGTAGGAATAGGTGGCCACGGTGCGGGCGGTGGCCGCGCTCGCGGACGGGCCGGTCGCGGTGCTGACCGTCTGCACCGACTTGCCGTCATCGGTGAAGGTGTCGGTGGTGATGCTGGTCGACCCGTCCGTGCCGGTCACCGTCTGGGTCACCGGCAGCCCGTAGGAGTTGTAGGTAGTGGTGGTGGTCGTGCCGGCCGCGTTGGTGGCGGAGGTCTGCAGGCCCTCGTCGTTGTAGGCCGAACTGGTGGTGACGGTCCGGTTGGGCTTGTGGCTGGGGTCGCCGTAGGTGACCGCAACCGAGGTCGGCTTGGCGTAGTTGGCCGGCAAGCTGGTCCAGGAGGGCACCTTCGGGGGGCAGTACACCGGGTAGCAGTAGACCTGGGTCTGGCTGGTTTTCAGACCACCGGGACCGGAGGCCGTCAGCACCTGCTGCGAGATCAGCAGGTGCAGGCTGTTGTAGGTAAACTCCACCGCCGAACTGCTGTCCGACAATTCGGTGGTGTACTGGTAGCCGGCGTCATTGGAGGCGAACAGCGCGTTCGGGCCCTTGGCGTTGTACTGCGGGTAGCCGGTGTAGTTGTGCTGGCTCTTGTCATCGGGCCCGTCCAGGCTGAAATGCCGCTCGGTCAGCACCTGCCGACTGTTGGCGTCAGTGACCTTAACGTCGCTGGCTACGACCACGGCCTTTTCGTACGGCGGCTGGGTGTAGGTGACCGCGGTGTCCTCCCCGGTCGGGGCGGCCACCGAACTGAGCAGTTGCGCGGAAAGCCCGCCGAGCTGGGTGTAGCCGAAGGTGGTCTTCTGCTTCATCGGGTCGGTGACCGTCTGCAGATATCCGCCGTAAAACGTCAGCGTGGTCGTTGCGGTGATGCCCTCCGCGTTCACCGGCGCGACCACCTTTACCTGACCCGGGGTGCCGTAGTCGAACCGGGTCACCTGGCCGTAGTTGTCGGTCACCGTGAGCGGATGCCAGGACGAGCCGGACTGCTGCCAGGTCAGGCTGATTGTGTTGCCGAACCGGTCGATCTGGGCGATGAGGTTGCCGTTGGTGTCGAAGTAGCTGACGGTCTGGCCGCCTAGGTAGGTCAGCTTGTACGCATACGACCGGCCACCCGGCAGCTTGCCGGATTCACGGACAAAGGCCAGGTCCCGCAGCGGGTACTGGGCCAGTCCGGTCGGGGAGCCGGTGTCGTAGGCGTAGGAGCCGCCCGAGGCCGGATACACCTGCACCCCGCCGGCGGTGTTCACCCACGGCACTCCGAGCGTCCACCCGGCGCCCAGCCCGAACCGGTCCCCGGCCGGCCCCTGCACGGCCAGCGACTGGTCATAGCTGAGCGTCAGCGACAGGCCGGCCCCGGCCCGGCCGGCGATGTTGACCAGCGGCAACTGGGCCTGGAACGCGCCGGTGCGCTGGTCGATCGCCCCCCCGATGCCGCCACCCATCGCAAACGCATTGGACACCGGCGCCGTCCCGGAGGCTGCGCTGGCCGCCAGGGCCGGGCCGGATGCCACCGCCTGCACTCCCAGCATGACCAGAGCCAGGGTCAGCCCCGCGCCCAGCCACCGGCGGACGGTGACCCACGGGTGCCATCGGCGCGCCCGATCAGGCAGAGTAGCGATGATCGTGGTGCTCATCTTTGTGCCTTTCCGCCGGGCCCGCGGGGCGGGCCAGGACGCGGATGGCGGATAGGGTCAGTTGCCGCCGACGGGGATGGACACGGCCTGGACCAGGCTGCCGCGGGTGACAAGGGCGGTATCGATGGTGTCCCTGGGCCAGAACGGTGAGGTGTCACGCAGCACCGCCTGGCCGGGTTGCACGCTCAGCGGAGCGGACGCCAGCGTGTGCGCGTTGCTCGTGCTGATCTGCAGCGGCAGGGAGGCAACGCCGGTCACCGCTTCGGCGGCGAACTGTAGCCCTGACACCGGGCCGGTGGCCAGGCCGCCGGCCTGGTACAGGGCCGGCGTGGCCGCGGTCGGCGCGGTCAGCGGGCAGGTGCTGGAGCCGGCGCACCCGGTGATCTCGATCCCGGTCGCTGCGGCGCCGGTTGGGATCAGCGGGCTGTCGGGGGCGGCCACTGGTATTGAGCCACTGGTGAAGGGGCTGAGCTGGCCGCTGTCGTTGATAACTCCCAGCAGGCTCTGGCCGGCCGGGCTCGTGGTGACCAGGTAGTTCTGGGTGTTCACCCTGCTGCCGTCGGCCAGGTACGGCCCGACGGCCACGTAGTCGCCGTAGTCCCCGGCCGTGTACAGCCCGGTGACCAAAGTGTTGGTGTTGTTGACCCGGTAGTAGACGAGCTTGTACTGCGGGTCCGACGCCGGAATGATCCCGCCGCCGTTGGACGGCTTGAGCTGGATGGTCAGCCCGGCCTGGTCCACTCCGTCGGCACGCGGCATGGCGGTACCGGACGGATTGTCCGGGGTCACCGCCAACCCGGCGTTCGAATTGATCGGCTGAGCGCCCGGGCCGCCACCGACCGCCGGAGCCGCGGCGTTCAGGCTGGCCACGGTCACCGCGCTGGAGGGCAGACCGCCAGAGACGACCCGCACGTCGGTCAGCGGCGCGTCGCCGCTGGTTGGGCACTGGCTGCCGCCGGGCGCGGCTGCCACCGCGGGGGCCGTCGCGGCAGTCACGGGGTCCTGCCAGTAGAAGCTGGACGGCCCGAGCGTGACCGTGTCCCCGGCCAGCGTCGGGGTGGTGGCCGGCATCAACTGGCCCAGATCGGTCCAGGTCTTCCCGCCATCGGTGCTGCCCTGCGCGGTCATCGCCGGGATCTGCGCGGCCACCCGGGCGCTGGTCTGACCCGAACCGGAGCCGACCCCGGGCACGGTCCACTGAGCACCGGTGACATCGAACCGGTACACCGGCCGGCACGGATCATCAGCCACCGGGCTGGTCGGTGCCTGGTAATCCGACGACGGCATCGAAGTCAGCTGGTAGCCGGCCACCGCCGGCGCCTTCGCCGCGGCCGGCTGACCCGGGCCGGTCACATGCAACTGCCAGCCACCCCACCAGGACCCGCCCGACCCGGACCCGTCCTGGGTCAGGGTCGCGGTCAGGTCCCCGCCAGCCTGATCGGTGATCCCCACGATGCTGGCCAGCCCAGCCGTCGGGTTGACCTGCAGCTTCACCTCATGCTGGTCAGCCGGGTCACCGGCTGGGGTGATCACCACATACGACGCCCACTGGCCCGTACCGGTCGCTGACGCGCAGCCTCCGTCCGGCCCGGCGGTTAGCGCGCCGATGAAGTACTGCGGCGACACTTGGCCGGCTGCGACCGACGTCGGGTTGGCCGGGAACTCGGGCACCGCCCCATCGGTCACCGACGTGTTCAGCCAGCAGCCGTACCCGGCATCCGGCCGCCAGGCCATCGACACCGCCACCGCGCTGCCAGTGTCGTCAGCCACCCGCAGCCGGCCCGCCCCGTAGCCGGGGAACCACTGGTAGATCTGATCGGCATTACCGGTATGGGCGCCGCCCGCCCCGAGCGGGATGGCGGTCAGCGTGCCGTCCAGGTATCGCAGAACCATGTCCTGGATCCCGCCGAACGTTCCCACCACCAGCTGCTGGTTCCCCGAATTGCCGTCCCAAGGCGTCAGCGGCGTCAGCCCGCTGACCAGAATCCCCCCGCCGTAGGTGTAACGGGTGAACTCGACTCCGGTGTCTATATTCATGACGAAGATGACGTTGGTGTTTTCGGAAGGATAGGTCCCGAAGACGGCGTACTGCTGGCCGTTGATCTGGGCCACCGCCGAGGCAAACGTGTACCAGCTCCCGCCGGCGTGGGTCATGCTCTGCTCGGTGCCGTCAGCGTTGAGCCGGTACATGAACATGTCCTCCCACGGGGACATGACGCCGGCGAGCAGGACGCCGCCCTGACCGAAGCCGGTGGCCGGCCCGAACGCCAGCGAGGTCACCGGAGTCTGCGGAGAATTGTTGCCGGGGTTCGGCACGGCCATGTCGCCGATATGAGCGACCTGCTGCAGCGCGTGGTTGAAGACGAAAATGCCCTCATCCGACAGACCCACCGCAATGAACGTCTGGCCGCCGACCACACCCACCGCCAGCGACGTCACCACAATGAGGTTGCCCCTGCTTTGACCGAAGACCCCGCCGTCATAGCTGAACTTGCTGGGCAGGTCGACCGTCCGGTCGGCGCAGGAGGCGGATGCGCAGGAACCGTTGTGCGGCAGCTCGTACAGGTGCAGTTTGTAGGTGGCGAGGTTATCGCCGCCACCCCAGGTGGCCCCGGCCATGTAGATGCTCGAGCTGTCCGCGGCCACCTTCACGCTGGTCAGCCCGTAGGTGGCACCCGCGTACGTCTCCTCGGAGCGCTGCCACACCGACTCGGTACTAAGTCCGCCACCGTTGAGTCCTTCGAGGCCGTCGTTGGGCGTGGCCATCAGATCCGTGGCGACGGACTGGACCACGTTGCCGCCGAACTTGTCGGCATTGGCGATCTTCAGGTCGCCATCCTGGGCGTAGGCCCGCTCGTCGTGGCCAGCGCCGGTGAAGTCACCGACGGCCTCGCCGTAGTTCAGGTTGGGCAGCGTGCTCGACTGGTCCTGGCTGATCGGGGGTTCCTGCTTAAGTGGCGGCGGCCCACCGAGCTCGCCCCCGCTGCCGCCGCTGCCGGTGGACAGATCGGCGCACTGGCCGGTGGCCTTGCCGGACACGGTGTTGGACTTACCCGAATCGGTCGGCGCGGGCTTGTTGGCTGAGCACGCCAGCGACCCGGTGATCGCGCTGCCGGTAATCACCACCGGCTTGCTGCCCTTGTTGCTGCTGACGGTGGTTGCCCCGGTGATCGAGGCAGCAGTCACGGTGACCCCGCCGGTGTTGCCGGTCAGCTTGACCGCACCCTTCTGGCGCAGCCCGGTGATCAGCACCGGGCCGGCCGAGCCCGAGATGGTCAGCGGGCCGGCGCCCGTGTCACCGCTGTTGTCACCACAGGAGCCACCACCAAAGGTGACGGCCCCGGCCACGCGGCTGGCGCTGACCGCACCGGTCAGCGTGGACGCGCACACCAGCACCGGGCCCTTCCCCGACACAGACAACGCCCCCTTGATCGTGGACGCACTGATCTGCAGGCTGGCCGAGCCGCTGACCTGCACCGCCCCGTCCTGGGTCGCCTTGTTTAGGCACAACCGGCCTGAACTGGCCCGCAGCGCACCGTGGTGTACGCCAGTCACAGTCCGGGTGCACGCGCTGGACCCGGCGCTGGTCGTAGCCAGCGCCGCCGAGGTGCCCGTGATCAGCAGGCCCAGTGCGGCCAGCAGGACCGTCACCGCTGCCAGCCATCGGCGGCCCGTACTGGACCAGCTCCTCGACCGGTGGGGGTGTTCTCCGGTACCAGTCTTGTCGCACTGGATGTTCGGCATGCCGACGGCTCCGTCACGTGGGAAACAGGGGCGTACATCCCGGCCTATGACAGGCCCGGACGGCGGCCAGACTAAATTCGGCCCATCGTGGGGCACTACGTCTTTTTTGCGGCGAACATGCTGCAAAGATGCGGTGAAAGTGCGCGCCTTTGTTGGCTGCGAAAATGATGCGGTGACGCGACGATGGGGTCAGACCGCTCCGGTCAGCGGGCCCAGATCGACGCACAACGGCACCACGGTACCGGCCTGGCGAACCGACACCCGGGTAGCGCCGTCGATGTTGACGCAGGTCAAACGCAATACATGCGTGCGCGGGCCGGCCACCAGCCGGTACGCCAGCGAGCAGGGCGGCTCGTAGGCGATCACCTCGCCGGTACCGGACACTTCCTGCCCGTCCTGGCGCAATCGCAAGCCGAACGCGGCGCCGATGCCGCCGGGCCAGTCAGCGTCACACTTCACCGCAACCACATCGGGCAGCCAGTCAGCCAGCCGCAGCGGCATGGCCAGGCGGTGGAAAACCGCAGCCAGCGACAGCGCCAGCAGCACTTCGTGGTCGATGACGGCCTACCTTCATGACGGCTTATCCGCAGCGCAGGTAGCTTCTCGAGGAGGTGAGTGCAGGTTAGGCTGACAAAAGGCGCGGATACCAGCAGTTAGTTGCGGAAAAGATGCTGCAGACATGCGCCGGCATGATGACCAGGTAGCTCGGGTCGGTGGTGGGAGGACCTGCGGTTGAACGACCTGGACGCGTTCCGAGACGCGGTGCGTGTGCGCCGCCGGACGGCCGGCCGTACTCAACAGCAACTGGCCCGGGCCATCGGCCTGCATCCGGACGTGCTGAGTCACAAGCTGCATCAGCGCGGGGCCGTGCTGACGCCAGCCGAGGTCGTCGCCATCGTGGCCGCCCTGGCCGACTGGAAGGTGATCGGCTCGGCCGCCGAGGCCCGGACGGTTGCGTTGATGGCCGTGCCGGAACGGGCCCTCCCCGCGCAGCCGTGGACGGCTGGGCCGCTGAGCAACCTCCCGCCCGGACAGGCTGCAGCCGAGCCGACGGCCCGCATGACAGTGCCTGACCCCAGGCCGAGCGGCGAACACGACGTCGGCCACCTGACCCCGACACCGGTACCCGTGACCGAACTGGTGGGCCGGGCCGCCGAGGTCACCTCGGTGGTGGCGGCTGTCGCCACGAGCCGGCTGGTCACGCTCACCGGGACCGGCGGGATCGGCAAGACCCGGGTGGCGATCCAGGCCACGGCCGAGCTGGCCGACCAGTTCCCGGGCGGTGTGGCCTTCGCCGATCTGGCCTCGGTCAGCGACCCGGGTCTGGTCGCCGTGACGTTGCTGCGGGCGCTGGGCCTCGCTTCCGTCTCTGCGGCCGCGGCCGCAGAACAACTCGCCGCAGCGCTGCGCCCGCGCCGGGTGCTGCTGGTCATCGACAACATGGAGCACCTGATCGAGGAGGCTCCGTTGCTGGCCCGGCTGCTGGCCGCGGCCCCGGAGCTGCACCTGCTGGTCACCAGCCGGATCTCGCTGGGCCTGTACGGGGAACACCAGCTGCGGGTGCCACCGCTCGGCCTGAGCGGACCCGGCGGCGACACAGCCGGCAGTGATGCAGTGCAGCTGTTCCTCCAGCGCGCGGACGCGGCCAGCCCCGGATCTGAGATGAGTGACGACACGTTGGCGGCGGCGGCCGCGGTCTGCGCAGCCGTGGACGGGCTGCCGCTGGCGATCGAGCTGGCCGCCGCCTGGGTGCGGCTGTACCCGCCGAAAGCACTGCCGCCAATGCTGAACGAGCGGTTGTCCCTGTTGACCAACGGCCCGCGGGACCGGCCGCGACGCCAGCAGACCCTGCGCGCCACCCTGGAGTGGAGCGATTCACTCCTGACCCAGCCGGCCCACGAGCTGTTCGTCCATCTGGGGGTGTTCGGCGGGCCGTTCGATGCTGGGGCGGCGGCGGAGGTCAGCGGGGCCAGCCAGGGTACGGCTGAGGTGAACGAACGGCTGGCCGAGCTGGCTGAGCACAGCCTGCTTGAGGTGACGCCCGGCTCGGTGCCGCGATTTACCATGCTGGCGACGGTCCGTGAGTACGCGCTGGCCCGGCTGGCCGAAACCGGCTGGGCCGACCGGGCCCGTGACCGCCACCTGCGTCACTATCTGGAGTTGGCCACCCGGACGCGGCCCCAGATGACCGGGCCGGCCCAGGGCGAACAGCTGGACCTGCTGGAAGCCGAGTTCGCCAACATCCGGTCCGCCATGGACTGGGCCCGCGCTCGGGCCGAGGCCGGCGGCAGTTCCCTGGAAGACGGTCTCCGGCTTGCCACCGCGGTCGGCCTGGTCTGGCGCCGCCGGGGCTCTATGGCCGAGGGCGCCTTGTACCTGGAGCACCTGCTGGCGCTTGACGCCGGTCAGGGCACAGCGACGTCCGCCACCCGGGCCTGGGCCCTGCTGGAGGCTTGCGCCCTGGCCTGCCTGCGCGGTGATTATCCGGCCGCCGTTGACCTGGCCGGTCAGGGACTTAAACTCTGCCAGCAGATCGGCGACCGGCCGGGGCTGGCCTGGGCCCATCGGTATATCGGTGAGGCCGCTCTCGCCGTCGGCGACCTGACTGCCGCCGAGTCCCATTTCAACGACCAGCTGGCCCTGGCGCAGCAGGCCCGCGATCCAGTCGGCGAGGCGTCGGCCCGTAACATGCTGGCGCAGGTGTTCAGGTATCAGGGCCGGTACGACGACGCCACTGCCCATCTGCGCCGGGCGCTGGGGGTCTTCCAGGCCGTGGCCGACCAGGATGGCGCCGCCACCCTCCTCAACAGCCTCGGCGAAGTGGCCCGGGACAGCGGGGAGCTCAGCCAGGCGCGGGAACTGTTCCGCCAGGCGCTGGCAGACCACCAGCAGGCGGGCAGCAAGCGCGGTCTGGCCGCCGATTTCGAGGGATTGGCCAGCATGTCGGCCCTGACCGGCGGCGGCCGGGATGCCCTGATCTACCTCGGCGCGGCCCAGGTCCTGCGCGAGGAGTCGGGCAGCGCCCTCCTGCCGGCCGAGCAGGCCATCCTGGACCGGTTCCTTGATACCGGCCTGGCTTCCCTCACGCCGCGCGAGCGCGAACGGGCGCTGGCTGATGGCCGTAACCGGCCCGTGGACCTGGTGATCGCCCAGGCCCTCGGTGACCAGGGCGCGGCCCGCCAGTGAGCTGGCGGTCCAGGAAAAATCGGGTGCGGTGGCCGGCTTGGCTGGCTACCGTACCGGCTGTCCCATACCTATCCCCCGCTGAACGTCGAATCCGCACCCCGCTTTTGTCGACAATGATGCCTCTAATGGCGTCTCCCGTGGCCTCGGGTACGAACCGAACGACACGGACGGGGACACCCGCCGCGGCCAGCCCACCCAGATCCAGCGGTGGCGGCTCACCCGGGAAATCAGGGAGCGGGTCCGCCGACGACATCGAGCTGACCGGGGTCAAGGAGTGCCTACCCGTCCTGGGTATCGCCTGACGACACCCGTCGGCTCAGCGGCCGACCGCCGTGAGGGCCTGGGTGATCGTGGCCGACAGTGGCTGGTTCCGTCCCTGGTCGAGTGCGTCCTGGCGGTCCCGGGCTGACAGTGGGGCCACCGCTGGCGCGAGGATCCGGTCCACGATGGCCTGCTCGAACGGCGGCAGCGGGCCGCCGGTTTCCTCCCGGAGCACCTGGGCGGCCCCGAGGTACAGCAGCGCCTGACGGCCCTCCTGTTCCAGTCCGGCCGCACTCGCGAGCCCCTCCAGCTCGTACGCCATGTGGCGCTTGTCGCCGAGGGCCGCGTGGCGCCGCAATGCCGCGCCAAACAACCGCCAGGCCCGGCGGGGCTGGCCGGCGTCGCGCGCGACCTCCCCGAGGCTGCTCAGAATCACGCCCACGCCACCAGGGTCACCGGCCTGGCGCATTACCTTCAGCGCCGACCAGAGCAGCAGCCGGGCCCGGCGGAAGTCACCGCGGTGCCGGGCAACCTCGCCGAGCATGTTGTAGGCCTCAGCCTGGCCGAGCAGGTTTCCAGCCTGCGCAGCCTCGGCGAGTTGGTGCTCGAAGTGATGCTCAGCCTCGTCGTCGGCGCCCACGGCGACCGTCGCTTCACCGAGGAAACGATGGGCTACCGCCAGGCCATGGTGGTCGCCCCGCGCGCTACAGAGCTCTATACCATGGCGGGCCAGCTCCGTGGTTCGTGGGTAATTGCCCCGGAAGCAGGCCAGCGCGCAGGCCGCCAGGACGGCGGCAGCCCGGATGGCGGCATCACTCGGGCGACGCTGAACGTCGTCGGCAGCCAGCAGCCGATCGAGCTGCAGGACGCCCTCGGCGAGGGAACCGCGCTGCTGCCAGAGCGGGCGGAGCGCGGCCGCCAGCCTAAGTCCGTCGGCCAGGCTCTGATGATCCGGCCTGTTGTCCGGCCCGTCCGGCCCGGCCTGGCGATAGGCGAAATCCAGGGCGGCGCGGAGGTTTGGATAAGCCTGCTCCAGCTCATCCAGCAGTTCCGCCTGCCGGGGCCCGTTCAGCCCCGGGCGGGCGGCGAGCGCCAAGGCCAGGAAATAGGCCAGATGCCGGCGCTGGACCAGGTCCAGCTCCCCGGTCTCAGCGAGGCGTTCGTACGCGTACTCCCGCACGATCTGCAGCATCCGGAAACTGGGCGTCGCCCCGGCAACGACCTCCACAGGCTTTGATCGGCCAGGTCGGCCAGGATTTCCAGCGTCATGAGCGGCTCCTCGGTCCCGCTGACCGCGGCCGCCGCCGCGGCGTCGAACGGCCCGGCGAACACCCCCAGGTGGGTGAACAAGCGCCGGGCCGACGGGGACAGCAGTTCGTGGCTCCAGCCCAGCGTGGCCCGCAGCGTCTGCTGTCGGTACGGGGCGTCCCGTGGTCCGCCGGTGAGCAGCGCGATGCGGGACCGCAGCAGAGGCAGCAGATCCCGCGGTGGGTAGAGCCGGGTCCGGGCCGCGGCCAGCTCGATGGCGAGCGGCAGGCCGTCCAGGGCCGCGCAGATCTCGGCGATGGCGGCGAGTTCGCCGCTGTCCGGCGCCAGGTTCGGTCGGGCGGCCCGGGCCCGGGCCAGGAACAACTGGACCGCTTCGCTCTTTTCCGCGCCGTTGCCACCGGCGGCAGCCACGTGCAGCGGCGGCACCCGCACGGTGCGCTCTCCGTACAGGCGGAGAGCGATCCGGCTGGTGGCCAGCAACCGGATCGCCGGATCGGCCGCCAGCAGCCGGGCCAGAACCTGGGTCTCGTCCAGCAGATGCTCGACGTTGTCGACCACGAGCAGCAGCTCGCGGTCCCGCAGGGCATCAGTCAGGTAAGCCTCGGCGGTCTCAGGGGACGCCGGCGCCAGCCCGACCGCGCGGGCCAGCGTCGGGGCGATCAGCCGGGCATCACGAACCGGGGCCAGGTCGATGAACGCGACGCCGTCGGCGAAGTCACTGGCCAGGTCACGGGCAGCCTGCAGAGCCAGCCGGGTCTTGCCGGTCCCGCCCACCCCAGTGAGGGTGACCAGCCGGGAGGCCGCGACCGCCGCGGCCACCACCGCCCGCTCGCGCTCCCGGCCGATCAGCGCGGTGGCCGGGGCCGGCAGCGGCGACGGAGTCAACCGGGGCCACCTCTCCTCCGGCTCCAGCGGCCCGGACGGCTCTGGCGGCTCTGACGGCTCTGACGGCTCTGAAGGCTGGTTCAGCGGAGCCGTCAGCGGGGCGGGTCGGCCAGAAGCCGGTGCTGGAGCCGCGGCCGACCGCACCGGACGGCGGGCGGCGCCATCCTCGGCGTCACGCAGGGCTGCTAACGGCGGCACGGACCACCTGGCCGCCGGGATGGCCTGCGGCGGTACCTCCACCAAATCAAGCAGCGCCTTCAGGTCGGCCCGGGTGGTCACCGCACCCCAGCTGACCAGCGTGGTGGCGATGCCGATGGCATCGGACATGGTCAGCACCGCGTTGTCGCTGCCGTTGATCTTGTGACTGAGGACATCGGGATGAAGCCCGATTGACCGCGCCAGCTGCTGCTGGGTCCGCCCGACCGCCCGCCGGTGCTGCCACACGGCCGCACGAAACGCGCGCAGATCCCGCATCCGTGTCCCCCGACCCGGCCGGGGTGGCTGCCATCGCCCGGCCTCACCGCATTAAGCCGAAACGCCTGTTTTGTTTCCTCAGGTGATCTTAAATCCGATAGTTACCAGGTCGCACACTCAGCAAGTCAACAAAAGGCAAACAAAGGAGCGGGACAGCTCAACCAGCCAAAACGGCCGACCGCCACCCAGGAAAGCTCACGTAGACATCAGGTTGGAGGGCTGCTGGCCGGCGGCGAATGCCTTAATCTGCTCGAATCTGCTCGGCGACCACGCGCCAGGCGCGGTCGCTCATGCCGTCGGTCAGACCGCCGACACCGCGAACTGGGCTTGCTCCGTCGATCCAGCCGACGCGGCTGTCGTGGCGTCCGGGTTGATCGGCTCCTGCCGCCGAACAGAAGTCGTAGTGAGCTAAAAGCGGTAGCCCAGCGCGGCGAGCGACTCCTGGAACTGCGCGATCGACGGATTGTCCAGGTCGGCTTAGTCGAAGGCCGGCGAGCAACTGTAGGCGAGCGGCTTGCCGGGATACTGCGAATAGATGATGTCGGCGAAGGCGCGGGCCTCGGCCAGATTCGGCGCCGGGGTCTCCAGCCACAGTAGATCGGCGTAGGGCGCGAAGGCGAGCGCGCGCGTGATGCAGGCGTAGAGGCAAGCCGCTTGACACTTACAGCCGTGGGATGTCTAGGCCGCAGTCTCGATTCGAACCCGCACCTCTTCCGTGTCACGGAAGCGACCATCGTCTGACGCTAGGCATGTGCGAGCCATATGCGCAGGTCAGCAGATACTTAGTGCG
>Ga0302229_10001547_pt1 | contig 17341 bp, 14 predicted proteins | sample II_Palsa_N1_3_FD_193518 | JGI IMG/M metagenome (GOLD analysis project Ga0302229, IMG submission 193518) | Peat permafrost microbial communities from Stordalen Mire near Abisko, Sweden - II_Palsa_N1_3 | ecosystem: Environmental > Terrestrial > Soil > Palsa > Peat permafrost | place: Sweden... | reverse complement strand
CCGTGCCGGGCAGCCGCCGGGCGCGGCTGGCAACCACGGTGTGCTGGCGATGGCCAGGTACGCGCTGGCCTGGCAGGTAGCTGCCTTCATGGGGCTGCAGAGCTTCCTCTACTACGCCACGCTTTCCTGGTTCCCGACCATGTTCCGTGACCGGGGCGCCAGCGCCGTGCACGCCGGCGACCTGCTAGCCCTGATGAACCTCGGCAACGCGGTGACGGCGATGCTGCTGCCCGTGCTCGCGCACCGGGCCAAGGACCAGCGCGTCCTGGTGGCCGCCTCGACGGTGGCGACGAGCGCTGGCCTGGCGGGCGCAGCGTTCGCCCCGCTCGGCTCGGCCGCTGGGTGGGTACTGCTGCTCGGCCTCGGCCAGGGCGCAACGCTCGGCCTGGGGATCTTCCTCACCATGGCGCGCGCACCGGATCCGGCGACAGCGGCGTCCCTGTCCGGTTTCGCGCAGGGCGGCGGCTACCTCCTGGCCGCCACCGGCCCGCTCCTCGTCGGCTTCCTGCACTCGGCGACCGGGGGGTGGGCAATCCCCGTCGGGGCGCTGCTCGGGGTTGCTGCCGTGCAGGTGACGATCGGCTGGCTGGCCGGCCGCAACCTGACCGTCCCGCAGTCGTCCGTGCCATCGCGCGGACTCATCAGCAAGCCAGGGTGAGTTCCGCGACCGGTCAGGCTGGCTGGCCGGCTTCGGGCAGGCCGGTGAGTCCCGCGCTGATCTCCCAGAGCCGCCGTGCCGTCGCCTGGTTCCGGGCCGCGCGTGCCGGGGTACGAAGCTCGCGCTTGACGTAGTACCCGCCCGTCGCGCTCTCGACGTCTGGCGAACTCGCGAGGTAGATGACGGTGCCTGCGGCCTGGTCGGCGGTGATCAGGAAGCGGCGGCCCAGGTCCAGGCCGAACCTGACCAGCGAGCTGCCATCGCGGCCGAACCCGGTGTTCACCAGCCCGGGATGCAGGCAATTTGCCGTTACCCCGGTGCCCGCCAGCCGGCTCGCTAGTTCGGTGGTGAACAGGATGTTGTCCAGCTTGCTGTTGCAGTAGGCGCGCCAGCCGCCGTAATGCTGCTCCAGCTGCAGGTCGGCGAGGTCTAGCCGGGCAGAGCGGTGCGCGGCGGACGACACGGTGATCACCCTGGCGGGCGCGCTTGCCACCAGCTTCTCGCGCAGCAGATTGGTCAGCAGGAACGGCGCCAGGTGGTTGAGCGCGAAGGTGTACTCGAAGCCGTCGGCGCTGATCCGGCGATCACCGAGCACCAGGCCGGCGTTGTTGATCAGCACATCGAGCCGGTCCAGGCGCGCCAGCCGGCCGGCCAGATCACGCAATTCCTGCAGGGACGAGAGGTCGGCGATCTCCAGCCGGGACTGGCCGGCCCCGGCCATGGCAGCCACTTCCGCGAGAGCCGCCTCGCCGCGGGCCTTGTCACGGCAGATCATGATGACATCGGTGCCGAGCCCGGCCAGCGCCAGCGAGGTTGCCTTGCCGATCCCCGAGCTTGCTCCGGTGACTACGCAGACTTTGCCGTTCATCGGCCTGCCGAAGAGACCATGCGATATCTCCTATCTCCGCTCGCCAGGGTCAGGCTACGTGGAACACCAGCCGCCGGTACCGGGCCACCCGCGCCGGGGGTGCATGGTCCCGGGCCTGGTTGCCATGGGGGTGAATCCGGGCATCGATCACCTTGGGACGTGCTCGATCACGGGATTCACCACCTTGGGTGGGCAGCGCTGCGCCGCCTGGCGGGCGCATCTGGTGCCGATGATGCTGAACCTGGCGAAAGGCAGCCACGTTCTCCTGGCAGAGACGTAGTGGAGGTACCCGATGAAAGTGCTCAGCGTGCGGCAGCCCTGGGCATGGGCGATTGCTCGGGGCCGCAAGGCGATCGAGAACCGTACCTGGGATACGGCCTACCGGGGCATCCTCGCGATTCACGCCTCGCTCCGTGTCGATCTTGACTCCGTGGACAATCCGCTGATCCGGGCCGCGGGCTGGGACGAGTCCGACCCGGTAGCCGGTACTGGCGGGATCGTCGCGGTCGTCAGCCTGGCGGACATCTGCACCGCCACCAGGTCCGGCGGCCCGTGCGGTTGCGGTCCCTGGGCGGATCCGGGTTCCTGCCATTGGCGGCTCGGCGATGCCTGGGCGCTGCCCGAGCCGATCATGACGCTTGGCCAGCCTGGTTTGTGGACGCCCGTGCCAGAGGTCGCGGCCGTACTGGCGAGGATGCTCTCCGGCCAGACCGTACCCGCCGGGCTCGCTGAGCTGGTCACGCTGAGCTAACCGGGCTGAGCTAACCGGGCTGAGCCGGCTCCTAATTAGCCGGCTAATTGCCAGCAGTTTAGTCAGGATCAGGTAAAAGCAATGGAAAAGCGCAGAGCCGTTCCGGTGGCCGGCGATGCCTCCACTGCCAAGGTCTGAGCTGGCAAAACCGCAGCTCACAAGGCATCTTCTTGCGAGACTGTGCCATGCTGGCGGCAACTTCCCTGCCCGGTTCACGGGGCGCTGGCCATGACACGCCAGTCATGTATTTGGCGGCGCCGGAGTGCGACCCGGTGGCCGACCCAAATACACTCGATCCGATTGAGTCTCCGCCGGCAACCGTGAGGGAGCGACCAGGTGACACTGCTGGAGTCCATCTCGGGTCCGCGGGACCTCAAGGAACTGAGCCCCGACGAACTGCCGTTGCTCGCGGCGGACATCCGCGACTTCCTGATCCAGGCCGTATCGAGAAACGGCGGTCATCTCGGGCCGAATCTGGGCGTCGTCGAGCTCACCATCGCCCTGCACCGGGTCTTTGACTCGCCGGCCGACCGGATCCTGTTCGACACCGGCCACCAGGCGTACGTGCACAAGCTGCTCACCGGGCGCCAGGCCGGCTTCGCGAAGCTCAAGCACCGCGGCGGCGTCTCCGGCTACCCGAGCCGGGCAGAGTCCGAGCACGACGTCATCGAGAACTCGCACGCCTCGACCAGCCTGTCCTACGCCGACGGCCTGGCCAAGGCCTACGAGGTGCGCGGCGAGACGCACCGCGCCGTGGTGGCCGTCATCGGCGACGGCGCGCTCACCGGCGGCATGGCCTGGGAAGCGCTGAACAACATCGCTGCGTCGAAGGACCGCCGGCTGGTCATCATCGTCAACGACAACGGCCGCTCCTACCAGCCGACGATCGGCGGGATCGCCGATCATCTGGCCGCCGTGCGCGTGTCGCAGCGGTACGAGCACGTGCTCGACTACATCAAGACCACGCTGTCGCACACGCCGCTGGTCGGCCCGCCGCTGTTCGAGACGCTGCACGGCATCAAGAAGGGCCTGAAGGATGTACTGCAGCCGCAGGTGCTCTTCGAGGACCTCGGCCTGAAGTACCTCGGCCCCGTCGACGGCCATGACGAGCAGGCGGTCGAGCACGCCCTGCGCCGGGCGCGCGACTTCGGCGGCCCGGTGCTGGTGCACGTGATCACCAGGAAGGGGTTCGGCTACCGGCCTGCCGAGGACGACGAGGACGACTGCCTGCACCAGATCGGCACCTTCGACCCCGCGACCGGGACGCCGACGCCGTCCGGCAAGCGCGGCTGGACGAACGTTTTCAGCGACGAGATCGTGCGGATCGGCGCTCGCCGCCCGGACATCGTGGCGATCACCGCGGCCATGCTGCATCCAACCGGCCTGGCCCAGTTCGCCCAGGCTTACCCGGACCGGGTCTACGACGTGGGCATCGCCGAGCAGCATGCCATGACATCAGCGGCGGGCCTGGCCATGGGCGGCCTGCATCCCGTGGTTGCCCTGTACTCGACGTTCCTCAACCGCGCCTTCGACCAGGTGCTCATGGACGTGGCGCTGCACAAGCTGCCGGTGACCATCGTGCTCGACCGCGCCGGGGTGACGGGCCCGGACGGGCCAAGCCACAACGGCATGTGGGACGGCTCGATCATGCAGGTGGTGCCCGGCCTGCGGATCGCGGCGCCGCGGGACGCGGTCCGGGTGGTCGAGCTGCTGAACGAGGCGGTGGCGATCAGCGACGGCCCGACCGTGCTGCGCTACCCGAAGGGGACGGTCGGCGACGAGGCCGAGGCCGTCGCCGCGATGGGCACGATGGACGTGCTGGCCGTGCCGGGCGGGGGCCTTGGCGAGGACGTGCTGCTCGTCGGGGCCGGGCCGATGGCGATCGTATGCGTGCAGGTGGCGCAGCGGCTTGCCGACCACGGCATCGGGGTAACGGTCGTCGACCCGCGCTGGCTCAAGCCGGTGGACGCTGCGCTGGTGGAGGCGGCACGCAGGCACCGCCTGGTTGCGGTCGTTGAGGACAACGGCCGTGTCGGCGGGTTCGGCGACGCCGTCTGCCGCCTGCTGCGCGATCACGACGTGGAGACGCCGGCGAAGACGTTCGGGCTGCCGCAGGAGTTCATCGATCACGGCGAGCGGGCGGAGATCCTGGCAGACGCGGGCCTTACCCCGCAGCAGCTGGCCATCAAGATCACCGAGGCGGTGGCCCGCCGGACCCCCGAGCTGGCACACGACCAGCGAGCCTGAGCTTCGATCGGCGGCGCTACGGTGGAGAATCACTTTCATGAAGACGCTCGAGGTGGCCGTCGTCGGCTCCGGCCCGGCTGGCCTGTACACGGCTGAGGCGCTGATCAAGCAGGCAGCCGCGCTCGACCCGGCCCGCCCGATCCGGGTTGACGTGCTTGACCGGCTGCCGACTCCCTACGGCCTGGTCCGCTACGGCGTCGCCCCCGACCACAAGTCGATCAAGTCGATCGCCGAGTACCTGCGGGGCGTGCTGGAGCACGATGGCGTCCGCTTTCTCGGCAGCATTCATCTCGGCGACGACGTGACCCGCGGGGACCTGCTGGCCAGCTATGACGCGGTGGTGTACGCGACCGGCGCGATGCGCGACCGGCGGCTCGGCATTCCCGGCGAGGATCTGCCCGGCAGCTTCGCGGCCACCGACTTCGTGAACTGGTACTGCGGGCATCCCGACGTCGACCCTGGCGCCTTCACCCTGGACGCCGAGTCTGTCGCGGTGATCGGGGTCGGCAACGTTGCGGTGGACGTGGCCAGGATCCTGGTCAGGGACCCCCGTGAGCTGCGCGAGACTGATGTCTCGCAGCCGGTGCTCGACGCGCTGATGGCCAGCAAGGTCCGCGAGGTGCACATGATCGGCCGTCGCGGCCCGGCGCAGGCCAAGTTTACCACCAAGGAGCTGCGCGAGCTCGGCGAGCTGGACGGCGTCGGCATCGTGGTCGGCAACGGCGAGACGGACCTGGACGCGTTCGACCCGACCGGCGAAAGCGCCCGGCTGGCGCAGTCCGACCGGCACGTGCGGGGCAACTACAAGGTGATCTCCGACTGGGCAGCACGCGCCCAGCCGGGCGGCGCGCGCAGGCTGACCGTCCGGTTCTGGCTGCGGCCGGTAGAAATTCACGGGCCGGAACGGGTCTCTGCCCTGACTCTTGAGCGGACCAGGCTGGACTCCGACGGCGCATTCACCGGAACCGGCGAGCATGAGACTCTCACCGCGCAGATGGTGCTGCGCAGCGTGGGGTATCAGAGCGTGCCGCTGCCCGGGGTCCCGTTCGACGAGCGCTCCTCCACCGTGCCGAACGCCGAAGGCCGCGTGCTCGCCCCGGACGGCGCGCCGCTGCCCGGGGAGTATGTCGCCGGCTGGCTCAAGCGCGGCCCGACCGGGGTGATCGGCACCAACAAGTCCGACGCCGCGCAGACCGTCAGGTCCCTGCTCGCCGACCTGGCGGGCGGCCCAGGGCCCGGCGACGTGCCGCTGCCCCGCGCCGGGCTGCTGCGCTATCCGGAGGCCGCGCCCGGATCCGGGGCGCAGGCCGGCGACCGGTCCCGGTTCAGCGAGCTGCTGGCGGCGCGCGGCATCCGGCCGGTCAGCTACGCCGACTGGCTGCGGATCGAGCAGGCCGAAGCCGCGCTGGGCGAGAGCCTGGGCCGCGGCGGCCGGGTCAAGCTCCCCAGCCGCGACGAACTGCACCGTGCCTGCGGCATCGAGCCCCTCGGCATTTAGTCCGCGTCGCCGTGCTGCTCCGCGACCTCAACCTAGGCAATGGTGAACGAGATGGCCTACGACTTCCAGGTAGCCGTTGACGCCGCGCGGCCGCATGTCCTCGCGGACTGGTGGGCCGACGCCCTTGGCTGGGATGTCGAGCCCACCGACGAGGCATTCATCCGGCGGATGATCGCCGAGGGGTATGCCACCGAGGACGACACGATGACCCATAACGGAGGGCTGGTGTGGACGGAGGGGGCGGCCATCCGGCACCCTGGCGGCCCGGACAGCGGGAACAGCGGGCGGATTTACTTCCAGCTGGTGCCCGAGCCCAAGACGGCGAAGAACCGGGTCCATCTGGATGTACGCGTCGGAGCCGGCAATATCGAGGCAGAGCAGGCGCGGCTGACCGCCAGCGGCGCCACGTTCCTGCACCGCGCCAGCCAGGGCCCGGATAGCTGGGTCACGATGGCCGATCCCGAGGGCAACGAGTTCTGCATCACGTAACCGTTCTGCGACACCGCTGCTGTCTGTCAGGCCCGCAGATCCGAGCCCCGCAGGCGGCGAACTGCGAGGTCCCACAGTCTCTGCGACCTCTCGGCTGCCAGCGCCGCTACCTGATGGAGGTCGGTCCGGCGGCGGCAGACGGCCCGGTCTGCCGAGGGTTCCTGCTGCCTGCGCATCTCCTCTAAGCATCCGGCGATCCGCCCGGCCAGGCAGGAGAGCTGGAACAGCTCGGTCTCGCGAGCCGTCGCCGGGCGGTCCGGGATCCCGTCGAGGAGCTTGCTGGCCAGGGCCAGCCGTCGCATGAGCCGCGCTCCCGGAATCTCGTCTGCGGCCTCAAGTCGCGCGCACGACGCGGTGCGTTCCAGCGCGGTGGTGACTTCGCTCAGTTGTCGGGCAAACGGGCTTCCGGGCTGCTTGCAGCAGGTACCGAAGGTGAGGGCAGTGCAGGCATCAACGCAATCAGGGTGCAGCCAAGGCGGGGCCAGCCCGCGATCCCCCTGTACCTCGCGGTCCAGGTATCTCCACGGGTCATCGTCCAGCATCCGCACACCAGGCCTCCTGTCGTAATCGAATGTAAATTCGACACTAAACCAGGCCCATGACAATCTAGTCCCCGGCCGCCGCCTGAAGGTTGAGCCACGCACCTGTGCGGCTGCCACCGGTGACAGCGGCGTCGGCCGGGGCGTGCAGGTGCCGCCGGCACAGCAGCCGCGTACCGTAGCCGCGAACGCTGGGAGGCGGGCGCACGCAGGGGGAGCGAGGGCAGGAGGAGCGGAAGGCATGAACGTCGACGCGATCTACGTCAACGGTGCCGTGTGGCCTGGCGGTGCGGTCCCGGCGGATGCATCGCCGGGACTGTCGGCGCTGGCCGTCGCGCACGGCCGGATCGCAGCGCTCGGCTCGGACCAGGAGATTTCGGCGCTCGCCGGACCGGGATGCAGGGTCGTCGACCTGGCCGGCCGACGGGTGATACCCGGGCTCATCGACGGGCACATCCATGCTGTCCGAGCCGGCCCATCGTGGGACCACGAGCTGCACTGGACCGGGATGCCCGACGTCCCCGGTGCCCTGGACAGCATCCGCAACGCGGCCGGCTCCTGCCAGCCGGGGGAGTGGATCAGGGCCGTCGGCGGCTGGCACCCGAGCCAGTTCAGCGAGGGCCGTTCCCCGACGCGTGCCGAGCTGGATGAAGTATGCCCGGACAACCCTGTCTACGTGCAGGCGCTGTACGAGCACGCGGTGCTCAACAGCGCGGCGCTGCGGGCCAGCGGAGTCGGCCGTCAGGAGGCAGATCCGCCCGGCGGCGTCATCGAGCGGGACAGCGCGGGCCGGGCAACCGGCCGGATCAGCGGCCTCGGCGCGTTCTCGCTGTGCCTTGACGCGATGCCGCGCCGGACCCCGGACCAGGAGCGGGGCAGCACGGCCGCGATGGTGCGGGAGCTGCACGCCACGGGCCTCACGGGACTGGTGGACCCGGGCGGGTTCGGCATGCCCCCCGCACGCTACGACGCGCTGTTCGAGCTATGGCGCCACGGGGAACTCACCATGCGGTTGCGGCTGTTCCTGTCCGCCGTCGATCCGGGCCGCGAATACGAGCAGCTCGACGGCTGGCTCCGGCACGCGCAGACTCGCTTCGGCGACGACATGCTGCGTTTCCTGGGCATCGGCGAAGTGGTGCACTTCGGCTGCCACGACTTTGAGGGACTGGAGCCGTTCGACATCTCCGATGACGCCTGCGCCGAATTCGAGCGGATCAGCCGGGAGACCGCGCGGCACGGCTGGCCAATGCACGTGCATGCGGTGCTCGACACCAGCATCGACCGGATCCTCGACTGCTGGGAGCGGGTGCACGCCGAGATTCCGCTGACAGGCGTGCGCTTCTCGATCGCGCATGCCGACCGCATCAGCAACCGGAATATCGGTCGGCTGCGCGCACTAGGTGCCGGCGTCGTGCTCGACGACCATCTCGTGTTCAAGGCCGAGGCGTCGCAGCGGGCCTGGGGCGAGGAGGCGATGCGCCGCGCCCCGCCCGTCTCCGATTTGCTCCGCGCGGGAATTCCCGTGTCCGCCGGGACCGACGCGACCCGTGCCTCGTCTTACAGCCCCTGGCTGTCGCTGTGGTGGCTGGTTACCGGACGTTCCCTGGACGGTGCGCGACGCCGCGCCGGGGAGCATCTTCTTACCCGCGAGCAGGCCCTGCGTGCCTACACCACCGGAAGCGCCTGGCTGTCGTTCGAGGAGAGTGACCGCGGCCACCTGCGCCCCGGTGCCCGGGCCGACTTCGCCGTGCTCGAGCAGGACTACTTCGCCGTACCCAGCGAGGACATCCCGTCGATCTCGGCCGCGCTGACCGTGGTGGGCGGGGCCACCGTGCATTCCGCAGGCACCCTCGCGGAACCGGCGAGCTGGGCAATGCAGGTACCGGAACCCGGGTAGCAGCCGGGCGCGACCCTGATCCGGTCCCCCCGCCGACCCGCCGTAAATGGCCGGCGTCATCTGGGGGACGCGGCACCGGGTACCCGGCGAATTCATGGCGATGACCCTGGCCAGAGACTGCCGTCTCGGGGCCTGGTTCCGGTGACGACGGTGGCGTTCAGCTCGTCGGAACTGGCCACCCGCGGGGTTAGCCCGTCGCGGGCGACGAGCTCGGCGGCCCGCGATGCCTGGCGCTCGCTCGTCTCAAACAGCAGGTGACCGCCCGGTGCCAGCCATAGCGCCGCCGCTGCGGTCACCCGGCGCAGGACGTCGAGGCCGTCCGCGCCCCCGTCGAGCGCTACCCGCGCCTCGTGCAGGCGGGCCTCCGGGGGCAGCAGCTCGATCTCGTCGGTGGGTACGTAGGGCACGTTGGCGAGCAGGATGTCGACGCGGCCCCGCAGCTTAGCGGGCAGCGGCTCGTAGAGGTCGCCCTCGTACGCCTGCCCGCCGGCGGCGGCGATATTGCGGCGGGCGCACCGCACCGCTGCCGGGTCGATGTCGACGGCATAAAGCTCGGCCCAGTCCAGGGCCGCGACCAGCGCGGCGCCCATCGCGCCCGAGCCGCAGCACAGGTCAACGACGACAGTTCGTGGCGGGGCGACGGCCGGGCGGACCAGGCCGGCGGCCTGGCGGATGAGGAACTCGGTACGGCGGCGGGGCACGAAGACCCCGGGGTCCACGGCTATCCGCAGGCCGCAGAACTCAGCCCAGCCGAGGACGTGCTCAAGGGGCAGGCCGGCGGCTCGACGGTCCACCATGGCAGCGAGCTCGGCTGGCGTCTGCGCCGTGGAGATGAGCAACTGCGCCTCGTCCTCGGCGAAGACACAGCCGGCCGCGCGAAGCCTGGTGACGATGACGGATAGCGGGAGGGATGAGGGGGAAGCCGACATGGGAGCCTTTCGGCCAGACGCCTCGCGCGGCACCTCCGGCAATAGCGGGCCGGAACATGGGCGGGTCAGCTGATCAGGGACTTCAGCAGGGCGCGGGTTCGCTGGTGTTCTTCTCCCCGCGCGTACTCCCCGGCCACGAAATCGGTCACTCCGGCATCGGCGAGCGCCATGATCTGCGCGCTGACGGTGTCCTCGTCGCCGGTGATGGCGACGTCCGCTGGTCCGCTGGCGCCCTCCCGGTCGAGCATGGCGCGGTAGGACGGGAGCTGTCCGTAGATCGCGAAAACCCTGGCCGCGCGGGCGCGGGCCTGGTCGGGGTCGTCGGTGACGCAGACCGGCAGGATGCAGACCACCCGCGGGGCCGGCCGCCCGGCGGCAGCGGCCGCCTGCGTGATAGCCGGCGCGACGTAGTCGCGCACGGTGGCGGGCCCGGTCATCCACAGCACGGTGCCGTCGGCGCGCTGGCCGGCCAGCCGGAGCATGGCCGGCGCGAGCGCGGCGAGCAGCACCGGCACCGGGCCCGGCCGCGGCACCGACAGGCCGATGTCGGCACGCATGGTGTCGCCGTGGAACGCGGCTTTCTCGCCGTTGAGCAGCGGCAGCAGGATCGACAGGTACTCGCTCATGTGCCGGGCTGGCCGCTCGAAGCTGTACCCGTACATGTCCTCGATCACGATCTGGTGTGACAGCCCGATGCCGAGCGCCAGCCGCCCGCCGACAGCCAGCGCAACGGTGAGCGCCTGCTGGGCGAGCACGGCAGGATGCCGGGGGTAGGTCGGCACTACCGCGGTGCCAAGCTCGATTCCTGGCACCTGGCTGCCGGCCACCGCCAGCGCGGTCAGCGCGTCCACGCCGAAGATATTGGACATCCAGGCGGAGGCGAAGCCGTCGTCGGCGGCTTGCTGCAGCTGGTCACGGAGCGCGGTGAGTGCGCCGGGGCCGACCGGCTCGGTCAGGGACATGCCGATGCGCATGCGTCGTTCTCCGTTCGCGGGACTGGAGTTCCCGGCTGGGCTGGCTGTCAGTCGGATTATCCGCTCACTTGGATTGTCTGATCGTGACGGTCCGGGTCGGTGCGTGCAAGTGGCAGTTCCCGCGGTCCTGGCCGAGTGCCCTGATCGGATGCTGGATCGGGACCGGCCAGGTCGCCGATGTGGCAGCCGATGCCGACTGGGCAGATTGGCTGCGTAAATCCCTGTAGAGCGCGTCGATCCGCAGGCACCGCGTAGCTGCGCGGTGCGGCGTCCGCGGGCGATTTGCCCGCGCAGCCGAGGCCTTGCCCTAGCCCGTTAGGGCGAGCCCGGGCCGGACTGCCTGCGAACATTCGCAAGATCGCAGGACCCGCGATCTTTGACTGCCGCGACGCGGGGGACAATAGCGACATGGATTCCGGGCAGGGCAGCTCCCAGCGAGGCGACGGAAAGAAGAGCGCGAGCAAGGAGCCAGGTAAGCAGCAGGTCTGGGATGCCCAGGTGATGCAGCACACGGGATCCAGGCGGGTCGGCGCAGCTAGGCGGGACACGGCGGCCAAGCAGGACGGCGGCCCCAAGGAGGGCAGCGGACCACGGCAGGCCGGCGGGCGTGACCCGGACGGCGGGCGTGAACCGGACGGCGGGCGTGAACCGGACGGCGGGCCTGGCCACGACGGCGGGCCTGGCCACGACGGCGGGCCTGGCCACGAGGCTGGGCCTGGCCGCGACGCCGGGCACAAGCAGCTTGCCGCGCAGGGCCACGATGCCGGGCCTGCCGGGTGGGGCGCCGAGGACGAATTGCCGTCCGACCGCTATCTCGACCGCGAGGAGAGCTGGCTCCACTTCAGCGAGCGCGTGCTGGAACTCGCCGAGGATGAGCGAGTCCCGCTGCTTGAGCGGGTGCGGTTCGAGTCCATCTTCGCTGGCGCCCTCGATGAATTCTTCATGGTCCGGGTGGCGGGCCGGATCCGCCGGATGGCCACGGGCTTGCCCGTCGAGAACGCCACCGGGCGGCCGGCCAGGGAGATACTCGAGCACACTCTGGAGATGGCCAGGGAGCTGTCAGCCAGGCATGCCCGGTGCTTCAGTGACTCGATCGTGCCTGCCCTCGGGCTCGAGGGGGTCGAGATCCTGCGCTGGAAGGAACTCGTGCCGGCGGAGCAGGAGAGCCTGCAGAAGCTTTTCCGGGAACGGATCTACCCGGTGCTCACTCCGCTGGCCGTCGACCCCGCGCATCCTTTTCCCTTCATCTCCGGCCTTTCGCTCAGCCTGGCGGTGACCATCGCCGATCCGAAGACGGGGGCGACGATCTTCGCGCGGGTCAAGGTGCCGCCGCTGCTGCCCAGGTTCATGACCGTGTCGCCCAACCGGTACGTCCCGATCGAGGACGTGATCGCGGCGCATCTCGACGACTTGTTCATCGGGCTGGAGGTGATCGAGCACTATGCGTTCCGGGTGACCCGGATCCGTGACCTGGAGATTGACGAGGATGTCACGGAGAACCTGCTGAAGTCGCTGGAGCGCGAGCTGATGCGGACCCGGTTCGAGCCGGCCGTCCGGCTCGAGGTGGAGGAGTCGATCTCCGCCGACGTGCTCGACAGGCTGGTGACCGAGCTGGACGTGCATCCGAGCGCCGTCTACCGGCTGACCGGGCCGCTTGACCTCTCTGGCCTGTCCGCCATCGCGGACCTGGACATGCGCCAGCTGAAATACCCGGCCTTCGTGCCGTCCGAGAGCGCGCTGCCGCAGGACACTAGCGTCTTCGCCGCGCTCACCGATCATGACGTGCTCGTGCATCACCCGTATGACTCCTTCACCGCGAGCGTGCAGCGCCTGGTGGTCTCCGCCGCAGCGGATCCCCGGGTGCTGGCGATCAAGCACACGCTGTACCGGACGAGCGGCGACTCGGAGATCGTCGATGCGCTCATCGACGCAGCCGAGGCCGGCAAGCAGGTCGTGGTGGTGGTCGAGATCAAGGCCCGCGGTGACGAGCGGGCGAACATCGCCTGGGCGCGCAAGCTGGAGGAAGCCGGCTGCCATGTGGTCTACGGATTCGTCGGCCTGAAGACTCATTGCAAGATGGTGCTGATAGTCCGTGAGTACGCCGACGGATCACTCCGCCGCTTCTGCCACATCGGCACCGGGAATTATCACCCGAAGACGGCCCGGCTGTACGAGGATTTCGGCCTGCTCACGGCTGACAAGACCGTCGGCGAGGACGTCACTGACCTGTTCAACCACCTCACCGGTTACAGCCAGAAGAGCGATTACCGGCGGCTGCTGGTCGCCCCGGAGCGGGTGCGGGCCGGCCTGGTGGAGCAGATCGACGAGCAGGCACGGCGCAGCCGCGACGGGCTGCCCTCGCGCATCCAGATGAAATGCAACGCGATCATCGACGAGCCGACCATCGATTCGCTGTACCGCGCGTCACAGGCGGGCGTGCCCATCGACTTGTTCGTACGCGGGATCTGCGCGGTCCGGCCGGGCGTCCCCGGCATGTCCGAGACGATCCGGGTCCGCAGCATCGTCGGCCGGTTTCTCGAGCATTCGCGGATTTACACGTTCGGCACCGGGGCGGGGGACGCGCCCGGCGATGTCTGGATCGGCAGCGCCGATCTCATGCACCGGAATCTGGACCGGCGGGTCGAGCTCCTTGTCCGCGTCACCGATCCGGCACAGCAGGCTGAGCTGCGCGGGCTCATCTCCACGGCGATGGATGAGCGCACATCGTCCTGGTGGCTCGGCCCCGACGGTGCGTGGACCAGGCATCACCTGGACGCCGGCGGCGCGGCATTGCGCGATCTGCAGAGCTATCTGGTCCGGCAGGGCCGGGCGGCCGATGCCTGACCGGGCGGCCGCGAAGATCCGGGCGGGCGGCGCGGTGCTGTCGCGTCACGGGGCGAGCGGCGACGAAGTGGCCCTCATCCACCGCAGCCGCTACGACGACTGGAGCCTCCCGAAAGGTAAATGCGAGCCGGGCGAGCACGTGCTGGCCACGGCGGTGCGCGAAGTGGCGGAGGAGACCGGGATCCGGGTAATACTCGGGCGGCGGCTCGGGCGGTCCCGTTATCAGAGCCTCGGCCAGGCTAAGCGGGTCGACTACTGGGCTGCCCGGCCGGCTGACCCTGGCGCCCGGGCCGGCTTCGTCCCGAACGACGAGGTCGATGCGCTGGACTGGCTGCCATTCCCGGCGGCGGCCGCCCGGCTGAGCTACCAGCGGGACGTGTCGCTGCTGGCCGAATTGGCCGGCCGGCCGGCCGACACGGTCCCGTTCATCCTGCTGCGGCATGCCTCTGCCGGGAGCAAGCGAACCTGGTCAGGCGAGGATCTGGACAGGCCGCTTGACCCTGGCGGCGCCGCGGACGGCGAGCGCCTCGCGCGGCTGCTGTCCTGCTTCGGCTCCTGCCGCGTGATCAGCTCCGCAGCGGAGCGCTGCGTGGCGACCGTCCGGCCCTACGCGGCGCTGACCGGCGTTCCGGTCGAGATCGACGCCGACTTCACGGTGTCGCCGGCTGGCGCCGGTGCAGCGGGCGCGCTCAAGCGGGCCAGGCAGATCGTCGACGACGGCCTGCCGACGGTGGTCTGCGCTCATGGCGAGAACCTGCCGCCGCTCCTGCACGCCGTCTGCGCGGAGCTCGGCGCCAAGCCCCCGAAAGGGCCGCCGCTCCGCAAGGCTGCCTGGTGGGTGCTGCATGCCGCCGGCGGCACCCTGGCAGGTGCCGAGCGCTATCACCCTGCGGATACCTGATCCGGCGAAGGCCATCGTGCGCCGGGTTACTCGGGCAGGCCTGCCGGAGTCCAGTCCAGGGTCGGCGGCAGCGCCCCTTCGAAGATCAGCAGCCAGCGCTTGAGCTCAGGCCCGATGCCGCCGCTGAAGCCGCCGAGCCCGTTGCCGGCCACCACGCGATGGCACGGCACGATCACGGGGACCGGGTTCGAGCCCATGATCCGGCCGACCGCCCTTGCGGGCAGTGCCGCTGCCCCGTCCCTGTCCTCGTCCCCCACCCCGGCGCGGCGGGCCAGCGCGCCGTACGTGATCGTGTCGCCGTACCCGACAGAATCGAAGAGCACCGAGAGGACCTGGTATTGCGGCCGCGAGACAGCGGTCCAGTCGATCGGCAGGTCGAAGGCACGCCGCTGCCCGGCAAAATACTCTGCCAGCTGGACGCACGTCTCGGCGAGTACCTGCTGCTGCGTTTCCCGCGAACCGCCCGTGCCGCCGGACGATGGCGACGGCGGGCCGCCGAACCGGACCGCAGCCACGCCAGCCTCGCTGCAGCCGACCGATAGCCGCCCGGCCGGCGTTCCGATCGTGGTCCAGGAGAGCGCAGTCACCGCACTATTCTGCCGGGCCGGGGCCGGGCGGACCGTGCCGGGGCGCCGGAAATGTCGGCGGCCGACGATAGAACTGCTCCGTCGGACATACCGGACCGGAAGGAGCGGCCATGACGGAGAACGTAGCGGACGCGGTGGAGGCTGAGCTCGCCGAGATGTCGTCGCGCTTGACTGAGCCGGGGGAGCGCGAGTGCCTGCGCTGCTTCCTGCTGCGGATGCTCGAGCAGTTCGGCTGTGACGGCACCCACCGCTGGACCGTGCGGTGGCGGGACCTGCGCTCGCCGGGAGCGAAGGGCCTGATCCGGCGACTTGAGCGCCAGGGCGCCTGCTGCTGCGACTGCGAAGTGATACTCAACGTCTATCCGTACTACCCGCACACCGGCCCGCTGCTGCCATGCGCCGGAGTCCTGCGAGCCGGTTCCTCGGTGCCCTGTGATCTGTCCGCGCTGCGCCGGAGCGCGTGACAGGACTGCAGCGCGTGGCAGGGCCGGGGCGCGTGACAGGGCGGGGGCGCGTGACAGGGCCGGGGCGCGTGACAGGGCCGCGGCGGACTGCGTGATGCCGGGCGGAACGGGCGTCAGTCGTCTTTCTCGATCACTCGCAGCAGCGCACCCGAGATCGGCCCCGCAGTGATCTCGGCCTGCCATGGACGGGCGCCGTAGCGGGCCAGGTCGGCACCGATCGCGGCCGGGCTCACCGGATCGGGCGGCTGCCAGGCGAGCCTGCGCACGGCGTCCGGCGGCAGCAGGTTCTCCGTCGGAAGGCCGTGCTCATCTGCCAGCGCCGCGACGGCGGCCCGGACGGCGGTCAGCCGCGTGGCCGCGACGGGATCGCGCTCCTGCCAGCGGTGGGCAGGCGGCGGCCCGTCGCCGACCGGAGTGGACGATTCGGGGAGCTCGGGCTCCGGCTCCGCCCTGGCCCGCTCGACCGCCCGCAGCCATTCGGCGGAGTGCCTGCGGGCGCCCCGGCCGCCGAAACCGGCGAGCCCGGCCAGCTCCTTGGCGTCTTTGGGCTGGGACCGGGCGGCTTCCACAATGGCCGAGTCCTGCAGGACCCTGGTGGGCGACAGGTCACGCTGCCGGGCGATCCTGTCGCGTTCCAGCCATACCTCGCGGACGACGGCGAGACCGCGTCTGCTGCGGACGCGATGTATCCCGGAGGTGCGGCGCCACGGGTCCGTGCGGGGCGGCGGGGGACCGGCGGCGAGGATGGCGGCGAATTCCTGCCGCGCCCACTCGGCCTTGCCGCCGGTCTGCAGTTGCTGCGCGAGCGCATCGCGCAGCTCCACCAGCACCTCGACGTCGAGCGCCGCGTAGAGCAGCCAGTCCGCGGGCAGCGGCCGGGTGGACCAGTCGGCCGCCGAGTGGCTCTTCTCGAGCGCCAGCCCGAGCACTTCCTCGACGAGGGTGCCAAGCCCCACCTTCGGATAACCCAGCAGCCGCCCGGCCAGCTCGGTGTCGAAGAGGCGCTGGGGCCGGTAGCCGATGTCTGCCAGGCAGGGCAGGTCCTGCGACGCGGCGTGCAGGACAGCCTCCGTACCGGCCAGCGCGCGGTCGATGCCGGACAGATCAGGGCAGGCCACCGGGTCGATCAGCACCGTTCCCGCGCCACGGCGCCGGAACTGGACGAGGAAGGCCCGGTGCCCGTAGCGGAAGCCGGAGGCACGCTCGGCGTCGACAGCGACCGGGCCGTTGCCGGCTGCTAGTGACCTGGCGGCCGCATCAAGGGCGTCCCCGGTCACGACGAGCGGTGGCATCCCGTCGCGGGGCGCGAGCAGGGGGACGGACTCTTTTTCCGTGGTTGCGTCCGCGGCCGGCTCGGCCGGCTCGGCCGGCTCCGGCCCGCCGTCGCCGCGCTCCGCTTGCTCCGCTGCCTGTTCGGGCGCACCGTCGCAGGTTGCCTGTTCGGGCGCGCCGTCGCGGGCTACCGGCTCGGGGAACCCGTCGCGGCTGGCCGGCTCCGGCCCGCCGTCGCGGCCCGGCGGCTCAGCCCCGCCGTAGCCGGTCACCGCGGCCGCCGGCCACGCGGGCGACGTAGCGCGCTGACCCCGGTGGCCAGCGGCGGCAGGCCGGCCGCTGCGCAGAGCGCATCGCACCAGGCGGCAACGTGGCCATCCAGGCCCAGCTCGCCCGGCTGGCTGCCGCCCGGCTGGCCCGGCT
>Ga0302229_10001545_pt1 | contig 17349 bp, 14 predicted proteins | sample II_Palsa_N1_3_FD_193518 | JGI IMG/M metagenome (GOLD analysis project Ga0302229, IMG submission 193518) | Peat permafrost microbial communities from Stordalen Mire near Abisko, Sweden - II_Palsa_N1_3 | ecosystem: Environmental > Terrestrial > Soil > Palsa > Peat permafrost | place: Sweden... | reverse complement strand
CGGGGAACCGTCGCGATGCAGGCCCGCGGGCGGGCGGGCGGGGCCCTGGCGCCCGGCGAGCCCAGCGCCTGGATGGTGGTCCCGGTGCTGGCCGGGCTGGCGGTCCTCGTCCTGCTCGGGGTGCATCCGCCGGGCGAGCTCTCGAACCTGATCACCCAGGCGGCGGCCCAGCTGCGAGGAGCGCCATGACGATCACGAGCACCGAGCCGACCGCGGCGGCGCTGTGGGAGATGCTGAATTCCAGGATCGCGCGCGGGATGAGGTTCGCGGGCCTGTTCGCCGCCCGCCGCAACGGTGGCATCACCCTGTCCGCGCACGTCGCGGGCCCCGAGGGGATCGACACCCTGGAGGCGGCGCTGCCGCCAGGCGCCGTCGGCTATCCCGCGCTGACCCCAGTGATTGACGCTGCGTTCTGGTACGAGCGGGTGATCCACGACGAGACGGGCCTGACCCCGCAGGGCCACCCCCGGCTCGCCCCCCTGGTCGCGCCCGGCACCCCGGAAGACCACGCGCTGCCCCGGCACGTCGCCGGCTACGGCCTGTTCACGATCCCGCACGGCCCGGTCCGCTCCGGGGTATTCGAGTCGATGGAGTATCTGGTCGAGACCCCGGGCGAGGCGATCCCGCACCTGAACATGCGGATCTTCTACAAGCACCGCGGCGTCACCGCGCGGTTCGCCGGCCTGACCGTCGCCGACGGCACGCTCCTGGCCGAGCGGGCCGAGGGCATCGCCTCCGTCGCCCACGCCCTCGCCTACTGCCACGCGGTCGAGGCGATCGCCGGCTGCGAAGTCCCCGCAGAGGCCGCCCTCCTCCGCGTCGTGCACGCCGAACTCGAGCGCGTTGCCAACCACCTCGACGTCGCGATGAGGCTCGCGGACGCGGCCGGCCTGGCGGTCGCCACCGCCCGCTTCGCGCTGCACAAGGAGCGGGTGATGCGCCTGGTCGGCCAGCTGTGCGGCAGCCGCTTCGGCCGCGGCGTCATCGTCCCCGGCGGGGTATCGGCTTTTCCGAAGCAACCCCCCGTGCAGATCCTCGCCGCGATCGGCCCGCTTGAGAAAGAGATCCTCGCGGACGCGGAGCTGCTGATGGGCACCTCCTCGTTCCTCGACCGGCTGCGCGGCACCGGCCCGCTTGCCCCCGACCGCGCCCGCGAGCACGGCGCCCTCGGCCCCGTCGGCAAGGCGTCGGGGTACGCCGACGACGCCCGCCTCGCCCGCCCCTACGACGCCTACCCGCTGCTCAGCGAGGAGCCTGCCGGACAGCACTCCGGCGGTGACGCCATGACCCGGCTGCGGGTCCGCTTCGAGGAGGCAGCGAGCGCTTTCCGTTTCATCCGGCTCGCCCTGTCAGATCTCCCCGAACGAGAACGGCTGACTGCCCGGGCGCCCTGCGACCCCCCGGAGGGGCGGGCGGCCGGCTGGGCCGAGGCGCCGCAGGGCGAGGTCCTCTACGACGTGACCATCGAGGGCGGCCGGATCGCCCGCTGCCAGCCGAGGTCGGCCTCGTTCCACAACCTAGTGCTGATGCACGAGGTGTTCGCCGGCGACATTCTCACCGACTTCCCGTTCATCGAGGCCAGCTTCGGCCTGTCAGTCGCGGGGGCGGCCCTGTGACTAGCGGCCCTGTGATTAAAGGGGAGGCGGAACAGTGAGCATCTGGGTGCTGCGCGGGCTGCGCGACGGGATCGTGACAACGCGATGGCCGCGGCGGTCCGACGAGTACGCCGACTCCTGGCGCGGCCCGGTCACCGTATCGTCGGAGGCCGCGACGTCGGATGCCGTCGTGGCCGATGGCGGCGAGCTTGAATGGCTCTGCCCGACCGGGGCGATCGAGGTCATCAACGGGCTCCGCATCGACCAGGGACGGTGCGTGCTGTGCGGTCGCTGCGTGGCGGCGCGGCCGGACTTGTTCACTTGGTCGCAGGGCGCCACAGGACCGGCCGCGGCGGCGGTCGCCCGGCAGGCCCTCATCGTCCCGGCGGAGCCGGAGACGGACGAGGCGGTCGCGTCCGCCCGGGCCGCGCTCGCCGCGCGAACAGCCGCGCTGCGCCGCAGCGTGCACGTCCGGCATGTGGACGCCGGGTCTGACGGCAGCGAGGAGTGGGAGATCCAGGCGCTGCTCGGCCCGGTCTACGACGTCCACCGGCTCGGCGTCTTCTTCACCGCCAGCCCGCGCCACGCCGACGTCTTGCTGGTGACCGGGGCCGGGACGGTCGGCATGACCGGGCCGCTGCGCACCACCTACGACGGCATGCCCGACCCGAAGGTCGTCATAGCCGTCGGCGCGGACGCGGTCAGCGGCGGGCTGTTGAGCGACCGGCTCTCCGGGGTGGCCGGGTCCGTCCCGGTGGACGTGTGGGTGCCGGGGAGCCCGCCGAGCCCGTTCGCCATCCTGAACGCCCTGCTGATCGCGACAGGCAGGCTCGTCCCGGGGGCACGGCGGTGAGCGCGGTCTTCGCGGCGGGGCTGATCCTGCTGGCGGCGGCCGCGGCGGCCGGCCTGATCGCCTGGCGGCCGGGCCGGCTGCGCGCCGCGCCGTATGCCCTGGGCGCGGCCGGGGCGGCCTGCCTGGCGGCCGCCGGCGGGTCCGCGCTGGCCGGGCATACGGTCGGGCTGGACGTGGCCGGGTGGCTGGCCGCGCCCGCTGGGTTCGGCCGGGGCAGCGGCCTGGCCGTGGACCGGTTGTCCGGACTGTTCCTGGTGATGGCGCTCGGCGCGGCGGTGCCGGTGTCGGCCGCGTTCGCCAGCTGGGCGGCGGGGCCCGGATCAGCGGGGCCCGAGCCGGCGGCCACGCGGCTGCTGGCGCAGGGGTACGCGCTGGCGGTCGGGGCGACCGCGGTGATCATGACCGCGCAGGACGCGTTCACCGCGCTGTTCGGCTGGGAGGCGCTGACGGCGGCGTTCTACCTACTCGCGGGGGCTAAGCGCGGCGACCCGGACCGGGTCGGGGCCGCGCGGATTACCGTCGCGTTCGGGAAGGCAAGCGGGGCGGCGCTGCTGGTCGGGCTGCTGCTGCTCGCCGCGAGATCGCACTCGATCGTGCTCGCGTCCTTCACCCACACGCCCGATGGCGCGGCCAGGACCACGGCGCTGGTGCTGCTGATCGCCGGGTTCGCGATCAAGGCGGGCCTGGTGCCCTTCCAGGTCTGGCTGCCGCGCGGGTACGCCGCCGCGCCGGCCCCGGCCCGGGCGGTGATGGCGGGCGTATGCGTGAACGTCGGGTTCTACGGCATGTGGCGGACGCTCGCATTGCTCGGTCACCCGCCCGGCTGGCTGGCCGGGATCCTGCTGATACTGGGCGGGCTGTCGGCCCTGCTCGGCATCGCGCACGCCGCGGTGCAGAGCCGGCTGTCGCGGGTGATCGCCTACTCAAGCGTGGAGAACAGCGGGCTGATCATCACCGGGTTCGGCGTCGCGCTGACCGGCGCGGCCGTCGGCAACCAGCGGCTGGTCGCCATCGGCCTGCTGGCGGCGACCCTGCAGATGGTGATGCACACCGTCGCGAAGTCGCTGCTGTTCAGTTCCGCCGCGGGCCTCGAGGCGGTGGCGGGCAGCGATGATCTCGAAGTGCTGCGCGGCATGGCCCGGCGGGCACCGTGGAGCGGCGCCGGCCTCGCGGTTGGCTCGCTGACGCTGGCCGGGCTGCCGCCCACGGCGGGGTTCGTGTCGGAGTGGTTCCTCTTGGAGTCGCTGATGCAGCAGTTCCGGGTGGCCTCGCTCGGCGGGCGGCTGACGCTCGCGCTGGCCGGGGCGGCGGTGGCGCTCACCGTCGGGTTCGCCGGGGTCACGTTCGTCCGGCTCGTCGGCATGGTGGTTCTCGGCCCGGCTGGCCCTGGCGGGTCACAGCGCGGCGATTACGGCTGGGCCGGGCGGGGCGCGGTGGTGCTGCTGGCGGCCAGCACCCTGGTGATCGCGGCGCTGACCCCGCTGGAGATCCGGGTGATCGCGGCGGGCCTGTCCCCGGTCGTGCCGGGCGGGCTGACCATGGGAGCGCTGAAGTCCCCGTGGGTGCTGCAGCCGGTGTTCGCGGGCTTCTCCATCCTGTCGCCGTCCTGGCTGATGATCGAGCTCCCGGCGATGCTCGCGCTGGTCATCCTGCTCACCTTTGCCTTGTCCGGGCGGCGGCTGATCCGGGTGCGGCGGGTCCCCGCCTGGCGCTCGGCGACGATCGGGGTCGACGGGGCGGACTCCTACACCGCGTTCGGGTACGCAAACCCGACGCGGCGGGTGCTCGCCAGCGTGCTGCACACCCGCGCCGGGGTGGCGGAGCTCTCCCCCAGACGGGGCGGCGACGATGACGGCGACGATGAGCGGACGCCGCATCTGCGCTACGACTCCGATGTGGTCGAGGTCGTGGAGAGCTGGCTGTACCGGCCCGCGGCCCGGCTGTTCACAAAAGTGGTAACGGCGGCGAAGCGGCTGCAGTCCGGCCGCCTGGACGCCTACCTGCTCTACATGCTGATCGCCCTCGTCGCGGTGGTCGCCCTGGTCACGGCCATGGCGTGAGACCCGGTGAACACCGGCAGCGCCCTGGCGGGCGCGCTTAACGAGCTGGCGGCCCTCGGCACGGACAGGGACCGGGAGCAGATCGCGGCGCTGCGGGACCGGCTGGACGCGGCGCGGCTGCGGGTGCTGGTCGCGGGCGAGGCCAAGCGCGGCAAAAGCACGCTGATCAACGCGCTGCTCGGCCGCGCCGTGCTGCCCGCCGGGGTGACGCCGCTGACCGCGGTCGCCACCACCGTCCGGTACGGGAACGACCCGCGCGCGGAGGTGCGGTTCGCCGACGGGCATGAGGAGAAGCAGCCGATGTCGGCGCTGCCGGAGCTGGTCACCGAGCGGGGCAACCCCGGCAACCGGCGGCGCATCGCGGCAGTGACGGTGTACCTGGACGCGCCGCTGCTGGCCGGCGGCGTGGAGTTGGTGGACACGCCGGGCACCGGGTCGGTGTTTGCATGGGATACCGCCGCGGCGCACCAGGCGCTGGAGAGCATGGACGCCGCCGTGTTCGTGCTGACCGCCGACCCGCCCGTGTCGGCGGCCGAGCGGGATCTGTACGCCAAGGTCAGCGGAATGTCGATGGTCACCTTCGCGGTGCTGAACAAGGCCGACCACCTCGATCAGGCCGGGCTGGCCGAGGCAGCGGAGTTCACCAGGCGGGTGCTGGCCGAAGCTTCGCAAGGCCCGGGTGCGCCGGGCGCCGTCTACCCCCTGTCGGCGCGGGCCGCGCTGGCCGGCGGCGACCCCGGGTTCGATGTCTTCGCCGCCGACTTCAAGACGTACCTGGCCAGCAGGCGGGTGCGGGACCTGCGCTCCTCGGCGGTCATGCAGGCACGGCGGATCGCCCGCTCGCTGCTCGATGAGGTGGCGCTGACCCAGCGCGCGGCGCAGCTCACCGCGGGCGACGCGGCGGACCGGGTGGCGCGGTTCAGCCAGCGGCTGGATGAGGTGGCCGTCCGCGGCAAGGATGCGGTGTCGGTGGTCAACGCCGAGTCCGCCCGGCTGCTGATGGCCCTCAACGACGCCGCCGAAGCTGACGGCCCGCGGCTTGGCCGCGATCTCACCCGGCAACTGGAGGAGGTTCTCGGCGGCGAGCTGCGCACCGCCCCGCCTGCCGAGATCGAGCGCCAGGGCCGCGAGCGGCTGGTGACGCTCACGCTCGCCGCGGTCGACGCCTGGCGCGCGCAGCGGCGGGAGATCATCGAAGAGGGGCTGGCCCGCACCGACGCCAGGCTGGCGGCGGACCTGACAGCCGCGCTCGGGGCGCTGCGCGATTCCGCCGCTGAGCTGCTGGGCCTGGACCTGGCGGTCCCGGAGCCCGGCGGCCGCCTCGCCGGGGACCGCCGGTTCTTCTACACGACCGCGGAAGCGGCCGGGCAGACCGAGCTGCTGGCCGGAGCTATCCGCCGCAGGCTCCCCGGCGAGCTGGGCCGCCGCAGTGCCCGCGAGCACTTGCGCCGCGAGGCTCCCGGCCTGGCCGAGAGCCAGATCGGCCGGGCCCGGGCAGACCTGCAGTACCGGCTGTCGGAGGCGTCCCGCGCCCTGGCCCGCTCGGTGGAGCGGCGGTACGCCGAAGCGACGGTCCGGATGCAGGCCGCCCTGCAGGCGGCTGGGGAACTGCGCACCGTCTCCGCCGCCGAGGCGGAAGGCAGGGAACGCGAGCTTTCCGGGCAGGCGACCGCCGTGTGGCACGCCCTCGCCTTGCTCGACGAGGCAGTCCGCGCGGGCGGGAAGCCAGCGCTGTAGCGTCAGCGTTGGCCCCGTCGGAGGCCCGGCCGGGCGTCTGCGGACAGCCCGGACAGCCCGGACCGCCAGCGCCGCAGGAAGGGAGTCCGCCCGCCCGGGTGCCGCATGGGTATTCCGGCGCGCTGCATGAACTTCCTGATGCTCCCGGCCGGCTGCCCGGTGAGCAGCTCGATGTGGTTCAGGCCCGCCCCGCACTCCCAGTACAGATCCTTGACCAGCGGTGTCGTCAGCCGCACGGGAACCGGGAACCGCTGGCTGAGGGAACCGCCCGCCGGGACGCGCGGGACGCCATGCTCGGTCAGCGCCACCGCGATCAGCAGGTCCGCGTAGAGCGCCCTGACCAGCTCGATCTCCCCGGGTCCGGACAGCGGCACCACGCCGCCTGACCGGACGGGGACCCCGAGGGAGTGCGCGCTGCGCAGCACGGTGCCGCCGGACACCCCGAGCCGCCGGCCGACCTCGGCGGCGGTCATGCCGCGCTCGACGTAGAGAGCCTCAAGCACCCCGACGGGAACGGTGGTGCGGTCCTCCCGGTTCCAGGAGCCGCGGCTGCGCGCCTCGATGCCGTACCGGTGGAGCCTGGAGCGAACCGTCCGCTCGGGCAGCCCGAGGATCGCGGCGATCTGCCGGGAGCCGAGCTGCGCCTCCTCGTACAGATCGCGCAGCAGCAAGGGGAGGTCCGGCGGGTCGCCGGCCCTGCGCACGGGCCGCAGCCGCCCGGCACCGCGCGACCGCAGCGGCACGCCGGCCTTGCGCAGCGCCCGCGTGACGCGCTGCCGGCCAACGCCGGTGCGCGCGGCGATCTGGTACGTGGACAGTCCCTGGCATGTGTAAAGGTGGGCAAGCCAGCCGGGAGCAGGGCCATCGCCTGCCCGGGCGTCTGCGGCCCTGCCGCCCGCCGGGCAGCAGTAGGCGCACGCCGCCGTCCCGGAATCGGGAACGTCATGACGGTACGCGTCATCAGCGAATGAGGTCATGCGGTCTCCTGCCATTGACTGGACAGGGACCGTTGGCGGCGAAATCCGCAGTTGTCGGCGAGCCCCTCCGCCGCATCCGCCTCGATCATAAATCCGCGCGGGCAGACGGTAAAGAGCGCGGCGGGAAGGCCCGGCGATCGTTGTCATCGCCCCCCGGCGGCCGAGGGCAGGCGGTGCGGCGGACGCGGCGACCCCGGCTGCCCGCCAGTCAGCCCATGCCGTAGCGCAGGCCGGAGGCGGCGGCGATCTCGAGCAGGCGGTTGTACTTGGCGGTGCGCTCGCCGCGGGCCGGGGCGCCGGACTTCAGGTGGCCGCAGCCGGTGCCGACGGCCAGGTCGGCGATGAAGCTGTCCTCGGTCTCGCCGGAGCGGTGCGAGACGAACTGCCGGTAGCCCGCGTCCCGGCAGACCGCCATCGCCTGGAGCGTCTCGGTGACGGTCCCGATCTGGTTCAGCTTGATCAGCGAGGCGTTGGCGATGCCGCGCTCGATGGCGCCGGCGATGATCGCGGGGTTGGTGCAGAAGTTGTCGTCGCCGACGAGTTCGACGGCGCCGCCGAGCCGCTGCGTGAGCGCGATCCAGCCGTCGTCGTCATCCTCGCCGAGCCCGTCCTCGATCAGGTGCACAGGGAACTCGCGGGCGATCGCGGCGAGCCGGTCGATCAGCTGCGCGCTGCCGAGCAGCTCCCCGGCCACCCGGTACCGCCCGTCCGGCTGGCGGAACTCCGAGGCGGCCAGGTCCAGGGCGATCGACACCCCGTCGGCGCCTGCCTTGTACCCGGCCTCCCCGATGGCCTGGACGAGAAGCCGCAGGACGTCCTCGGGCTCGCTGATCTCGGGGGCGAAGCCGCCCTCGTCGCCCAGGCCGGTGGACAGGTTCCGGCCGGCCAGCTCGCGGCGCAGCGCAGCGTAGACCTCGGCGCCCGCCCGCACCGCCTCGGCCATCGACGGGGCGCCGAGCGGGGCGATCATGAACTCCTGGAAGTCCAGGTCGTTGGCGGCGTGCGCGCCGCCGTTGAGCACGTTGAAGTGCGGTACCGGCAGCGACGGGGCAACCCCCTCGGGGGCCAGCCACTGCCACAGCGGCGTGCTCGCCGACGCGGCGAGCGCGCGGGCGAGCGCCATCGAGGTGCCGACCGTGGCGTTGGCGCCGAGCCTGCTTTTGTTCGCGGTGCCGTCCAGGGCGATCATCGCCTGGTCCGCTTCGGCCAGGGAATTCCAGGCGCGGCCGCGGAGCAGGCCGGCGATCTCGTCGTTGACGTTCGCCACGGCCGTCAGCACGCCTTTGCCCTCGTACCGGGACTTGTCGCCGTCGCGGAGCTCAACCGCTTCCCGTGACCCGGTCGACGCGCCCGACGGCACCCCGGCTCTCGCGCTCGTGCCGTCGGCCAGCGTCACGGTCACGGCCAGCGTCGGCCGTCCCCGCGAGTCAAGGATCTCAAGCGCGGACAGGTCGGCAACCTCAAACGGAGCCATGAAATCACGCCGCCTCACGGAAACTCGCCATCGGAGTAGAGGCCATCAGCCAGGGCGGCGGTTGCGGGGCGCCAGGCGCCCCTGCCGGAGCCTCATCCGGCGCCTCCAGCATATGCAGCCGGCGGCTGCGGCGCACGTGCCGTATGCGTGAAGACGCACCCGCCGTATGCTTGCGGTGGCGGCTCAGGGCCGCCCGGCGGTGGATCCCGCCGTTCCCGCGCTGTACGCGCGGGCAGCCGCATCGCCGATGGGTCCTGCTCTCCACGGGTGGTGAGGAGGATGCCATGGCGGCAATGGTGGCGGGAGCCCGGCGGCTGCTGCCTGCGGCTGCGGCCTGCGGCGCTGTCCTGGTCCTGGCGTCTTCGGCCGATGACGGACTGGCGGCTGGCCTGGACGGGCGGGCGTTCGAGGCGGTTCGCACCCGTCGCGGCCCGGTCGCGGTCAAGGTCGCGCGCCTCGTGAGCGCACTGGCCGAGCCGCATGTCGCCTACCCTGTGCTCGCGCTCGCCGGGATCAGCGGCGCGCGCCCGGGCACATGGCGTCAGGCGGCCGTGCCGTGCCTGGTGGTAGCGGGCGGGGCGGCTGCCAGAAGGCGCCTGTCGCGGGTGATCGCCCGTCGGCGGCCGCCCGCCGAGGCGTGGCTGGCCGAGCCGGAAGGCTTCAGCCTGCCATCGAAGCACGTAACGCTGGCGGTCCTCACCGTCGGCGCGGCGGTGCGCGCTCTCGGCATCCGCGGCGCCCCCGCGAACGCCGCCATGGCGATCGCCGCCGCCGGAGTTGGCGCGAGCCGGGTCTGCCTGGGCGTCCACTGGCCCGCGGACGTGGTGGCGGGCTGGCTGTTCGCCGCCGGCTGGCTGCACCTGACAGACCCTGACCTGCGCCCCAGCGCACCCGGGCATGGGCGTTCAGTTCTGTGACCGCGGCCACAGCCGGCGTCCGCGTGAAGCGGGTAGCATGAGGTGAAGGTGATGAAGCCCACCTGAAACCGCCGCTCATGGCTGATGGCTTCTACCGGGTCAATGATTCGGTGGAGGTGCTGGTGTGGCTGCCATGCCGGTTGTCAGCGTTCTGTCCGGCTCGCCTGTCGCGGCCGCCGAGCGGCCGGAGCCGCCGTTCTTCCGGGACCTTAACCTTGACCGGGTATGCGCGGGCGTGACCGCCGGCCGGGAGCAGTACGACCTGGCCCCGTTTTTCCGGACGCCGCTGCGCGACGCGGACGCGGTCCAGTACCGGCATGAGGTGCTCAGGGACCTGGAAAAGCAGGACACGGCCGGGGCCGTCGCCGGGTTCGCGGAGCGGATGCGGGCCGTGCGGGACAGGCTGGCCCAGGCGCGCAAGCTCCGTTACCGCTACCAGAAGGAGTCCTGGTTCCTGGGCGCGGCCCGCGGCTACTGCGCGGCGGTACGCGCGCTCGCCGACGCCCTCGGCGGGGCGGAACTCGCCTCGCGCGGCCTGATAGCGTTCCGCGACTACCTCGCCGGATACGCCGCGTCGCCTGAGTTCGCCAGCCTGGCGGGCGAGGCGGCCGAAGTCGCAAGCTCCCTCGACGGCGTAACCTACTGCGTCAACGTCCGAGGTCCGCGCGTCATCGTGACCAGGTACGAGGGCGAGGCAGACTTCAGCGCGGACGTGGCGGCGACGTTCGCGAAGTTCGCCCGGGGGGCGGTCAAGGACTACCGGGCCGCCTTCAGGACCTGGCCGGAGATGGACCACGTCCAGGAGTGGATCGCCGACCGGGTGGCCCGGCTGTTCCCGGCCGAGTTCGCCGCGCTTGACGGATTCTGCGCGCGGCATGGCCGGTTCGAGGACGAGACGATCGTCGCGTTTGACCGCGAGATCCAGTTCTACCTCGGCTACCTGGACTTCATCGCGCCGATGAAGGCCGCGGGCCTGGAGTTCTGCTACCCGCGGATATCCGCCGCCGATAAGGAAACCGACGTGTGCGGGGCGTTCGACCTCGCCCTGGCCGCCAAGCTCGCGCCCAGGTTCGCCGAGATGGTCTCCAACGACTTCCGGCTGTCGGGCGAGGAGCGGATCATCGTCGTCACCGGGCCGAACCACGGCGGCAAGACGACGTTCGCGCGGATGGCCGGCCAGCTGCACTACCTGGCCAGCCTCGGCTACCCGGTGCCGGCCGGCAGCGCCCGGCTGTTCCTGCCCGACCAGGTCTTCACCCACTTCGAGCGGGAGGAGGACCTGGCCACACTGCGCGGCAAGCTCGCGGACGAGCTTGCCCGCCTCCGCGACGTGCTGGCGGCGGCGACCGGCGGCAGCCTGCTGGTGATGAACGAGTCCTTCGCCTCCACCACGCTGCGCGACGCCGCGTTCATCGGCGAGCGGATTCTCGGCCAGATGACCGAGCTCGGCCTCCTCGGCGTTTACGTCACGTTTATCGATGAGCTGGCGTCAGCCACCCCGGCCTGCGTGTCGATGGTCGGCACAGTGAACCCGGAAGACCCGGCCGAGCGCACCTACAAGATCGTCCGCAAGCCGGCCGACGGGCTGGCCTACGCCGCTGCCATAGCGCGCAAGTACCGGCTTACCTACCCGCAACTGAAGGAGCGCCTGGCATCGTGAAAGCCCGCCTGATGTATGCCGACCGCGACTTCGACCCCGGCGCCGCGCTGCCTGTCAACGAGCCCGACTTGGCTGCGGACCTGGAGCTTGGCACGCTGCTGGACGTTATGGCCGGCGGCGACAAGTTCTTGTTCGGGATCGCCCGGCGGGGCCTGCATTCCGGTCTCACCGACCCGGCGGAGATCATCTACCGGCAGCGTGTGCTGACCGACTGCGTCGCGCAGCCCGACGTGGTCCGTGCCCTTTACGACCTGGCGGTCGGGGCGGTTGACGCCGACCGGCACCTGTTCGGCTTCCTGTTCCGTGATTCGCCAGACACCATCCTGGCGCGGTCCCGGCAGGTCATGGCGCTGTACGTGACGTCGCTGCGCAGGCTCGCCGATCTCGGGGCCGAGCATGCGGCTGACTTCGCCTCGCAGGGGTTCACCCGGTTCTTCGCGATGCTCGCCGGCGAGCTCACCAGCGACTACTTCGACGAGATGGAATCGCGCCTGGCGGAGCTCGAGTTGAAGCGCGGCACGCTGATGAGCGCCCGGCTCGGCACGGGCGCCAAGGGCACCGGGTACGTGCTCCGCCGCCATCCGCCCGTCCGCGGCTGGCGGGACCGGCTGCCGGGCAGGAACCGAGATGCCTACAGCTTCACCATCCCCGACCGGGACGAGGCCGGGGCACGCGCGCTGTCGGAGCTGACCAGCCGCGCGGTCAACGAGACCGCGAACTCCCTCGCCCAGTCCGCCGACCACATCAAGGGCTTCTTCCAGGTGCTCTGTGCCGAGCTCGGCTTCTACCTCGGCTGCCTGAACCTGCGCGGCCGGCTTCTCGCTGAGGGCCTGCCGGTGTGCTATCCCGTCCCCGCGGCCCTCGGCACGCAGCGGCTCCACGCCGACGGGCTGTACGACGCCAGTCTCGCGCTCACCCTGGACGGCCCGGTCACCGGCAATGACGTGGCCGCCGACGGCAGGCGCCTGATCATCGTCACCGGCGCGAACCAGGGGGGCAAGTCGACCTTCCTGCGCTCCGCCGGCCAGGCGCAGCTGATGCTGCAGGCGGGCATGTTCGCGCCCGCCCGGGAGTTGACGGGCAGCGCCTGCTCGGGCCTGTTCACGCACTACAAGCGCGAGGAGGACGCTGCGATGGAGCGCGGCAAGCTGGATGAGGAGCTTGACCGGATGAGCCTCATCGCCGACTGGATCAGGCCGGACGGCCTGCTGCTGTGCAACGAGTCCTTCGCCTCCACCAACGAGCGGGAAGGCTCGCAGCTCGCCCGGGAGATCATCCGGGCCCTGACCGAGGCCGGCATCAGGATCGTGTTCGTCACCCACCTGTACGACCTGGCGGAAGGCATCCGCGCCCGCGGCGACGACCGGGCCCTGTTCCTGCGCGCGCAGCGCGAAAACGACGGCGTCCGAACCTACCGCCTCCTCCCGGGCGTCCCGCTGCCAACGAGCTACGGCGAGGACCTGTATCAGGAAGCGTTCGGCGCCGACCGCGAGGCCACGCTTTTGTAAGCCTGGCCGCGGAGCACGGGACCGTTCCGCAGCATGTTCTTGATCTTTCTTTCCCGGCCGGCTCCGTGCGCGACTAAGACCCTTGGTCGGCGCGGACCCCGGCCGGCCGCGGCGTGAGCACGGTCTCGGCGGTCACCAGGCCGGGGGTGAGCGCGTCGATGACGTCGAACGCGACGCCGATCCGCTCCGCCCGGTCGATGACCGTGGTGACGACGGGGACGTGGTGGCCGTGCCGGGGGAAATGGCCGCCGTGCGGTGCGTGCTCGCCGTGGAAGCCCCAGGATCCTCGGTGCGAGGTGGCGCCGCTGATCCCGGCGGAGCGCAGCAGGCGGACGATCGCGCGGTGCGCGGGCTCGCCGTGGACGCGCGCCGCCTCGGAGGTGTAGACCGTCAGCTTTACCTGCGGCGCCATCCCCGCGGGCCCGTCCGCGCCGGGCAGCGTCTCCGGACGGCTGACAACCTGCCCGTCGCGCTTGCAGAGCCGGACCTTCGCGAACGTCATGAGGGGATGGCGGAACAGGCCGCCGAGTTCGGGGAGCATCATCGCGATCCGTTCGCCGCTGCATACGGCGATCACCGTCAGCGGCGCGCCGGCGCCGTGGCGGAGGAACTGCGCGCGGTGCCGCCGCCCGCCCGTGGTCCCGTCGACGCCGGACAGGACGGTGGCGCCCGCGACCCCGCGCCGGTGCAGCAGTTCGCAGGCCGCTTCGAAGGCGGGAACCTGATAGACGCTATCGGCGTGCCCGCAGTAGATGGTCAGCCTGGCCGCCTCCGAGGAAGACTCGCCGAGCCAGATCGGTTCGATCTGATCCGACAGCAGACGCGCGCGTTCGACGGTGAGCAGCCGCGGCCGGGTGATCCCCGCGACTTCGTCGAGCAAGGCGTTGATGCGCGGAGCGGTATCGACCGCGACCACGGTCAGCGGCGGGTCATCCGGCAACGGGAGGGCACGGCCGGCGCCGGCCGGCTGGCCGGAACCGTACCCCTCGACGGCGCGCAGCAGGACGCTCGCCGCGACCGAGCGGCCCGCGTACAAGTCGATGAGCGCCCCGCCGAGGGGCCCGGCGCCGGCCCGGTGCCGTTCGCGGAAGTAACTGGTCAAGATCACGGCGTCCTCGTCCACGGCAGCGCTCCGATCCGGCCGGGGCGCGACGGCGAGCGGCGACGCATGCCTCGCTTCCGACGCACCGGGTATGCGCAGAAGCCATCAGCCGAGGACAAGACGGCGGTTCGCGGGGACCGCGGTCCCCGCGCCAGGGCATCATCTGGCTGCCGCCAGACTACTTCGCCGGCCCCGGCTGCGACTAGAGGCTCATCCCACGCCTTGGACGCCCAGACGGCGTGCAGCCGCCGGACGCTCGCCCGGCGGCCCGGTAGGAACGTCATGCCCTGTGCCCAGCTAGCGCTCCGTGTCGCCGACCTGGAAGGCTCCGTCGCCTTCTACTCCAAGCTGTCTGCCCCGGGCCCGCCAACCGCCGCCGCGGCTACGCCATCTTCGCCATCGCCGACTCACCGCTCAAGCTCGTCCTCATCGAGGGCACACCCCGCAAGGCCACCCGCATGGACTACCTCGGCGTCGAGTGGGCTTCCGCGGGGAGACCTGCCCATCTGATCGGTGCGCCGGTTTGGCACACTTCCTTTGTGTGACGCCACCCGATGACCTGACCCGCCGGGTTCTGGTCCGCCGTGGCCTCGCCCTGGAGTGGTCGACGCTCGGGTGGAACGTCGCCGGGATCGCCGTGCTGGCGTTCGCGGCCGTCACCGCCCGGTCGGTCGCGCTGGCGGGGTTCGGCCTCGACTCGCTGATCGAGATCGGCGCTTCCCTCGTGGTGGTCTGGGAACTGTCAGGCACTGGAGCCGACCGCCAGCGCCGGGGCCTGCGGCTGATCGGATACGCCTTCGCCGCCCTGGCGGCCTATCTTCTGGTGCAGTCGACGGTGGTGCTGGCGACCGGGTATCACCCGCGGCATTCCATGCTTGGCATCATCTGGACGGCGGTAACCGCGGGTGTGATGTTCATGCTGGCCGCCGGGAAGGCGCGCACCGGCCGGGCGCTGGATAACCCGGTGCTGCGGACCGAGGGCCGGGTCACGGCGGTCGACGGCATCCTGGCCGTGGCCGTGCTGGCCGGCCTGGTGCTCAACGCGGTCGCCGGCTGGTGGTGGGCTGACCCGGCGGCCGGGTACGTACTCGTCTACTACGCTGCCCGCGAGGTCCGGGAAATCTTCACCGGGCACGCCGGCCCCGGATAACCCAAGCCTCCGTCGGGACCCCGGGCCCAGGACGGACGCCACCGACCAGCCGAGGTCAGCATGCGGCTGGAGCAGGCAGGACCGTGACACCGGCAGCCATGCGCCGGTGCCCCGATGGGTTGGGGTGAAGCTCGACCGGGCCGGCCTGTTGTAGTCCCAGGCCTCAGCCAAGGCCCGACCACAGGTAGCGGACACCGATAGCGACCACCAGGACGCCCATCATCCGGCGAATGAGCGTGTCAGGGAGGTGCCGTTGGATCCGGGCACCGATGTAGGCGCCTGCCAGGCCGCCGACGCCTAGCGCGATTCCGGTCGGCCAGTCAGGGGCGACCGACCCGTGGTGATGGACCGAGAGGATCAAGAAGGTGATCACTCCTGCTACCGAGGTCACGAAGGTGGACGCGAGAGCGGCCGGGGCGACCTCCCGGGGCGGCCGCCCGGTGCCGATCAGGATCGGGGCCAGGATCGAGCCGCCGCCGACACCGTAGATCCCGCCGACGCAGCCCACCACCACAGCGAGCAGGATCAGCGCGGGCAGGGGAACGGCTCGGGCCGGGCGCGGCTCCGTTCCGGGCCGGGTTGGCCTGGTCAGGGCCAGCCATGTGCCGAGCGGCGAAAGCACGGCCGCTACAACAAGGTCGAAGACGCGGGGACCGGGCAGCAGCTCCACCCGGATGATCGATCCGGCGATCACGCCGGGCAGCGTCCCGGCGATGAGGACCGGGGCGAGTCTGCCGCCGGTCTGTCCCTGCCGCCAGTACCGGTACAGGGCGCCCGGGGTCGCCACAACGTTGTAGAGCAAGTTGGTCGGGGTGACCGCCGGGCTCGGCGTGCCCAACACACTTACCTGAAACGGCAGCAGCAGCACCGCTCCCGAGATTCCCGCCGGGGTGGCCAGCACGGCGATAACGAACGCCGCCGCCAGCGCCACGACTTCCGCCCAGCCAGCGCCCAGCACCCGGTCACACTAGCGACCCTCCGCGTTCGTGATGGGCGAATGACCGGCTAATTGCGGCGGGCAATCTCTGGTCGCGGACCCCGGTGGCGGTTCCAGTCGTCGCGATGAGTTCGGCGAACGGCTTCCGTCAGAATGTCAGCGGGCCGGGATACCGGTGCTCGGCGGCGATCATCACGGCCGGGTGTGTCCTTGCGCTGCGGGGCTGAGGGGAACAGGGCGTGAGCGGTGTACGGGTGATCAGGTAGTCCACCTCACCCGCCTGCTCCATCGTGAACCGTTCCAGATGGTGACGGCCATCCAGCAGCCGGGTCACTGCCTCTGGCGGGTTAGAAAACCCCTATCGCCGCAGGCCCCTGACGAATAGGCTCGCGCTCATGACCGACGGCGACTGGAGGAATGGCGGGTTCAGGCAGCGTCGGCCCTCCGCGGAGACTCTCGCCTGGGTTGCGGCGTCGATGGGTCGGGGCAGTCGCATCGTTGGCTATCGCCGATTGACCGGTGGCGTCTGCTCCGCCGTGAATCGGCTGACTGTCGAGCGACGTGGAATGCGAACGTTCGTCGTACTGCGGCAGTACCCGGGCGGGCTTGGCCTGCACGGGAGCTTGGAGAAGGAGATCGCCAACCTTGGTGTGGTGGCGGGAAGCGGGCTCCCGGTTCCGGGCATCCTGGCTACTGATGTTGCTGGTGCTTCAACGGGCGGCGCGCCATCGTTGCTGATGACACGGTTGCAGGGGCATGTTCACCTCAATCCGGCGGAACCTCGGTCGTGGATGACGAGGATCGCGGAGATTGCTGTATTGCTGCATTCCCTCGATCTCCCCGCGAAGATGTTCAGACCTTGGACGGATTCTTGGATCGCTCCTCTAGACGGGTTTCAGGGTGCCGGTCGACGCACAGAAGCCGGCCGTGTGGAAGGCGGCGTTTGGTGTCATGGCGGCGCCGCCGCCAAAGGACACTGCCGTCTTTCTGCACTGCGATCTCCTGCCTGTCAACATGCTGTGGTCGCGCGGGAGGATTACTGGGCTGACCGACTGGAACTCCATCCATCGGGGGGCGCGCGCGATTGACGTCGGGCACTGTCGGCGATACTTGGCGGCGCTCTACACGCCCGAGTGGTCGGAGCAGCTTCGGTCGCTCTATGAGTCGATCGCCGGGGTGACTCTCGATCCGTGGTGGGACCTGTATGCCCTGCTGCACTATGACGATAGCGGGCCGAAGTGGATCCGTGGTCAGGTCGCTGGGCGCCGTCCCGTCGATGTGCCCGGCATGACTTCCCGGGTCGAGGTCGCTATCGAGACAGCGCTACGGCGCCTCGGATAACTGCGGGTTCCCCGCTGGTCGCCCTTCCGGTTCTGGCA
>Ga0302229_10001538_pt1 | contig 17382 bp, 15 predicted proteins | sample II_Palsa_N1_3_FD_193518 | JGI IMG/M metagenome (GOLD analysis project Ga0302229, IMG submission 193518) | Peat permafrost microbial communities from Stordalen Mire near Abisko, Sweden - II_Palsa_N1_3 | ecosystem: Environmental > Terrestrial > Soil > Palsa > Peat permafrost | place: Sweden... | reverse complement strand
TGCAGAAGTTCAAGATGCGCGAGACATCAGTTTCCGAGCTGGGCCTGGAGGCCGCCAGCCAGGCCAGGACGGCCTGAGGCCGGCCCCGTCTGGGTGATCCCCGCCTGGGTGATTCGCGGGGATTGCCGGTCAGGGTGGCCGGCAATCCCCCAGATCACGAAACTCGGGGCTGGCGAGCCCGCGGGCCGGGTTACGAAACTCGCGCTGGCGAGCCCGCGGGCCGGACCTCGATCTCGCCGAGCAGGGCGCTCGTCGCTGCCGCGATCGCGTCAACTGCCTGGCTGAACGCCTCGGCATTGTGCTTCGCGGGGCTCCGGAAGCCGCTTACCTTCCGGACATACTGAAGGGCGGCGGCGCGCACATCCTCATCCGTCACGTTCTCGGCATAGGGCTCGCGCAAGGTCTTGATGCTTCGGCACATGAGTCGACGGTATGCCAGATCCGCCCTATCCGGCGACCAGACCCGTCCCGCCCGTCCATGAGGTGGCCGCCGCGGTCGGGCCGGTCAGGCGTAGCTGTGCTCGGTTCCGGGATACCTCGCGTCCGCGACGTCGCTGACGAAGCTGCCCGCCGCCTGGGCCAGTACCTCGGCAAGCTGCGCGTACCGCCGGACGAAACGCGGCGCCCGGCCGGTGGTGAGCCCGGCAAAGTCCTGCCACACCATGCCCTGGGCGTCGCATGCCGGGCCGCCGCCGACGCCGATGGTCGGGATGGCCAGCGCGTCCGACACCCCGGCGCCCAGACTGGCCGGGACGGCCTCGAGCACGACCGCGAACGCGCCTGCCCGCTCCAGGGCGACAGCGTCTTCCAGCAGCACGTCGCCTTCGCTGCCGCGGCCCCTGGCCCGGTAGCTGCCGAGGGCGTTGATGCTCTGCGGAGTGAGCCCCAGATGGCCCATCACCGGAATGCCGGCTGCGGTCATCGCCTCGACCTGCGGCAGTACCCGGCGGCCGCCTTCCAGCTTGACCGCCTGCGCGCCGCCCTCCTTGAGGTAGCGGATGGCGTTATGCAGCGCCTGCGACACGCCCGACTGGTAGGCGCCGAACGGCAGGTCGGCGACGACCAGCGCCGTCTTCGTGCCGCGCACCACGGCCTGGACCAGCGGGATGAGCAGGTCCATGGTGGCCGGCAGCGTGCTCTCATAGCCGAACACCGTCTGCGCGGAGGTGTCGCCTACCAGCAGGACGCGGACTCCGGCACGCTCGAAGATGCCCGCGGTGAGAGCGTCATAGCTGGTCAGCAGCGTCCAGCGGTCGCCTCGCTGGGTTGCTTCCCGCAGGTCCCGCACGGTGATGCGGCGATCCTGCGGCCACGGTGATGGCTCGCTCATGCCAGTGTCCTTCGTTCAGGTCGCCACGGAATTGTTGGCGCCGCAGTCGCCAGCATAAGCGGCCTGATGCGCCGCCATCCGTCGTTGTCCGTCCAGGTCCAGCAGCGGTTCCAGGCCGAAGGTCAGCCCGGCAGGCAGCGAGCCGGTGCCCCGGATCGCCAGCAGCACTCCGGGCATGAACGATGCCCGGTCCAGTGAGTCGTGCCGGATCGTCAGGATCTCGCCATGCCCGCCGAAGAGCACCTCCTGGTGCGCGACCAGGCCATCGAGCCGGACTGAGTGGACATGCACCGCGTCGAGCACGGCACCGCGCGCCCCGTCCGCGGCGGTCACCGTCGCGTCTGGCGACGGGCCGAGGCCGGCAGCCGACCTGGCGGCGCCGATCAGCGAAGCCGTCCGGGACGCGGTACCCGACGGGGCATCCGCCTTGCGCGCATGATGCAGCTCGATGACCTCGGCAGACTCGAAGAACCTCGCGGCCTGCTCGGCGAAGCGCATCATCAGCACAGCCCCGACGGAGAAGTTGGCGGCGATGAGCACCCGGACGTCCGGCGACTCCCCGAGCCACTCGCCCGCCGCTGCCAGCCGCGCGTCGTCGAACCCGGATGTGCCGACCACGACGTTGCGCCCGGCGGCGATGCACCATCGCAGGTTGTCCATGACCACGCCGGGATGAGTGAAGTCCACGATCACGTCGCAGTCCGCCAGCGGCCCGCGATCGTCGCCGGCGTCGATGGCCGCGGCCACCTCCATGTCAGCGGCCATCGCGACCGTCCGGCACACCTCCGAACCCATGCGCCCCTTGGCGCCGAGCACCCCTACCTTGATCATCGCGCTACCTCGCTGGCGGTGAAGGTTTGTCCGGCCGGCCCGCAGTTCCGCAACCGGCCCGATCCTAATCCCGGCCGGCCCCGCCGGAACCGGGACGGGCACCGGCCAGCCGGAACCGAGACGTGCCCGGCCCGCCGGAGCGGAGGCGGGCGCCCGTGCCGAATACTCACACAGAACTGACACGTAGTTCCACCGGAGACCTAAGGTGGGGCGACGATGATGGCGCCCGGCATAGTCACCATCCGAGCCACAAGGACAACGCATGAACGACAGCACCAGTGGCAGCCGGCCGGCCGGCGGGGGCAGCGGGGGCGCCCGCTGCCCCCGCTGCCCCCGCCTGGCGGGAGCGCGGCTGAGTGGACGCTAGTTCTGACGAGAGGACCGGCTACGCGCGGCTACGCCGCCGCAAGGCGATCGTGCTCGCTATCGTGATCGTCGCGCTGATCGGATCGATCGGCGGCCTGCTGATCTCCACATCCATCAAGTCACCCGCAGACGTCGCCGCGCAGTCACAGCCGCCAGGGCTGACCCAGCTGACCGCGATCGTGCACCGTCAGGTCATCAGCACCACGGTGCTGGCCCAGGGCAAGGTCAGCCAGCCCACGGAGGTGTCCGGTCCGGCAGCCTCCGGTGGCGGGGGCGGGGCCTCGTCCGGCGAGCAGCCGATCGTTACCCGGATCTTCCTGCACCCCGGGGCCGACGTGGCGCCGGTACGCGTGATCCTTGAGGTCGCCGGACGGCCGGTGTTCGTGTTCGCCGGGGTGATACCCGCCTACCGGAACCTCATTCCCGGCGAGACCGGCGAGGACGTGGCCGAGCTCCAGCTGGCGCTGGAGGAACTCGGGTTCGGCGTCGGCGATGACACCAGCGGCGTCTACGGGCCGGGCACGGCGGCTGCCGTCGCCGCGTTCTACCAGAACATCGGGTACTCGGCACCGACGATCTCCACCGGCCGGAAGGCGGACCGGGGCGCGATGATGCCGCTGTCGGAGTACATGTTCATCCCCCGGTTCCCCGCGCACGTGGCCAGCCTCGGGGCCAAGGTCGGCGGCACGGCGAGCGGGAAGCTGGTGACGCTGTCGATGGGCAATCCCACCGTGGCCGGCCAGCTCAACCCGAACGACCACGGCCTGGTCCGGCCGGGCATGAAGGTCAAGATCACGGATACGGTGACGGGGAAGTCCTTCCGCGGCAGGATGACGTCGCTCAAGAGCCGGACGGAGACCAAGGGCAGCATCTCCGGAGGGATCTTCCTGCCCATGCGGATCAGGCCGAGCAGGCCGCTGCCGGGCTCGCTGATCGGCCAGAATGTCACCCTCACGATCACCGCGGCGCATAGCAGCGGTGCAGTGCTCGCGGTGCCCGAGGCAGCGGTCTTCGCCAGCGTCAACGGCAGCACTTACGTCACCAAGATGACCGGCGCCCACTCGCAGGTCAGGGTGCCGGTCCGGACCGGTCTCACGGGCGATGGGCTGGTGCAGATAACGCCAGTCGACGGCGGGACACTCGCGGCCGGCGACGCGGTGCTCACCGGCGAGAACTATCTGCAGCCGGGCGCTGGCATCCAGCGGGGCGGCAACAGCAGGCACCGTCTCACCGTGGTACCGCCGGGATGACCATGACTGCGGTAGCCCCGCCGGTCATCCGGCTGTCGGCCGTCGCCTACACCTACGCGGGCCCGCCCCCGGTCCGGGCGCTGCGCCCGACGGACCTCGTCATCCGGCGCGGAGAGCACGTTGCCATCACCGGGCCGTCCGGTTCGGGAAAGTCCACCTTGCTGAACCTGCTGGGCCTGCTGGACAGGCCGACGGAGGGCGTGCTGGAGATCGACGGTATCGACGTCGGCTCGGCGTCCGAGCGGGACCGCGCGGCGGTGCGCGCGCACCGCATCGGGTTCGTCTTCCAGTCCTTCCACCTGCTGCCGCACCGGACGTCCGCCGAGAATGTCATGCTGGCGCAGGTTTACGCGGACATGCCGCGGCGGCGCAGGCTGGGCGCGGCGATGGCCGCGCTCGCCGAGGTCGGCCTGGAGCACCGGGCGCATGCCCTGCCCACGGCGCTGTCCGGGGGCGAGCGGCAGCGGGTCGCGATCGCCCGTGCCCTGGTCAACCATCCCTCGCTGCTGCTGTGCGACGAGCCGACGGGAAACCTGGACACGACGACAACCCTGGAGCTGACCGACCTGCTCGGGTCGCTGCACGAGGGCGGCACGACCCTGGTCATCATCACCCATAACCCGGCAGTCGCCGAGCGCGCCGGGCGCCGGGTCACGATCCGCGACGGCCAGCTGGCCGAGTCACCGGACGACAGGCCTAGCGGGCAGGACAACAGGCCCAGCGGGCAGGACGGTGCGCATGAGACGCTCCCGGAGGGCTAGCCGGCGCCGGGTCATCGGCGCGGCCTCCCGGTTTCGGCTGCGTGACCTGGGCAGCGAGGCGATGGCCGGGCTGCTGCAGCGCCCGGGCCGGTCGGCGCTGACCATGCTCGGCACGGTGCTGGGCATCGGTACCTTCGTCGCCATCGTGGGCCTGTCGCAGACGGCGACCGGGCAGATCGGCAAGCAGTTCAATGCGCTCGACGCCACGCAGGTGACGGTGAGCGACAGCGGGGCGAACCAGGCAAGCAAGCCGACCCTGGATTTCCCGGCCGATGCCGACGCGATCGTGGACCGGATCCACGGCGTGATCGCCGCCGGGGTGTGGTGGACCGTCCATTTCAGCAACGCCGCGGTGAGTTCCCGGCCGGGAGCCGGACAGGGCACCCAGCTCAGCCTCCCGGTGACGGCCGCGACCCCCGGTGCGCTGAGGGCCAGCGGCGCGAAACTCGATCAGGGCGTGCTGTTCAACCAGTTCCATCAGGCACACGCGCAGAACGTGGCCATCATCGGCCAGACGACGGCCACCGACCTCGGCATTTTCAGCCTGCAGCAGCAGCCAGCCATCTTCATCGGCGGCCAGCCGTTCACCGTCATCGGCATCATCGCCAGCGACCCGCGGCTGCCCCAGCTGAACCTCGGCGTGACCGTTCCCTCGTCCACGGCGCAGCAGCTGTGGGGGAAACCCCTGGCCGGCCAGGGCGCCAGCATGCTGGTCCAGACCAGGCTGGGCGCAGCCCAGGTCGTAGCCGGGCAGGTGCCCATCGCGCTCCGGCCCGACAACCCGAAGCTGCTATCCGCCGCCGCGCCGCCGAGCCCGACCCAGCTCCGGCACGCGGTAACCGCCAGCCTCAATACCCTGTTCCTGGCGCTGGCCGGGATCGCGATCGTGGTGGGGGCCATCGGGATCGCTAACACCACGCTGGTCGCGGTCCTGGAGCGGGCCGGTGAGATCGGGCTGCGACGCGCGCTCGGCGCGCGGCCCCGGCACATCGGGACTCAGTTCCTGGCCGAGTCCACGGCGCTCGGCCTGTTCGGCGGGCTGGTCGGCGCCAGCCTCGGAGTACTCGCCACGCTCATCGTCACGGTCTACCACCACTGGACCGCGCTGCTCGACCCGCGCGTGGTGCTCGCCGCTCCGATTGCGGGCGGCATCGTCGGGCTGCTGGCCGGCCTCTACCCGGCCCTGCGGGCAAGCACCGTAGAGCCGGCCGAAGCACTGCGCCGCTGACCGCGACCGGAAGGAGGCAGCATGGGACGAGTACGGGGCGCCGCGTCCGCACAGGTCCGGACCACGCCCTCCGCGCGAGCCAGGAGCGTCGCGTCCGCACGGGTCAGGAGCGCGGCATCCGGGCTGGTCGCCTGCCTCACCGCTGCCTGCGTGCTGGCCGCCTGCTCAGGCGGCGGCCATGCCGGAGGCAACGCCGCCGGGGGCAGCAGCGCCAGGTCCAGAACACTCCAGGCGCTGCGAGCAGCCAGGCTCCGTGGCGCTATCGGCGGCCGGAGGTTCATCGCGATCGCTGGCGGCGGGGGCGGGCCGGTGGGCATCATCGCCATCGGCGGGCTGCCGGGCGGCAGCAAGAGCGGGCGCCCGCAGATCTCCGTGCCACCGATCCCGCCGGCCGGCTCGTCCCGCCCGATCGCGATGCCGCTCGACAGCTACGAGCAGGTCGCGGGTAATGAGCAGGAGGTCCTGGTGGAGGCCACCAGCCTGCTCACCCAGAGCTGCATGGCCACGCGGGGCTTCAGCTACGCCGAGGCGGCCCAGCCCAGCACGGAACTCAGCGCCCTGCAGCAGACCGAGAACAGCCCGGTAGGGCTCACCAAGCTCGGCCAGGCGCAGATCTACGGCTACGCCACGCCGAAGAGCGACACGGGCAGCAACGGGCCGGTGTTCTTCGGCCTGGTGGGCGGCCAGGTCTTCGGACAGGCGATCCAGGATCACGGGGCCGCCTGGGTGGTTGCCCTGCTCGGGTTCAGCCCCGGCCCCGTGCAGCAGAACCAGGGGCATCACGAAGGCTGCGTCCAGCTGGTGACGAGCGAGCTATACGGGCCGGATCGCGGCAGCTCCAACCCCGATCCGGTACCGGGCATCGCCTTCCAGGCGCTGCAGTGGACGCAGAGCGATCCCAGGACCATCGCTGTCGACAAGGCGTGGTCGCACTGCATGGCGGCCCGCGGGTTCGGCTACAGCACCCCGCAGGAAGCCGAGCAGAAGAACTGGCCGCATCTCCCGACCGCGGTCGAGATTGCCACTGCCGTCGCGGACGTGACGTGCAAGGCGCAGACAAACCTGACGAACACCTGGCTGACCGTCGAAGCCGCCTACCAGCTGGCACTCATCAGCCAGAACCTGACCGCGCTGTCCCAGCTGCAGGCCAGCTTCAAGGGGCTGCTGCAGCGGGCCGAGGCGCTCGTCGGCGCCGGCAACCTGCCGGGAACCCCGTAACCGGAGTTGCCCCGCGCGGCTCAGGCCAGCGCGCCGGCGAAGGCGCCAGCGTCGTCGAACGGGCCGACGACCGCGAGTGCCTTCGGCCGGGCCAGCACGTCGGCGGCAACCGCGCGTACCTCGTCGTGCGTCACTGCCTCGATCGACGCGAGGATCTCCTCGACTGGCTCCAGCCGGGGATAGACAAGCTCGGACTTGCCAAGCCTGCTCATCCGGGAGGACGGGTCCTCCAGCCCCAGCACGATCGACCCGCGCAGCTGGCCCTTGCCGCGCTCAAGCTCACCGTCGGTCAGCCCGCCGGATACGACCTTGGCGATTTCCTCACGGCAGATGGCGAGTACATCGTCTGCCTTGGCCGGCAGGCAGCCTGCGTAGATGCCCCACATCCCGGTGTCGGCGTGCTGCGAGCTAAAGCTGTACACCGAATATGCCAGGCCGCGCTTCTCCCGTACCTCCTGGAACAGCCGGGAGGACATGCCGCCGCCCAGCGCGGCGTTCAGCACGCCGAGCGCGAACCTGCGGTCGTCGGTGCGCGACAGTCCCGTGCAGCCGAGCACCAGATTCGCCTGCTCGATGCCTCGCGAGACTAGCCGCACCCCGGTGCCGGCCTCGCCCGCCGGCGGCCCGCCGGGAGCCAGCCTGGGGGGAACCGGCCCGGCTTCGCCGGTCAGCAGCGGGCCGAACGCGCGGCGGGCGAGCTCGACCACCTCGCCGTGGTCAAGGCTGCCCGCCGCCGCGATCACCAGGTTGTCCGGCGTGTACCTCGCGGCGTAGTGCTCGGCGATCTGCTCGCGGGTGATCGAGTTGATCGAGTCAACGCTGCCGAGGATGGGACGGCCAAGCGGCGTGTCGCCGAACAGCTGGCCGGCGAATGCCTCGTGCACCGTGTCCGTGGGATCGTCATCATTCATGGCGATCTCCTCAAGGATCACGCCACGCTCGGCATCCACGTCCTTCGGCTCGATCAGCGAGCTGGTGACCATGTCGGAGAGCACGTCGATCGCGAGCGGCACGTCGGCATCGAGTACCCGTGCGTAATAGCACGTGTACTCCTTGCCGGTGAATGCGTTCAGCTCGCCGCCGACGGCGTCCATCGCAGCCGAGATGTCCAGCGCGGTGCGCCGCCGCGTTCCCTTGAAGAGCAGATGCTCCAGGTAGTGCGTCGCGCCGAAATGAGCGGTGCCCTCGTCACGGGACCCGACGCCCGCCCAGATGCCGAACGCCGCTGACCTGACCGCGGGCAGCGACTCGGTAATGACCCGGAGCCCGCCGGGGAGGACGGTGCGGGTGACGGTGGACCCGTCACCCGCTGGCCGTCCGGTGTGGTCGCTCATGAGTTGCGCGGCCCCCGGCTGCGCTCCCTGGTGCGGTGGCTGTCGCCGCCGCGGTCACTACCGCGGTCTCCGCCGCGGTCACGGGCGCCGTCCCGGGGCCGGCGGTCATCATGACCGCCGAGGTCCTCGCCCGCTGCCTCGCGCTCGACGACCTCGACGGGCACCAGCGACAGCTTTCCGCGGTCATCGACCTCGCGGATCTCGACCTGGATCTTCTCGCCGACCTTGATGACGTCGTCCACGTTGTCGATCCGCACGCCGCCGTGCAGCTTGCGGATCTGGGTGATGTGCAGCAGCCCGTCCCGGCCCGGCAGCAGCGACACGAAGGCCCCGAACGTGGTCGTCTTCACCACGGTGCCGAGGAACCGCTCGCCTACCTCGGGGATATGCGGATTGGCGATCGCGTTGATCGCTGCCCTCGCTGCCTCGGCCGAGGTGCCGTCGGTGGCGCCGATGTAGATGGTGCCGTCGTCTTCGATCGTGATCTCGGCGCCGGTGTCGTCCTGGATCGAGTTGATCATCTTGCCCTTGGGGCCGATCACCTCGCCGATCTTGTCCACCGGGACCTTGACCGTGATGATGCGCGGCGCGTACTGGCTCATCTCGCCAGGCGCGGAGATCGCCTCCCGCATCACCTCAAGGATGGTCAGCCTGGCGCCGCGGGCCTGGGTCAGCGCCGAGGCCAGCACCGACGCCGGGATGCCGTCCAGCTTGGTGTCCAGCTGCAGGGCCGTGATCACGTCCTTGGTGCCCGCCACCTTGAAGTCCATGTCGCCGAAGGCGTCCTCGGCACCGAGGATGTCGGTCAGGGTGACGTACTGGTCACCCTCGTAGATCAGTCCCATCGCGATCCCAGCGACCATGTCCTTCAGCGGCACGCCGGCGTCAAGCAGCGCCATCGTGGATGCGCAGACCGACCCCATCGAGGTGGAGCCGTTGGAGCCGATGGCCTCGGAGACCTGCCGGATCGCGTAGGGGAACTCCTCGCGGGTGGGCAGCACCGGGACGAGCGCGCGCTCGGCGAGCGCGCCGTGGCCGATCTCCCGGCGCTTCGGCGAGCCGACCCGCCCGGTCTCGCCGGTGGAGTACGGCGGCATGTTGTAGTTGTGCATATAGCGCTTGGTGCGCTCCGGGTTGAGCGTGTCGATCATCTGCTCCATCCGGAGCATGTTCAGCGTGGTCACGCCGAGCACCTGGGTCTCGCCGCGCTCGAACAGCGCCGAGCCGTGCACCCGCGGCAGCACCCGCGCCGTCGCGGACAGCTGCCTGATATCGCCGACGCCGCGGCCGTCGATGCGGAGGCCTTCGGCGATGATCCGCTGGCGCACCAGCTTCTTGGTGAGAGCGCGGAAGGCGCCGCTGATCTCCTTCTCGCGGTCCTCGAACTGGCCCGCGAGCTTGTCCTTGGCCAGGGCCTTGACCCGGTCGGTCTCGTTATCCCTGTCCTGCTTTCCTGCGATGGTGAGCGCCTGGCCCAGCTCGCCGGATACCTGCGCGGCGACCGCGTCGAAGACGTCCTGCCCGTAGTCGGCGAAGACGGGGTACTCGGCGGTCTCCTTGGCGGCATGGGCCGCGATGGCCAGCTGCGCCTCGCAGAGTGCCTTGATGAACGGCTTAGCAGCCTCCAGGCCCTCGGGGATGGTCTCCTCGGTCGGTGCGGCCGCGCCGCTGCCCGGATCGGCCAGCAGCCGCAGCGTGCTGGGCGTGGACTCGGCCTCCACCATCATGATGGCGACGTCGCCGTCCTCGAGCACCCGGCCGGCCACGACCATGTCGAACGTGGCGTCGGCCAGCTGGGGGTGGGTGGGGAACGCGACCCACTGGCCCTTGATCAGCGCGACGCGGACGCCGCCGATCGGCCCCGAGAACGGCAGGCCGGCCAGCTGGGTCGAGAGCGAGGCCGCGTTGATCGCGATCACGTCGTACAGGTGCTCGGGGTTGAGGGCCATGATCGTCTCGACGACCTGCACCTCGTTGCGCATCCCGTGCACGAATGACGGCCGCAGCGGCCGGTCGATGAGCCGGCAGGTGAGGATCGCGTCCTCGGACGGCCTCCCCTCGCGCCGGAAGAACGAGCCGGGAATCCGGCCCAGCGCGTACATCCGCTCCTCCACGTCGACGGTGAGCGGGAAGAAGTCGAGGTTGTCCTTCGGCTTCTTGGAAGCCGTCGTCGTCGACAGCACCATGGTCTCGTCGTCGAGATAGACGACGGCTGAGCCGCCGGCCAGGCGGGCTAGCCTGCCGGTCTCGAACCTGATCTTGTGTACGCCGAACGTGCCGTTGTCGATGACGACCTCGGCGGTAGTTGCACCCTCCACGGGCGACCTCCTTGATTGAGGTCCCGCGCGTCTGCCCGCCGCCAGCGGAGCGCCATGCACGGGCTTCGAGCCGTGCTGGCTGGCCGGTCTTCGATCGAAGTCCTCGGCCCGGGTGCCGCGCTTTGCCAGCGCTGGCGTATCCCTGACCCGAGGACCACTACCGAGGACCGGCCCGTTGGGCGCCCTGAGCGCTCCGGGCCGGGGCCGCGGGACGTAGTTCCTTCGTGGTGTATCCAGTGGTGTATTCAGTTGTCAGCCGGCTAGCGGCCCTTTCAACCTACCTGCGCAGGCCAACCTACCTGCGCAGGCCAAGCTTCTCGATCAGCGCGCGGTAGCGGGTGATGTCCTCGTTGGTCAGGTACTTCAGCAGCCGCCTGCGGCGGCCGACGAGCAGCAGCAGGCCGCGCCGGCTGTGGTGATCATGCTTGTGCACCTTGAGGTGCTCGGTCAGGTCGTTGATCCGCCGTGTCAGCAGCGCGACCTGGACCTCCGGCGAGCCGGTGTCACCCTCACTAGTCGCGTGCCCGGCGATGATCTCTTTCTTCACCGTGGTTTCAAGCGGCACGTTGCTCCCTATGGTCGTTACTCATCATCAAGTGCCCCCGGACTCCGGGTGGGGCGCCTGGGCAGGGGCCGCCTTGCGGCGACGGCCAGGCATCTCCGAGTGGTCAGCCACATGAGGGCACGGCTGAAACGGGCCAGTAACTCCGGCCAGCAATTACGCTACCACGCCCCCCGGGCTCCCCGGGCATCAGCCGCCGGTGATCTCGCGGGCGGCATCGACGTCACGGTGCATCTGCTCGACCAGCTCGGCGACCGAGTCGAACCGGACCGTGCCGCGGAGGCGGGCGGCGAAATCGACGGCTACGTGCGCGCCGTACAGGTCGAGATCGTCGCGGTCAAGCGCGTACGCCTCGACGGTGCGCTCCCGCCCGTCGAACGTCGGGTTGGTGCCGATCGAGATCGCCGCTGGCCAGCGTTGCTCCTCGCGGCCGTCCGGATCGAGGCTCGCCAGCCACCCCGCGTACACGCCGTCGGCGGGAATGGCGGTATGCGGCAGTGTCTCCAGGTTCGCGGTGGGGAAACCGAGCGACCGGCCGCGCCGGTGCCCGCGCACCACGACGCCCTCCAGCCGGTGCGGGCGGCCGAGATCCCGGGCGGCGCCCGCCACGTCCCCGGCGGCGAGCCGCGCCCTGATGCCGGTGGAGGAGATCGTCTGGCCCGCGTCGGCCAGCAGCGGCACCCCCTCGGCGGCGAAGTCGTACTTCTCGCCAAGCTCGCCGAGCAGCGCGACGTCCCCGGCGGCGCGGTGGCCGAACCGGAAATTCTCCCCCACCACGACCCTGGCCGCGTGCAGCCGGTCCACCAGCACCGCCTGGACGAACTCATCCGGCCCGAGGCGGGAGAACTCGAGCGTGAACGGCAGCAGCAGCACGGCGTCGGCCCCCAGGCCGGCCAGCAGCTCGCCGCGCCGCCTGGCGGTCGACAGGAACGGCGGATGCGAGCCAGGCCGCACCACCTCATCCGGATGCGGGTCGAAGGTCACCACGGCCACCGGCAGCCCGCGGTCGGCGGCGATCTCCGCGGCACGGCGGACGTCACGCTGGTGACCACGGTGCACGCCGTCGAAAACGCCGATGGTGACGACCGACCTGCCCCAGCCGGCCGGTACCTCGTCCAGGCCTTGCCACCGCTGCATATGCCATTCCTCCCTGCCGGTCCGGCGGTGTATGGCGGTGCTCCCAGCCTGCCATGCCACGGGCCAGCCGGCTCCGGCAGCGTCCGCGCAGCCCTCGCTAGGGCACGAAGACCGCGAGCGAGCGGGCCTGCCCCGCCTCCTCGGTCAGTAGCGCAACCAGCATGCCATCCGGGCTATACGCAGCCACCGGGCCACTGCCGCTGCCGAGTGCAGGCAACCGGGCACCGTGCGAGACCTTCGTCGCCTCCTCGGCGGTGAGCTCCCGCCGCGGGAACGCCGCAGCGGCGGCGGCGGCCAGCGGAATCACCTCCAGGGATGCTGCCAGCTCGTCCAGGCTCCGCGCCATCGCGACGGTGTACGGGCCCACCCGGGTGCGCCGCAACGCCGTCAGGTGCCCGCCAGTGCCGAGTGCGGCCCCGAGGTCACGGGCTATCGCCCGGATATAGGTGCCGCTGGAGCAGGTCACCTCGATATCCGCGTCAAGGAGGTCGCCCAGCGGCCGGACGGCGCGGAGCGAAAGCGCCCTGATGGTCACGGTCCGCGCCGCGAGCTGCGGTGGCTTGCCTTCGCGAGTCAGCTGGTAGGCCCGTTTGCCGGCTATCTTGATGGCGCTGATGCCCGGCGGAACCTGCTGGATCTCGCCGGTCAGCGCGGCCAGGGCGGCGGTCAGGCTTTCCGCTGAGACTCCGGTCGCCGGCCAGGACGAGATGATCTCGCCATCGGCATCACCGGAGTCGGTGGCCTGGCCGAGGCGGATGGTCGCGGCGTAGTCCTTCTCGGTCAGCGCGAGGTGGCCGAGCAGCCGGGTCGCCTTCTCGACGCCGACCACGAGCACGCCGGTGGCCATCGGATCGAGGGTTCCTGCGTGCCCCACCCGGCGGGTGCCGGCCAGGCGGCGGATACGCGCCACGACGTCATGCGAGGTCGGGCCGGCCGGCTTGTCGACGATGATCAGCCCGCTCGCGGCGGTCACCGGCTGCTGTCCGCCCCGTCCGCGAGGTAGTCGCGCAGCCCGGCCATGGCCTCCTCCACCGTCCCCGGCGCGGTGAACCCGGCCGCGTTGCGATGCCCGCCGCCGCCGGCCCTGGTGCAGGCGCGGCCCACGTCGACCTTGCCCTTGGACCGCGACGACACCATCCACCGGCCATCCTCGGACTCCTTCAGTACCACCGCGACGTCGGCCTCGTCGGTGCGGCGCAGCAGGTCGATCACCGACTCCGCGACGTCATAGTGCAGGCCGTAGACGGCGCGGTCCGCCCGGCTGACGGTCGTCCAGACCAGGCCGTGGCCTGCGGCCGCCGCCGGTTCGAGCACCGCCCGGCCAAGCACCAGGGACAGCATGCCCAGATACCCGAACGGGGCACTGTCCCACAACTCCTGCGCTACCGCTCCCGGTTCGATGCCGGTCGCGAGCAACTGCGCGGCGATCTGGTGCACCCGCGGCGATGTGCTGGAGTACTTGAAGGAGCCGGTGTCCGTGACGATCCCGGCGTACAGGCCGAGCGCGATGTCCCTGGTGATCGGGACACCCAGCGCGTCGATCAGGTCGTAGGCGAGCACCGCGGTGGCTGCCGCTGCCGGGTCGATCAGGTGCAGCGTGCCGAACCGGGTGTTGGACGCGTGATGGTCCAGCACGATCAGCTCCTCCGCCCGCGCGGCGCTAGCCTCCAGCAGGCCAAGCCGGTCGGGGCTGGCGGCGTCGAAGGTAACCATCACCTGCGGGCGCGCCGGGTAGGAATCCGGCGGGCTGAGCAGGTCTGCCCCCGGCAGGAAGCGCAGGATCTTGGGGATCTCGAAAGGCTGGTCGCCGAAGGAGGCGATGATCCGCTGGCCGGAGGACCCGTCCCGCTGGCGGAGCGCGTGCGCCACCGCCAGCATCGACCCGAGTGCGTCGCCGTCCGGGCGGATGTGGCAGGCCAGGCAGACCTCGCGCGCGCCGTCCAGGATCCTGACTGCCCTGGCCCAGTCGGCCGCCATGCCCGCGGGCCGCACCCTGCCGGGCTCCAGGGGGTGGTCTGAGGGGATTCGCCCCGGGATGGTCATGCGCTGGACCTGCGTGTGCTCGGCTGTCACGACCGCGAGTATCCCGCGCCACGCCGTCTGGCTGCCGGGGTTTCGGCGAGATGATCGTCTTGTCCGGTTTGCCCTGCCGGTGACCTGTCTGCGAAGTTCCCGCCCGCCGAGTCCTCGTCCGCGAAGTCTTCGCCCGCGAAGCCACCGGCCGCGAACTCCCTGTCCGCGAAGCCACCGTCGGCGGAGTCCTCGTCCAGGGAGCCCTCGTCCAGGGAGTCCTCGTCCAGGGAGTCCTCGCCGGCACCCGCGGGGACCCGGTACGGATCGGCGTCGCCCGCCGGCTGCGCGCCCTCCCTGGCGGCCGCCACCGCAGCATCCGCCTCGCGGGCCCTGGCCACAAGTTCCTCGATGTTCCTGGCGTTGTCCGGCACCATATCGGGCTTGAACTCCAGCGACGGGGTGTGCCGCAGGCCCGTCTGGCGGCCGACCTCGGACCGGATCACGCCGACGGCGCTGGCCAGGGCCGCCGCGGTGCCCGCGCGTTCCTCGGCAGAGCCGTAGACGGTGTAGAACACGGTCGCCTCGCGCAGGTCGTTGGTCAGGCGGGCCGCCGTGACCGTGACGAAGCCGAGCCGCGGGTCCTTGATCCGCCGCTCCAGCATCTCAGCCACGATCTGAGCGATCCGGCCACCGAGCTTTTGTGCCCTGGCAGGGTCCATGAGTCGCTCACTCCTCCTCGTTGAACAGCCGCTGCCGTGCCGAGAGCAGCTCGATTTCGGGACGCCCGGCGACGAAACGCTCGCATGCCGCAAGTACCTCGGTGCACTGGGCCGCGGTCGATGCGACCACGGCCACGCCGATCTCGGCCCGCCGGTGCAGGGCCAGGTGCCCCGTCTCGGCCACCGCGGCCGCTGGGTAACGCCGATGGATGTCGGCGACCAGCGGCCGCACCGCCGAGCGCTTCTGCTTCAGCGAGCGCACATCGCCGAGCAGCACGTCAAGCGTCAGTGCACCGACGTACACGTCAGCCCCCTGGGGCGTCAGGCGCGCGGCTTCTCGCGCATCTCGAACGTCTCGATCACGTCCTCGACCTTGATATCGCCGTACCCGACGCCGATGCCGCACTCGAAGCCCTCGCGCACCTCGGTCACGTCATCCTTGATCCTGCGGAGCGAGCTGACGGTGAGGTTGTCCGAGATGACGACGCCGTCGCGGATCAGCCGCGCCTTGCTGTTCCTAGTGATGGTGCCGGTACGCACGATGCAGCCGGCCACATTGCCGATCCTCGGCACCCGGAAGATCTCCCTGATCTCGGCCGTGCCCAGCTGGATCTCCTCGAATTCCGGCTTGAGCATGCCCTTGAGCGCGGCCTCAATCTCCTCGATCGCCTGGTAGATGACCGAGTAGTAGCGGATATCGACGCCCTCACGCTGCGCGAGCTCGCCAGCCCGCCCGGCCGGCCGGACGTTGAAGCCGATGATGACGGCCTCCGACGCGATGGCCAGGTTGACGTCGTCCTGGGTAATCGCGCCGACGCCACGGCCGATCACGCGCAGCACCACGTCCTCGCCAACGTCCAGCTTGACCAGCGCGTCCTCCAGGGCCTCGACCGACCCGGACACGTCACCCTTGATGATCAGCAGCAGTTCTTCCCGCTCGCCCGACTTGAGCGCGGACTCCAGGTCCTCCAGCGTCACCCTGGGACGCCGCTGGGCGAACATCGCGGTACGCTCCCGCGCTTCGCGCCGCTCGGCGATCTGCCTGGCCACCCGGTCGTCGTCGACGACAAGGAAGCTGTCGCCGGCACCGGGCACGGCCGTCAGGCCGAGCACCTGGACAGGACGCGACGGCGGTGCATCGCGCACCGGGTCACCGTTCTCGTCCAGCATCGCCCGGACCCGGCCGTATGCCTCGCCGCAGACGATCGAGTCGCCGACGTTGAGCGTCCCGCGCTGCACGAGCACGGTCGCGACCGGGCCGCGGCCCTTGTCCAGATGCGCCTCGATCGCCACGCCCTGGGCTTGCTGGTGCGGGTTGGCGCGCAGGTCAAGCTCCGCGTCCGCGGTCAGCACGACCGCCTCAAGCAGGGCCTCGATGCCGGTGCCCTGGCGGGCCGAGACGTCAACGAACAGCGCCTGCCCGCCGAACTCCTCGGCCACCAGCCCGTACTCGGTGAGCTGAGCACGGACCCGCTGCGGGTCGGCGCCCTCCTTGTCGACCTTGTTGACCGCCACCACGATCGGCACGCCCGCCGCCTGCGCATGGTTAAGCGCTTCGGTGGTCTGCGGCTTCACGCCGTCGTCCGCGGCGACGACGAGGACGACCAGGTCGGTTGTCTCGGCGCCGCGGGCGCGCATCGCGGTGAACGCCTCGTGGCCAGGCGTGTCGATGAAGGTGATCTTGCGCTCCTGGCCGTCCACGACCGTGTCGACCTGGTAGGCGCCGATGTGCTGGGTGATGCCGCCTGCCTCGTGCGCCACCATGTTGGTGTTCCTGATGGCGTCGAGCAGCTTGGTCTTGCCGTGGTCGACGTGACCCATGACCGTCACTACCGGCGGCCTGGCCACCAGGTCGGAGTCCTCGCCCTCGTCCTCGCCGAACTCGATGTCGAACGTCTCCAGCAGCTCCCTGTCCTCTTCCTCCGGGGAGACCACCTGGACCGTGTAGTTCAGCTCGGCGCCCAGCAGCTGCAGCGTCTCGTCGTTGACCGACGCCGTCGCCGTCACCATTTCGCCCAGGTGGAACATCACCTGCACGAGCGAGGCCGGGTTCACCCCGATCTTGTCCGCGAAGTCGCTCAGCGAGGCGCCCCGCGACAGCCTGATGACCTGGCCGCTGCCACGCGGGATCTGCACGCCGCCGATGGCGGGCGCCTGCATGTTGTCGAACTCCTGGCGCCGCTGCTTCTTCGACTTCCGGCCTCGCGAAGGCCGCCCGCCTGGCCGCCCGAAGGCGCCCTGCGTGCCGCTCCGGCCGCGGCCGCCGCCGCCGGGGCGGGCCGGGCCCATGCCGGGGCGCTGGCCGCCGCCGCCGG
>Ga0302229_10001537_pt1 | contig 17388 bp, 16 predicted proteins | sample II_Palsa_N1_3_FD_193518 | JGI IMG/M metagenome (GOLD analysis project Ga0302229, IMG submission 193518) | Peat permafrost microbial communities from Stordalen Mire near Abisko, Sweden - II_Palsa_N1_3 | ecosystem: Environmental > Terrestrial > Soil > Palsa > Peat permafrost | place: Sweden... | reverse complement strand
CACGCCATCGAGGCAATGGAAGCGGTCGAGGATCAGCGTCTCGTCGAGCGTGTAGCTCGGCTCACCTGGTTCGGGCGCGCTGATCGAGCCGTCCGCCTGCTGATAGCGACGCTGGGTATGCGGCAGCTCGAGCACCGTCTCACTGCGCTGTGTGTGCGGCAGCGAGAAGTAGAAGTGGTGGCCGGCGTAGTAGGGCAGCGGTGCGTCGCCAGTGTTGACGGTGGTCAGCTCGACGTCGAGCGTGTGGTCGTCTGCAAGCCGGTAGGCGGCCTCGAAGCGGAAGCCGAACGGGTAGCCGGCGCGGGTGGCGTCGCTGTCGGCGAGCGTCATGCGCACCGTCGTGCTGTGCGTCGCAGAGGCCGGTTCGACGCTTGCGGCGAACGGCAGGTCGCGCGCGAAGCCGTGCATCGGCAGGTCGCGCACCGTCCCTTCGGCGTCGCGCCAGCGGCCAATCTGGCCGTCTACACGATGTCGTCCGAGAAACGGAAACAGCAAAGGATTGCCGCCGCGGATCTTCGGGGGCTGGCTCCAGTCGGCCACGTCGGGCCAATGGATCACCTGCTGGCCGTCGATATGCCACGACAGCAGCCGTCCGCCGGCTTGCGGCGCGATGCGAAGCAGCGAGGCGCCATCGGCGATCTCTAGGATGTCCTGATGCTGGAATTGGGCCATGGTGAACGGTTGTGGTTAGGAGCGGTTAAAACGGTGGACTGCAACGGGACTGCCACGGTTGGCTGCGACGATCACCTGCGCCGATAGGCAGAGCTACGGCACGCGGTCCGGAGCCAATTTTGCGCCCGTTTGGCCTACGGGGAAACCCTTCCCGGGCAATTACGGGTTCGCACGACCGGTAAGCTTGACGATAATCCGTCCCACTGCCCGGTCATTTAACCTTTCGGGCCGCACGACTTCCGGAGGCCTCATGGATCTCGCAATGGCAATGGGCGTGGCCCTGTTCGGCATGTTTGCCGTCAGCACAGTCTACTTCTTCTACAAGCTCGATCGCTGAACGTTAGCGTCCTTCTTGCTTGCCGCGTCGCCCGCTGCGACGCGGATCGATCCCGTTAGTCACCTGCTCAGGTTCGCAGCACACGCGCGCCAAATGGCTTGCAGAGGCGTAACAACCGTTTCGAGTTGTGACGCAATGCATCAAAATTTCCCCTAACGTCGCTCAAACGCTTGGCGCTGACATAGCGGCCAGGCATAATCGGTGCGCTTCCAGGCGTCGGCTCCATAGGCCGGCGTGCTGCTCCTTGATTCTTCACTCACTAAAAGGACCGCCGCGTGAGCTTGTCGTTTCTGATTTTTCTGAGCGTGCTGCAGGGCGTCACGGAACTGTTTCCCGTCAGCAGCCTCGGTCACACCCTGCTCGTGCCCGCGCTGTTCGGCATGCATATTGACGAGCATGCGCCGCAGTTGCTGCCGTTCCTCGTTGCGCTGCACCTCGGCACTGCGCTCGCGCTGCTGTGGTACTTCCGCAAGCGCTGGGTCGCGCTGATCAGCGGTTTTTTCGCGTCGCTCGGCGGCCGCCGCAACGACGATGCCCATATGATGTGGGCGCTAATCATCGGGACAATTCCGGCCGGCATCGTCGGGCTGGTGCTGGAAAAGCGCCTTGAGCGGCTGTTCCACGACTTGCGCATCGTAGCGATTGCGCTGATCGTCAACGGCGTGCTGCTGTGGTTCGGCGACCGTCTGCAGCGTGCGCGCGTGCATCAAGCGCCGGAGAAACTGACGTTTCGTCAGGCGTTCTTCGTTGGGCTGGCACAGATCGGCGCGCTGATTCCGGGTTTTTCGCGCAGCGGTCTGACGATGATCGCCGGTAACGCCGCGGGTCTGACGGCGGAGAAGGCGGCGGAATTTTCGTTCCTGCTCGGCACACCGATCATTTTTGCCGCTGGCGTGCTCGAACTTCCGAAGCTGTTTCATGCGCCGGGCCAGCTAGGCGATGCCCTGCTCGGCGGCGTGCTGACCGCGATTGCCGCGTATCTGAGCGTGCGCTTCCTGATGCGCTATTTCGAAGGACGCGGGCGTTTGGCGAGCTTCGGCGTGTACTGCGTGATTGCGGGCATCGTCTGTCTTGGCTGGTTCATGCTGCATACGCAGCCGGTTTGAGCGCACGGTCAGTCTGACGACTATGCTGGGATTTACCGGATGCTTGCCGCAGCAGGTGCAGTGGGCCGCGCGGCAGCATCGGGTATAATCCGCCCCCTGCGTGCCGGTGGTGCTCGCCGCGCGGTTAAAATTTCAGTTTCGCCTCCCCATAGTTCAACGGATAGAACACGGGTCTTCTAAACCTGAAATCGAGGTTCGATTCCTCGTGGGGGGGCCACCCAGGCAGCAAGCGTCGCCGATGCGCGCTTCACACGCCTCACAAAGCCCTTTTCCTTACCGCCCCTTCCGCAAGCTCAAGCTCGCAGCGCCGTCGACGTTATCCCGTGTGTCACCCCAAACACGGAGGCTCATATGTCTGCAGCAACGCCTGATCTGATCGCACAAAAGGTGCGTATCAACCCGATCGTGATTGTCATCGGCAGCGGGGACACCACGCGCTCTTTGCGTTACCGCGGCAAGCACACGCTTCGTGCGGTGCTGGGTTTTTTGCGCAGCCAGCGCGAATCTCGCGCGCTGGTGTACAGCCACAGGACGGATGGACAGATGCTGTGGATCGATGTCCAGACCGGCGCATTCTGCAATCTGCATTAGTTGGCGGGGCCTGCGCCGGCGGAGTCATTTCACCCGCTGGCGCGACGCGTGGATGGATTGCGCAGAGAAGGGCTTCGCCGTTGCGGCTCTGCACGCAGTCTTGAACCTCGACGCCTTGTTGCTGACGATGTCGGCTGTCATAGTAGACCGTCCGACATCTACGCGACGGTGAGCAATATGAACACCACAGACGCCCATGCAAGCCCGCCCGGAACTGAACTGGGCGCGCTCTTACGCCATTGGCGCGCCGTGCGCGACAAAAGCCAGCTGGATCTGTCGCTCGACTCGGGCGTATCGCAACGTCATATCAGCTTCGTCGAAGTCGGGCGCAGCGTCCCCAGCCGGCAGATGCTGATGAACATCGCGCAAGCGCTGGACGTTCCTCTGCGAGAGCGCAACACGTTGCTACTGGCCGCAGGCTATGCACCGGCGTATCCGGACGATCCATTGAATGTACTCGAAACGCAGAGCGTGAAGAATGCGATTCAACGTATGTTGCGCCAGCACGAACCGTATCCGGCGGTCGTGATGGATCGCTACTGGAACGTCGTGATGGCCAATGATTTTGCGCCGCGTTTTTTCAACTGCTTTATCGACATGTCCGCGCGCAAGAAACCGCGCAACCTTCTGCACCTGATGTTCGATCCGGATGGCATGCGGCCGTTTATCGACAAATGGGAAGACGTGGCAAAGAGTCTGATCCAGCGCGTTTACCGGGAGTCCGTAGGGCGCGTGATCGATGAACAAACCCAGGCGCTATTGGCTACGCTAATGGCCTATCCAGGGACGAAGACCGACTGGAAATCGCCCGTGGCTCTCAGCGCGGTTCCCGTCAATCCTGCGATGCCGGTGATACCGCTCAGTTTCCTGAAGGATGGTAAGCCGCTCAATTACTTCTCGATGATTACCACGGTCGGGACGCCGCAGACCGTCGCCATGCAGGAGTTGCGTATTGAAAGCATGTTTCCGGCTGATGAGGCGACCGAGCAGTTGCACGTTCAACTGGTTGGCCACGCGTCGGCCCGCTGACCGGTGCGACTGACAAGGACATGATCTGAGTTTCGTTCTGCGAAAAAGATTCGTAGAACGAAGCTCAGGCAGACCGCTCGCGGACGAGATCGCGATGCGTCAGATAAAGCCGCAGGTCAAACTCGGTCTGGTGATAGCCCGGCTGCATGAACTCGCAAAGCCGGTAAAACGCCTTGTTATGGTCGCTTTCCTTCAGATGCGCAAGTTCGTGCACGACGATCATCTGCAGGAATTCGGGCGCGCCGTCCTTGAAGAGAGACGCAATGCGAATCTCTTTCTTCGCTTTGAGCTTGCCGCCCTGGACTCGTGAGATGGTCGTATGCAGTCCCAAGGCGTGTCGCAGCACATCGAGCTTGCTGTCGTAGAGGACCTTGTCGATGGATGGGCCGTTGCGCACGAATTCACGCTTGAACTCCGCGACATACTCGTAGAGAGCGCGGTCGGTTTGCACCGAATGCCGGCGCGGATATTTGTCGGCGAGGTAGGCAGCCAGTTTCTCTTCCGCGATCAGTCGGCGAACCTTCTCCTGTAGTGCGGCCGGGTAGGCGCTCAGATATTTCAGATGCTGCATGACTCAGGCCGCCCCTTGAGCGTGCTCCTGACGATTCGTCGCCAACGCCGACGCCCGGCATTCCTCGATCAGATCGCGGAACGTGTTCGCATTGCGCGCGTTGGTGGCCGCCGCGCTCTCCGGGTCGCTCTCCGATAATCCACCGAGACCGACAATCACCGTAGCTGGCACGGGTTGATTGCGTATGCGGCGCAGCAGGTTGCGCAAATACGGCGGCGACTCGGCCGCGTCTAGCGAAATGATGCAGATGATGGCCGCACCATCGCCTTCCTGCGGGGTTCGCACTTCGCCGCGTGCGCTGCGGAATTGCTCGTAGGTCGTGGCGATCGTGGTGATGTTTTGCCGTCCCAGCAGTTGCGCGGCAATGGCCGTGGCCACTTCGTCGAATGCGCCGCGTCCCGAGATGCACAGCACCACGGCGCCGTCCACAGTGCCTATTGCGTCCGCGGCTTCTAAACCACCGCCATAGTGCGGTTCGGTGCGGCCGTGAGCGTGGGCGTCGTCGGCGGCGACGTCAGGCGATGCGATTCCGTCTGACAGGCCTTCGACCGTTTCGAGGTTCTCGATGATGTCGATCACCGCCTCGTTAAAGCGCACCAGTTGCTCCGCTGTCAGCACGCCACGTAGCGCATCGTTGCGAGCAAGTTTCAGCCCTTCGAGCGCAACCTGATCGTAGTAATCGACCACCGACATCTCGCCGAGCAGCCGGTCCGCCTGCACAATCGCCTCGTGGGGATCGTCCGCCAGCAGCCGTTGGTAGAAGGTCTGCGCCGGCGTCAGGGCTGGCTGGTCGCCAAGCAGGATCGTCAGGAAGTTGAGCCGGTCCGCATAGCGGCCCAGCGTAACGAGGCACAGCGTGAGCGGCGTCGATAGCACGAGACCCACGGGCCCCCACAGCCAGCTCCAGAAGATTGCGGCAACCACTACCGCGAGCGGCGAGAGGCCGGAGCGTCGGCCATACAGGTACGGCTCCGCCACCTGACCGGCCACCAGATCGACCACCACGAACAGCACCAGCGTCCACACCGCCATGGTCCATTGCGGCTGAATGGCGGCAGCGAGACACACCGCCAGCAATGCGGCAATCCAGATGCCGATATACGGCACGAAGCGCAGCAGCGCGGCGACGACCCCGAACAGCAGCGCGCCCGGCACGCCGATACCCGCGAGACCGACGGCGAGCACGCCCCCCACGCTGAGATTCAAACCCAGTTGCGCGACGAAGTAGCGGCTCAGGCGGCTCGCTGCGTCGTTGATCGCGGTGGTGGTGCGGTGCAGGTCGCGCGAGCCGAACAGGCTGATCAGTCGGTCGCGCAGATCCTCGCGCTGCAGCAGGATAAAGATGGTGACCACCAGCACGATGAAGGTGGTCTCGAGCGGCGCGATAGCTGGCGAAAACGCCCGTTGGGCCAGTTGCATCGGCGTGAGCGCGGGCTCGTGCACCTCGACGGGCATGGGCGCCTGAGGCGCGTTGCGGCTGGCTTTGCCATAACCACGCGGCGCTGCCGGGCGCGACGGCGCGACCCGTTGCAGCGTGAGCGCCGCCCTGCCGAGCAGGACATCGGCGCGGCCGACGGTCTTTTCCTGCACGGTCTCGATCTTTTGCTCGATAGCCACCTGATACTGCGGCAGATCGGCCGCCAACTGGACGATCTGCGATGTGATCAGCGCACCCGCGCCGAGCACGATGGCCAGCGCGAAGAACACCGCAATGAAGATCGACGGCAACTGACCCATGTGCAGACGCCGCAGCGACGCCACCAGTGGGGCCAGCAGAAAGCTGAGCAGCACTGAAAGCGTGATCGGAATCAGGACTGCGCGGCCGAAATACAGCCCGCATACCACCACAACACCGGTAATCACCGACGCGAGGCCGTGCAGGCTGGGCGAGCCCGGTGGGTACACGCGGTTTGGCCGTCCGGGGGGCGGCAACGAAATCTTCATTTTGGCGACATTCGGGTTGGCGGGAAGCGTAACCGCTTCCTCAGGAATTTGAGGATACAACTGCGGAGCATAGCAATCCACACGCCCGAGGGGCAGCTTCAGGTGATGGGGCCACCTTGTCCGTCGTCGCATCGAGCGTGCTTTGAGGTTGCCTGTTCGTGTTCTTGCGCTATAATGGTGGTATATACCTGTAATTTGAGCGTGCCATGAAAACTCATCCACGGACGTCTGAACAGCGTCACAAGAGCCCGAGCGTTTGCATCAATGCGGCGATCCGCCGGGCGGCACGGCGCATGGGACAAATCTATGACGATGCTTTCGAGGCATGCGGCCTTCGCGCAACGCAGTACTCGCTGCTGGTGCAGATCGATCGCGTCGGTACACCCACCATGCGTGTGCTGGCCGAGCACCTCGTGATGGACCTGTCGGCGCTTGGCCACACGCTAAAGCCGTTGATCCGGGATGGTCTGGTGGAACTGGTGGTGGACGAACTGGACCGCCGCAGCCGCCGCGTTCATCTGACGAAAGACGGCCGCATCAAACTGGAAGAGGCGCGGGCGATCTGGAAGAAAGTCCAGCTCAGCTTCGACGATGCCTTCGGGAAGGACGGTGCAGCGCAACTCCGGTCAACCCTCGATCTGATCGCGTCGCCGGATTTTTCGGAGCGCATGACGACGGTGTTTCATTCAATTTCGTAAACAGTTGCGCGCTTTGCGCCGATGCTGAAGTCAGACGGCGAGCCGCAGAAACCGCGATGTATCCCACAGGTGGTCGAAATGCAAAACAGGTTGCTGGTCTTGCTGTGCGTGTCCGTGCCGTCGTTCATGATCAACCTGGACTCCAACATCGTTGCGGTCTCGCTGTCCTCGATAGCACGCTCGTTACATGCGGATTTCACGGCCATCGAGTGGGTGATTAGTGCCTACACGCTTGCTTTCGCCACGCTGGTCATGCCGGCGGGTGCGCTCGCCGATCGTTTCGGTCGCAAGCGGATGCTGGTGCTCGGGCTTACCGTCTTTACGCTGGCTTCCGGCATTTGCGGCGCCGCGAATTCGACCACGCTGCTCAACTACGCCCGCGCCTTGCAGGGCGTTGGCGCGGCTCTCCAGTTGAGCGCCGCACTGGCGATCCTGTCGCATAGTTTTCAGGGCAAGGAGCGCGCCAGCGCGTTTGCATTCTGGGGTTCGGTGATTGGCGTGGCCATCATGCTCGGTCCGGTAGCGGGCGGCCTGATCACGCAATTTTTCGGCTGGCAGTGGGCCTTCTATGTGAACCTGCCGGTTGGCGTCGCGATGATCGCGTTGACGCTGTATGCGGTGACCGAGTCGAAAGACCCCCATGCCATGCGTGTCGACACAGCCGGTGTTCTGACGTTTAGCGGGTTTCTCGGCCTGCTCACGCTGGCGCTGATTTCAGGCAATCGTGCAGGATGGCTAAGCAGGTCGGTTCTCGTCGAACTGGGTGTTGCCGTCGCAATGCTGATTGCCTTTCTGGTTGTGGAATCGGTCCAAACCAGACCCATGGTCGATCTGAAGTATCTTGCCCGCCGCACGTATCTTGGAGCGAACATTGCGGGCGTCTCCTATGCCGTCGCTTTCCTGACGATGCTCACGTATCTGCCGTTTTTCTTTCAGAGCGCGCTTGGCTATGCACCGCTGACCGCCGGGCTATTGATGCTGCCGCTTGCTGTGCCCTTGTTTGTCGTTCCGCGCATGGTTGCGCTGTATCTGGACCATCGCCTGTCCGGACGTACGCTGCTCGTGATCGGCCTCGCTTGTGTGGGTGTTGGCCTCCTGCTCACGGCCCTTAGAATCACGCTCTTCCACTATCCGGCGATATTCGAAAGCATGCTGATCGCATCAGTGGGCGCCGGTATTCTGAACGGACAGATCGCCAAAGTCGGCATGACCGTTATTCCTGTGGAGCGGGCGGGGATGGCCTCGGGCGTCTCCGGGACGATGCGCTTTAGCGGCATCGTGGTTGGCTTCGCGGCGCTGGGTGCCATTCTGTTCGCGCGGATCGGCGCAAGCGTCGGCGAAGCGTTGCCTGATCTCGCCGCATCCGACCGGCTGGCGATCACGCATGCGATCGCAGACGGCAATCTCTCGTCGGCCACGGCGCTAATTCGTGCCCATGGCGGGGCGGCATCCGTTGCACAGCATAGTTTGGGCTTTGGCTACGAAGGCGTGCTGCTGGCCGCCAGCCTCGTTGCGCTGGGCGCAGCGGTGTTGTGCTGGTGGCTTGTGAGTGCGCAGGAAACTGCGCCGCACGAAGCTATGGCGGCGCAGGTGCTGGAGTTGTCGGTGGACTGATTGATGGAGGTGGGCTAGTTCGCCCGCCGTGCTTACGGTGTACCGTTTTTGCAGTAGGTCAGGAAACCGGGTCGCTCGCTCAGCCGCTCGAAATAGTCGGTCACCGAAGGAAAATTCGGATGATCGAGCGGGGTGCTGAACCAGCGGTTTAGTGATAGACCAATCGGAATATCCGCGAGCGAAAAATCGCGACCGGCGATGAATGCTCCCGTCGCTTCCAACTGCCGGTTCACGATGCCAATGTGCCTCGCCCAATTCTCCGACGACGCTGCGATCGCTTCGGTGTCCTGATGCGCGGGAGATTTTCTGACCAGCGCCAGGAAGGCATAACTCCATGCCCGGTTCAGCTCGGCGATTTGCCAGTCGATCCATTGATCGATGCGCGCTCGCGCTTGCGGTTCAGTGGGATAGAGCTGCGCGCCGCCATAGCGCGAGGCCAGGTAGCGAATGATCGTATTCGATTCCCACAGGACGAAGTCGTCGTCCTTGATAACCGGCACCATTGAATTGGGGTTGAGCGCCTGGAACTCGGCCGTTTCAGTCGACCTGAAGCCGGCTCCCCAGTCTTCCTGTTCAAAAGGCAGTTGCAGCTCCGCACAGGTCCAAAGCACCTTGCGGACGTTGATCGACGTGACTTTCCCAAGTATTTGCAGCATGCGCATTCCAGATGGTGGCGGCCTGCGTCATTCTAGGGGAGCGAAGTGGGAGAGGACAGATACAGTTTGGGAGAATGCAGGCAGCACATCTGGGCCGCTGTGAAGCTGAAGAGATGGCGGCAGATCAACAGTGGATCAATCAGTGATCAGCCGTTAAGCAGCAAGTAACAGCCGCCGATCAGCAACACAAACGACGCCAGCAAGGTGACCGCACCCATGCGGGTGATGAGGCTCGGCCATTGCGACCGGGGCAGTGCCTCGATGCTGACAACGCTGTGCACCGGCGCAGGGTCACGCCGAACGAAGAACGGCATAAGTGCGATGCAGAAGAGCACGAGGATCATAGAGAAAGCTTTGAGAGCGAATGAGAGTTCCATGGGCGCGGCAGAGTGGGGTGCGCGCATAGGTTTGCGCTGAGCCTTGAATCTTAGGAATTTGCCGGGAATGCGACCATGGGACGAGTCCGAAAACACGCGCTGACCCCACTCGGACATGAGCGTCATGCTATCCTTTTCAGGTCCAGATCACGAACCGCTTCGTGACCGCCAGAAGGATCTTTCGAGGAGAACACTCAATGTCGATGCGAACCCGTGCTCTGTTTCACGTCACGTTGGGCGGATTGCTGCTGGCGGCTACCGTCAGCGCATACGCAGCGAATCTCGGCTTCCTCGGCAATACGCCGATCAGCTACATGAAGCAACGCGACATCGACTCGGTGAAGGCAGCCGTGTTTAGCGCGCTCGATGTCAAGCAGGATGGAGAAGCCGCGACCTGGGTCAACGATGGCACGGGCAACTCCGTACACGTCGACGCGACCATCACGCCGCAGAGCACAGCGAAAGATGGCGACCGCACCTGCCGCGACGTCGCCGTGGTGCTGAACGCGAAAGGGCAGTCGATGACGCTGCGTCCGCAGTTCTGCCGCGCCGGCAGCGGCGCATGGCAACTTCAGAAGAAGCCTTGAAGCGTGACGGCTGGAACGCGGCCGTGATGGCGTTGCCGCTCGATGTTCGCGGAGCGTCGCAACTGCGCGGCGGCGCCATAGGATGAGCGCGCGCGTCGTTTCGTGCGGTGTCGTGCTGCTCGATCCGCACGGACGTGTGCTGCTCGCGCACGCCACCGAAACATCCCATTGGGATATCCCGAAAGGGCACGGCGAGGAGGGCGAGGCGCCGCACGTCACGGCGCTGCGCGAGATGGTCGAGGAGACCGCCCTCGTGATCGATGCCGGGCGGTTGAAGGATCTCGGCCTCTTCGTCTACCGGCGCGACAAGGATCTGCATCTGTTCGCCGCGCGCGCTCATGACGACGAACTCGACCTCACGTGTTGCGTTTGCACGTCGATGTTTCCGCGCCGCTCGGACGGCACGCTCATTCCCGAAATGGACGCATACCGCTGGGCCGCGCCGGACGAAGTTGAACGGTATGCAAGCCGCAGTCTGACGCGGCTGTTCCAGACCACGCTTTCGCTGGCCGAACTGCATCGCACGCTGTGATGCGAAGCGCGCTCAGTCGAGCGCGCGATCGTTCGGATGCGCGAACAAGGCACGCATCGCCGCCGACATCGGAAAATTGAGGTTGATCCCGTGAGGCGGAATCGGCTGTGTGAACCACACGTTGTAGAGACGCTCCGCTTCGCCCGACGTCTGCATCCGTTCGACCACACCGTTGACCAGTTCCCGCATAGGCGCGTCGCCTTTGCGGAACATGCACGCATAGACTTCGTAGCCGAGCGGTGTACCCGTCACCAGAAAGTCGTCAGGATGCGCGTCGGTTGCCTTGAAGCCGTACACAATCGGTTCGTCCATCACGAAGGCTACGGCCCGATCCTGCTTGAGCGCCGCAAACGCGTCCGGATGATCGCGCGCGCTGGTGATGCGCATGTTGAGGTGTTTCTCGACGTTCAACTCGCGCACGAGCCGTTCATCGGATGTCCCCGCTGTCGTCACCACCGGTTTGCCGGCGAGCTCCGGGAAATCGGTGATGCCGCTGCTGCGCTTCACGAGCATGCGCACCGCGTACTGGAAGAAACTGTCGGAGAAGGCCGCTTCGCTCTCGCGCTCATGCGTGTGGGTGGTCGAACCGCATTCGAGGTCGATCTGGCTGTTCTGCAGCATCGGGATGCGATTCGACGAGGTCACCGCGACTTCACGTATCTTGAGATCGGGCAGGCCGAGCGTTTTCTTGATCTGCTCGACGACCGCCAGCGCGATAGTCTGCGAGTAACCCACCGTGGTCTGGCCGTCGAAATAGGAGAAGGGGATCGAGGCTTCGCGCACACCGAGCAGGACGACCCCGTCGTCGTGGACCTTCCTGAGCGTACCGGTGAGTTCCTGCGCGTGCGCGGAGCACGCGAGCCATGCCGTAGCAAGCGCGACCAGCGCGGCGCGCATGTAGGGCGGATGGCAGGCTGCAAACATCATCGTTCCTCCCGGAGCGGTGTGGGCACCGTCACCCCAGTTGACCCGGCTCAATTGGTCTAGCTTACGCTGGCTTGCCCCAACTGTCTCGCAGACTCACGATGCGATTGAATACGGGCTTGCCCGGTTTCGAATCGAGGCGGTCGGCGACGAAGTAGCCATGCCGTTCGAACTGATATCGCTGTTCCGGCAGTGCGTCACGCGCACCGGGCTCCAGGTAGGCATTGACCACCCGCTTCGAATCCGGATTAAGCGCATCGAGGTAATCGCGTCCGCCCGCGTCTGGCTGCGGTTCCTTGAACAGGCGGTCGTAGATGCGCACTTCGGCGGGGCAGGCGCCTGCGGCGCTGACCCAGTGAATGTTGCCTTTGACCTTGTAGGTGTTCGCGCCTTCGGTGCCGGACTTGCTGTCGGGGAAGTAGTTGCAGTGAACAGCCGTCACGTTGCCGTTCTCATCCTTGTCCGCACCCGTGCATTCGATTACATAGCCGTAACGCAGACGCACCTTGTTACCCGGGAACAGACGGAAGTAACCCTTGGGCGGCGTTTCGTTGTAGTCGTCACGCTCGATCCACAGTTCGCGCGAGATCGGGAACACGCGCGTGCCGTGTTCCGGATGATGCGGGTGCACGGGCGCATTGCACTCTTCGGTGACGCCTTCGGGGAAGTTGTCGATGATCAGCTTGACCGGGTCGAGCACGGCGGCCGTACGCGGCGCCTTGTCGTCGAGGTCGTCGCGTAGCGCGCCTTCGAACACGCTCATGTCGATCCACGAATCGACCTTCGTCACGCCGATGCGTTCGCAGAACAACTGGATCGCCTCCGGCGTGAAGCCGCGACGGCGTACGCCGACGATGGTCGGCATGCGCGGATCGTCCCAGCCGTCCACATGACCTTCGGTGACGAGTTGCAGCAGCTTGCGCTTGCTGGTGATCGCGTACGTCAGGTTCAGGCGCGAGAATTCGATCTGTTGAGGCAGCGGGCGGCTGAAGATGCCGGCTTCGGCGAGCTCGTTCAGAATCCAGTCGTACAGCGGCCGGTGGTCTTCGAACTCCAGCGTGCACAACGAATGCGTGATGTTTTCCAGCGCGTCCGAGATGCAGTGCGTGTAGTCGTACATCGGATACACACACCACTTGTCGCCGGTGCGGTAGTGATGGGCGAAACGGATCCGGTAGATGACCGGGTCGCGCATGTTGAAGTTCGGCGACGCCATGTCGATCTTCGCGCGCAGCACGTGTTCGCCTTCCTTGAACTCGCCGGCTTTCATGCGGCGGAACAGATCGAGGTTCTCCTCCACCGAACGTTCGCGGAACGGCGAGGGCTTACCCACTTCAGTGGCCGAGCCGCGGCTCACGCGCATTTCTTCGGCCGACTGACTATCTACGTAGGCCTTGCCGCGCTGGATCAGCAGCTCGGCGAACTCGTAGAGTTTGTCGTAGTAGTCGCTTGCGTAGTAGACGTGTTCGTTGCCGTCCTTCTTCCACTCGAAACCGAGCCATTTCACGGCGTCGATGATTGAGTCGACGTACTCGACACTTTCCTTTTCCGGATTGGTATCGTCAAAACGCAGATGGCAAATGCCGCCGTAGCTGCGCGCTACACCGAAGTTCAGGCAGATGCTTTTTGCGTGGCCGATGTGCAGATAGCCGTTCGGCTCCGGCGGGAAACGCGTTTCCACGCGCTGGCCCCACTTGCCGGAGCGGTTGTCTTCGTCAATGGCGTTGCGGATGAAATTGGATGCCGGCGGCGCGTCGTTGCGTTCAGTATTCATGCGAAGAGGAGAAAGTCGGTCGAGGGCGCGCAATGCGCTCACTTATCCGTCAATTCTACCTGACAGCTTCCCTTCCGACAGACCGCATGCGGCTGAGTGCGGCTTCCAGCCAACGTTTCAGGGCTTTTTGCACGCGGTTGCACGGTGTAACAGGAGGTAAATCGCTTTGTTTCCGCGCGAACGGCGACCTTAGGATGCGACCGTCGCGGCGCCGGACTGGCCGCCTTGCAGGATATGAAACTTGTCTGAAAGGAACTCATGATGAACAAGGCCCTTTACGTTGGGCTGACGCGGCTCGCGGCCGCAGCAGTGCTGGGCGCGAGCTGCATGGCGACACTGTTGACGGCCACACCGGCGCTGGCGAAAAGCGCCGAACCGAAGCCGGTTCTGGACGGCTCCGCCGCAGCGGTTCCCGATCAGTACAGTGCTAGCACTGCGCAGCAGATTTTTGCGCAAGGCGGAAATGCGGTGGATGCTGCGGTCGCGATTGCGTTCACTTTGGCCGTGACAGACCCCGACGCTGGCGGTCTTGGTGGCGGCGGTTTCATGACGTTGTACGTGGGCGGCAAACCGTACTTCCTCGATTATCTTGAACGGGCGCCGCAGCGGGCGACGCGCGATATGTACCTCGACGACAAGGGACAGCCGGTTGCAGGCATGAGCACGGTGGGCTTTCGCGCGGTGGCTGTGCCGGGCACGGTTGATGGCCTGTGGGAGGCGCAACGGCGCTTCGGCAAGCTGAAGTGGAAACAGGTGCTGGCGCCGGCAATCCACTATGCAACGGATGGCTTCAAGGTCGACTCACGGCTCGCGAAGAGCCGCGCCGATGCCGCGGCGGCATTCGCCGGCAAGACCGATTTCGACGCCTATTTCGCCAACCTGAAGGCGGGCGTCAATTTTCAGCAGCCCGAACTGGCGCAGACGCTCTCGCGGATTGCGAGTGACGGCGGACGCGAATTCTACGAAGGCCAAACGGCCGATCTGATCGTGAAGCAGATGCTTGGCCACGGCCTTCTCGGCAAACCGGATCTGCAGCAGTACAAGGCGGTCTGGCGCGAACCGCTCCACGCCGACTGGAATGGCTACCAGATCGTCACCGCGCCGCCGCCCAGTTCGGGGGGTGTCGGGCTGATCCAGATGCTCAAGATGAAGGCCGATCTGAAGCAGAGCTTCGACGGCCTTGCGCTGAACTCTGCTCCGTATATCCACCTGATCGCGCAGATCGAGGACCGGGTGTTTGCCGACCGCGAGCAATACATGGATGACCCCGATGCGACGCCGGTGCCGGTCGACAAACTGCTCGACGACGCCTATCTCGCGCATCGCGCTGGCGAAGTGAGCGCCGACGAGGTGCCGGGCGCGGCGTCCGTCAAACCGGGCCTTGCTGGCAGCACGTTAGAAAAGCCACAGACGACGCACTTCTCGGTGGTCGACAAATGGGGCAACGCGGTCTCGAACACCTATACGCTGAACGGTTCTTTCGGTTCCGGCGTGGTGGTGGACGGCGGCGGTTTCCTGCTCAACGATCAGATGGACGACTTCATCACAAGGCCTGCTGGCGTGCCGGCGAGCACCGCGTCGCCAGTTACCGCTAGCGCGCCGGCGGTGGCGAGCGCGAGCACACCGGCAACCGCTGGCGATCCGACGGCCGCTAGCGCGACTGCGGCGACGACTCTGGACCGGCCCGCTACGGTTGCCGACGGTCCCAACACAATCGCACCTGGCCGTCGGCCGCTATCGTCGATGACGCCCACCATTCTTTTGAAGGACGGCAAGGTGGTGCTCGTGATCGGCACGCCAGGCGGCTCGCGGATCTTTACGACGATTTTCCAGGTGATGACGGATATTTACGACTTCGGCATGTCGCCGGCCGATGCGCAGGCGGCGATGCGTTTCCATCATCAACTGCTGCCGCAAAAGACGATCTACTGGGAGCCGTATCACCCGATTACCGGCGAGCTCGCCGACCAGTTGAAGGCCAAGGGCTATACGCTCGAAGGGCAGTCGTTCAACGGCGACGTGCAACTGATCCGCGTCGAAGGCACGACCCCGCAACCTGCGGCCGACCCACGTGGTGCAGGCGTGGGAGCGGTGTTTCAGTAGGGCGCGCGGCTGGGTCCGGGCGCGCCGCGCGCCGCGTCGACCCTGGACCGGATTAGCCGCGGGCCTTTTGTGGCCGCCGGCCTCTGCCCGAACCCTTCGCGCCGCCCCGCCCTCAGATCACCGCTTGCGCGCGCAGCGCAGCAATTCGGTCCTCGTCATAGCCCAGCACGTCGCGCAGGACAGTCTCCGTATGCTCGCCGAGCGTGGGCGGGTGTGTCAGTGCCTGCGGTGGCGTGCCGCTCATGTTGATCGGATTGCGCACCAGCTTCACGTTGCCGCCGGACGGATGCGGCAGATCGACCTGCATGCCGCGCGCCACCACCTGCTCGTTTTCGAACACCTCGGCCAGATCGTTGATCGGACCGCACGGCACGCCGGCCGCTTCGAGCGCCGCAATCCATTGCTGCTTGCCGAGCGTGCGGACCATCTCCGCGAGAATCGGCACCAGCGTATCGCGATTGCGTACGCGCGCAGGGTTGGTGGCAAAGCGCTCGTCGTCGGCCAACTCTGTGCGGCCACCGGCTTCGACGAATTTGCGAAATTGCCCGTCGTTGCCGACTGCGACGATGATCCACCCGTCGCTCGTCTGGAAGGTCTGGTAGGGCACGATGTTCGGATGCGCATTGCCCCAGCGTGCTGGCGGCTGACCGCTCGCGAGGAAATTGGAGTTCATGTTCGCCAGCATCGCGACCTGCACGTCGAGCAGCGCCATGTCGATGTACTGGCCTTCGCCCGTGCGGTCGCGATGCGTGAGCGCGGTCAGCACGGCAACGGTCGAATACATGCCGGTCATCAGATCCGCGATCGCCACGCCGGCCTTTTGCGGACCGCCGCCCGGCAAGCCGTCGCGCTCGCCGGTGATGCTCATGAAACCGCCGATACCCTGCACAATGAAGTCGTACCCCGCCCGTTGCGCGTACGGGCCGGTTTGACCGAAGCCGGTCACGGAGCAGTAGATGAGGTCCGGCTTGATTTCCTTCAGCGACGCATAGTCGAGGCCGTATTTCTTCAACTGGCCGACCTTGTAGTTTTCCATCACCACATCGCTCTGGGCGGCCAGCTCGCGAATGATGCGCTGTCCTTCGGGCGTGGCGATATCCACGGTCACCGAGCGCTTGTTGCGATTCGCCGCGAGGTAGTAGGCGGCCTCGTGGGTATCCGCACCGTCTGGCGTTTTGAGGTACGGGGGCCCCCAGTGGCGGGTGTCGTCGCCGACCTCAGGCCGTTCGATCTTGATGACGTCCGCGCCGAAGTCGGCGAGCGTTTGCGCGCACCACGGGCCGGCGAGCACGCGGGTGAGGTCCAGCACGCGGATATGACTGAGAGCGCCCATATTGTGTCGATGTCTCCTGTGTCGGCCAGAGTTGGCGCTTCAGCGCTTACTCCGGTCCCATGCAAAGTTGTTGCGGTTGGCCGAGCTGCGGGGTCGGTGCTCCCACAGAGGGGCGCTTTGGTATTGAGGCAGAGGCAGTGCAGTGTCGATGTCCGGAATCTTAAGCGATTCCCGCGTTCAGGCCCATTCGGCCGAATGGCATAGGGCGAACGCCCTCTCGAAACACGGCGCCCGGTGCCAAAACCTGGCCGGACGGCTAATCCTGCGCTCTGGCGGCGCTGAGCCGCCTCGCAAGGGCGCTGATCCCGTATAATCAGTCGTTTAAGCAACAATCGGTTGGCGCATTCCAGATGTCACTCTCGGATGTCGCCAGATCCAGCCAGGACCGTCCCAGTACGCTATGAAAGCCGCCGAAATCCGCGAGAAATTCCTCAAGTTCTTCGAATCGAAGGGCCATACGATCGTTCGCTCGTCGAGCCTTGTGCCCGGCAACGACCCCACGCTGCTCTTCACCAATTCGGGGATGGTGCAGTTCAAAGA
>Ga0302229_10001536_pt1 | contig 17390 bp, 16 predicted proteins | sample II_Palsa_N1_3_FD_193518 | JGI IMG/M metagenome (GOLD analysis project Ga0302229, IMG submission 193518) | Peat permafrost microbial communities from Stordalen Mire near Abisko, Sweden - II_Palsa_N1_3 | ecosystem: Environmental > Terrestrial > Soil > Palsa > Peat permafrost | place: Sweden... | reverse complement strand
GCCCGCCGCTAGTGCCCCCGCCGAAGCGCCGGCCGAGAGCCCCCCCGCCGAAGCGCCCGCCGCCAGCGCCCCCGCCGAGGCCCCGGCTGACAGCGCCCCTGCCGAAGCGGCGGCCGCCAGCGCCCCCGCCGAGGCCGTGACCGCTGAAGCCCCGGCTGACAGCGCCTCCGCCGAAGCGCCAGCCGACAGTGCCCCCGCCGAGGCTGTGACCGCCGAAGCGCCCGCCGATAGCGCCCCTGCCGACAGCGCCCCCGAAGGCAGCGCCGCCGAGGAGGACGCGGCTAGCGCATCAAGCACTGAGGCCTGACGTGCTTGAGGAGGCCCTTGAGCACCTGGTGCGGGGCATCGTCCAGTATCCGGATGACGTCCGCGTCCGCAGCCGGGCGCTGCGCCGGGGCAGCGTTCTCGAGGTGCGCGTGCATCCCGACGACCTGGGCAAGGTCATCGGCCGGGGCGGGCGCACCGCCCGGGCCCTGCGCACGGTGATCAACGCCCTGTCGTCGGGCAACTACGTGCGCATCGACCTGCTGGACGCGAACGAGGTTCGCTGAGCCCGTGCGGGTCATCGTCGGCCGCATAGGCCGTCCGCACGGGATCCGCGGCGAGGTGGTGGTCGGGGTCAGGACCGACGAGCCTGACCTCCGCTTCGCCGTGGGCGCCAGCCTGGACGCCGGGCCCACCGCCGACGGCGAGACCCCGCCAACCCAGATCCTGCGGGTCGACGGCAAGCGCTGGCACTCCGGGCAGCTCTTGATCGCGTTCGCCGGGATCACCGACCGGACCGCGGCCGGGGAGCTGACCGGCAGCTGGCTGAGCGTGGACTCCAGTCAGCTGCCCCCGCCCCCCGACCCGGACGAGTTCCGCGACCACGAGCTGATCGGGTTGTCGGTGCGGACGTCGGCCGGCCAGGCCGTGGGCGTCGTCACCGACGTGCTGCACCACGGCCAGGACCTGCTCGTGGTCCGGCGCGCGGCCGACCAGGGCGAGGAGTACCTGATCCCGTTCGTCAAGGCGATCGTGCCCGAGGTGGACGTGGCCGCCGGGGTCCTCGTCATCGATCCGCCGCCCGGCCTGCTCGACCCCGCGCAGGCCCAGTAGCAGCGGGGCCGGGAGCACCACGGCCCGTTCGGAAAAGAAAAGGGAGAGGGTGTGGGCCGCGAACAAGCACTGCGGATCGACATCGTGACGATTTTTCCCGAGTACTTCGACAGCCCGCTGCGGGTCTCGCTGATCGGGAAGGCGGCGGCGCGGGGCGACATCGAATTCGGCGTGCACGACCTGCGGTCCTGGGCCACCGACGTGCACCACAGCGTCGACGACGTGCCGTTCGGCGGCGGGCCGGGCATGGTCATGAAGCCGGACGTCTGGGGCGACGCGCTCGATGAGATCCTGCCCGGCTCACCCCGGGCCTTGCTGGTGGTGCCGACGCCCAGCGGGGTGCCGTTCACCCAGGACCTCGCCGCCCGGTACGCGGCCGAGCCGTGGCTGGTGTTCGCCTGCGGGCGGTACGAGGGCATCGACGGGCGGCTCGTGGAGGCCATGCGGGCCCGCCTGCCGGTGGAAGAGGTGAGCATCGGCGACTACGTGCTGGCCGGGGGCGAGGCCGCGGCCCTGGTCATGGTGGAGGCCATCGGGCGGCTGCTGCCCGGGGTACTCGGCAACGCGTCCTCCGTCACGGACGACTCGTTCGGGATACCCACGGACCCCGCCATGCGCGGGCTGCTGGAAGGACCCGTCTACACCCGGCCGCGCGAATGGCGCGGGCTCGAGGTGCCGGAGGTCCTGCTCTCCGGCCACCACGCGGCGATCACGCGCTGGCGCCGCGACGTGGCTCTGCGGCGGACCGCGGCGCACCGGCCCGACCTCATCGCGGCGCTGCGCGACCTAGACCGCCGCGACCGGCAGGTTCTAGCCGAGGCCGGATTCCCGGCCGAGGAGGGCCCGGGCTCGAGGGAGGACTCGCGTTCCGGTTAGCCGCGAAGATATGGCACACTGAAGTCCGCTGTCTTTTCCAGGCTGCGGCTGGGGGCCCCAGGTGCCCTGGCACGAGCCGGCTGCCGCCGGGTCCCCGAAACGACCACCATCGAGGAAATCGCTGTCATGCATACCGCCATCGCCGAAATCGAGCAGGCCCAGACCCGGTCTGACATCCCGGACTTCCGGCCCGGGGATACGCTGAAGGTCCACGTTCGGGTCACAGAGGGTACCCGCTCGCGGATCCAGGTGTTCCAGGGCGTGGTGATCCGGCGTCAGGGCAGCGGAGCTCGCGAGACCTTCACGGTCCGCAAGGTCAGCTACGGCGTCGGCGTGGAGCGGACCTTCCCGGTGCACAGCCCCTCGATCGACAAGATCGAGCCGGTCAGCCGGGGCCGCGTCCGCCGGGCTAAGCTGTACTACCTAAGGGAACTGCGCGGCAAGGCGGCGCGGATCAAGGAGCGTCGCGACCAGACTGGCAGCTGACGCGTGGGTCGGGCTGGGGGGCCTGGGATGGACGATCCGCAGGATCCGGGTACCTTTGCCTGGCCTAGCACCCAGCCCGTCCAGCCGCTGGGAGGATCCGGCCCCGACTGGGGGCCGGCCGGCGAGGAGCCGGACCCGGGCCTCGTGTCCGAGGACGGGGACGAGGACGGCGACGAGTACGAGGACGAGCCGGATGAACCCGGGGGCGCCCGGGCCGGCAAGCGGGAAAAGCACTTCTGGCGCGAGCTGCTGATTATCGTCGTGGCCGCTGCGGCCCTCACCTTGGTGGTGAAGGGGTTCGTCGCGCAGGTGTACCAGATCCCGACTGGGTCGATGGAGAATACGCTCCAGGTCGGCGACCGGATCCTGGTAAACAAGCTCACGTACCACTTCCGCGGCATCGCCCGCGGGGACATCATCGTGTTCAGCGGGCAGGGCACGTGGGGGCCCGACGCGCCGCCCCCTTCGAGCGACCCGGTCGTGCGGATTCTGGACGACGTGCTGTCCGGCGTCGGCCTGCGGAGCACCCAGACCTACTACATCAAACGGGTCATCGGCCTGCCCGGAGACCGGGTGGCGTGCTGTACCGACGGGAAGGTGACGGTCAACGGCGTCGAGCTGAACGAGGGCTCGTACCTGTACCCGGGCAACGCGCCGTCGTTCCCGTTCAAGTCGGTCACCGTGCCGCCCGGTCACCTGTGGGTCATGGGCGACCACCGCGGGGACTCCGATGACTCCCGCTATCACCTGTTCGACGCGGGCGGCGGGGCCATCCCGGAGAACGAGGTCGTGGGCCGGGCGTTCTTCATTATCTGGCCGCTGTCGCAATTCCGCGACCTGCCGATCCCGTCCACCTTCAACCAGGCCGCGCTGCACGCGGGCTCCGCGGGAGCCGCCTTGATCGGTGCCGCGGACGTCGGCGGGACCGCGCTGAGCGCGGTGGTCGCCGTTCCGGTGGCCGGGGCGGCCGCGGGTGCCGGCCTGCTCGGCGCGCCGTGGCTCCTGCTCCGCCGCCGCCGCTAGCGCCCGGCTCAATAACGCGAACCGCGCATTGGGTCGCGAATTGCGCGCTTATCGGCGTCTTATCGCGGGCCTATCCGGATCGGCACGCCCCGCGCGGCCGGTCCCGCCCTCAGGTAATGGCGCTAAGCTCACTGGATGACGGTGAGGGTCGACGAGGGGTGTGGGTCTAGGTGAGCGGTCCGCAGGACAGCGCCGCGTCCGAAGCACGGGACTCCGGATCCGCGGTCAGGTCGGACACGGACTCGCCGGCAGCCGCCGACGAGACCGCCGCGAACGCGCAGGCCGACCGGCAGGCGGAGGCCGAGTCCGCCCCGGGGGCCGCCGCGGACTCGTCCGGTGCGGAGGGTTCGGCGCCGGCCGGCGATTCCGCCGATCCCGGCGCGCCGGCCACCGCCCACCGGCGCAAGGGCAAGAGCAAGCGCAAGCAGCGGTCGTTCTGGCGTGAGTTCCCGATCCTGGTCGTGATCGCGCTGCTGCTCGCGGTGTTGATCAAGACCTTTGCGATCCAGGCCTTTTGGATTCCGTCGGGGTCGATGGAGAATACGCTTGAGGTCAATGACCGGGTGCTGGTCAACAAGATCGTCTACCACATCCGCGATATTCACCGCGGCGACATTGTGGTCTTCAACGGCGATGGCTCCTGGGATCCGGGCACGGTCCCGGTGGCCGGGAATATCTTCCAGCAGTTCGCTAGCGGCTTTGCCAGCATGTTCGGCTTCGGGACTCCCGGCGACATCCTCATCAAGCGGGTCATCGGGATCCCCGGCGACCGGGTGGCCTGCTGCGACGCGCAGGGCCGGGTCACCGTCAACGGCGTTCCGCTGAACGAGCAGTCGTACCTGTATCCGGGCTCTGCTCCCTCGCTGTCCCGGTTCAACATCGTGGTCCCGCCCGGGCGGCTGTGGGTCATGGGCGACAACCGGTTCTGGTCCGCCGACTCCCGGGACCACATGGGTGATCCCGGCGGCGGGACGATCCCGGAGAGCGCGGTGGTCGGCCGGGCCTTCATCATTATCTGGCCGGTCAACCGATTGCGGATCCTGCCCATTCCGGCCACCTTCGAGCAGTCGGCCCTGAACGGCTCGCACGCGGCGGGACCGCCCGCCGTCGGCGCTGATTTGCTGTCCGCGCGGGCCGAGCCCACCAGGCAGACCGTTCCGCTGGTCCTGGGATTCGCGGGCGCGATCCCGCTTACCTGGATGCAGCGCCGGGTCCGGATGCGGGTCGCCCGGCGCCGCCGGCGGGGACCCAAAGCACCCGCCGCGCGGTTAGCCCGGGCCCGCGGCGTTGGCCGCGCCACCGTGCCAACTGGCGTACGCTGCGAACTGTCATGAGCCGCGATCCCGGGGCGCTGACCGCCAGCGACCCCCACCCCCCAGCCGCTCCTCCCCGGTACGTGGGCTATACGCCCCGGCGCGACGGGGGGCTCGGCGCCTACGAGTCCGTGCTCGCCAAGGCCGGGTTCGCGCCGGTGGCGGGCATCGACGAGGCGGGCCGGGGCGCCTGCGCGGGGCCGCTGGTGGTGGCGGCCGTGGTCGTGGACCCGGCTCACATCAAGCGCATACGCGGCCTGGCCGACTCCAAGCTGCTGACCGCCGCGGCCCGGGAGGACGCCTACGCCGAGGTGCTCCGCTGGGCGCTGGACTGGCACGTGGTGGTCATCGGCAACGACCAGATCGACGCGCTCGGCCTGCACGTCTGCAACGTGGCCGGCATGCGCCGCGCGTTCGCCGGGCTGCGCTGCCGGCCGGGGTACGTACTGACCGACGGATTCCCCGTCCGCGGCCTGGGCGCGCCCGCCCTGGCCGTCTGGAAGGGTGACCGGGTTACCGCGTCGGTGGCCGCCGCCTCGGTCGTGGCGAAGGTGAGCCGGGACCGGATGATGCGGGACCTGCACGAACGTTATCCCTTGTATGGTTTCGACCGGCACAAGGGGTACAACACCGACGAGCACGAAAGGGCCCTGGCCGAGCACGGGCCGTCGCCGGTCCATAGGTACTCATTCGTGAACGTGAACCGGGTGGCGGTCCAGGGTGACCCCTTGGCCCGGATAGACCCCATGGCGGTCCAGGCGGACCCCGTGGCGCCGATAGACCCCGCGGACCCGATGGAACTCATGGCCGCCGTGGATCCGGCGGACGCCATGGACCTGCTCCGTACCAGAGCCTGACGGGTGCATTCGGGGAGAACGAGAGGAGAATGAGCGCATGAGCGCGGAGGACCTTGAGAAGTACGAGGCCGAGATGGAGCTTCAGCTCTATCGCGAGTACCGCGACGTGGTCGGATTGTTCACCCACGTGGTCGAGACCGAGCGCCGTTTCTATCTCACTAATGACGTCGAGCTGAACGTACGGTCAAGCGACAACGGCGAGGTTTTCTTCGAGGTTACGATGCGAGACGCGTGGGTGTGGGACATGTACCGCCCCGCGAGGTTCGTCAAGAACGTGCGTGTAGTCACCTTCAAGGACGTCAACATCGAGGAGCTGGCCAAGGCGGACCTGGAGGTTCCAGCGGACAAGCCGGACTTCCCGGCATAACTTTTCGGCGGAGGGGCGGATGTTCGGGCTTCCTGACGGCGTTTTGGCCTGCCTGTTTGACATGGACGGCGTGGTGACGCAGACCGCGACGATCCACGCGGCGGCGTGGAAGGAGATGTTCGACGAATTCCTCCGCGAACGCGCCCAGGCCACCGGGACCAAGTTCGTCCCCTTCGATCCGCACCACGAGTACGACGCCTACGTCGACGGCAAGCCACGGCTGGACGGCACCAGGTCGTTCCTGGAGTCCCGCGGCATCGACCTGCCCCAGGGCACGCCAGATGACCCGCCGGGGACGCCCACCCTGTACGGGCTGAGCAACCGCAAGAACGACCTGGTCCTGGCCAAGATTGCGGCCGGCGGGGTCCAGGTGTACGAGGGCACGATCACCTATATCAAGGCGGTGCGGGGCGGGGGCATCGCCACCGCGATCGTCTCGGCCAGTGCTAATGCCCAGCAGGTCCTGCACGCCGCGGGCATCGAGGACCTGTTCGACGCCAGGATCGACGGGGTGGTGGCCAAGGAGCGCGGCCTGCGCGGAAAGCCGGCACCGGACACCTTCCTAGCCGCCGCCGAGGCGCTCAAAGTGCCCCCGGCCCATGCGGTGGTTTTCGAGGACGCACAGGCCGGCGTGGCCGCGGGTCACGCGGGCCACTTCGCCCTGGTGGTCGGCGTGGACCGGGTCGGCCAGGCGGCCGAGCTCAAGGCGCACGGCGCCGACATCGTGGTCAAGGACGTGTCGGAGCTCCTCGACCAAGACGGACCCTCGGACAAGGACGCCCGATGATCAAGCAGGCCGCGTACGGGACCGAGCCCTGGCGGCTCGTTGAGAAGGAACTGAACCTGGATCTCCTCGCCCAGAGCGAGTCGATCTTCGCGCTGTCCAACGGGCACATCGGGCTGCGCGGCAACCTCGACGAGGGCGACCCGCACGGGCTGCCCGGCACCTACCTCAACTCCATGTACGAGGTCCGGCCGCTGCCCTACGCCGAGGCCGGCTACGGGTTCCCCGAGAGCGGGCAGACCGTCATCAACGTCACCAACGGCAAGATCATCCGGCTGATGGTCGACGACGAGCCGTTCGACATCAGGTACGGGACGCTGAACTCCCACGAGCGCATCCTGGACCTGCGGGCGGGCACGCTGACCCGGACCGTGGACTGGTCCTCCCCGGCCGGGGCCCGGGTCAAGGTGACCTCGGTGCGCATGGTGTCGCTGACCCAGCGCGCGGTCGCCGCGATCAGCTACACGGTCGAGCCGGTGGACCAGGACCTGCGGGTGGTGCTGCAGTCCGAGCTGGTCACCAACGAGGAGATGCCCCAGCGGGGCAACGATCCCCGGCTGGCCGCCATCCTGGAAGCCCCGCTGGTCAGCGAGGAGCACCAGACCTACGAGGCCACCCCGCCCCGGGTCGTGCTGGTCCACCGGACGCGCGCCAGCCAGCTGCGGATGGCGGCCGGGATGTCGCACGTGATCACCGGCCCGGACAAGATGGCCTGCCGGACCGAGTCCTATCCGGACCTGGGCCGGTCCACGATGGCGACCGAGCTGGCCCAGGGCGAGCAGCTCAACATCGTGAAGTTCGTCAGTTACGGCTGGTCGAGCCAGCGGTCCAGGCCCGCGATGATCGACCAGATCATCGGCGCGCTGGCCGCCGCCCATCTGACCGGCTGGGACGGCCTGCTGGCCGAGCAGCGCGCCTACCTGGACGAGTTCTGGGACGGTGCCGACGTCGAGTTGGACGGCGACGCCGAGGTCCAGCAGGCCGTGCGCTTCGGCCTGTTCCACATCCTGCAGGCCGGCGCGCGGGCCGAGCTGCGGCCGATCGCGGCCAAGGGCCTGACCGGCAGCGGCTACGACGGGCACACGTTCTGGGACACCGAGACGTTCGTGCTGCCGGTGCTCACCTACACCCAGCCGGCCGCCGCGGCCGACGCGCTGCGCTGGCGGCACCTGATCCTCGACGTGGCCAAGCAGCACGCGACCGACCTGGGCCTGGCCGGGGCGGCGTTCCCGTGGCGGACGATCCGCGGGCAGGAGTGCTCCGGTTACTGGCCGGCCGGGACCGCCGCGTTCCACATCAACGCCGACATCGCCGACGCGGTCAGCCGCTACCTGGACGCCACCCAGGACGCCAAGTTCGAGACCGAGGTCGGCCTGGAGCTGCTGGTCGAGACCGCGCGGCTGTGGCGCTCGCTCGGCCAGCACGACGCGATGGGCCACTTCCGGATCGAGGGCGTGACCGGCCCGGACGAGTACAGCGCGATCAAGGACAACAACGTCTATACCAACCTGATGGCCCAGTCCAACCTGGCCAGCGCCGCGGACGCGACCGCCCGGCTGCCCGCCGAGGCCGAGGCGCTCGGCGTGAGCACCGAAGAGGCGGCGTCCTGGCGCGACGCCTCCAACGCGATGCACATCCCGTTCGACGAGCGCCTGGGCGTGCACCCGCAGCACGAGGGGTTCACCGACTACGCGCGGTGGGACTTCAAGAACACCCCGGAGGAGAAGTACCCGCTGCTGCTGCACTACCCGTACTTCCAGCTGTACCGCAAGCAGGTCGTCAAGCAGGCGGACCTGGTGCTGGCCATGTACCTGCGGTCAGAGGCGTTCACCACCGAGCAGAAGGCGGCCAACTTCGCTTACTACGAACCGCTCACCGTGCGCGACTCCTCGCTGTCGGCCTGCACCCAGGCCGTGATGGCCGCCGAGGTCGGCCAGCTGGATCTCGCCCATGACTACCTGGCCGAGGCCGCGCTGATGGACCTGCGGGACGTGGAGCACAACACCTCCGACGGCGTCCACATGGCCTCGCTGGCCGGGGCGTGGATAGCGCTGGTGGCGGGCTTCGGCGGGATGCGCGCGGGCAACGGCCCGCTGGCCTTCAGCCCCCGGCTGCCCGACGGCATCTCCCGGCTGATGTTCCGGATGCGCTACCAGGGCCGCAAGCTGAGCGTCACGATCCAGGGCGCCCGCGCCCGGTACCAGCTGGTGGACGGCGATCCGCTGACCATCACCCACCACGGCGAAGAGTTCGAGCTCGGGCACCGGGCCGTGGACCGCAAGGTGCCGCCGATCAAGGCCGGACCGCGCCCCGAGCAGCCGCCCGGGCGTCCTCCCTACAACCGCGTCACCGGTACCTGATCCGGCCTGGGCCCGTCCGTCCCCCGGGATGGGCCGGGGGGTGGGACAGCCATCGGCTTAGTTGTCTGTCGAACGATCCGGACAATGGAGTAGATGACCCCAGGCGACGTGTCATTCACCGAAGCTAAATCCGGCTCCAGAACGCGACCCCTGCACAAGCCAGCGCCAGCCATCAAACCCGATGTAAAAGTCGCGTTATACATAGAACCCGCCGCTCACCCTCCCTGCCGCCTTCTTTGGCGAGTTCCTCACCGGTGAACGTGGGCGTGGTGCACTAAAGGAACAATAACGGCGATCTGCTAATATTTCCGCAAATGGGCATAGATCCTCAGTGTATCGAACCGTTATAGACGATTGCTGACTTGCTTAATGACCGGCTCCGTGTTATGGTCCCCGAAAAAGCGGAGTGTACGCGAGGCTAAATGCCCTACGAAACCGAGATGCCACTGGCTCTGAATTGTTCGATCGCTTGCGATCGTCCTCTTTTACGGAGAATATCCGCTCGATGAGAGCTACCTTTAGTCGCGCCTCAGGTAAGACGCGTGGATTCTCCTCGCTGGCCCTCGGCATCGTCGCTATCTTCGCCGTGCCTACGCCCGGCGCTACCCAATCCAGTGCCCCGGCGCTGACCATCGCCAAGAGCGCGGATGTCACATCCGTAGTGCCAGGCGGCACCGTTCACTACACCATCACGGTGACGGATACCGGTCAGACCTCGTACCCCGGCGCGACCCTGACGGACCCCCTGACCGGCGTCCTCGATGACGCCACCTACAACAATGACGCTCACGCCACCGCCGGTACCGTCTCGTTCACTACGCCGGACCTGACCTGGACCGGTGCTCTCAGCAGTGGCCAGACCGCGACGATCACCTATTCGGTCACCGTCAATAGCTCGGCGGACGCCCACAATGCGACGCTGACTGACACCGTCACATCTCCCACGCCTGGGAACAATTGCCCATCCGGAAGCACCGATCCACACTGCAGCATCACCGTGACCGTCGCCGCGCCTGCGCCCGTCGCGACCCAATCCGGTGCAGGTGTCCCGGCGCTGACCATTACCAAGAGCGCGGACGCCGCATCCGTAAGGCCGGGCGGCACCGTTCACTACACCATCACGGTGGCGGACACCGGTCAGACCTCGTACCCCGGCGCGACCCTGGCGGACCCCCTGACCAGCGTCCTCGATGACGCCACCTACAACTACGACGCCAGGGCCAGTGCCGGTACCGTCTCGTTTACTACGCCGAACCTGACCTGGACCGGTGCTCTCAGCAGTGGCCAGACCGCGACGATCACCTATTCGGTCACCGCCCATAGCTCCACCGACACCGGCGATGCGACGCTCACTGACACAGTCACATCTCCCACGCCCGGGAACAATTGCCCATCCGGAAGCACCGATCCACACTGCAGCATCAGTGTGGCCGTCGCCGCTGGGTCAAAGGGCCCCACCGGGCCAAAGGGCCCCGGCGGGCCAAACGCCCCCACCAGGTCAAACGCCCCCGCTGGGTCAAACGCCCCGGCCGGGTCAAAGGGCCCCGGCGGGTCAAATGTTCCCGCCGGGTCAAAGGCCACCGCGGATCCCCCGGACGGTGCCGCCGGGGTGCTCTCGATCACCGTGCCGGCCAGCGCCGACCTTGGCGCGACGGAGCCTGGCGGGACCGACAGAGCCGCGCTCGGCATTGTCGAGGTGACCGACAACCGCGCGAGCCCGGTCGACTGGACCGCCACTGTTTCCTCGACCGATTTCACCACCGGTGACGCCACCGCGGCGGAGACCATACCCGTTGCTGACGTCGAGTACTTGATCAGCGGTTTCACCGATACCACAGGCTCGGCCACATTGACGCCAGCCTCGGTGACCGTGATGTCCGGCTCGTCCCAGGACGTTGTCGCCGCCACGAACGTCGTGGAGGACAACTCGGCCAGCTGGAACCCGCAAATTGAGATCTCTGTGCCCGACGGGGCGATTGACGGTGACTACACGGCGACCATCACCCAGTCAGTGTCCTGAGGGGCCATGGTCGCCAGCCGCCACATTTCCGCCTCTAAGCCGGGACCCAGGCGCTGAACCAGAACGTAGAGCGTGCCCTCGCGGATTTAACCATCCGGTACCGACATTTACGGTTCGGTATCCACATCGACGTTGCCGTCCTTTGAGTTATCCACACCTGGCAAGACCGTCCTGCCGGTAAACCCGCTGGCAGCGATCGTCGAAGCCGGAGGTGGTCGCTATGCGGGCCAAGGACGCACTGGGCAAATCCGGCGAGCAGGAAGCGGCTAAGTACCTGGAGTCGCACGGACTGCGGATCCTGGACCGGAATTGGCGCAGCGCCGACGGCGAGATCGACATCGTGGCGGTCGAGCGTCAGGTGCTAGTCGTGTGCGAGGTGAAGTCCCGGACATCGGTGCGCTACGGCAGCCCGCTCGAGGCCGTCAGCCGGGCCAAGCGCGCCCGCCTGCGTCGGCTAGCGGTGCAGTGGCTGAATGCCCATGGCATCCGCTTCGATCAGGTCCGGATCGACGTCATCGGCCTGATCTACGAGGGCACCGGCGGATTCACCATCGAGCACATCAAGGGAGTGGGCTAGCCGTGCCTCTGGCCCGCGCGTTCTCGGTCGCCCTGGTGGGCGTGACCGGTCACGTGGTCGAGGTCGAGGTCGACATCGCCAACGGGCTGGTCGGGATGATCCTGGTCGGCCTGCCCGATACCGCGCTGCGGGAGGCGCGGGACCGGATCCACGCGGCAATCGTCAACAGCGGTGAGCAGTGGCCGCAGCGCAAGATCACGGTAGCGCTTTCCCCGGCCAGCCTGCCCAAACGCGGCAGCTGGTTCGACCTGGCCATTGCGGTCGGGCTGCTCACCGCGGCGGGCGCGGTGCCGCGGCCGGCGTCGGACGGGGTGATGTTCTTCGGCGAGCTGGGCCTGAACGGACGGCTGCGGCCGGTCCGCGGCGTGCTCCCCGCGGTGGTCGCGGCGGCGGCCGACGGCCGGTTCGGTACCGTCATGGTGGCCGAGCAGAACGCACCCGAGGCCGCCCTGGTACCGGGGATACGCGTCATCGAGGCCGCCAGCCTGACCGCGGTGACAGATTGGCTGCGCGGCACCCCGGGCCTGCGCGGCAACCCGCCCGCCGCCGAGTTCCGCCCTTCCGCCGACGGCGACGGCGACGGCGACGGCGACGGCAACGATCCGGCTCTCGCCCCCCACGCGCTGGCGCCCGACCTGGCCGAGCTGCTCGGCCAGTCCCTGGCCCGCCGCGCCGCCGAGGTAAGCGCGGCGGGCGGGCATCATCTGTCGCTGCTCGGACCGCCGGGGGCCGGCAAGACCATGCTGGCCGAGCGCATCCCGACTATCCTGCCGGCCTTGGACCGCGAGGCGGCGCTGGAGGTTACGGCCATCCACTCGGTAGCCGGAGCCTTGCCCCAGCAGGTTCCGTTGCTCAGGTACCCGCCGTTTCTCGCTCCGCACCACACCGCGACCAAAGCGGCCATCGTAGGCGGCGGCAGCGGCATCATCCGCCCGGGCTCCGCGTCGCTGGCCCACCGTGGAGTCCTGTTCCTCGACGAAGCGCCCGAGTTCGCCCGGGACGTGCTGGACGCGCTCCGCCAGCCACTCGAAGCGGGCGAGATCACAGTGGCCCGGTCCGGGGTCACCACTCGGTTCCCGGCCCGGTTTACCCTGGTCCTGGCCGCGAACCCGTGCCCGTGCGCCCGGGCCGCCGGGCGGGCTGAGGGCTGCAGCTGCAGCCCGGCCACCCGCCGCCGGTACCTGGGCCGGATCTCGGGCCCGCTGCTTGACCGGGTCGACGTGAAGATCGAGCTCGAGCCGGTGGGCCGCAAGGAACTGCTGAACGACCGTAACTTCGCCGAATCCAGCCGGACCGTGGCGCTGCGGGTGGTGGAGGCCAGGGACCGAGCTGCCCGCCGGCTGCGAGGCACTCCCTGGCACCTGAACGGTCAGGTTCCCGGCTCGGAGCTGCGCCGGACCTGGCCGCCCGCGCCGGGCGCGCTGGCCGTAGTCGAACGTTCCCTGGAGCGCGGTCAGATCAGTGCTCGGGGCGTGGTCAAGGTCATCCGCGTCGCTTGGACCCTGGCCGACCTGGCCGGCCAGCCGCGCCCGACCAAGGACGAGTGCCACGCCGCGCTGGGTCTGTGGCTCGGGGTCCGGCGATGAGCCCGGACCGGCAGGCCCTGGCCCGGGCCTCGCTCACCTATCTGGCCGAGCCCGGTGATCCCGCGCTCGGTGCCCTGCTGGAGGCATGCGAGCCCACCGAGGTAGTGGCCGCGATCACGGCGGGCACGCTGCCCGGGACCGGGCCCGCATGCGGCAAGAGCCCGGCCCGCCGGCGCGCGCTGGAGGCCGCGCTCGGCCGCTGGCGGATCCGCCTGTCCTGGCTCCCCGACGACGCGGGCCTCGCGGATGCCCGCCGTGACGGCATCCGGCTGGTCTGCCCCGGCGATCCGGAATGGCCCGCCAGCCTGGACGAGCTCGGCCCGGCCCGCCCGTACGCGCTGTGGTTGCGAGGCCAGGCCGACCTGCGTCAGGCCTGCCTGCGCTCGGTCTCGATGGTGGGGTCACGGGCCGCCACCGGGTACGGCGCGCACGTGGCCGGCGAGATCGCCGCCGACCTCGGCGAGCGAGGCTGGACGATCGTCTCGGGCGGCGCGTACGGCATCGACGCCGCCGCCCACCGCGGCGCGCTGGCCACCGGGGCGCTCACCGTCGCGGTCCTGGCCTGCGGCGTCGATTATCCCTACCCGGCGGGCCACGCGGACCTGTTCGCGGACATCGCCACGCACGGCCTGGTGATCAGCGAATGGCCGCCGGGCCGCCAGCCCGCCCGGCTGCGGTTCCTGGTCCGCAACCGCACCATCGCGGCGGTGACCAGCGGCACCGTGATCGTCGAGGCGGGCGAGCGCAGCGGCGCGCTGAACACCGCACGGCACGCCGCCCAGCTCGGCCGGCCGCTGATGGCCGTCCCCGGCCCGGTGACCTCGGCCCAGTCCGCCGGCTGCCATCGGATCATCCGGGAGTGGGCCGCCACCTGCGTCACCTGCGCCGACGACGTCATCGAGATGCTCTCCCCGCTGGGGGCATCCCAGACGCTTCCGCCCGGTGCCGCGCCGTCGGCCCCCAAGTCGGCCGCCGCCGGTGCGGTGCCCTCGCGCGACGAGCTCGACACCGACAGCGCCCGGGTCCTGGACGCCCTGCCCGCCCGCGGCGCCGTCGGCACCTCGACGATCGCCGTCGAGGCAGGCGTGGACCTGGACACGGTGCTGCGCTGCCTCGGACTGCTGGCCGGCTCGGGGTTCATCGAGCGCTGCGAGCGCGGCTGGCGCCTGCGCAGGCGGTAAACCCGGCCCTACCCGGCCATGACCGCGTCCTGCTCCTGCTCCTGCTCGTCCTCGAGGTCGAACTCGAGCTCTGCGGTACGGTCCCGGGCGGACTGCCGCAGCCCGTACCGCTCGACATGGTCCGGATTGGCCACGCTGATCGTCCGCAGGCCCTGGTCGGCGAGCCGCAGGTTGATCTCGTCGAGATGGTCGCGGACCAGTTGCTTCTCGGTGTCGGTGACCTTGCCCTTGTGTGGCTTGCCGGCGTGCTCCAGGGTCGCGTAATCGAGGCGATCCCCGCGTGAGCCGGCGCTCACCGAGGTCCGCGGGCCACGCCGGATCGGCCGTGCCGCGACCAGGAGCTGGTCCATCGGGTTCTCCGTGGCCAGCTTGTCGAAGGCGTCGGCCTCCATGACGATGCGGCGCGGCTCCAGGTCGTCAGGCAGGTACAGGTCGATGACCGCGACCCGCAGGGCGGCCTGCTCGATGGCCTCGGCCTCGTCGGTCAGTGCCTCGATCTCGACCGGGCCGTCGACCAGCTCGGGGTGTTCGTGGACCACGATGCGTGCCAGTGCGTCGTCGTGCGTGATGAGCTGGCCGCTCAAGTCGCTGAACCGGACAGTCTTCTGACCCATGCTCGATCCCTCTCTAGGCGCTACTTTCGAGCGCGTTCCGCGGTCTCGTCCGAGTGAACGCATGGATCACCCTGCCGCACGGTCTAGCGCTTGTCAAACTTCAGTTCGACCGGCGTGTCGGCATACGAAATTAGTCGCGACTGCCGTGTCACCTGGCCCGTTGCGGCTCGGACGCCGGTTAAGGGTGCAAACTGGCTCCATGGCCGTCGAGGAGAAAGCCGAGGTGAAGGCCGAGGAGAAAGTCGCGCCGGAAATGCTGCCGCCCGAGATGACCGCCGCCCTGGCCGCCTTCGAACGGCACCTGCGGGCCGAACGCTCCCTGTCTCCGCACACGGTCCGGGCCTACCTTGGCGACGTGGGCTCGCTGCTCGAGTACGCGCACCGCGCCGGCGCCCAGGCGCCCGCTGACCTGGCCGCCACCCACCTGCGCGGCTGGCTGGCCAGCCAGCATGCCTCCGGCGCGGCCCGCACCACCCTGGCCCGGCGCGGCTCTGCGGCGCGGACGTTCACCGCCTTCGGTCACCGCTGCGGCTGGCTGGCCGTGGATCCCGGCCCGCGGCTCGGCACCCTGAAGACCCGCCGCACCCTGCCCCACGTGCTGCGCCAGGACGAGATGCGGGCTGTGCTGGACACGGCCAACCGCGCCGCGCAGGCTGGCGCACCGGCAGCCACGGCGCAAGCTCGCGACTCGGCAGCCCCCGATTCGGCAGCCCCCGATTCGGCAGGCTCCGGATCGGCAGCCCCCGCACCGACGGCCGCTACGGCCGCCGAGGCCGCGGTCGCCCTGCGCGACGCCGCAGTCCTGGAACTGCTCTACGCGACCGGCATCCGGGTCAGCGAACTGTGCGCGCTGACCGCAGACAGCTTCGACCACGCCAGAAGGACCGTCCGGGTCCGGGGCAAGGGCGACAAGGAACGTACCGTCCCGGTCGGCGTGCCCGCCCTCCGCGCGGTCACCGCCTGGCTCGGCCAAGGCCGGCCCGCCATGGCCGCCGCAAGCAGTGGACCGGCCCTGTTCCTCGGTGTGCGCGGCGGCCGCCTGGACCCGCGTACCGCCCGCCGGATCGTCCACCAGCTCCTGCGCGAAGGAGGCGCGACCCGCGATACGGGCCCGCACGGCCTGCGCCACACCGCGGCCACCCACCTGCTCGAGGGCGGCGCCGACCTGCGCAGCGTCCAGGAGATCCTCGGCCACTCCTCGCCCGCGACCACCCAGATCTACACCCACGTGTCCATCGAGCGCCTCAAGTCCAGCTACCGCCAGGCTCATCCCCGCGCCTAGCCGCCCTGCGGGTGGCGCCCGGCAGCGGTCCGCGCCCAGAGGGCCACGGAGTCGAGGGGGCGACAGCCGGTCGGCCGCCACCCAGCCGGTGGCTCACCCGTCCCACCATCCACTCCGATGTCCCGATCGCCAGGATCTGCGCGAGGATCCCGCAGTTGGAGGCAGGTCGATGTGACATCGGTCCAGCTAGAACAAGTACGACGGTGACATCGACCCGGAAACCGGGACGCGCAGCCCGCGGCCAGACGCACCACGGGTCGCTCCCGCACCACAGCACCCGCCCGTACCACGGTACCGGCGCGCCGCCGAGCGACAACTCCAACCCGCTACACACCCGACCCCGGTGCCACCACAAACGGGATGAAACTAGGCCGTCAGTGTGTTCTAGTGTGGTGAAACTGAGGTTTCATCGCGTCCCCGAGCCCCCTCCCGGGCCCCATCCAGGTCCACCCCCACCAGGGCCTCCGCCTAGGGCAGAGCACGGATGACCGGCTGTGCGCGGGCGACCGGGAACGTCAAGTATCCTTAGTGAAGGTCGCCGTAGCTGCGCCGCGTAGGCGCGTGCTCGGCGGCTAAATCGCGTGCCCGCTTGCTGTCCGGGGCTAGCCCCCCGGCGGGACGCGCCGCTCGGTCCGTCGGCCACCAGGCCGACCGCAGGCGCGTCAACCCACGGGCACCAGGAACCAACCGAGAAGCGTCGCACCTGAAAACGCGGCGCACGAAGGAAAGGACCGTGCCAGTGGCTCAGGTCGTCAGCATGAAGCAGCTCCTGGAGAGCGGTGTCCATTTCGGGCACCAGACCAGGCGCTGGAATCCGAAGATGAAGCGCTACATCTTTACCGAGCGCAACGGCATCTACATCATCGATCTCCAGCAGTCGCTGGACTACATCGACCGCGCGTATGAGTTCATCAAGGAGACCGTCGCTCACGGCGGCACCATCTTGTACGTCGGCACCAAGAAGCA
>Ga0302229_10001534_pt1 | contig 17403 bp, 16 predicted proteins | sample II_Palsa_N1_3_FD_193518 | JGI IMG/M metagenome (GOLD analysis project Ga0302229, IMG submission 193518) | Peat permafrost microbial communities from Stordalen Mire near Abisko, Sweden - II_Palsa_N1_3 | ecosystem: Environmental > Terrestrial > Soil > Palsa > Peat permafrost | place: Sweden... | reverse complement strand
AGGGAGTCATAGGGCGTCCGGGGTTTGCCAGGAGCCGCGAACATCTCGTCCCAGGCCTGGGCAAGCCGGTAACCATCGAAAATGTCCGCCACAAGCGAAGCGTAGTCACAATATGTTTGCCGCGCATCACAGGATTGTTTCCGTTTGTTTCCTGGAGGGTCTCCGGACCGGCTCCTAAGCTGGAAGGGTGCGCCTGGTATCGCTGCTGCCTTCGGCTACCGAGATCGTCTATGCCCTCGGGCTGGGGGACGACCTGGCCGGGGTCACCTTCGAGTGCGACGAGCCGGCCACTGCCCGCATGGACAAGGCGATCGTGGTGGGCGGGCGGGACACCAGCGGGATGACTCCGGGCGACATCGACCGCTACGTCCGCGCGCAGCTCGCCGCGGGCGAGGACCTGTACACGCTGCACGCGCGGGCGCTGGCCGGGCTGGCACCTGACCTGATCTTGACCCAGGACCTGTGCCGGGTCTGCGCGCTGCCGTCCGGGCACGTCAACGACGCGCTGGCCTACCTGGGCTGCCAGGCGGACGTGCTGACCCTGGATCCGCACTCGCTCGACGACGTACTGGACTCGATCCTGGTCGTCGGGCAGCGAGCCGGCGTGGCGGACCGCGCCGAACGGGTCGTCGGCGAGTTGCGCGCTCGGCTGGCCAGGGTTGCGGCCAGCGTGGCCGGGGCGGGCGGGGACGGGGCGGGCGGGGACGGGGCGGGCGGGGACGGGGCGGGGCGGCCTAAGGTGGCGGTGGTCGAATGGGTGGATCCGCCGTTCAGCGCGGGTCACTGGGTGCCCGATCTGGTCACGGCGGCGGGCGGCGCGGCGGTGGCGGCCAGGTCCGGCGCACGGTCGGTGCGGACGAGCTGGGCCGATATCGGCGCGGCCGGGCCCGACCTGGTGGTGGTGGCGCCATGCGGGTTCGGTCTGGCGGGGGCGGTCGAGCAGGCGCGGCTGGTCGCCGGGGCGCTGGCGGCTGAGGGTCTGTCGGACGTGCCGGTGTGGGCGATCGACGCCGACGGGATCGTGGTCCGGCCCGGTCCCCGGCTGGTCAACGGGGTCGAGGCCCTCGCCGCGATCCTGTACCCGCAGGCCGTGCCCGCGCCGCCGCCGGGCACCATCCGGCAGGTCAGGTAGCCAGAAGATCACGTGCTGGTTACAGCGGCGGGCCAGGGGTGAGGGTTACAGGGGCGGGCCGGCGGTGAGGGTCAGGGTGCCGGTCTTGGTCTGGCCGGACGGGGTGACCCAGGTGAGCGAGATCTGAGCGCCGGGCTGGTACTTCGAAACCACGCTGGTCAGGCTGGCCGGAGAGCCGATCGTCTGGCCGTTCACGCTGGTGATGACCGAGCCCGCGGTCAGGCCCGCGGAGTCGGCCGGGCTGCCGCAGATGGTGCCGATGACCAGCGTGCCCGAGTTCACCGAGGCGATCGTCTGCGGCACGGTCAGGTTGGCGTCGCTGGTGTAGCAGCTCGCGTTGTCCCCGTTCCCCGAGCCGCCGGAACCACTGCCGCCCGAGCCGCCGAAGCCGCCGCCGCCCGAGCCGCCGAAGCCGCCGCCGCCCGAGCCGCCGAAGCCGCCGCTGCCCAGGCCGCTCTGCTCCTGGTTGGCCTGGACCGTCGGGCTGGAGCTGGTCCCCTGGCCGATGTAGATCCCGATGAAGGGCGGGTAGCCGACCACGATCGTGGAGCTAGCGTGACCCGCGGAGATCTGGCTGGCGACCGCGGTGGCCGTCTTGACCGGGATGGCGTACCCGGCCGCCGACTGCTGCCCCGGGGTGGTCACGTCGTTGCCCGCGGTGTCCATCCCGATGACCTGGCCCGCGAGGTTCGCGAGCGGGCCGCCGGAGTCGCCGGCCACGATGTTCGCGTTGGTCTGGATCATCCCGTGCAGCGTCTCGGAGGTGACCGAGCCACCCTGATCGCTGGCGGTGATGGTCTGGTTAAGCCCGGTGACCTCGCCGGTAGCCGGGACGATCTGGTTCTGCCCCTCGGCGTTGCCCATGGCCACCACGGAGGTCCCCGTTTTGACCGTGGCAGGATTGGCGGGCGTGATCGGGTCCAGGCCGGACGCGCCCTGCAGCTGGATCTCGGCGACGTCGCCGGTGACGTCGTAGCCGACCACCCTGGCCGGGTAGGTCTTGCCCGTCGCCACCGAGGTGGCGCTGATCTTGGTGGCGTTCTCGATGACGTGGTTGTTGGTCAGCACCAGGCCGCTGGAGTTGAGCACCATGCCGGTGCCTGCGGCCTGCTCGCTGCTGTACTGCAGCGTGGTGTTGATGATGACCAGGCTCGGCTCGACCTTCTTCAGCACCGCGGTCACGCTGGCGCTCGTCCCGGGCGGGGTGCTGGGCAGCGCCGGGGTGCTGCTTGGGGCCGGCGCGGGCGCGGCGGGCACGGCACTGATGCTGGGCGCCGGCGCCGCCGAGGCATTTGACGTCGGGTGGTACAGCGCCACCACGGTGCCGGCCCCCAGGGCGCCCGCCGCCAGCGCCACGGCCAGGTAGCTCAGGAAACCGACCCGGCGCCGGGGGGGCCGCGGCGGCGGCGGGCCCTGGGGAAAGGGCAAGGTAGATCCGCCGAAACCATCGTCTCCCGCGGGCGGCTGACCGTAGCCGCTGTAATCCTGCATGTGTCATCAGCCTTAGGTCGGACGTCTGTGTCGCGCGCGCGGCAGCACCGGCCGGGGCGGGACCCTGGCCTGTCCTGCTTACCTCTAGTGAGCACTACAAAGCTGATAGATAGCTGAAAGTCCGCTGCAGATTCCCATCAGCAGCGACCCTTTTCTCTTATCCGAAGGAGCCGTAATGCGTGCCGCCAGGCGAGGCCGACGCGCGCGGGTGGGGCAGCTCGGCCGCGGCCTGCCTGCCCTGCACTATCCTGCGGCCCAGTTCGCTCGCCGCCTTCATGGTCAGCACGGCGCGCAGCCTCGGCCACACGTGCCTCTCCTCGAAGTCGAAGTGGTCTCGGCCCGCCTGGGTGAACGCGGTGAGGAGCTCCTCGAACCCCGGGTCGCCGGCGTCCAGCGGGTCCAGCTCAGCGGCGAGTTCGCCGATCTCGAGCTGCTGGCAGATGGCGCGGTCGGCGAGCTGCTCGCCGCCGGGGACATGCTCACGTACGGCTGACCACAGCTGCGTCCGCTCGATCTCATCGTGCTTGGCTTCCTCGACGATCAGCTCTTCGGTCATCATCTTGCGCAGCATCAGCTGATCCTCGCAGGCACCGGTGGCCGCGGTGGGGCCCTTCTCGAGCTCGGCCAGTACCTGCCTGATCTCCTCATGATCGGTAGCCAGGACTTCGAACACGTCCTCCATCTCGGTCTTCCTCTCCTCCTGTGCATGCCGTCCGTGGGGGTAGCTGGCTACTTCCCCCGGTGGTGAGGGATATGCGCCGCAGGCAGGCCGTGGTGTGGATGATTCCAACGAGAAATACGAGGTCACAGCGTACTTATGCGCACGGCGCCCGGTGTAAAACGGCACTGCACGCAGCCAATGTATCTCGCAGAAAGCGGCGGAGAGCCGCTTCTCACCGACAGAGCCGAAAGCCTTTTCCCTGCGAGATAACAGGGGTTAGCTCGACCGTGCTAGCGGGTCGAAAGTAGACGAACGCGACGAACCACCGTTCGTTCGGCAAAAGAGGTCTTAGTGACCGGCGAGGAAAGCAAGTTCCCGGACGAAATACTCGGCGTTCACCGTGCCGACCCCGGAAGCCAGGTCGTAGCCGGGTGCGGCGGTGAAGCCGCGCACCGTGTGCTCGTGGCCGCCCTGCTCGAACGACACCGTGTCGTTGCCCGAGGTGACGTCGGTGATGCCGGGGGCGTGCCACGCCGACAGCTGGTACAGGGCCGGGTTGATCAGCCCGAGCGAATGCCCGGCCACCTGGTCCGCCAGGGCCACGATGCCCGCGAACAGCGGCGTGGCCTCGCTGGTGCCGCACGACGGGGACCAGCCCGCCGGCGCGCCGCCATAAGTGCTGTAGGTGTCCACCGACCCGTTGCAGGCCGCGCTCATCGAGATGTCGGGCACGCCGCGGCGGTCACCGACGACGTTCCGGACGCCGTTCTGATACGAGGGGCGGGTAAAGAAGACGGACTTGCCGCCGCCGCCCGCGAGCGGGTTCGGGCCCGCGTTGCCCTCGGCGAACTCGTTGGCCGTCTTGTCGTAGGTGTCGTTCCACACCGTGGGCGCGGTGGGCTGGCCCGCGGAGTTGAAGTGCAGCTGGGTCCCGCCGACGCCGGTCACCAGGGGATCGCTGTCCGGCCACGAGGTCACCGGGACCAGGTCATAGGTGCTCTCGTCCAGCCCGACGTCGGCGGCGCCCGAGTCGCCCGAGGCGGTGAGCACCGTGACCTTGTCCTTGTCGGCCAGCTGGTAGGCGCCGCGCAGGGCCTGCACGGCGGAGGAGTCCGGGAAGGTCTGCTCGGTGGCGCTGAAACTCTGGCTGATCACGTCGCCGAGATGGTGGTTGAGCACGTACTCCTCGGCCCTGACGATCTGCGGGAAGCCGTGCACCCCCTCGGTTTCGGAGACCGGCGTCTCGACCAGCAGCAGGTTCGCGCCCGGCGCGACCGTGTGCGCGTACTCCACGTCCAGCGTGGTCTCGCCCGCCCAGCCGACCATGTCGGAGTTGTTCGGGTTGTACGCGGGCACCTTGCCCGCGGGCTGGATGATCCGGAACGAGGGCGGGGCCGGCAGGCCGAACGTCTTGTCGAACACGCTCAGGTCACCCTTGATCGTCGGCGAGCCGTAGGAGTCGACGATGACGATCGTGGCGCCCTTGCCGGTCACGCCGCTGGCGTACACCGCGGGCAAGTGATACGCCTGCTGGATTTGCCCCGGTTTGTAGCACGCGACCTTGTAGGCTTTCTCGCAGTCAGCGGTGGTAGGAGGACCGGATTGGGCGCGGCCGAGACGGATCACGCCCGGCTGGACGGTCACCGTGGCCAGGGCCGAAAGTCCCGGCGACACCGACCCGGCCGACACCGACCCGGAAACCCCAGGCGCGGGGCCGACGGCCGCCACCGCAGCGGCGGTAAGTCCGCACGTGCCGACCGCCACCAGGATCAGCCTCGGCACCCGCATCGACGACTCCTTACCACCGGCCCCGACGACAGTAACACTCAGATATCGAACAGCACACCACCGTTGCGACAGAGGGGAGCAATATGCGCTTCCGAAGTAGCGTGGCGATCGACCTCGGCACCGTGAATACGCTGGTCTGGGTGGCCGGGCGCGGCATCGTGCTCGAGGAGCCCACCGCGATCGCCATCGATACGGAGGCCGGCACGGTGGCCGCGGTGGGCGAGGCGGCGGAGGCCCTGGCCGACAAAGAGCCGCAAGGCATCCAGGTCATCCACCCGCTGCGAGACGGGGTTATCGCGGACCTGGACGCGACCGCCGCCATGTTGCACGACTTTCTCCGCCGCTCCCGCCGGCGCGGCAGCCCGCTGCGGCCAGACGCACTGGTCTGCGTGCCCAGCGGCGCCACGCCCGTCGAGCGCCGGTCGATCATCGCCGCGCTCAGCGTGCGCCGCCCCCGGTACCACGTGCGGCTGATCGACGAGCCGGTGGCCGCCGCGGCCGGGGCGGGATTCGACCTCAGCGGCGGGGCCGGCGGCTTCGTGGTGGACATCGGCGGCGGGACGACCGAGATCGCCGCGGTGGCGGGCTGGCGGGTAGTCCGGTCGCGGTCGCTGCGCAAGGCGGGCAACGCGATGGACGAGGCCATCGCGCAGGCCGCGCGGAGCGAGCTTGGCCTGATCATCAGCCAGCGGGCCGCCCGGCAGCTGAAGACGACGCTCGGCGTCACCGGCGGCGCCGAGGGCTTCGGCGAGGTCGTCGGGCTGGACGTGGCGCAGCGGACGCCGCGGTCTGAGTACGTGTTCGGAGGCCTGGTGGCGGCCGCGCTCGAGCCGATCGTCTCGGCGATCGCCGCCTCGGTGCACGAGATGCTGTCGGAAATTCCGGCCGGGCTGGCCGAAGACGTGGTCCGCGGCAAGGTCCGGCTGGCCGGCGGCGGCTCGCTGCTGCCCGGCCTGGCCAGCCGGATCGAGACCGCGGCCGGCATCGGCGCGGTCCTGGTCGAGGACCCGCTGCGGTGCGTGGTCCGCGGCGCGGCCGAGATGCTCGAGCGGATGGACAAGGGCAAAGGGAAGGACAAGGGCAGGCGCGCTGGACCTGGGCTGCGGGCTTAGTCCGGATCCGGGTCTCCGGGTGGTCGAGCCACGCCCCGTTCGGTATGAATCTTTTGACCGAACGGGGCGTGGTGCGTGCTTTTTGTGCGTATTACTCAAACGGCTGGTGGGCGACGGCGGGTGGCTCGCGTCCGGCCAGCAGCAAAGCCGCCGCCCCGGCGATCGTCGGCATGCCGACCAGGATGATCAGCAGGTTCGTGGTGGGCACACTGGACAGCTCGGACAGGCCGTCGAGGGGGTTGTCCCAGGCGTAGCCGATGGCGGCGACGTAGGCCGCCACCGTGCCGAGCACGGCACCGCCCAGGGCCAGCGCGAAGGCCGTCGCGGCGGTCAGCTCCCGGCGGGTGAAGCTGCTCGCCCCGGTGGCGGTCAGGGTGCGCAAGTCCCTGGCGGTCTCGCTGCGGAGCAGGCCGATGGTCATGGCCAGGATGCCCAGCGCGAGGACGATCCCGAATACCGTGGCCCAGTCGAGGATCTCCGCCGAGGAAGGCTCGCTGTTCTTGGTCTCGATCGTCATGCCCGCGGCGGCGGCGGTGAGCCTGGCGTCGGTGATCTGCGCCGCGGTCGGCGGGTGCGGGGTCTGGATCAGCCAGCCACTGATGCTGGTCTGCAGGCCGAGCGTGTGGATGGCGTGCTCGGTGATCACGGTGTTGGGGGCCGACGTGCCGGACGGGAGGGCGCCGACCTCCTGGATCACCGGGTTGGCCACGCACTGGCCCTGCGGGCACGGGAAGCTGCTTGACCCGACAGACTGCTTGGCGAAGTAGCCGCCGTAGACGAGCTGCATCAGGGAGATGCCGGACAGCCCGGGGCGTGCCGTGAGGACGTCGGCGTCGGGGTTGACCTCGGACGCCTTGATCCCGAAGGCCGCCAGGAGCTGCGGGGTGGCCACGAACACCGGTCCTGACCAGCTACGCCCGGCCGCGGCGTGCTGGAGCGAGGCGCTGGTCTGGTCGAGTTCGGTGATGTCGTGCGAGCCCATGGCCGCGGCGATGCCGCGGGCGGTCGCGGCCTGGGACTGCGGCGTGCTTGTGGTCGCCGGTGCGCTGGGCCCGCTGGGTCCGTTGGGTCCGTTGCCGGGGCCAGGGCCGTTGCCGGTGTTGGGGGTGTACACAATGATCTGGTTTGACGCCACATTGGGCCCGGCGAAGTCCAGGACGTTCCCGTACCGCTGCGCGGTCAGGACGCAGACCAGGGCGGCGATGAAGACGCCGAGGCTGATGGCCGACAGGGCCGAACCCGACCTGGCGCGGTAGCGGGCCAGGTCGCGCAGGGCCAGGCGTATCGCGATCGGGGCATGCCGCCCGAGACGGGCCAGGATCACCAGGCAGAAGGGCGCCAGCAGGAGGATCGCGACGATGAGCAGGACGATGCCGAGAACGAGTTCCGGCGCCCCGCCCCCGTTGGCGCTCTTGCCGGAGTAGGACAGCAAGGCCGCGGCGATGACGAATAGGACGACGCCGGGCAGCGCGGAGCGGTGCACCTGCTTCGGCGGGGCGGGCCGCCCGGACAGCGCGGCGACGATCGGGATCCTAGTGATCGAGCGGGCCGGGCGCGAGGCGGCGACGTAGGTGGCCACCACGGCCAGCGCCATCGCCGGGCCGATCACGATCCACGGCAGCTGGAACGGGCCGATCAGGTGGTGGGCACTGGATTCCAGCTCCGGCCGGTAGGCCAGCCAGGCGGCCAGGCCCAGGACCGTCCCGGCCAGTGCGCCGACGACACCCACCAGGACGCCGTTGACCCGGACCACAAGACGGATGTTCGTGTCGGTGGCGCCCAGGGCGCCGAGCATGCCGAGCGAGCGCAGCCGGCGCTGCGCCAGCACCGTGAAGCCACCCACCGCGACCAGGGCGATGAGGAGCATGCCCACCGTGGCCAGCGCCAGCACGATCGTCTCGGGGTTGAGCGGGTTGCTGGCCGCGGCCGACTGCCGCGTCTGCACGTTCGGGCCGAGGGAGCCGAGTGAGGCGACGGTCGTACCGGGCGGCGCGGTGAACAGCACGGTGACCTGGCTTGGCGCGGCAACCTGACCCGGCGCCACGAGGGCGAACTCATCCAGCAGGCTCTGCGGGTTCTGCACGATGCCGGTGACCTGGCGGGTCTTCCCGCCCTGCTGCCAGACGTCGCCGATCTTGAGGTTGAAGGTGCTGGCCAGGCCCTGGGTCACGGCCACCTGACTCGGCCCGACCGGGTAGTGGCCTTCCAGCAGGGAGAGCATGGGCTGGCCGAACGGGCCGTTCGGGTTCTGGGCGCGCAGGTCGTAGGTGTTGATCGAGCCGGGGATGGCGATCCGCTGGTTCTCGATGACGTCGACCTTGCCGACGTGCTGCTGCAGTGTGGCGATCTGGCTGGCCAGTTTCGGGCCACTCGCCTGGAGCGTGGCGATGTCCCGCGCGGTGCCGAAGCCCGCGTTGGCCGGGGGTGGCGTGTTGGTGGCTATCGCCGCGCCGAGCACGGTGGCGGCCAGCGCGACCACGATGAGCGCTAGGACCAGCAACTGCTGCCGCCACTCGCGGCGGAACATCCGCCAGGCCCAGCGGATCACGGCGCGGCGGGCGGGAACGCCCCCGTTACGGGTTCCCGCCCGGGCCGGCCGTTCGCGCAGCGCGGTGCTCACTGGCCCGGTCCTTGCTGGCGTGGTCCCGGGGTGAGCAGCGATTCTGGGCCCGGCGCGGGCGTGGTCTGGTCGGTCACCCGGCCGTCGCGCAGGAACACGACCCGGTCGGCCCACGAGGCCAGCTGGGCGTCGTGGGTGACCACCACCGCGGCCAGGCCCCGCTTGCACGCGGCGTGGATCAGCCGCATGACCGCCTCGCCGTTGGCCGAATCCAGCGCGCCCGAGGGCTCGTCGGCCAGCAGCAGCTGGCGTTCGCCGACCACGGCGCGGGCGATCGCCACCCGCTGCCGCTCGCCGCCGGACAGCTGGTCGGGGAAGTGGGCGGCCCGGTCGCCCAGGCCAAGCGCCTCCAGGCTCGCCATCCCGGCCGCGCGCGCCTTCCTGGCGGGCATGCCGTCAAGCTCAAGCGGCAGCGCGACGTTCTCCGCCGCGGTCAGTCCGGGCAGCAGGTTGAAATCCTGGAACACGTACCCGATGGTCTGGCGCCGCAGCCGCGCCTTGGCGTTGCGCGGCAGCGTCGTCAGTTCTTGCCCGCAGACCCGGACCTGGCCGCTGGTCGGGTCCTCCAGGCTGCCGGCGATGGTCAGCAGCGTGGACTTGCCCGATCCGCTCGGTCCCATCACCGCGACCATCATCCCCGCGTCGACATCGAGGTCGATGTCCACCAACGCCCGCACCTCGGCGGCCCCCTGGCCGTAGACCCGTGTCACGTGACGCATCTCGAGCAGGCTCATAGCGCTGCCCCCGTCCTGAATTCGTATTTCGGTTCGGACTTAGTTCTGGTTCTGCTTCTGGCTCTAGTTCCGGCTTTGGTTTTGGTTTTGTCGCTGCGTTTACCGTGAGTTCTCATCGGCCTGCTCCGGCCCGGCGGCGGCGCTTGGGCAAGGACGGAGGTGGCGGGGTTGCCGCGCTGGCCGGCTGGGATACATCTCTTGCGTCTTTTGTGGTTGGTGCGTCTGGTGTTTCGGCGGCGGCCCGCTTGATGCGCCCGTCCGCGGCGTCCAGCCAGCGGACCACGGCGTCAAGCCGGAACAGCTCCGCGTCCACCACCAGGGCCAGGTTCATATCGGACTCGGCCTCGGCTTCCTTGATCCGCGTCCACTGCTGCATCAGCTCCACCAGGTACCTGCGGTGCACCTGGATCACTTCCCGCACATCGGTGCCCGGCACCCGCATGGCCACCAGCACCTTCATCACCAGCTCGTCGCGGGGCGGCGAAGCCAGGTCCGGCGGCGTGCGCAGCCATCTGGCCAGCTCGTCGGCGCCGGGCACCGTGATCCGGAAGCCCTTCTGCGGGCCGTCCTGTTCGGCGGGGTCGGACTCGACCAGCCCGTCCCGCTCCAGCCGCTGCAGGGTCGTGTACACCTGGCCCACGTTCAGCGGCCAGACCTCGCCGGTCCTGGCCTCGAACTCCTCGCGGAGCTGAAGCCCGTATTTGGGTCCCTCACTCAGCAGCGCGAGCAAGGCATGCCGGACGCTCATCGCGTGACTTTATCGAGTAGCATACTGAGTATATTAGCGCTTGCGCGGGCGTAGCGCACACCGGTTTACCCCCTTTTCAGGCACCGGCTAGCCCCCGCTTTCACGCACCGGGTAGGCGTCCGCTTTCGACCCGGTGGCTCCCGTTTCGGCTCGCGTCCGCCGACGCCGATCATTGCGGATCGTTACCGTCTCCAGGAGATGGTAACGATCCACAATGATGGTTCTTCGCTCTCACTGTCTGGAGCGCCTGGGATCAGCGTTCCTGCAGGACGGCGAGGATGTTGCCGGCCGGGTCCTTGAACCAGGCGATGTAGGGGCCGCCGGCCCGGTTAATGCCCTTGTCGTCCTGGCCGAGGCCGTCATATTTCTCCAGCTCGACGCCTCGGCTGATCAGTTCGTCCACGGCCGCGTCGATTTCGTCTACCTGGAAGTTGAGGATCGTGTAAGTCGCGGGCGTGTGATCGGGCTTGGGGTAGACCAGCGTGTCCCGGCCGCCGGCCAGGTGCAGGGTCAGCAGGCCGTACCGCTCGGATGTCTTCAGTCCGAGCACCTCGCCGTAGAACTTCTTCGCCGCATCGAGGTCGTCGACGGCGAACCCGCTGAACGCCTTGGTGTTCTCGAACATGTCATGCTCCTGTCTATGGGACCGATTCGCACCCGCGGGATAGACGCAGGCGAGACCGTGAACTCATCGCCGCTGGCCCCGGCCAGCGCCGCCAGCGCGAGCGCGCTCGCGAGCGGGACGAGCTCGTGACGGCGGGATACTCGGGCCGGTCGCAGGCGGCCAAGCTCGGGCTCAAACCGGAACAGCGGGTCCATCTGCACCATCCTCCGCCCGGCTGGTCCCTGACCGACCCGCCGGCCGGCCTGGCCGGCGCCGATGACGACGGCCGGGCTGACGTTATCATCGCCTTCTTCACCAGCGCGGACGACATCGCCGGGCAGATCGATGATCTCGCACGGCGGATCTATCCGGCGGGCGCGCTCTGGCTGGCCTGGCCGCGCCGGGCGGCCGGGCACCGCAGCGACATCACCGATAACGTCATCCGCGCCCATGTGTTGCCGATCGGGCTGGTGGACGTCAAGGTCGCCGCGATCGACGACGACTGGTCCGGGCTGCGGGTGGTCTGGCGTACCAAGAACCGCGGGTGACGGCCGGACGCAGCCGGCGTACCATCGCCGTCATGGGTTTCACTTGACGTTGACGGCCTGCGCTTTCCGTACTTGCGGTCGGGCTCGCGGTCGAACTGGCCGACGAGCTCGTCGACGGCGCCAAGGGTGCCGCGCTGCCGCTTATCCAGCATGACCTGAGACTGAGCTACGAGCAGATCGGGCTGCTGGCGTCGGTGCCGCTGCTAGCGGGCGGCCTGCTCGAGCTGCCGCTCGGCGTGCTCGCGGGCGAAGGAAAACGGCGGCGGCTGGCCGTGCTGGCCGGCGGCATCGTCTTCGTGCTCACGCTGCTCGGCATCGCTTCAGCCCGGTCCTTCGCGGTGCTGCTGTGTGCCTTCGTCGCCTTCTACCCGGCCTCCGGCGCGTTCGTGTCACTTACCCAGGCCGAGCTGATGGATACCTGGCCGGACCGGCACGCCCAGGTGATGGCCCGGTGGGAGCTGGCCGGATCGATCGGGGCGGTGGCCGGACCGCTGCTGCTCACCGCCGTGCTGGCCAGCGGCGGCGGGTGGCGGGACGCCTACCTGGTGCTGGCCGTACTGGCCGCCCTCGCGTGGCTCGGCCGCTGTCTGAGAGGACGGCAGGCCGCCGGAACGGGCACGGTAGAGGCGAGCGGGGAAGCTGGGAGGCGCCCCTGGACGGTGCGGGGCCGGGAGGTGCTGGCGGCGCTGCGGGACTGGGGCACGGTTCGCTGGCTGGTCCTGCTCCAGGTGGCCGATCTGCTGGGGGACGTCTTCACTGGGTTCCTCGCGCTGTATCTGGTCGACGTCGAGCACGTGCGGCCGGCTATCGCGGCGCTCGCCATCGCGATCAGGCTCGGCGCCTCTCTGGCCGGGAGCAGCGCGCTCATCGTGGTCCTCGAGCGGGTCGGCGACCTCACCGTCCTGCGCGCCACCGCAGCTGCCGCGGCCCTGCTCTACCCCGGCTTCCTGCTAGTGCCGGGAGTCGCGCCCAAGCTGGCGATCCTGGCTGTGCTCAGCGCGGCCAGCGCACCGTGGTACCCGCTGCTGCAGGCGCGGCTGTACGGCAGCCTGCCGGGGCGCAGTTCGGCGGCGGTGACGCTGAGCAGCGCGGCCGGGCTGGCCGGCGGGCTCGGGCCGTTGGCCGTGGGGCTGACGGCGCAGGCGTTCGGGCTGGGCTGGGCGCTCGCGGGACTGGTGGTCGTGCCATTGGCGGTCCTCGCCCTCAGCGCGACGGCCCGGCGGACCTAGCGCGTGAGGTGCCTGAGGTACTCGAGCGCGCTCTCGCCCTGGGTCAGCGCGGGTAGCAGCTGCTCGAGGGCACGCAGCCGGGCCGTTCGGATCTCGCCTTCAATTACGCAGGCCGGCCCGAAGATCTCCGGTGCCTCGGGTACGGCGCTCAGCCGGGACGGGGCGGGCCGCACGGGCAACCGGTTTTCCTGCCGTAGAATCGGCCATCGTGCCGGCCGCCAGCTACCCGAACTTCGCGGGCAAGCACGCCGGGGAAGCGCTGTACACCGCGGCCGACTTCGTGGCCTACCTGCGGCGGGTCGGGGCGCGCGGCGACGAGCCGGCCCCGGCGGGGGTCATCCTGTGCTATCAGCGGTCGCTGTATGACCACGTGCTGCGGGCCGAGGGACTGGACGGCAAGACGCCGCGGGGACTGCCGGTAGCGCTGCCCAGCACCGGGGGCCGGGTGGGACTGCTCGGGCAGTTCGGGATCGGGGCCCCGGCCTCGGCGGTGGAACTCGAGCAGCTGGCCGCGCTCGGGACCTCCGCGGTCGTCTCGGTCGGGACGGCGGGCAGCCTGCAGCGTGACCTGGCGCCGGGCGACCTTGTCCTGTGCGAGGCCGCCATCAGGGACGAGGGCGTCTCCCACCACTACCTGCCGCCGGCCCGGCTGGCCCGGGCTCCGGCGCCGATGAGCGGCGTCCTGGCCGCGGCCATGACCGGGGCTGGCCTGACGTTCCGTACCGGGACCTCCTGGACGATCGACGCCCCGTACCGGGAGACCGTGGCCGAGGCCCGGCACTACCAGGCCGAGGGCGTGCTGTGCGTGGAGATGGAAGCCGCCGCGCTGTTCGCGGTGGCGCAGGTGCGCGGACTGTCGCTGGCGACGGCCTTCGTGATCAGCGACTCGCTGGCCGAGGAGGTGTGGAGCCCGCGGTTCCGCGACCCGGTCGTGCAGGCGGGCCTGGTCGCGCTGCACCAGGCCGCGGTGGCGGCGCTGCTGGCGCGAACGGAATAGCCGCACGGGGTATGCGTTGGGACTAGCGGAGGCGTTTTGCTTTCGGGTAGAGCTTTGCCTTCTGACTTGTCCGATTCGTTCTACGGTGTGCGGTTCAATGAGAGGTTTCCACGTTCGCCAGGCCGCCAGGCGGCAGGCCGAGCAGCTGACGCTGGTGCGCCGGCGTGCCCAGCCGACCGCGGTGTACATCACCCGGCTGACGCTGACGGCGGTGTTCGCGTACCTGCTGGCGTTGCGGCTGCCGGGCGCGTCGTCCCGCGACGTGATCGCGCCGCTGACCGCACTGCTGGTCGTGCAGGCGACCCTGTTCCACACCATCCGCAGCGCCGTCCAGCGGGTGGTCGGGGTCACCGCGGGCGTGCTCGCGGCCGTCGCGGTGTCCGCGTACGTCCCGTTCAGCTGGTATGTGCTCGGGCTGCTCATCGCGGGCGCGCTCGGGCTCGGGCTGATCCTGCGGCTGCGCGAGGACCTGCTCGAGGTGCCGATCAGCGCCATGCTGATCTTCTCCGTCGACTCCCACGCCGCCGCGACCAGCCGCATCACCGAGACGCTGGTCGGTGCCGCCGCCGGGCTGGCGGCCGGGCTGCTCTTCGCCCCGCTGCGCGTCCAGCCGGCCAAGGAAGCGGTCGGCGACCTCAGCCGGCAGATGGCGGACCTGCTCGGCCAGATGGCGGACGGGCTGGCCTTCGCGGAAGCGCCCGAGCCGAAGCGCGCCCTCGAGTGGCTGGAGCGCACCCGGGCGCTGCGCGGCGAGATCGAGCGGGTGGACGACGCGCTCAGCCAGGCCGAGGAAAGCGTCCGGCTGAACCCCCGCCGGCTCCGGTTCGCCAACCCGGCGGCTGGCCTGCGGGATGGCGTCGACACGCTGGAGCGTGCGGCGACCGACATGCGGGTGCTGGCACGTTCGGTGGCGGACAGCGCGCGGATCGACAGCGAGCACAGTCCGGTCCGGGAAGCCGAGACCCGCGGTCGGCTCGCCGCCGTGCTGGCCGAGCTGTCCGCCGCGGTTCGCGCCTACGGGCAGCTGCTCGAGGCCGAGCCGGTGCCTTCCGAGCACGCTGGCCGCTCTGACCGCTCTAACCGCTCTGACCGCTTTGGTTACTTTGGTCACTTTGGTCACGGCGGGTTGGCGGGGTTCGCTGGGCTGGCCGGGTCGGCAGGATTGACGGGGCATGAGGGACGGGCCGGGCAGGCTAGCTTCGCGACCGAGCCGCTGACCGAGGTGCTCGAGGATCACCTGGAAGAGGCGGGGCGGCAGCAGGACCGGCTGGCCGACCTGCTGCAGGCCGACCCGGCGGAGCAGCCGGAGGGCTGGCCGCTGCGCGGCGAGATCCTCGCCCACGTGGACCGGCTGCGCTCCGAGCTCCAGCCAGGGCGGCTGCCGGGCCAGATCCACGACCGGAACCAGGTGCGGCAGCCGCTGCGGGCGATGCGGGACCGGCGCCGGGACGCGCGGGCGCCGCGCGGCCGGGCCCGGCGGACGGCTGCGCGGGTCCGGGGTATGCGGGTCCGGGGTATGCGGGTCCGGGGCATGCGGGTCCGGGGCATGCGGGTCCGGGGCGCGCGGCGGGGTTAGGGGCGGGGCGGGCCCTGGTCGGCGCGCCGCAGCATCGGCTCGGCGCTTTCCAGGGCGTCATAGTTGCACTCTTGCCACCAGGTGGCCCCGGCCTGCTCGAGCGAACCGAACAGGTCGGCCGCGGCCCCCGGGTCGGTCGGGCTCGTGCCCGACATGGCCAGGTCGAACGGCTCGGATTCGAGTCCGGCCTTGGCCCGGTGCTCACCCAGAAACGTGCTGATCTCACGGACCGTGGCGGCGTCCGGCTGGGCCGGCCTGCCGCCGGCGTCGGGGGGCAGGATCGGCGCCGCGCCGTCCCACCGGGCGGCCCGGCGCATCGGCGGCTTCGCGGGCCAGCGGCCGCCCACCCACACCGGCACCCGCGGCCGCTGCACCGGCGTCGGCAGGAACGTGACATCGTCGACGACTACGTGGTCGCCGCGGAAGGTGACCGGCTCTCCTGACCACAGCAGGCTCAGCGCGGTCAGTCCCTGGTCCAGGTGCGCGGCCAGTTCCCTGGCGTCGGTGCTCTCCCCGAACGAGCCGAACTCATCGTCCAGCGGCGCGCCCAGCCCGACGCCCAGGATCATCCGGCCGCCGCTGAGCCGGTCCACGGTGGTCACCTCCCGGGCCAGCTTGGACACCCGCCGGCGGGCCACCGGCGTGATCATCGGACCCAGCCGGATCCGCCGGGTGGCCAGCGCGGCCGCGGTCAGGAGCACCCACGGGTCGGCGATGTGGCGGCGCAGCTCCTTGCGGTGGGTGACGTGGTCCCAGACGAACAGCCCGTCCCAGCCGGCCTCCTCGGCTCGCCGCGCCAGGTCGGCCACCAGCCGCGGGTCGGCGAAGTCCCCGAAGTTCGGCACGTTGATCGCGAAGCGCATGACCTTATGCTGGCACGCCCGGGGCGCGCTCGCCCGGCGGCTCGGGCGGACCGTGGTACACGGCCTCGACGTTGTGCCCATCGAGATCGCGCAAGAAGACGCCGTAGTACCCGGGGTGGTACTCCGGCCACTCCCGCGGCGCGTGCAGCACCTCGATCCCAGCCGCCACGGCCGCGGCGTGCACCGCGTCCACCGCGGCCCGATCCGGTGCGCGGAAGGCGACGTGCACCTCCCTGGTCTCGATGCCGGTGGCCGGGCTCAGCCAGAACACCGGGATGCGCGGGACGGCCGGTCCGTTAGGTCCGGAAGGCGTGGCAAACTAACCGGGGTGGCCGCATTGAAATTGCCCAGTTTGCCGTTCCCGCTCGAGCCGGCCGGGGACCCGCCGGCTGGCTGCCGGGTGGTGCAGGGCGTGCTGACGCTGACCGCCGCGGCCGGTACCGACCTGTTCATCGATCCGGCCGGGACCGAGCTGGATCGGCTGCCCGATGCGGGCCGGTTCGCGGGGTTGCCGCCGGGCGGCGACTTCACGCTCGCGGCGCAGGTCAGCGTGGAGTTCGGCAGCATGTACGACGCGGGCGTGCTGCTGCTGCACGCCCGCGAACGGCACTGGGCCAAGCTTTGCTTCGAGTACTCTCCGCAGCGGCAGCCGACCGCGGTCACCGTCGTGACCAAGGGCATCTCCGACGACTGCAACTCCTTCGAGGTGGACGGCGACACCTTGTGGCTCAGGATCACGCGGTCCGGAGGGGCCTGGGCCTTCCACGCGTCGACCGACGGCGCCTGGTGGCGGCTGCTACGCTACTTCGCGCTCAGCGGGGATGCCGCCGAGCTGGTGCGGGTCGGCTTCCTGGCGCAATCCCCGGCCGGCGAGGGGTGCGCGGCCACGTTCGACCACATCACGTTCCGGGCTGGGGCGCCGAAGAACCTGCGGGATGGGAGCTGACGCGGCGGGGTTGCCGGCGTTGGGGCTCGCTGGTGTGCGGGGTCTGCGGGGTTGCGGGCTTACCGGGTTGCGGGGAAGCGGCGGGTGGCCACGAGGGCGGCCAGGTCTGGGGCGAGCCTTAGCTCGGTTACGGAGTCGTATGCGGCGGTTCCGTTCGGTGACATGAGCCTAGGCTAGCTTCCGGGGAATCGCACGGAAAGCGCTCGAGTGGATACTTAAGGTAGCGATTGGGCATGGCGGCGCCTCCTTGCGGAGCGAGCGGCGAGTGGATGAGCCGCCGATTCGTCACCACAGTCACACCAAGCTCGGGGGACACTCCTCTAGCGGGAAAAGGGACGTATTTAGTGCATGGTT
>Ga0302229_10001524_pt1 | contig 17472 bp, 9 predicted proteins | sample II_Palsa_N1_3_FD_193518 | JGI IMG/M metagenome (GOLD analysis project Ga0302229, IMG submission 193518) | Peat permafrost microbial communities from Stordalen Mire near Abisko, Sweden - II_Palsa_N1_3 | ecosystem: Environmental > Terrestrial > Soil > Palsa > Peat permafrost | place: Sweden... | reverse complement strand
CGCTGGAAATCGAACGGCGCTATGGAGTGCGGCTCAAATTTCGTCGTCTGATGGAAGATCTGGACAGTGTGTCAAGACTCGCCGCGCTGCTCGACGAAACGCTTCCTGCGGAAGCTGCTCCCATCGTCGTCGCGGCTCCGTCACCGGTGCTGCCGGCGGCGCCCATGTCGACGAACGCAGGTGTCGATCAATCGGCGTTGGCTGCTCTGATCCAGAGCCAACTGGCCCTGATGAACCAGCAGGCAGAGTTGTTGCGTGCGCTGGCGGGCCAGGGGCCTGCGACGACGCCTGCAGCTACGCCCGTAGCTACGCCCGTAGCACCGCTGTCCGCTGACACGGCAGTGGGCAGCGACGATGCAGCACCAGCCGATCTCAAGGAACGCCCGTTCGGCGCGTCCGCCCGCATCGTGAGCCGGCGCCTCGTCGAACTGACCACCACACAGCGTACCTGGGTGGAGGATTTCAGCCGTGCCTACGGTGCGCGCACAGCTCGTTCGAAAGCCTTCAGTCAGCAGCATCGCGACCTTATGGCCGATCCGCGCGTGGTGACCGGCTTCAATCCGCTATGGAAGGAGTTGACGTACCCGATCGTCGTCGAGCGCTCCAGTGGCGCGCGACTGTGGGATCTGGATGGCCACGAATACATTGATCTGTTGAACGGCTTCGGCGTGAATTTCCTCGGCTACCAGCCGGACTACATCAAAGCCGCACTGCATGAGCAGATCGATGCCGGCATCGAGATCGGTCCGCAGCATCCGGTGACTGCCGAGGTAGCGCAGTTGATCAGCGACATGACCGGCATGCCGCGCGTAGCGTTCTGCAATACCGGCTCCGAGGCCGTCATGGGGGCGATGCGCATCGCCCGCACCGTCACCGGCCGCAAGACCATCGTCATCTTCAAGGATTCCTACCACGGCATCTTCGACGAGGTCATCGTGCGAGGCACGCGCACGTTGCGCTCGATCGCCGCGGCGCCGGGCATTCTCGCCAACGCCGTCGAGAACGTGCTGGTACTCGACTACGGCAGTGACGAGGCGTTGCAGACCATCCGTGAGCGTGCCCATGAACTGGCTGCGGTGATGATCGAGCCAGTGCAGAGTCGCAACCCGACCTTGCAGCCGCGCGCGTTCGTGAAAGAACTGCGCACGTTGTGCGACGCCGGTGGTTGCGCACTGATTTTCGATGAAGTGATTACCGGTTTTCGGATGGCACCTGGTGGCGCCCAGGAGTATTACGACGTCCGTGCCGACATCGCCACTTACGGCAAGATCATCGGCGGCGGCCTGCCGTTTGCCGCGATTGCCGGTAGCTCGCACTGGATGGACGCGCTGGACGGCGGCCACTGGCAATTCGGCGACGACAGTTACCCTGAGGCTGGTGTCACCTATTTCGCCGGGACCTTCGTGCGTCATCCGCTGGCGCTGGTCGCGGCGCGCGCGGCGCTGACTTATGTGAAGCAACAAGGGCCGGCGCTGCAGGCGGGACTCAATGCTCGCACAGCGGCGTTGATAGCGCGCTTGAATGAAGTATTCACGGCTCGCCACGCGCCGATGACTGCGGTCGGCTACAGCTCGCTGTGGCGCATCCGGGTCGACGAAGACCAACCCTGCGCGGGGCTGTTCTGGTATCGGCTGCGTTATGAAGGTCTGCACGTCTACGAGCAGTTCAACTGCTTCCTGTCGGTAGCGCATGGTGAGGCCGAGGTGGCACTTATCGTTTCAGCCGTCATGGCGGCGGTCGATGCGTTGATGGACGCCGCCGTGCTGACTCCACGTGATGCAGTGGAGCAGTCAAGCGCGCCGATCATTCCGGAGCGTATCGCGCCTGCGATGGTGTCAAACGCCGTGGCGCCGGCCAACCTCTACGCGGACTTACCAGACACGACGCCGTTGTCCGAAGCACAGCTGGAGAAATGGCTGGGGACTCAATACAGCGATGACGCTGCATCGGCATTCAACGAGTCAACCAGCCTTGAATTTCGCGGGCCACTGGATGTTGTTGCGCTGGAGCGTGCCATCGATGCAGTGGTGCAACGGCACGATGTGCTGGCCATGCGTTTTAGCGAAGATGGCGGCGGGCAGACATGGCAGCCTCCCTGCCAGATACATCTGCAGATACTGGATCTGTCGACGACGCCCGATCCGGATGCCGCCTATATTCGATTTGCTGCACAGGAAGCGTCCCACGCATTCGATCTGGCCAAACCGCCGTTCATGCGCATCCATTTGATGAAGCTCGCCGCGGATCGCCACGTGCTGCTGGTCACGGCACATCACATGGTCATGGACGGCTGGGCGTGGGGAGTGTTCAGCAGCGAACTCGCGATCTGCTACAACGCGTTCCGTGCGAGTGCCGAGCCGGTGCTGCCCGTCGCCGATCCGTGGCGCCGTTTTGTGCTGGACGAGCATGCGCGCCGTGATGGGGCCGAAGGCACGGCGTCGCTGGCGTGGTGGCTGCAGCAATATCAAACGGTCCCGGACCCTTTGCGTCTGCCCACCGATCATCCGCGCGGTCATGCGCTTACGTTTTCCGGCGCGACCACGGCGTTGCGTTTCGATGCGGCGCTGACCAGTGATCTGCGTGAAGCCGCGCGTGCGCGGCGGGTCACGCTGTTCGGCCTGCTGCTGAGTGGATTCTATATCCTGCTGCATCGGCTGACCGGGCAGGACGATCTGGTGTGCGGCATCCCGTTTGCCGGTCAGGCGGTCAGCAACTACCAACAGACCATGGGCGACAGCGACAACACGTTGCCGTTGCGCGTCACGGCAAATTCGGCCGAGGCCTTTGCGAGCATGGCCTCGCGTGTGCAGGGTAGCCTGCTCGACGCAAGCGATCATCAGCACATTTCGCTGGGTCGCATCGTCAATGCGTTGAAGTTGCCGCGAAACACGGGGCGACTGTTGCTGGTTGACGTGATTTTCAATCTCAATCCGGTTTCGGCTGAAATCGCGTACGACGGGCTACAGCATCGCCAATGTGATCTGGCCAAGACCCATCTCAATTGGGACATGGCGTTTCACTTCAACGAACGTGATGGTGCTCTGGATCTACTGTTGCATTACAACAGCGATTTGTTCGACGCCTCGACGGCGGAACGCTGGGCGGGATACCTGCGCGAAATATTGCGTCAGGCGGCAGCCTCGCCGGATATGTCGATCGGCGATTTCGAATTGATGGACGCCGCGGAACGCACAAAGGTGCTGCGGGGCTGGAATGCCACCGCAAGCGACTACGATCGCACGCAGGGCGTCACTGCCCTGATCGAGGCGCAGATGCGGCAGACGCCGCAACGCATAGCCGCCGAGTGCCAAGGTGAACGACTCGACTATGCCGGGCTCGAACGCGCCACGCGCGCGCTGGCACAGGCGCTCGGTCATCGCGGCATGGGTCGCGGTGACATGGTCGGCGTGTGCATGCCGCGCAGCCTGGACATGCTGGTCGTGGTTGTCGGCGTGCTGCGCAGTGGCGCCGCCTATGTGCCGCTTGATCCGGAGTTTCCGATCGAGCGTTTGCACTACATGGCTGAACACGCGCGCTTGCGCCATATCCTGGTGAGTCAGCCTGATCAGATCGATACCACGCTGGCAGCAGGCCGCGAGCTGCTGACGGTTGGAGAGCTGGTTGCCGAACCGGTCAACGCATCGCCATTGCCCGAAGTGCACGGTAGTGACCCCGCCTACGTGCTGTTCACCTCGGGCTCGACCGGCAAGCCCAAGGGTGTGCGCATCCTGCATCGCAATCTGGTGAACTTCCTGTTGAGCATGCGCGCCGAGCCCGGCTTTGGTGCGGACGATGTGCTGTGTGCCGTGACCACACTGTCGTTCGACATTGCGGGGCTCGAGCTGTACCTGCCGCTGATCTGCGGCGGGCGCCTGGTGATTGCCACCGAAGCCGAAAACCACGATCCGCAGGCCTTGTGCGAGCGGATCGAGCGCAGTGGCTGCAACGTGTTGCAGACCACGCCATCGTTGCTGAAGTTGCTGCAGGACATGGGTCGGGAAGAGGTGATTCGCGGGCTTCGGTTATTCGTTGGCGGCGAAGCGTTGCCCCTGATGCTGGCGCGCTCGATGTCGGGAAGTTGTCGCGGGTTCTGGAATCTGTACGGCCCCACCGAGACGACGATCTGGTCGACGGTAGTGCGCATCCGGCCGGACATGGAAGTCATCCCGTTGGGACGGCCCATCGCCAACACTTTCATTTACGTGCTCGATGCACGCGGCCGTCCCGTGCCGCCTGGCGTGATGGGCGAGATCTTCATTGGCGGCGACGGCGTAGCAGACGGCTATCTGTTCCAGCCGGAGTTGACCGCAGAGCGTTTCATTGCCGATCCGTTCGCCGGTGGCACCGCGCGCATGTATCGAACCGGTGACGTGGGTAGCTGGCGGGAGGGCGAGCTGTATTTCCACGGCCGCGCAGATCACCAGATCAAGATTCGTGGTTATCGCATCGAGCCGGGTGACATCGAAGCTGCGGCGAGTACCCACCCAACTGTTCGCGAATGTGTCGTGGTAGCGCATAACTTCGGTGCCAACGATTTGCGTCTGGTGCTGTATGTGGCCGCTGCGGATAATGATCCGGATCTGAGTGCGCATTTGCGCGATACGCTGCGCGAGCGACTGCCCGGTTACATGCAGCCGCAGCACATCGAGCTGCTCGATGCGTTGCCGAAGACACCGAACGGCAAGATCGATCGCAAGGCGTTGCCGCCGCCTGCCGCGACTGCGCGTGCTGCGCATGCGGTCGCGGCGCGTACGATCTCGCCGCAAGCCGGAGCTGCTGAATCCGTTTCGACCATCGTCGATCCGCGGCGGGCTTATCTGGCAGCGATCTGGTGTGAACTGATCGGGGTTCAGGACGTTCGCGACAGCGATAATTTCTTCGATATCGGCGGACATTCGCTGTTGGCGGTGGAGTTCGTCATACGCGTGCAACGCGAAACCGGTGTGCGCCTGAATCTTTTCGGCGTAGCCACCAGTACGCTTGCGTCGCTGGCGCTGGATCTACCGGAACCGCAAAGTGCGGCAAGGCCAAGGCCTGCTACGTTGGGGACGCGCCTGCGTCGCATGCTGGGTCTGGGTGGCGATCGATGAGTGGCGGATCGCGTAGCCGATCAACGGCTGACGCGTGATTCAGCCAGCGCGTCGACGCATTGCTGCAGGGTTTCCTGCGCGACGCTGCTCCATCCCCGGGAAAATCGCCGCGACAAAGCTGCTTCGTCCCAGTCGCGGTCGAGTACTTGCGTGAGTCCTGCTGCCAACGCCGCAACGTCACGCGGAGGTATCAGGACGCCGCATGCGGCATCGACGACTTCCGGAATACCGCCCACCGTCGTGGCAACCACGGGGCGTCCGCACGCGAGCGCCTCGACCAAGACGTTTGGATGGCCTTCCGAATAACTCGGCAGAGTGACCAGATTCGCAGCCACCATCCATTGTGCGACGGCATCGGGTGGCAGTACGCCGGTCAGACGCACGTTGCGATTTCCCGCAGTCAACGTACGCAGTTCATCCTGCATCGGGCCATTGCCGATGATGACCAGCTGCCATCGCGGTCTTTGCGTTACGAGAAGTTGCAATGCTTCGAGCAACTCGCGCAAACCTTTCTCGGCGACCAGCCGGCCGACGTACAGAACCACTTCGGCATCCTGCGACACACCAAGGTTGTCTCGCGCTGCGGCACGGTCGCCGAGCCGAAAAGTCGCTGAATCGCACCCGTTGGGAATGACCGACACGCGTGTGGCGTCGGCGCCGTATTCCCGCACGGCGAGTCGCCCAAGATCGGCGCTGACCATCAACAGTCGATTCGCGCGACGCACGACCTGGCGGGTCAACCACCGGCTGATGGCGTCCCGCACACGGATGTCCGATCCGCGCGCGGCAGCGACCAGTGGCAGCCCTGAATGACGTGCGGCCAACATGGCGCCATACGCATCCGGATAGAGCCAGTAAGCCAGTACGACATCCGGTTTGAAGCGTGTCAGCGACTTGCGGATCGCACGCCCGCACAGCCAGCCGTTGAGCGGACGCGTAAGGCCGGGCAATGCAGCGTAGGGCACATATTCGACATCACCATCCAATCCATCCACGGCGCCTGGCGCATGCACCATGTAACTGGTCGGCTGTGCCCAGCGCGGGTAGACCGCGATCGGACTGATTACTTTGACGGTAGCCAGGCGGGAGAGTTGTTGCACCGTCTGCACGATCGGTCGGCCCCGCGTGGGCTCACCGGCGATCGGAAATTGCGAAGTGACGATCAGCAGACGCATGGTGCGATCACGGTTCGACGCATTGCGACGCCTCGGCCGTGTCCACTGGCGTGATGGCGAACATCGTATCGAGACCACGACGCAGTCCCACGCGGGGCTCCCAGCCGAGCTTGCTGCGCGCTGCGCTGATATCGAAGTTGGCCAGCGGCCGCAACGAGCGCACCCGGTAGCGCGTCAGCGGCACGTTGCGGCCAAGCATTTTGCCCAGCATCTCCACGCCCCAGGCAAGCAGCATGAATACGCCGGTGGGCAGTCGCACGAGTCGCAGCTCGTTGCCCAGCTTGCCTTTGACGCGGTCCAGATACTCGCCTTGAGTGATCGTTGTCGGATCGACGAGGTTGATGATCTGGCCGGTAGCCGTGGGCACCTCTGCTGCCAGCAGCAAAGCATCGACCACGTCGTCGACGTATACCAGCGGCAGCGTCTGCGATGCGGAGCCGACCGCAATCCAGCGACCGGCGATCGCCAGCGTGCCATTCGGGGTAACGCGCTCCGCTCCCGGTCCCACGATCTGTCCCGGGCGCAGGATCACCGCGGCGAGCGCATGGTCACGTATCGCGTCGGACACCATCGCCTCGGCGGTGAGCTTGGTCTGGGTATAGGCGCCGCGACGTTCGGGATAAGGTTCGAAGCGCGAGCTCTCGGTCATGGCCACCGCCGGGTCGCGGCCGGCGTGGTCCAGCACGCTGAGCGAGCTGACATAGACCAGTCGTTGCGTGTGGTGCTTCAAGCAGGCCGCGACCACGTTTCGCGTGCCCCAGATCGTACCGGCCTCAAAATCACGCGGGCCGCCACGCATTGCCGCACCGACGTGATAGACGATGCGCGCGCCATTGACGGCGTGCTCGACAATACGTGGATCACCCAGATCGCCGATGACGACCTGCAGGTCGGAAGTCTGTTTGACGTCCGCACTGGCGCGGCGCACGAGTACGCGCACCCGTTGGCCACGAGCACGCAATGCCGCAACCAGTGAGCGGCCGAGGAATCCAGCCGCGCCTGTCACCAGCGCATCCACCGGCTCCAGTGGCGTGATGCGCCCGCCCAGCTCGCGAGTGCGCTCCGCATCGGCTTGTGCGCATACCGACTCCATCAGCTCGATCGGCCGCCGTCCCTCTTCGGCGCTTATCGGCGGCGAGCGCCCTTCATGCAGAGCTCGCGCAAATTCTTCCGCGCCACGCTGGATACCGGGAGATGACCGCAGCCGCCCCGTCGCAAAACGCAGCACATTCCACGGTACGCGAAACACGTCGCGCAGCGCCGTCACGAACGCGGTCATGACGATGCCGATGAATTTCGGTCCGGGCAGCACGCGGCGTACGCGACAAATTTGCAGGAACCGGTCAGCTTCGATGACGCCTTGCGTGCAGTGCACGATCAGGCGGTTTTGCATGGGCCGCACGTTCCATGACAGCAGCAGGCGCCCGATGCCGTGCGCGCATTCGGCACTGGCTTGCCATTCGTCGAACTGCAGGTTCGGCGCCTTGCCGGTGGCGCGGTACCTGACCTCGAGGTGATCGATCTTTCCAAGGAAAGATTCCAGCACATACAGGCCGTGCACACCCAGGTCGCGAAACGGATACGAGCCCTGGCTGACCATGCCGGGCAGCGGGCCGCCCGCATACGGCGGATAGTCCGAGCTGCGCAGCACGTCGACGGCCATCACCTCACCGCATGCGCCAGACTGCACCAGCTTCAGCGCCTGCATGATGACCGGATCGAAATGATCGGAGTGATCGACTGACAGCATCAGACCCTTTTCTCGCGCACGGTCGATCATGGTGTCGCATTCGGCGACTGACTCGGCCATCGGTTTTTCGACAAAGACGTGGCAGCCCATGTCGAGCGCTTGCAGGGTCAGCCTGCAGTGACTCGATGGTGGCGTCAGCACATACATGGCCTGTGGCTGCCGGGTAGCCAGCTCGGCCACATTCGAGGTAACGAAATCGATGTTGAACGTTGCTGCGAGTGCGCGTGCCGCATCGCCATCCAGATCACAGATGCCCACGATGTCGACGAAATCGAGTCGGCGCAGCGCCGCTATGTGATAGCGCGACACGTAGCCCGCGCCGATGATCGCAATGCGCAATTTTCCTGGAAGTGCTGCGTTCATCCTGACCCCTGTGTGGCGTAGCCCATTTATGTCTGACGCAGTGCCAGCGCCGATGTTACTTGCTTGAGCACGTCGATGACGCGACGATCCCATGTCTGATCGGCAACCGCCGCGACGCGCTCGGTGGCGGCGTCTGCCGAGTCCTCGCGCAATGCATTTTCAAGTTCGGCGAGGAACGCTTCGCGGCCTTCGGCAATGCGCACCCAGCGCGCGAATTTGTCGATTTCCGGGTTGCTCACACTGACGATCGGCTTGCCAGTTGCCAGGTATTCGCGCAGCTTGAGCGGATTCGCATTCTCGACCTGGCGATTGTGCCGATAGGGAATGATCGCCACGTCGAATGCCTTCGCCCACGCCGGCAAATCCACGTAAGGCTGCGCACCGACAAGTTTCACATTCGTGAGCGAACGTAGCCCCGGCACGTCGATGGCGGCATGACCGACCAGCAGGAATGTCCACTGCGGACGTTCGCGCGCAAGCCACTCGATCAGCGCCACGTCGATCCATTCGTGGATGGACCCGAAGTAGCCCACCACCGGGTGCGGCAAGTCGCGTGCGGTCGCGGGTATTTCGGTGGCCGGGTCCATCGCGCGAGCGAACAGCGACACGTCCACGCCGTGCGGCGAAAACCAGGTATTCGGATTGATCGCCCGCTTGGCCTTGACCAGGGCAGGAGGGGCAACAAAGACCAGGTCGGCGCGGAGGGTCAGCTCGCGATCGCGTTCGGCAATAAGGGCGGTGTCCACGCCTGGATGCGCTGCATAGTCGTCGATGCAGTAATAGACGCAAAGGTCCTCGCCCAACCGCTGGGCAAGGAAGCCCGGGTGCGGTACCACGAACCAGGAAAGGTGCCGGGTCGCCCCCAGCGCGCGCATGCCGCGCCGCACGGCCCACCGGCCGAAAAGTCGGTTGAGCGAATCGACGCCGGGAATCCGCCGAAACGGCAGCTGCGGCACTGTGCAGTGCCACAAATTCGGGCTGACGAGCGTGGGCGCACGGAATGCCGCCCGGATTTTGCGCAACGCCCGGCGGAGGTCGCGTCCGCTGGCCTGCGGCGCACGCATGCCCGGCGAATCGACATACAGCACGGGCAGGGTCGAGGCCAGGCGAGCGGCCACGTGGTGACTGCTGGTGCGGTTTTCCGCATACCAGTCGTTGCCGAAATAAACGACGCTATATCCCTCCAGCACAGGCCCCCCAGCCACGACGAAAGACGCAAGTCTGTGCCACCGGCGCTACACCTTCATTTCACGGGAAAATGAAGGTTTGATGGGTTGCGCGGGTGGGTTTCGGAATGATCTCTCAGACCCTGTTCCACCAGCAGATAGTACATGCATGCGCACGCCCCGTTCGGCCCCCTTTGAAGGCTGTTTTTCGACCGGTTACGCCGGTCTATGGCGCAGTGCCAAAGTGCAGTAGTCTGTGAGCTTCGGGGGCGCTCTCACTTCATCGAAGGGGTTTCCGGGGGATGGGGATTAACGCATGAAGTCGACAATGCTGGGCTGTCTGCGGAGTGGTGTTTTGTGCAGCGTCAGGCCGGGGCCGTGGCCCCTGTTCGCGCCGTCGCCTGCGGTCACCCCGACATTGTGGCCTGATACCGCTTACCGTGTTGGCGCAGCTGGATGCAGGGAGCATGGCGTTGTCTAGAATGAGCGCGACCGACCGCATCGAAGGGCGCCTGCGACAGCCAGGCAAGCGACAGCGGCTCGCTGACTTTTGCGGCGCGATCGGCGTGCTTCCGGGTTTGACTTCGTTGCGTCGGGCGTTGCGCAGGGACCTGCGCATCCTGGCCTATCACCGCGTACGGGATGTGGAGGACGCGGGTATTTTCGATTTCGACCTCAATCTGATCAGCGCTTCGCCGGAGCAATTTCGCGAGCAGATGTTGCTGGTGCGTCGGCACTACGATCCGATGAGTTTTCATGACCTCATCGCCGCGATCAATACAGGTCGTCCTTTACCTGCACAGCCACTCATCGTGACCTTCGATGATGGTTATGAGGACAACTATAGCGTTGCGTTTCCGATTCTGCGTGAGCTCGGCGTGCCGGCGACTTTTTTTGTATCGACCGGGCACATCGACAATGGCGCGCCCTACGTTTACGACTGGCTGGTGCACTCGCTCTGTCGAACCACGGCAGCGCGCCTGGACGTAGTTGAACTCGGTATCGATCAGGCTTTGCCCGCCGAACTCGCCGGCCGCCGCGAACTTGCCGACGAGCTGCTGTTCGGATTGAAGGCGCTGGATGCGTGCACCCAGACAGCGATTATTTCCCGTCTGGAAAACGCCTGGAACATGCCGCAACCGCGAACCCATGCGGAATGTCGTCCGATGACCTGGGATCAGTTGAGAGAGATGCGTGCAGCGGGCATGGAAATTGGGTCGCACGGTGTATCCCACCGTATTCTGGCCAAGCTGCAGCCGCACGAGATGGTCGCGGAGATACGTGATTCCAAGCAGTCGCTGGAGCACGAACTCGGCGTGCCGGCTGAAGTTATTTCCTACCCGGTGGGGGGCTCCGGCGCCTATGACGAAGCGGTTATCGCAGCCGCGAAAGACGCTGGCTATCGCATGGCCTGCAATTACCTGACCGGCGTGAACCGGATACCTTCCATGCCATATCACGCCTTGCGTCGACTGCATGTCGAACGCGAAATGGACCTTGCCTGGTTCGCCGCCATGACCGCGCTGCCAGAAGTTTTCGCGTACGGAAAACGGCAGCATCTCAGCTAGATCCAGCGTCCTCTCACGTTTTCCGGCGAATCAGATGTTCCTATTCATCATCTTGTATCTGGTGCTGGTGCTGATCCGGCCACAGGAATACCCGGCCCTGGAGCCGGCTCATCTGCCATTGCTGCCGGTCGTACTGATGGTCGCCATGCTTTGCTGGCTGCTCTCGCGAAATAAGAACTTCACCGCGCCGCAATACATCCTGTTGCCGGCTTTCCTGCTCGTGATGATGTTTTCGGAAATCATGAATGGCTGGATCGGCGGTACGTACGTCGAGCTGACCGAATTCGGTCCTATCGTGATCGCTTTTGTGTTGCTGGCAAACGCGACCAACACCACGCATCGCGTGCGGATCGTGATGTCGACCTTCGTGTTGTGCGCGACGGTGCTGGCAGTGCACGGCATTGAACAGGCGCAGACCGGCATCGGCTGGACCGGCGTTCCGCTGATCCAGGATGGACGCATCCAGTACGTGGGCATTTTCAACGACCCGAATGACCTGGGCCTGCTGTTCGTCCTTACGTTGCCGATGGCCGTCTATCTGAGCAGCGGTGGCAGCTGGTTCGGCGTCAAACGGCTGTTCTGGCTGGCGACGGCCGCGCTTCTTCTAGTCGGCATCTACCTGACTGATTCTCGTGGCGCCTTGCTTGCGGTGGCCCTGATCCTGGGGATCTATCTATGGCGTCGTCTTGGCATGGTCACAGCCGCGCTGCTTGGCGGTGGAGCCCTGGTCGGCATGTTGCTGCTGCCTTCCCGATTGCAGGACCTGAGTCCCGGCGAGGAGTCAGCCAGCGGCCGAGTAGATGCCTGGTACGAAGGATTCCAGATGTTTATTTCGCACCCACTGTTCGGCGTGGGTGCTGGAAATTTTACCGACTACAACTTTCTCACCGCACATAACTCTTTCGTGCTCGTATTGGCCGAGACCGGTTTTATCGGTTTTATCCTGTGGCTGGCGTTTGTCGGCTATTGCTTCTGGATGATGTTGTGCATCCTTCGCTACAAGCCGGTACTTGCGGACGCGCAGGCGACCGCCGCCTGGAACGGCGAACGTGCCATCGCCACCACGTTGTTGCTGTCGCTCAGCGGTTGCGTGGGCGCAGCGTTCTTCCTCAGCCGAAGCTACGCGATCGTGCTGTACCTGCTCGCCGCCCTGGTGGTTGCCGCATATACCAACGCGCGCCGACGTTATCCCGCCTTGCCCGGGTTTGATCTGGGACGCAATGCGCTACGCCTGGCCACCTACGCCGCCATGGTTGTGGTTGTGCTCTATGTGGTCGTCAGAATCCTGTTGGCGTATCAATGAATTCACGATCGAGCGCCATCCGGAATACGCTTTTTTCGTCGGTCGGTATCTATACCGAGTACCTGCTCGGCCTGCTTACATCGATTCTTATTGCGCGTCACCTTGGGCCGCAGATTTTCGGTGGCTACAGCCTGATCATCTGGATGGTATCGGTCGGCGTGACCATGACCAATGCGGGCACGGCGAACGCGGTCATCAAATTCGTTGCCGAATGTCGTGGTGGCAACAGGGAGGAACTGATCCAGCCACTACTGGCTTACTTGCGCCGCACGCAGCGCATGTGCCTGCTGCTGGTGCTGGCTGTGGCCGCGCTGTTGTCCGTGTTCGCGGGCAACCGGCTGGCTCCCGGATACGATCATCTGGTGTTGTTTGGCCTGCTGGTGGTGACGATAAGCCTGCGCGCGCCCTACATGTTCAATATCTCTCTCGCCAAGGGTTTCGAGAATTTCCGGGCTACCGCCACCATCTCGCTGATTGCGACGCCGGTGAACCTTGCGATGGTGTTGGCGGCGTGGCTGATGCACGCCCCGGCCGGCGGCTTCCTCGCGGTGTTTGCGATTTCCAGTGCGGTGTTCTTCCTGGCGTCCCATCGCCTGACCATGCACCTGGCTCCGCCTTCGCCACCGGGTACGCAGTTGCCGCCTGAATTGCGTAGGCGAATAGTCCGCCATATGCGATTTGTCGCCGTCACGATTACGATCGGTTTCGTCGCAGCTAGCGACGTCGAGGTGCTGTTCCTCAACCTGTTTGCGTCACCCGCTGCGGCTGGCGAATTCAAGGTGGCATTTCAGCTTGCCATTGGCGCAACCCTCCTGTTGCCGGGCGTGCTCGGTGCACTGTTGTTGCCGATGATGGCGAATGCGCTGAGCCGGGGCATGTCGCTGGCCGGGAGACGTTTCGTCGCTGCGACAACTTACCTGGCACTGCTTGCCGCGCCGCTGGTTGCCTTTGGCGGCGTATTCGCCGGAGCGGTCATCGGGCTTCTTTATGGGCCCTCCTACGCTCCCGCGGTGCCGGTACTTGCCTTCTGTCTGTTTGGCAGCGCGCTGGGTACGGTGGCGCAGGGTGCATCGAGTCTGCTGGTCAGCGCGGATCGGCAGCGGAACATCTTGATCCTGGTCGTCGTCAATGGTGCCATCAAGTTGCTGCTCGATTTTGTATTGACCGTGCATTACGGGCTTGCCGGCGCAGTGGCTGCCTGCGTCACCGCCAATATCTTTACCGCCACCGCCATGGTCACCATGGCCACGCGGGTCAGTGGCTTACAGCCGGATTGGTCCCGACTTTTGCGGATCGTCTTCGCCGCGTTGCTGGCCGCTCTGGTCGCACTGCCGTTTCGAGGCCTGTGGGGACCGCTGCCCACCTTGCTCGTCGGCGGCACCGTGCTTTCACTGGTGTACGCACTGCTGACCTTTGCGCTCGGTTGCTGGAGTCGTGGCGACATTGAACACCTGCAGGGTCTGCACCGACGTTTCGCGGCAGGAAGACTGCCGGCGGTAGGGACATTGCTGGTGTGGGCTGGCAAGCGCGCGGGCAGGGACGTCTGAATGTCTGAGAAGGTTATCCATCGCGAATCCAGGAGCGGCGTGAATATCACGCACTTTGTCGAGACGCTGAACCGGGGTGGTCTTGAACGCGTCGTCATCGACCTGGTCAGGGCACAACGGGATGAAGGCCATCGCTGCCAGGTGGTCTGTCTGTTCGAATGCGGTTCGCTGGCAGCGGAGCTGACCGACTGGGGTGTTCCGGTCGTCAGTTGTGACAAGCGTAGCGGGCTGGATTTGCGCGCCATCCTGCGCGCCCGACGGTTCATCCGCAGGCATGACACGCAAGTTCTGCATACGCATAACGCGATTTCAAATTACTACTCGGTGCTGGCATCGCGCGGGTTGCGACTGCGCCGGGTCGTCAACACTCGCCATGGGATGGGCGCAACGCGTGCCGTCGCCCAGCGTGATTCACACAGTTATTCCTGGCGTGATAATCGGCTGGAATGGCTTTACGGAAAATCGATAAAATTCACTGATTTTGTCGCCACCGTTTGCGAAACAGCGCTGCGTGAGTTTGCCCAGCGCCCGGACATACCCGCGCAAAAACTCGTTGCCATTCCCAATGGTATTCGCGTCGACAAATTTCAGCCGGCGTCGGCCGAATCACGACAGCGGCTTCGCATTGCCTTGGGATTGCCACAGGATATCCAGATGGCTGGCTTCGTCGGACGCCTCACCTGGGCCAAGGATCACGCGACCCTGATCCGGGCTTTTCGCAAGGTGCGCGAACAACTGCCAGAGACTGCCTTGGTGTTGATCGGCGATGGGCCGCTGAAAGCCGAGTTGATTGATCTGGCCATCGCTGAAGGTATCGCCGACCGTGTGCTGTTTCTCGGCGACCGCAGTGACATACCCGAGCTGTTGCCGGGGCTCGATCTATTCGTCATGTCATCAGTAACGGAAGGCTATTCGATTGCGCTGCTGGAAGCCTGCGCGTCCGGGTTGCCGATCGTGGCGACAAACGTGGGCGGAAATGCGGAAATCGTCCGGGACGGCGTCAACGGCAAGCTTGTTGACGAACGTGCGCCGGTCGAGCTGGCTCAAGCCATGGTGGCATTGCTTGCCGATGGCGAAGGCGCCGGAGCGATGGGGCGCGCAGGCCGTGAATGGGTGCTTGAACAGGGCTCATTCCGCACCATGGCCAGGCGATACGCACGTATTTACGGAATTTAGAGAGTTCACGTATTTATTTAAAGTCGTCCTTGCTTATAAATCGGTCAAACCGAAACCGCCATAACGATGAGATACTATTTTTGCACGCGGTATTTTTAATGGGTCATCGAGCACACCACTCTCCTTCCACCGGATCGTTCTCATGATGTACCGGCCGAAAAAGATGTCTTTGCTGCGATGGTTGCCAAAGGCCGTGGTATTGACCAACGAGTCAGCTCGGGACAAGACGATTTATCTGACTTTCGATGATGGCCCCAATCCCGTCCATACCCCCACCTTGCTCGACCTCTTGCGTACGCATGATGCCCGCGCCAGCTTTTTCGTGATTGGTCGTGAGGCCCAGAAGCATCCGCAACTGATGGAGCGCATTGTCGCCGAAGGGCATGCGCTGGGTAATCATTCCTATAACCATCCGGTTTTCAGTGGGCTGCCACTGGCCAGGCAGCTGGAGGAAATTGATCGTACGGATCAGTTGCTCGCTACCTTCGACGGTATAAGGCAGCACCGTTTCCGGCCTCCACGGGGTGCGTTTTCATTTGCCTTGATGCTGCATTTTGCGCGGCATCGACGCAATCTTGCTTATTGGTCTTACGACAGCCTCGATTATCAACGCAAGCCACCATCGGAGCTGATTGATCTGTTGCGGGCCAATCCGCCGCGCGCCGGCGACATCATGCTTATGCACGACGACAGCGATTGTTCCACTCACGTGCTGGCGACACTACTTCCCGAATGGCAGGCCAGTGGTTTCACCTTTTCAGCGCTATCGGCGCAATGACATGCATGGCGACATGAAAGCCTCACGATTTCGCATAGGAGCTTGCCCATGACCATGCTGCTGGTGTTACTTGCACTGGTGTTGTTGTTTGCGATCGCCATGGGCCTGGCCATTCGTGCGCGCAACATGCAGATATGGCTTGGCAGTTATCTGCGGCGGCGGCGCCCTCGCGCCGACGGTGCGCCGGTGCATGTGATGTTCTGCTTCGTTGATCATTTCGAGCCGATGTGGGGCAAGGTTGAGTTGCCGATCCAGCGTCAGCGGATGGACCGCTGGTGCGGCGACTATCGCGTGATGGCCGGTCGTCATCGGGATGCGGATGGACGGTGTCCGCAGCACAGCTTCTTCTATCCCGAAGAGGAATATGTCCAGGAACATCTCGACAAGCTCGCGGCGCTATGCGCGGAGGGGTTTGGAGAAATCGAGATTCACCTGCACCACGACGATGATACCGAGGAAAATTTCTGTACGACGATCCGCCGCTTCTGCGAGCTGCTGCACGAAAAGCATGGCGCACTGTCGCGCGACCCGGTCAGCGGCGAATTGAGCTTCGGTTTCATCCACGGCAACTGGAGCCTGGACAACTCGCGTGCGGACGGCCGCTGGTGCGGCATCAACAATGAATTGATCCTGCTGCGCGAGCTGGGTTGCTATGCCGACTTCACGCTACCGTCGGCACCCAGCGATACACAGACCAGTACCGTCAATTCGATCTACTACGCCACCGATGATCCGAATCGCCCGAAATCGCACGACAAGGGCGAAGCGGTGCGCGTGGGCGGCAGCGCCAGCGGGGACCTGATGATCATTCAGGGACCACTGGCCCTGAACTGGCGCGAGCGAAAATTCGGGGTGATTCCGCGCATCGAAAATGCGGATATCCGCCGTTCCTGCCCGCCCACGGCTGAGCGCGTCGACGCATGGGTGCGAACCGGTGTGCACGTTGTTGGACGGCCGGAGTGGGTGATCGTCAAAGTGCATACCCACGGCACCCAGGAGCGCGACATGGATACGCTGCTCGGCCCGCAAATGGATGCGATGCACCAGCATCTCGAAAGCGTCTACAACGACGGTATGAATTACGTGCTGCATTACGTCACCGCGCGCGAGGTTTACAACATCGTCAAGGCGGCGGAGGCGGGCAAGCGCGGTAATCCACACGAGTACCGCGATTTTGTGCTGCCGCCACCGCCTCATCGCAATCGTGGCTAAACTCGAGTCGACAGAGGCGCTGGAGCCGATCGTCAGCATCGTGATGCCGGTCTACAACGCGGAAAAATTTCTACGGAAGTCGATTGATTCAGTGTTGCAGCAGACCCATCGGGCGTTGGAGCTGATTGCCGTCGATGACTGTTCAAGCGATCGGTCCTGGGCATTGATCAATGAATATGCCGCTGCGGACGCGCGGGTCAGGGCGATCCGGCTGGAAGCCAACGGCGGCGTGGCGGCTGCCCGAAACGTCGGTGTCGCGGCGGCGGCCGGTAGCCATGTCGCGTTTCTTGATAGCGACGACTGGTGGGATCCGCGCAAGCTGGAATTACAACTTGCACAGATGC
>Ga0302229_10001521_pt1 | contig 17495 bp, 18 predicted proteins | sample II_Palsa_N1_3_FD_193518 | JGI IMG/M metagenome (GOLD analysis project Ga0302229, IMG submission 193518) | Peat permafrost microbial communities from Stordalen Mire near Abisko, Sweden - II_Palsa_N1_3 | ecosystem: Environmental > Terrestrial > Soil > Palsa > Peat permafrost | place: Sweden... | reverse complement strand
CTCGGCCGGCTGCGTGCGGAGAGCTGGCGCGGGCGAACGGTCGGCCCGGGCCGGTTCGGCCGATGCGGAGCCGGCCGGTGCACTGGCCGCCGAGGGCGCCGGGTTGGCGGGCGCCGGGCTGGCGGGCGCGGGGCTGGCGGGTGCGGGGCTGGCGGGCGCGGCGGCGGGCTGGCCCGTGGCGTGCGGGGGCGAGCCGTCCGGCGGTTCAGGGTTGCCGCCCGCCGGGACGATCCTGAGCCGGGCGATGCGCCGGCCGTCCATCTCGGTCACGGTGATCCGGTGCTCCGCGACCTCCACCGACTGCCCCACCGCCGGCACCTCGCCGAGCCGGGCGAGCACGAAGCCGGCGGCCGTCTCGTACGGGCCCTCGGGCAGGTCGATCCCGGTCTGCTCGGTGAACTCGTGCAGGTTGAGCAGACCATCCACTTCGACCTCGCCGCCCCGCAGCCGGCGCGGCTCGCTGTCGGCGACGTCGTACTCGTCGCGGATGTCGCCGATCAGCTCCTCGACCAGGTCCTCCAGCGTGACGATGCCGGCGGTGCCGCCGTACTCGTCGAGAACGATGGCCAGGTGCGCCCGCTCCCGGCGCATCTCCGACAGCGCGGTGAGCACGGTCTTGCTGATCGGCAGGAACTTGATGTGCCGGGCGACCTGCCCCACCGTCAGCGGGCGGCCCGACCGGGCCGGGTCGAGCAGGTCGCGAATATGAACAAAACCGATCACGTTGTCGTAGGAGTCCCGGTATACCGGCAGCCGCGAGTAGGGCACGCTCGCGGCGAGCCGGGCGGCCTCGCTCAGCGGGGTGTCGGCGGACACGAACTCCACCTCGGTGCGGGGCAGCAGCACCTCGCGGAGCTGCCGCTTTCCCGCGTCGAAGACGTCCGCGACGATCTCCCGCTCATCCTGGCTGAGCACCTGGTTACTGGCTACCAGGTCGCGCAGTTCCTCTTCGGTCATGACCGTACGGTTGGCCTTCGGGTTACCGCCCACGATGGTGACGACGAGGTTGGTCGACTTCGACAGCAGCCACACCAGCGGCCGGGCCAGGATGGCGATCCGATCCAGGATCGGCGCGGCGACCAGCGCCACCCGCTCCTGCCGCTGCAGCGCGATCCGCTTGGGCGCGAGCTCGCCCAGGATCAGCGTGACGTAGGTGATGGCCACCGTGACCAGTGCGAACGCAAGGGGGGAGGCGAGATCGTGCGATATGTGCTCACGGACCAGGGCCGAGCTCAGCATGTTGGCCAAGGTCGCGGCGCCGTACGCGCCGGTGAACAGGGTGGCCAGCGTCACCCCGATCTGCACCGCCGACAGGAACCGGTTCGGATCCTGGGCCAGCTTCGCGGCCCGCTGGCCCCGCTTGCCGCGCCGCGAGAGCTTGCGGATCTGGCCCTCGCGCAGCGAGACCAGGGCCATCTCAGCCCCTGCGAAGAACCCGCCGATGAGGATGATGACGAGGATGATGACGATATCCCCGATGAGCTTGCTCACGACGATCCCCGGCTTCTCCGAGTGCCCGGCCAACTGGCCGGCGGGCACTGGGCACTATGTCCGGCCAGTCTAAATGCATGCGTTCGTGTGCTGGGCGATGTGCGGAAGAGCTGCGGCCCGGGCCGCGGTCGCGGGCCGCTACAGTCCGGCACGACGTTTGATCCAGGGCAATCCTGTTTAGTTCCCCGCCACTCCTGTGTGATCGAGAACATTCCGGTGCAGAACAAGATCGCGAAAACCCGGTACCGTATGGGTGCTGTGGGTACCGAACCAACGCAGGCTGGCGGCGGCCAGCTTGTCTGGCAGAACAGTGCGCGCCTGGCGGACGGGCGCGAGATCATATATTTCGACGAGAGTCCAGGGCTGAACCGGGCTCTCGCCCGGGATACACGCGAAGGCCTGGCCCCGGTGCCCGCGCCCGGTGCCTGGCGTCCCGAGAGCCCTGAGCAGGCGGTTCGCTGGGATCCGCTGCTGGGTGAGTGGGTGGTCATCGCCGCCCAGCGCCAGGACCGCACGTTCCTGCCACCTCCTGACCAGTGCCCGCTCGATCCGTCGGCGCCCAGCCGCCCGACCGAGATCCCGGCCGACAGCTACGACGTCGTGGTCTTTGAGAACCGCTTCCCCTCTTTGCGCGGGGCAACCACGCTGCCGGGCACCGAAGCCGCCGATCCGGCTGGTCCGGCCCTGGACGACGGCCTGTCGCCGCAGCGCCCGGGGTACGGCCGCTGCGAGGTCGTCTGCTTCACCTCCATGCACAACGCCTCCTTCGCCAGCCTGACGCCGCGCCGGGTGCGCACCGTGGTGGAGGCCTGGGCCGACCGCACCGCCACGCTCAGCGCCATGGACGGGATCGAGCAGGTCTACTGCTTCGAGAACCGGGGCGAGGAAATCGGTGTCACCCTGCACCATCCGCACGGCCAGATCTACGCGTTCCCGTTCGTAACGCCGCGGACCCGGCAGATGGTGACGCAGTCACGGTCCTACACGGCCCAGACCGGCCGGAACCTCTTCGAGGATCTGCTCGGTGCAGAGCAGGAGGACGGCACGCGGATAGTGGCCGCCAACAAGCACTGGACGGCGTTCGTCCCGCCGGCCGCCCGCTGGCCGTATGAGGTGCTGATCCACCCGGCCCGCCGGGTGCCCGATCTGGCCGCCCTGGACGACCCGGCCCGCGCGGCGTTTGGTGACCTGTATCTCGACGTGCTGCGCCGGTTCGACCGGCTCTTCGATACGCCCGCCCCGTACATCGCCGCGTGGCACCAGGCGCCGGTCACCGACTCCGTCGCGCGGGCGGAGTTCGGCCTGCATCTTCAGGTTTTCACCGTCCGCCGCGCGCCCGGCAAGCTCAAGTACCTGGCCGGGACCGAGTCGGGCATGGGCGTATGGGTCAACGACATCGTGCCGGAAACCGCGGCACGCAGACTACGGGAGGCAGGATGAAGCTGCTCGTCACGGGCGGCGCGGGATACATCGGCAGCGCGGTCACCGCCTCGCTGATCGAGGCCGGCCACGATGTCACGGTGCTCGATGACCTGTCCACCGGGCACGCCGACGCCGTCCCGCCCAAGGCGTCGTTCGTCCACGGAACACTGCGCGACGACGCGGCCCCGGTGCTGGCCGACGGCACCGATGCGGTGCTGCACTTCGCGGCCAAGTCGCTGGTGGGCGAGTCGGTCGCGCATCCAGATCTCTACTGGTCGCACAACCTGGGCGGCAGTCTGGCCCTGCTTGAAGCCATGCGGGAGACCGGCGTCCGCCGGATCGTCTTCTCCTCAACCGCCGCGGTGTACGGCGAACCGGAGCGGACGCCGATCGAGGAAACCGCCCCCACCCGGCCCACCAGCCCGTACGGCGCCTCGAAGCTCGCCGTGGACACCAGCCTGACCGAGTTCGCCCGCATGTACGGCTTCGGCGCGATGAGCCTGCGGTACTTCAACGTGGCCGGCGCGTACCAGGACTCCGCCGGGAAATGGTATGGGGAACGGCACTCCCCCGAAACCCACCTGATCCCGAACGTCCTGAAGATAGCCCAGCCTGCGACGGCCGGAACCGCTCCCGGCGCCCGGGCGGTCAAGATCTTCGGGGACGACTACGCCACTCCCGACGGCACCTGCGTGCGCGACTACATCCACGTTGCCGACCTGGCCGACGCTCACCTGATGGCCCTGGACGGGTGCCGACCCGGCGAGCACCAGATCTTCAACCTCGGCAACGGGGCCGGGTTCTCAGTCCGCGAGGTCATCGACGTCTGCCGGGAGGTGACCGGCCAGGACATCCCGGTCGAGGTAGGCCCCCGGCGGCCGGGTGACCCGGCGGTGCTGGTCGCCTCGTCGGAGCGCATCAGCTCGGCCCTCGGCTGGCACGCCAGCCGTGATCTGCGGGCGATGGTCGCCGACGCCTGGACCTTCGCCCAGGGCCAGGCGGCGCGGGCGGGGGCGGCCGCCCAATGACGCCCGGCCCGTCCGACCCGGACCTTGGCGGGGCAGGCCCCGAGGCCCGACGGGATTTCTCAGAGCAGGGGGCACGCTGGTTCGCGGAGTGTTTCGGGCAGGAACCGGATGGCGTCTGGTTCGCTCCGGGGCGGGTCAACCTGATCGGTGAGCACACCGACTACAACGAGGGCTTCGTGCTGCCCTTCGCACTCGGCCAGGGGGTTGTGGCCGCCGCGGCCCCGCGCGATGATGACGTGCTCGCGCTGCGGACCCGGCGCGACCCGGACGCCGTCGTCGATGTCCCGCTGAAACTACTGCGGGCCGCCGGGGCATCGGCGGGCGAGATCCGGGACGGCATGCCGGGATGGGCGAGGTACCCAGCCGGAGTCGCCTGGTCCCTGCTCGCTGCGGGGCATCCGGTCCAGGGTGTAAACCTGGCCATCGACTCATGCCTGGCCGACGGAGCCGGGCTGTCCTCCTCGGCCGCCCTGGAATGCTCGGTCGCGCTGGCCCTGACCGAACTCTCGGGGGCCGTGGACGTGGCCCGGCCGGAACTGGCGCGTATCACGCGCCAGGCTGAGAACGAATTCGTCGGTGTCCCGTCCGGGATCATGGACCAGTCCGCGTCCCTGCTGTGCTGCGCGGATCACGCGCTGCTGCTGGACTGCCAGTCGCTGGAGTCCAGCCAGGTACCGTTCGATCCCGTCGCGGCCGGAGTCCGCGTGCTGGTGATCGATACCCGGGCCAAGCACGAGCTGGCCGCTGGGGAGTACGGCAAACGGCAGGCCGAGTGCCACGAAGCCGCCCAGCGGCTCGGGGTGCCATCGCTGCGGGCGGTACCGGACGTCAGCGAACTGGCCGCGCTGGACGACCCGGTGCTGCAGCGCCGGGCCCGCCATGTCGTCACGGACAACCAGCGGGTCCAGAGGGTGGCCGCGCTGCTGCGCTCGACCCACGGCGACGATAGGCACGCGCTCGCTGAAGTCGGTGCGCTGCTCACGGAGTCGCACGCCTCGCTGCGCGATGACTTCGAGGTGTCCTGGCCCGAGGCCGACGTGGCGGTCGACGTCGCTGTTGAGGCGGGCGCCCTCGGGGCCCGGATGACGGGCGGCGGTTTCGGTGGCTCGGCCATCGCGCTCGTCCCGGACACCGACACCGGTCAGGTCGAGTCGGAGCTTCGCACCGCGTACGCCGGCCGGGGCTGGAACGAGCCGGAGTTCATGAACGCCGTGCCCTCGGCCGCTGCCCAGCGTGTGCTCTGACCACAGGCTCGCCGTGGGCGGCCGGCCACGGGCATCGCCATCCGGCCCGAGCAGCACCAAACTCGGTCGGCATTGGGCGCCTCAGTGACCGGCGGTTCGCCCTCCGTCGATGTACAGGATCTCTCCGGTGACGAACGACGCTGACTCCAGGTACAGGATGCCGTCCACGACATCACTGACCCGGCCCACGCGCCCGAGCGGGGGCAGTTTCCCCGCGAGCGCCTCGGGCGTGTAGGACTCGGCTGGGTGCAGCGGGGTCTGGATGATGCCTGGCGCGACGGCGTTGACGCGGATGCCGCGGGAGGCGTACTCGACGGCCAGCGACCTGGTGACCGCGGTCAGGCCGCCCTTCGTCAGCGCGGTCAGCGCGGACGGCTCCACGGAGTCAGCGCGGTCCGCGACGCTGGCGCTGATGTTGACGACATGGCCGCTGTGCTGCTTCAGCATCTGGCGGATGGCGTGCTGGGTCAGCCAGAAGAATCCGGTGAGGTTGACGCCGGTGACCAGCGCGTAGTCCTCGGCGGTGTAATCGGTGAATGGCTTGGAGACGAAGACGCCCGCGTTGTTGACCAGGGTGTCGACGCGCCCGAAGCGATCAATTGCCTGGCTGATGATCTGGTCGGCGGTGGCCTGCTCGGAGATGTCGCCCTCGACCGCGAGGACGTCCGGGTCCTTCGACGGCTTCATGTTGCGAGAATTCGCCACGACCGCCCAGCGTCGCTGCCGGTATCCGTCGACGAGGCCGGCGCCGATTCCCTGCGAGCCGCCCGTCACGATTGCCACCTTCCGCCCGGTTTCGCTCACGGCTTCTCCGTTCTCATGTTTTGGACGTGCCTGTTGCTGGCCGAGAACAAAAGCGCCGGCGGCCGCGGTGCGAGCGCCTGCGTCCCGGGTTACAGGTGGGAGGTGAGCTCGGTCACGATGTCCGCCGCTGACTGTGACTGTCTCGCGAGGGCGACGCCCTGTCCGGCCCACATCGAGAGCGCTTCGATCTCACCGGTCGTCCCGACCATCGGCGGCGCTGGCTCGTAACGAACGATTGCGTCGCCGGAGGCGAAGTGCGCGATCACGTCGCCTTCTCCTGGCCGCTGGTCGTCTGGGGGGCGGCCCGCGGCCTCCCACGCCTTGGCCGTTGAGTTGCGGAGCGCGCGGTGGGGTGAATCGGGCCACCCGACGTCGTACAGGTTGGGGTACCACTGCGGATCGGTCTCGGCGGCCGCTATCAGCCGGCGCCGGTAGTCCTCGTGGATCGGCATCTCCTCGGCCAGCAGGAACCGCGTGCCCAGCCATGCGGCCTGGGCGCCCAAGGCGAGCACCGCCGCGACGCCGCGGGCGTCACCGATCCCGCCAGCGGCGATCACCGGCACCGGCGCCACCGCGTCCACCACAGCAGGCACCAACGGCAGGGTCGCGACGGTACCCCACACGTGCCCGCCGGCCTCCCAGCCCTGCGCGACGATCACGTCCGCGCCGGACGCGACCGCCCGCCGTGCCTCCTCGGCGCTGCCGACCGTGTGCATGACGATTCCCCCGGCGTCGTGCACCGGCTCGATGTAGCCGCTGGGATCCCCCCACATAAACGAGACGATCCGCAACCCGGCCTCCAGGGCCTGGTCAAGGCGACCGTGACGATCTTCGGTGAGAACGAGGTTGCCGCCGAACGGCCGCGCCGTCAGCGCAGCTGTCTCACGAACGCTGGCTCCGACGTCAGCGGACCACGTGAGCGTCACCATGCCGAGCGCGCCGGCATTCGAGACCGCCGCGGCCAGTTGGGGAACGTCGGCCATGGGTGCCTGGACGATCGGTTGTTCAATCCCGAGCACCTCGCATACCGGTGTGCTCACTGGCCTCGCCCTCTCCGTGATCTTGGCCGGCCACCAGGTGACCCGCCTCGCATAGCTCGCCGCGGCTTAGCCAAGCGCCGCAGAACAAGCCCGGTGAGCGTGCGTCACCAGCAACCGGTGCTGTGTCACTCATACGACGACGGCATCGACTCGGCGGACCGCCGGTCCCAGCCGTGAAACTTCGAGTAGTCGCCTGCGTCCCAGGCTTCGCGGAGCCCCGGGGTGCTCAGATCCCAGTCCGGGCGGGTCTCGCTGGAGGCGGCACGCAGGTCATGCCACAGGTCGTAGAACGACGGGCGGCCCCAGAACCAGTAGCCGTTATAGACACTGTGAATGACCAGCCCCGGCTTGAGCACGAGCGTGTGCGGGATCATGGGGTTGTGCTCGGGGTCGGTGTACTCGGCGATGTCGAGGTCCTGCTGGACGGTCCGGCCGGGATCGGACAGGAAGGTCCACTGGGCGCCCACCGACGCGCGGAACTCTTGCAGGCTGTGATGGTCATCGGTGGCGATCGTGGCCACCTGGGTGTAGGCCACCGCGATCTTCGGGTAGTTGGCCGCCAGCTCCAGGTGCTGCTGGTGCTCTTTAGGGCAGTAGTTCCCGCGGGCCAGGGTGAGGATCAGCGGATCACGGCCCTGCAGCCCGCTCAGCGTGCGCACCGTACCGGTGTGGTCCGGCAGAGAATAATCGGGGAAGACGCCGCCAGGCCTGATGTCAGGACGCATCGGATGACTACCTCTCCGCGCATGGGTTCATCGTTCGTGGGCAGGGATCGCCTCAGCTAGCGCCGCCCGCGAGGCAGGCGCCGGGAACGGGTCGGCAAAGTACTGGGTCTCGTGCGTGACCAGATCGCCGGTGAGCTCCATGACGCTCACCGAGTAGGTGGGCACGCCGTCATAGGTGATCACGCACTCGCTCACCCACAGGTCGCCGCCGCCCCGGATCCGCAAGACCCTGAAGTGGCGTTCAGCCGGGTGCCCGCCGCGCTGCGCCTGGATCTTTGACCGGCCCCGGAAGCGCTCCCCGGACTGCGGGTAGTCCAGGATCGCATCTTCGGCGTAGATCGCGTGCTCGGTGTCGATGTCCCCGCGCTCGGAGGCCTCCCAGTGCTGCTCCAGCCGGGCCCGGGTCCTGGCGTCACGATCCATCGCGCTGTTCACCTGCGCCACGCTAGCAGCAGGGATCCCACCGCCGCCCGGGTCAGATGATGCAGGAAGCCGCCGCGGTAGCCCCGCACGTGGATTTGGCACTTGCGAAGGGCACACCTGGAACGAGCGGGATCACCTGGTGGCGCACTTGAGACTGAGCATCTGAGCGATCGTCGCCGTCGTTGACCGGCTCTGATGGGGCCCGCCTCAACACAGTGCAGGGCCTGCCAGCCCGGACAATGGGAGCCCCGCCGGCCCGGCAGGCGTGGTCGTGATCATCGTGCCGGAGCAGTCGGAGGCCGCCGGGGCGCGCCACGTCTCGCGGCCGGCCGTCTGCGCGATGATCGTCCGATACGGCTCGGGAAAGTCTTTGGCGGCCTCGAGGAAGCGGAGGCGCTCGTCGGCGCGGATGGCCGGCTCGATCACGGTGCTCACTGGCATCTCGATGACCGTGCTCACTGGCATCTCGATGACCGTGGTCACTGGCATCTCGATGACCGTGGTCACTGGCATCTCGATGACGGTGTTCGCTGGTTCAGGGTCACGGTGGCCGGGCCAGGGTCCAGCGCACCGCGTTCGTCCGGTTGGCGGCTATTCCCCGCCGTGATCAGCGTGTCCACGGTCTCCAGATCGGCCGGCGCGAGGAGGCCGGGGCCGGGGCCGGTGGATACGGACTGGCCGGGCCACGGGGGAAATGGGAGTATCCGAGAATGATCGCGAGGATCTGGCGCGGTGCGGTCCGGGCACGCGAGGGCTTCGCCGGTGAAGACATCGGGAAGGCCGTCTTCTATCCCGAGGACGGCCGGTTCCTCGTCGAGCGCGATCTACGAGTCACCCATTACGAGGTTCCGGCCAGCGGGTCCGGCACAAAGTGAGCACGGGACCTGGATCCCGGGAAGGAACAGAATGCCGCTTCGGGAGGACGCCGCCGCCATCGCGGGGACACTGGCCGAGCTACGGCACGCCATCCACCGTGAGCCGGAGATCGGGCTGGACCTGCCGCTCACGCAGGAAAAGGTGCTGGCGGCCCTGGACGGCCTGCCGCTGGAGGTGAGCACCGGCCGGAAGCTCAGCTCGGTGACGGCGGTGCTGCGCGGCGGGGCAGGCGGCGGCGCGGACGGGCCACGGGACGGAGGGCGGCCGTCGGTGCTGCTGCGGGGCGACATGGACGCTCTGCCCGTCACCGAGGCGACCGGCCTGCCGTACGCCTCCCGGTTCGGTGGCGCGATGCACGCCTGCGGTCATGACCTGCACACCGCGATGCTGGTCGGCGCGGCCCGGCTGCTGAGTGAGCGGCGAGCCGAGCTGCCGGGTGACGTGATCTTCATGTTCCAGCCGGGTGAGGAAGGGCACGCGGGCGCCGACAAGATGATCGGCGAGGGTGTGCTGGACGCCGCCGGGGAACGCTGGCCGGCGGCCGCGTACGCGCTGCACGTCTCTTCCACCCAGCTTCCGTGCGGCGTGTTCACCACGAAGCCGGGCCCGATGCTGGCCGCGGCCGACATCATCCGGGTCACCGTGCGGGGCCGCGGGGGCCACGCGTCGCAGCCGCACCTGGCCGCCGATCCGATCGTGGCCGCCTGCGAGATGGTGACCGCGCTGCAGGCCCTCGTAACCCGGCAGTTCGACGTGTTTGACCCGGTGGTCATCACGGTGGGCAGCTTCCACGCCGGAACGGCGGACAATGTGATCCCGGACGAGGCGCAGTTCCTAGGGACCGCACGCTCCTACAGCGCCGCCGCGCGCGCCAGGCTCAGGGACGGCACCATCGGGCTGGTCAACCACATCGCCGAGGCGCACGGCCTGACCGCGGACGCCGAATACATCGAGGAGTACCCGGTCACCGTCAACGACGAGGCCGAAGCCAACTTCGCGCGGGCCGTCGCGGCGGAGATGTTCGGCGAAGGGCGCTCGGTGCCCAAGCTCTTCCCGATGACCGGGGCCGAGGACTTCTCCTACGTCCTGCAGCACGTACCGGGCGCGTTCATCTCGCTGGGCGCGTGCCCGCCGGAGCGCGACCCGCAGACCGCGCCGTCCAACCACTCGGCGGAAGCGGTCTTCGACGACGCCGTGCTCGCCGACGGAGCCGCGCTCTACGCGGAACTGGCGCTACGCCGTCTCGGGGCCGCCTGACCGGCCTTGACCGGCCGGACCGGCGCCCCGGGACGGCGGAACAACCTCAGAGGCTGGAGACGTCGGCCTGCTTGGCCCGGACCGCCTCGGCGGCTGCACGCAGCCCAGCCAGCTCGGACTCGGTCAGGTCGCGCTCCACCACGCGCTTGACGCCGCCGGCGCCGATCTCCGCCTCGACACCCAGGTACACGCCGGAGATCCCGTACTCGCCGTCGACCCAGGCACAGACCGGCAAGACCTCGCCGGAGTCCACGGCCACCGCGCGGGCCATCCGCGCCGCCGCGGCCGACGGCGCGTAGTACGCCGATCCCGTCTTGAGCAGGGCGACGACCTCGGCCCCGCCGTTGCGGGTCCGGACGACCAGTTCCTCGGTGTCCTCGGCGGACATCAGGTCGGTCAGCGGCTTGCCATCCACCGTGCACGCCGACGGGACCGGCACCATGGTGTCGCCGTGCGAGCCGAGCGTAAGCGTGCGCACGGAGCCGACCGGGACCCCCAGCTTCTCCGCGACGAAGTTGCTGAACCGGGCGGTGTCGAGCATGCCGGCCTGGCCCATCACCCGGTGGTGCGGGAACCCGGACACCTTGGCCGCCAGCGCGGTCATCTCGTCCAGTGGGTTGGACACGACGACCAGCACCGCCTCGGGCGCGTGCTTGACGACGTTCTCCGCAACGTTCCGGACGATCTTGGCGTTGGTCTCGATCAGGTCCATCCGGCTCATGCCGGGCTTGCGCGGCAGGCCGGCCGTGATGATCACGATGCCCGATCCGGCGACCGCCTCGTACCCCTCGCCGCTGGCGCTGGTCGTCTGGCCGGTGATCTTGGTCTCGAAGCCCTCGATCGGCCGCGACTGGTTCATGTCCAGCGCGAGGCCTTCCGGCTTCCCCTCGACGATGTCGGTCAGAACGACCTCGTCGAAGATGTCGTACTCGGCGAGCCGCTGTGCGGTGGTCGACCCGTAGAAGCCGGCCCCGACGACCGTCACCTTCCCCTTGCGTGCCATATCCGGAGATCTCCCTTGTTCTCGGTATTTTGGAAGGTGCAGCCGCTCAGCCGGCCAGTTCCTTGCGCAGGTTTTCGCCCACGGCGGTAAGAAACTCCTCCGTGGACAGGTAAGGCGTTTCCGGGCCAACAAGCAAGGCCAGGTCCTTCGTCATCTGGCCGGTCTCCATCGTCTGCACGCAGACCCGCTCCAGGGCCAGGGCGAACTCGGACACCTCCGGCGTCCCGTCCAGCTGCCCGCGGTGCGCCAGGCCGCGCGTCCACGCGAAGATGGACGCCACCGAGTTGGTGGAGGTGGCCTTGCCCTGCTGGTGCTGCCGGTAGTGCCGGGTGACGGTGCCGTGCGCGGCCTCCGCCTCCACCGTCCTGCCGTCCGGCGTCATCAGCACGCTCGTCATCAGGCCGAGCGAGCCGTAGCCCTGGGCCACGATGTCGGACTGCACGTCGCCGTCGTAATTCTTGGTCGCCCACACGATGCCGCCGTCCCACTTCAGGACCTGGGCCACCATGTCGTCGATCAGCCGGTGCTCGTAGGTGATCCCGGCCGCCTCGAAGTCGGCCTTGAACTCGGACTCGAAGATCTCCGCGAACAGGTCCTTGAACCGGCCGTCGTAGGCCTTCAGGATCGTGTTCTTGGTGGACAGGTAGAGCGGGAACCGGCGGTTCAGCGCGTACCGCATCGTGGCCCGCGCGAAGTCGCGGATCGAGTCGTCGAAGTTGTACATGCCCATCGCGACGCCGCCGCCGGTGAACTTGGCCACCTCCAGCTCGATGGGGCGGTCGTCGCCGTCCGGCACGTAGGAGATCGTTACCGTGCCGGGCCCCGGAACCACGAAGTCGGTGGCCTTGTACTGGTCGGCGTGGGCGTGCCTGCCGATGATGATCGGCTTCGTCCAGCCGGGCACGAGGCGGGGAATGTTGGACACGACGATCGGCTCGCGGAAGACGACGCCGCCAAGGATGTTACGGATGGTGCCGTTGGGTGACTTCCACATCTTCTTCAGCCCGAACTCGGTGACCCGGGCCTCATCCGGCGTGATCGTGGCGCACTTGACGCCGACGCCGTGGGCTTTGATCGCGTTCGCGGCGTCTATGGTCACCTGGTCGTCGGTCGCGTCCCTGTTCTCGATCGACAGGTCGTAATACGCCAGCTCGACATCGAGGTGCGGGAGGATCAGCTCGTCCTTGATGAGCTGCCAGATGATCCGGGTCATCTCATCACCGTCGAGCTCGACGACCGGTTTCGCCACTTTGATCTTGGACATGCTAGGTCATTCCCTTCATCTGCTGGCCAGGCCCCTGGTGAGGTTCGCCGGCCACGAGGCTGCCCGCCGCGGTCAAGTCGGCGGCAGCACGAGTGCGAGCATCAGCAGCCCGGCGCCAAGCGCGCCGAGTGCCAGCACGTCAGCGAACCGCCGCCGGCTGGCGAGCAGTCCTACCGCGTGGGGCGGCAAGAGCAGCCGGGCGACGGCGGCGGCCAACAGCCCGCCGCCGACGAGCCCGGCGCCGTTGCCGACGTCGTGTGATCCGCGCCAGGCCCATACGATCCCGCCCACCAGGCAGATCAGCGCCAGCACATAGGGGATCTGGGCGCGCGCGGCGGCCCCGGGAGGCCGGGTCAGGTCGCGGGGCGTGGCCCCGGCCACCGCGATGGGAGCGGCGGCGGGAGGCCAGATTCCCGGCCGGGGGGCCGGGCCGGCGGGAGGCCGGATTCCCGGCCGCGGGGCCGGGCCGGCAGGGGCCGACCGGGGCGCCGGGCGCCGCGGGTCCGGGACCGGGACCGGGCCCGGGCCCGGGCCCGGGCCCGGGTCCGGGTCCGGGTCCGGGTCCGCCGGCAAGGCTGAGCCCAGCGCGGCGGCGGTGGGGGCCAAACGGCGCGCGTCCGGCTCCGGTGAGCGCTGCGCCGGGTCCGCGGGTGCCCGGCCCGGTGGGCGCTGGGCCGGTGGGTCCTGGGCCGGTGGGTCCTGGGCCGGTGAGTGGGCCGTGGTGCCCTGGCCGGATGGTGCCTGGTCCGGCTGGCGGGTCGCTGGCTCCGGCGGAGGCAGCGGGCCCACTGGCAGTACCGGATCATGCGGCGCTGATGGTACTGAACGGGACCAGGCAGGAGCTGGCCGCACGCCGGATGGTGGCCCTTCGCCGGCATCGGCCGGGGCGGGACGTGGGCCGGGCTCGGGCTCGTAGGGGGCGGCCCCTGGCGGCTGCGGGGCGGGGCCCCACGGCGCGGCCGGCCGGCGAGGGGGCCGTCCCGGAGGACTGCTGACCGGTCCCGGCGGGCCGCCAACGCGGGCGAAGCCATCGGGTGGCGTGTCCTCCGCGTTTCTCACCGCTCCTGGCGCCCGTTCTCCCGGATCACGTGCTCCTGGGCTCGATGGGGTCCGAACTCATCGTGTACAGGGGCAGCGTAGAAGCCGGTGCCGCGGCGCAGGCCGTTCTCCGTCAAAACGGGCACCGCAACCGGATGTGATATGCGATACCCGCGGCCTGGCGCGGCCGCCGCCGCACCTTCTACAGCCAGGCCGTCAGCCGGCTTGTCCGCCATGCGCATGCCTCCCGGGCTTGTCGCTGGCAGTTTACCGGCGCGTCACAAGATCAATAGCCGCTGACCCGCCGCGTGCCCGGCTGATGGCGGACAGTATCCGGCCGACGGTACGAGGGGGCCTGTGCGGGGTAACTGATAGGTGATGGCTAGCTCACGGCCCCGGTAGGCAGGAGGCACGTTGTGGATACGCCTTTCATTCGCGTCGAGGACACCGGCGCGGTCGTGTCACTGACCGGCGAGGTAACGACCGTGGGGCGCGGCCGCTCGGTGGACGTGCGCCTCGATGACCCGAGCGTATCGCTGCTGCACGCGGAGATCGTCCGCCGAGGACCGTACGCCTACGTGGCTGACCTGGGATTATCACGTAACGGGACCCGGGTGAACGGACGGCCGGTGGGCCGCCGCGTGCTGGCGGACAGCGACGTGGTCGCGTTCGGCGCGGCCCGGTGCCGCGTCGTGGGCCTGCCGCGCGAGGACCTGCCCACCGAATCCGAACTGCGCCGTCCCGCCGTGCCCGAGCTGACCCGCCGCGAGCTGGACGTGCTAACCGCCCTGTGCCGGCCCGCGCTGTCCGACGATGCCTTCGTGGCCCCGGCCACCGCACGCGAGATCGCGGCCGACCTGGTCGTCACCGAGGCGGCGGTCAAGCAGCACCTGCTGCGCCTGTACCAGAAGTTCCGGATCGCCGGCGGCCTGAACCGGCGGATCCGGCTGGCCAACGAGGTGGTCGCGCTGGGCCTGGTCAGGCCCGCCGATCAGCTGTCCGGGGGGATCCTGCCCGAGGCGCGGCTGCCCGCCAACCAGGAGATCAGCGGCCGCTGCGACTAGGGGACCCCGCCCAGCCGGGACCGGCCCACGCCGAAGTGCGGCAGCGTGACGTGCGGCAGATGCAGCAGGCTGGTGACGTTGGGCAGATGGGGCAGCACCCCGCTGAGGGACGGCCAGTACAGCGAGGGCTGCGACGCCGCGGTAGCGACGGCCGCGATCGCCAGGCACGCCATGACCAGGGTCAGCACGGCTACCGGTCCCCTCGTCCGCGCCACGGCGCCGAAAATTCGGTTGAGCTGACGGCGTGGGGCGGCCGAGCCCGGGCCGAGCCCGTAGCAGGCCACGGCGGCACCTGCCGCGTAGCCACCGGCCATGGCCACCGAGCTCGTCGAGGTGAAGACGATCGTGCCTACGAACACGACCGCGGCGAACAAGGCCGCGACCGGAGCGAGCAGCACCAGGGTGAGCAGCGAGCGCGCGATGGCCCACGGGGCGGTCACCACGCCGACCAGGAAGTCGGCCGCGCTCGGACCGCGCACCGAGCGCCGCACGGTCAGCGCGCTCTGCGCCCGGTCGCCGGCCCGCAGCAGCGTGATGACGGCGAGCGCGCCGATTGTCCCGGCCACCGGCAGCATCACGCTCACCGCGATGGCGATCACCATCACGGCCGCGCCCACCAGCCCGGGCGGCCGGGCCCGCTCGGCGCTGCCGGCCTGCGGCGTGGCCGGAGCAGGTCGCGCCGGAGGCGTCTGGGCGCCCCGCGAGGGCGCAGGCCCGGTCCCATGCACGGCGCCGTACGGGGCCGCCGCGGCCGGGCGGACCTGGGCCTGGCCCGCTGGCTGGTACTGCACCGGCGGTAGCAGATCCGCGTACTCGGCGGGCCGGATGGGCGCGCGGGCCAGGGGCCCGCCCCGCCCAGCCCCGGCCGCGTTCAGGGTCCCGGCGCCGCCGTGACCGCCCGCACCGTAACCGGCGGCTCCACCGTAGGCGGCGGCTCCACCGTAGGCCGCGGCCTGGGCGCCGGGGGCCCCGTAGGCGACGGCGCCCCGGGGCGCCTGGGTCGTGGCGCCGCGCAGCACCGGGGGCCCGGAGGCCAGCCCGGGGGACGCGCACCGGGCGCCCAGCCACGCCGCGGTGGGCCGGCTGCGCGGGTCCCGGCTGAGCGCCGCCGACACCAGTTCGGCGAGCGGCCCGGGCACGCCCGCGATGTCGGCGTTGCCCTGCATGATGCGGTAGAAGATGGTCTCGAACGACCCGCTGCCGAACGGCGGCCGCCCGGTGGCGGCGAAGGCGATGGTGGCGCCCCAGGAGTGGACGTCGGACGCCTGGCTGCTGGGCTGGCCCTCGATGACCTCAGGGGCCAGGTAACCGGGGGTGCCCATGAACATCCCGGTCTGGGTGAGCTTCGTCGCGTCGCCGGTATGGGCGATGCCGAAGTCGATGACGACCGGATCGCTGTCGTGCAGCATGACGTTGCCCGGCTTCAGGTCGCGGTGCACGACCCCGGCCGCGTGCACGGCCACCAGCGCCTGGGCCAGCCCGCTGGCCAGCCGCTCGAGCGCCCAGGGGGGCAGCGGCCCATGCTGGCGGACCACGTCGTCCAGGGTGTGGCCCGGCACGTACCTGGTCACGATGTAGGGGAACTTGCCGGTCACGTCCGCGTCGAGCACCTCGGCGACGAACGGGCTATGGACCCGGCGCATCGCCTCGACCTCGCGGGCCAGGCGGCGGCGGGCGTTCGGCTCTTCGGCGACCCGGGAGTGCAGGACCTTGACCGCGACCATCCGGCGATCCCGGTCGCGGGCCAGGTAGACCGCTCCCATGCCACCTTCGCCGAGCCGCTCACGCAAGCGGTACGGCCCGAGCCTGTCCGGTATCCGGTCCTGTGCGGCCATCGTTTCACCAGACTACGGCGCCCGCGCAACATGCAGAAGCAAACGGGCATCTGCGCAGGCAGGCTGTCAGCGGCTCGGCAGAGGCTCGTCAGCCGCCAGCGACGAGCTTGCGCAGGGCCTGGGCCGCCTCGGCATTGCGCTCGGCGTGCGCGACGAGCGCGCTGGCCAGCGCGGCCGTCCACTCGTGCAGCGGCACCGGGGTCCGGGACAGCACCACGCCGCGGACCTCACGGCAGATCTCGGCGGCGGGCTGGCCGCGGCTGACGCTCAGGGTCATGACCTGGTCGCCCAGCCGCACGACGATTCCGGACACCTCGCCGGGGCGGCCGTGCATCCGGTCCGAGGCCGAGCGCTTGCGGTCGATGCTGACCGTGCCGGGCGGGAGCGCCTCGCTGAGTGACTCGGTGAGCACCTGGGCGTAGATGGCCACGTCGGCGCTGTCCGCCCGGAGCGCCGCGGTCACCAGGTCCAGGGAGGGAGCCTCTTCGGGTCCGGTCATGACTCACTGGCCACTGAAGGTCGCCTTGCCAGGGCCGTCCGCCAGGAAACTGCGCATCCCGGTCTGCTGGTCCTCGGTGCCGAACAGCCCCGTGAAGTGCAGCCGCTCGATCTCCAGGCCCGCGTCCAGGTCGCGCTCCAGGCCCTCGTCGATGGCCTGCTTGGCCGCGCGCAGGGCCAGCGGGGCCGCCGCGGTGTAGCGCCCCGCGATCTTCCGGGCTGTCTCGTAGACCTCACCGTCGGGCACCACCCGGTCGGCCAGGCCGATGCGCAGCGCCTCCTCCGCGCCGATGAAACGCCCGCTGAACACCAGATCCTTGGCCTTCGCCGGGCCGACGAGCCGGGGCAGCCGCTGGGTGCCGCCCGCGCCGGGGATGATGCCGAGCATGATCTCCGGCTGCCCGACCTTCGCGCCCTCACCCATGACCCGGAAGTCGGCGCAGAGCGCGAGCTCCAGGCCGCCGCCCAGCGCGTACCCGGTGA